>Ga0126378_10000976_pt1 | contig 21337 bp, 20 predicted proteins | sample PanSoiMetPlot_23_FD_92587 | JGI IMG/M metagenome (GOLD analysis project Ga0126378, IMG submission 92587) | Tropical forest soil microbial communities from Panama - MetaG Plot_23 | ecosystem: Environmental > Terrestrial > Soil > Tropical forest > Bulk soil | place: Panama | collected 2016-02-17
CATCAAGACCCGACAGGGAACGGCAACGCTATGCCCGCGCTGTTAACATCAGCCGCTGTGCCGTGGTAGATTTGCAGATCTTGGAACCCGAGCATTCACATGGCAAGTGAATCCGACGCTCCTCCGAAACCACCTGCTGATGACTCTGCTAACAACGCGTCTGTGGTCTTGTCGACCGAACCATGGAGACCACAAGTAAATCCATGGCTGATCGCCCTGGTTGTAGCGATGGCGGCGTTCATGGAAGTGCTCGATACGAGCATAGCCAATGTGGCGCTCCCATACATGGCAGGTAGTCTTGGAGCCAGCAATGATGAAAGCACATGGATTCTGACTTCTTATCTGGTTTCGAACGCCATCGTGTTGCCCATCAGCGGCTGGTTTGCAGCCGTCCTTGGACGCAAACGCTTCTTCATGCTGTGCCTGGCAATCTTCACCGTAAGTTCATTGCTATGCGGTATCGCGCCTAGTCTGGGAGCAATTATTCTCTTTCGCGTGCTCCAGGGCGCGGGCGGAGGCGGACTGCAGCCCGTGGCGCAATCCATCCTCGCCGACACTTTTCCTCCCCAGAAGCGCGGCCTGGCGTTTGCCCTCTACGGCATCACAACGATCATCGCCCCGACGGTCGGCCCAACCCTGGGCGGATGGATCACCGACAATTACAGCTGGCGTTGGATTTTCTTCATCAACTTGCCGGTGGGAATTCTGACGTTGTTTCTTGTCCTGCGCCTGGTCGAAGACCCGCCGTGGATGAAGCGCCTCATGGGTGCAGCAGTGAAAATCGACTACATCGGCGTGGCCTTGCTAACGCTAGGAGTGGGCGCGCTTCAAGTCATGCTCGACAAAGGGCAGGAGGACGACTGGTTCGGGTCACATTTCATTCTCACTCTGGCGGTCCTGGCGGCGGTCGGCCTGGTTTCCCTGGTCATCTGGGAATGGTTTCGAAAGGAACCCATCGTCGATGTGCGGCTGTTTAAGAACATGAATTTTCTTGGTGCGAACGCAATGATGTTCATGCTCGGCATCATGCTGTTCTCGAGTTTAGTGATGATGCCTCAATTCCTTCAGACTTTGGTTGGCTATACAGCGACGTCGGCAGGTTTGGTGCTCTCGGGTGGCGCTCTTGTCCTTCTCTTCCTGATGCCTGTCGCCGGCACAATCGTGACCAAATTCCAGGCGCGTTATATCATTGGTTTTGGCTGGTTGGCGCTGTCGCTGGGCATGTACTATTCGACGCAGCATCTCGACTTGGACATCAGCTTCCGGACAGCCAGCTTTCTGCGGGTGCTGCAGGTCTTGGGACTCGCTTTCCTTTTCGTCCCCATTAACATCGTAGCTTTCGTTGGAGTGCCGGCCGACAAGAGCAACAGCGTTGCGGGCCTAATCAATTTCATGCGTAACATCGGAAGCAGCATTGGCACTTCGATGGTAACCACGCTGATTGCACGGCGAGCGCAGGTCCACCAGTTATATTTGTCCGCAAACACGAATCCTGGACATCCCACGTTTATGCAGGCGGTTCAGGGTCTGACTTCTCAACTGACGGCGTCGGGCCTAGAGGCCACTCGGGCGGCCGCGCAAGCCTATGCGCGGGTATATCAGGCGTTGATTGGCCAAGCCACTACCTTGGCTTACATTGACACCTTCTGGGTCCTGTGCATCGGCGCGGGCATCATGTTCCTCGTTTCCTTTGCGCTGAAAAAGAATCAGCCGGGAGCGGGAGGTGAGGTGGCGGTGGGATAATCGAGCACCCCCTAATGTTCTAAGATGTTTGTGCAGTTGCAATTCTTAGTAGGCCAGAAGCGAGGAAGCTATGCCCATTCGAGTAGTCACCCTCGAACGCGAGTACGGAAGCGGAGGCGGCGAAATTGCCGCGCAGGTAGCAGCCAAGCTTGGTTGGAAGCTGTGGGACCAGTTGTTGACGGAAGAGATCGCGCGCCGCCTGGATTGCGACTGCGGCGTGGTCGCGGAGCATGAAGAGAAAAGGGATCCAGCCTATTATCGGCTGCTCAAAGCCTTTATGCGTGGGAGCTTCGAAGGCAGCTTGAACGCCCCGCGATTGAAGATGGTGGACACGGACTGTGTTCGGGATGTAGTTCAACGAATCCTGCCGGAGATCGCCGATGCCGGCACATGCGTGATTGTCGGCCGAGGCTCTGCATACTATCTCAGCAAACGGGCTGATGCTTTTCACGTTTTTATCTACGCGCCCTTTCAGGAAAGAGTCCGACGTCTCGAGGGCACGGGAAGGACCGAGAAGGATGCCATCGAACTTGCCGAAACCGTGGATCGCGATCGCGCCGTCTTCATCAAAAAACACTTCAACGTGGACTGGCCCGACAGGCACCGGTTTCATCTAATGGTTAATTCCGCTATGGGCAATGAAGCGGCAGTTGAAATTATTCTCGATGCCCTGGCTAGTTACGCCAGAGAACGCAGCTGGGCCGCGGCTTCGCGTTAGGCTCGAAGGAGAACAATCATGGGAACCGCACCTGCACCTGCGAGAATTCCAGAGCCACCAAAGGTCGCAACGCCAAGACCATCCGTAGGCGAAGGCGAAGCGCCACAAGCCTCTCGTTCCAGTCGATCCAAGATGCGGATACGGTTCTTGATCGGGCTCATCGCGCTCGTTGCGGTGGCCGCATCAATCGTGCTTTATCGGTACTTGGCCGCGTGGGAGTCCACCGACGACGCGCAAATTGATGGCTACATTTATCCTGTCAGCTCCCGCGTGTCCGGATACGTGACTCGCGTACTCGTCGACGATAATCAGCACGTCGAAGCGGGCACCGTGCTGGTGCAGCTTGACCCTAAAGACTATGACGTAGCGTTGGCAAATGCGAAGGCCACGCTGGCCAACGATCAAGCCAACGCAGCCGCTCTGCGTATCAACGTACCCATCACCTCCGTGAACACCTCCAGCCAACTCTCGACGGCACAGGCTGACGTGGAAAATGCCAAGGCTGGATTCGTTGCCGCCCAGCGTAGTTTTGAAGCCGCTCAAGCGTCGCTGCGCCAAGCCGAAGCGAACGACCTGAAAGCTCAAGACGACGTAAACAGATACAAACCGCTTGCGGAAAAAGACGAAATCCCTCAGCAACAATATGTTCAGGCTGCGGATAACCAGCAGGCTACGGCAGCAGCGGTCGCTGCGGCGCGAGCTTCAGCTGCCGCTTCCGAGCAGGCTGTCACTCAGGCCCGCGCCCGTATTGCCCAAGCCGAAGCGGGAGTGCAGTACGCCGAAACCAAGCCTCAACAGATATCAGCCCAGAAGTCGCGCGCTGAGGCGGCAGAAGCGGAGACCGAGCGCGCTGCCGCGGTTCTCGAACAAGCGCAATTAAACCTCCAGTACGCGACCGTTGTGGCTCCGATCAGCGGGGTCGTCGGCCAAAGATCAGTGCAGCCAGGGCAAAACGTCGTATCCGGTCAGCAAATGATGACCATCGTTCCGCTGGACAGCCAAAATATCTGGGTGACCGCCAACTTCAAGGAAACGCAATTAAAGCATATGCGTCCGGGCCAGCCGGTGAAGATCTCCGTCGACACGTACGGCAGAAAATATGAAGGGCACGTTCTGAGCATTGCCGGAGCCTCGGGAGCGCGCTACAGCCTGTTGCCGCCGGAGAATGCCACAGGGAATTACGTAAAAGTTGTGCAGCGCATCCCCGTGAAAATCGTCTTTGAAAAGGGGCAGGACGCCGAGCATCTGCTGAGGCCCGGAATGTCGGTCGAGCCCAGCGTCAAGGTGCATTAATTGCTGACGAAGGCCTTTTGGCCGCTGGTGTTTGTTGGGATGCGGACTGGATCTCAAACCTCCCCGGACATCCCCAAGTGATCCGCGCAAACCGCCGAGGGAGTTGTGTCTATAATCTTCCGGCAATGAATCATCACACACTCGCGGCGATCAGCATTGCAGGCTCTTGCCTAGATGTCGTGGGCAGTCTTTACCTTGCGTATGACCTGCTGGGCGGGCAGCGCGGTCCTTTGCGGTTGCTGACACGAGCAGTCACGTACTCCGTGGTTTTCGTCGTGGGCTACGGCCTCGGCCTTGGGCTTGTTTTCGGGGTAGCTGCCGGCGTGGCAACCGGCGTCACCATGTCGATTGAACTCAATCGAGCAGCACACGGACTGGATCATTACTCTTGGCCTTGGGAAGGAGTGTGTGCCGCGATCCGCGGATTCGCTGTCGGAGGCGGATTGTACCCTGTCGTGGGCTTCGGATTTGCAGCTTCCTTCGCTGCCCTTATTACCGGAGGCCAGATATACGCTTATTCCCAGGGTATGCGGCCGGCCCTCGATTATTCCGCCTCTCGGCGCCCACGCTTGACAGGCCGCCAGTTCTGGGGGACGGTCCGCCGCACGATTGGCTACATCGCGTCGGCACTGATCTGCAGCGCCTTTATCCATCACCTGGAGCATCCCTGGCGGTTTGCGATTCGCGTGGGTCTGGTGACGGGCATCGTCACGGGTGTTGGAGTTACCTTCATTCCTTATATTGAATACTTCGCAGAAAATCTTCCCGAACGGCGGCTGGGAGCATTCGGCATCGGGCTCATCCTTTGCGGATTCGCTCTGCAATCGTTGCAGTATTGGCTCACGCTGTTCGACGTACGCCTGACGTAGCGGCCGGTCTAGTTCTACTACCACCATAGGGTTTTACCCTATGTTACGCTGTTGTCCCCGCCAACCTCACCAGCCGGGTTCGGCATGCTCGCAAAGCATCCGCACGGCCAAACAAGAAATCAGGAGTCCTTGAATGATTAAGAACATCGTCTCATCGAAGAAGCCGCGCAGAATCGTGGGCGCCGCCGCCTCGCCGCACCTCACTTACCGCGGCGGCCCGCTGATCCAGAACGTCGAAGTTACGACGATTTATTGGGGCAGCGCGTGGCAGAACGATCCGATCCGTGCACAACTGGATGCCTTCTTCGATTTCATCGTCACCAGCTCGCTCATTGACCAGCTCGCCGAATACAACGTGCCCAGCTTCACCATCGGGCACGGCAAGCATGTTGCTTCGCTCATCGTGGGGCAGAATCCGCCGGCAACCGTCGACGACCCGGCCATCGCCGCGTTCGTTCAGCAGCAGATTGCGTCCGGGGCGGTGCCGGCACAGAATGCGAACTCCCTTTATTTCGTTTTCACGCCCTCGGGCATCACCGTGACGCTACAAGGTTCGTCGAGCTGCCGGCAATTTTGTGGCTACCACAATACTCCCGACGGCAGTTTGTTCTATGGCGTTGTGCCCTACGCGGACTGCCGAGGATGTGAGTTTTCAGGAGCGGTATTTGATTCGATGACGGTGATTGCCTCCCACGAATTGTGCGAAGCGATTACCGACCCGGTTCCCGGCAACGGCTGGTACGACGATGCGAACGGCGAAATCGGGGACATTTGCGAAAGCTCGACCAAGGTCATCAATACCGCCGGCGTAATCGCGGCCGCATCGACGACATTTACGGCAACGGTCTCGCCCACAACCGTAGTGATTGACGGCACCGCGCCGGTGAATCTAACGGTGACGCTCACTCCGTCAAGTGCGCAAACGCCACCACCGCCTCCACCTTCACCCGGTCAGTCCTACACCGTGCAGACAGAATGGTCGAACGCAAAAGGTGCATGCGTTTGAGACCACGACGTGGGCGAGAGCAAAATACACGGCTAGGTTGAGGTGGAAGGGGGATGCCGATGAAGCCTAAGAAGAAAGCTCGGAGAACATTGCGAAGCCGCGAAGACGGAAGACCGGCTGATGATCAACGCGCAGAGCTTCGCCCCATCGGGTTGATTCGCTCCAGCATCAGACAGCGCAGCGAGGCCCCTAAACAAGGTTCGGAAGGGGCGCCCGACGCCTGGCTTGAGGTGAGTCCGGTGGCGGTGGATGGCCTGGATGGCATTGCAATTGGCGACGAGATTATCGTCGTGACTTGGCTGCATCAGGCCCGCCGCGATGTTCTGAAAGTGCACCCGCGCTCGGACCGAAGCAAGCCCCTGACGGGCGTATTTGCGACGCGATCTCCAGACCGGCCCAATCCGCTAGGCCTTCATCCCGTGATCGTTCGCGGGGTTGAGAAGAACCGCCTGCGGATCGGTCCGATCGAAGCCGTCGATGGAACGCCCGTTGTGGACATCAAACCGGTGCTTTGCGCGGTACAAAGGGCTTAAGGTCGGGAAAGTTTTGTCTGTAAGGCCCAAGAGATTCGAGGCCCCTTGCGCGCTTAAGCCTGTTCGAGGATGGCTTCCGCGTCGATTGTGATTTCGACGAGATCGCCGACGACGATTCCGCCGTGGTCGAGTGGTGCGTTCCAGCTTGCGCCGAAATCGTGGCGGTTGATGGTAGTCGTGGCTAGGAAGCCAGCACGGGTCTTTGGCCCCTGATCCACGCCGTTCTCCCACCAAGGCGTTTCCCACCGACCCAGATAGGTCACGCGGAGCGTGCAGGAGCGGCTGATGCCGCGAATCGTCAGGTCGCCAAGGACCGAGTAATCGTGGTCGCCGAGCAATTTCACTTCCCGGCTACGAAACATAATGGCAGGATAATGTTCAACGTCGAGGAAATCGGCGCTTCGCAGATGCGCGTCGCGATCCGGCTCGCCCGTCCACAGCGTGCGGGCATCGATTTCGACCTCGACGAAGGAGTTCTTCGCATTTGCGGAATCGAAGTTGAGCCGGCCATGGACGTTTTTGAAGTGCCCGCGGACGTAGGTGACCATCATGTGGCGCGTGCAGAATTCCGCGGCGGTGTGCCCGGGTTCGAAGAACCATTGCGCCATGAGATCCACTCCCCTTTCGGTGATTTTAGCGCACGGCGGTGCTTGAACCGAGCTCGTTCAGCAAGGTTGCCCAAGCCTCACGTTCCCGAGCCACACTCACGAGTGGCTGTAACCTTGCGAGGGATTGCTGGAGGCCTTGATAGAATCCGTCGCCGGATTCCGCGCGCAGCAACTGCTCCCGAAGGCCAGCGCTGTCGCCTACGGGAAAGTATCCCGGATAGTCCTTTCCCAAAATGCCGGTCGAGCCTGGAATGAGCGAGGAAATGACCGGCGTTCCGACCGCGATGGCTTCGCTGACGACGTTGGCTCCGCCTTCCACCCGTGAGGTGAGCACCAGCACGTGAGAACGAGACAATAGATCAATGGCAGCTTCATGCGCCAGGGGCCCAAGCCATTGGTAACGCCGATTTATGCGCCGTTCGGCTTCTACTTGCCCGGCAAAGTCTGGGTCCAGCACCGCGCCAGCATGTTTCACTTCGATTCTGGAAGATGCCGGCAACTCACGCACCGCGTATGCCACGCGCAAGGGATCCTTGACCCCGCGAAGATGTGCAAGCTGACAGACCTGAAAACAGCTCTCTTCGCGCCGCGGAGGCGAGGAGGAGAGCTCAAAGGATTGGTAGATGACGTGCACTTTGTGCCGGACGTTTTCGGGAACCCCTTCGAGCCCGAGGGATTGCAAGACAACAACCCTCGAGGCGAGTTCTACCGAGCAAATAGCTTCCGGGCTGCTTTCCAGGTCCCCGTAGAGGTCAGTGCCGGTCAAAGCGACGATGAGGGGCGCCTGAGGATGCCTTTGGCGGAAGGCTTGAATGGCTGAGGAGCTGCGCCGGGCATGCAAGGCGATTAGCAGATCACACTCTTCGTCGCCCCAGCTCTTGCCGACGCTGACCTCGTGCCCGAGTTCGGTGAGCAACGCAGCCCAGCGATCTGCAGTGGTTCGGTTTCCGGTATGGACTTGAGCTGGCGCGGGCGTAATTAGAGCGATTTTCACGCGTTGATGTTACGCCCGGCAGGTGCGGAATCCGGCCCAAACGTCACGGCGGTCTGGAGTATAGAAGTTCCGCCAGGTATTGCGCAGCAATCGCGGTTGCGTGGGCCACGCGCCGCCGCGTAGCACCTTGTGTGTGCCAAACCACGGCTGTGAGTATTCACGGTAGGGATCAATCTCAAATCCCGGGTAGTGGCTGAAGTCGTTGGCCGTCCATTCCCAAACGTTGCCCATCATCTGGCGACAGCCAAAAGCACTGTCACCGGCGGAAAACGCGTTGACATCCACAGCGCCCATGGCGCGCCAGCCCAGGTTGGCGTGCTCACGTGCGGGCGCGTCGTTGCCCCAAGGAAAGCGGCGCTTCTCGTCGGCGAGTTCCCCTCCCAGTTGGGCGGGTTCAGCTGATGCGGCCACTTCCCATTCGGTCTCCGATGGCAGCCGGCGTCCTGCCCAACGGCAGTACGCCTCCGCCTCCCACCAGTTGACGTGGAGGACCGGGAAATGCGGCTCGAGCGGCAACCAACGATCAAAATTACGGCGCAGCCAACGACCGGAAGCCTCCCGCTTCCAGTAGACGGGATGTTCCGCTCGTGCGCTTTGACACCACAGCCATCCCGGCTCGCTCCAGAATTCTTGCCGGCTGTAACCCTTGGCTTCGACAAACTCGGCGAATTCGCCTTGCGTCACCGGCGCGCGAGCGATGGCGAAGGGACGCACTTCCACGGGATGCGCCCACTTTTCATTATCAAAGACAAAAGGCTCATCGTGAGATCCGCCCAGCAGAAACCTCCCCCCCGGAATTTCCGCATCTCCGCCGAGCGGTCCAGTTTCGGCGGGACTCTCTGGCTCCAGCCCGGAAAAAACGGGCGCGCTCCACCCGTGAGTCTGGCGTGTGTACGTGAAAGCCTCCGTGTGCATGTCTTCGTGGAACACGCCGAGCGAAATGAAATAGCGTTCGTTCTCGGTCAGGTTTCCTTGGTCGATGCGCTCCAGCACGCGGTCGCGCACGGCCGTCATGTACGCGAGGGTGTCCGCGCGGGAAGGAAGCGGCAGGTCCCAGCGAGTATCATGCGCGATGGCAGCGGAATCGTAGAGCGAGTCCGCGTCAGCCCGCAGCGGGGACTCGCCGCCGGCGTGCCGCAGCGCCCATTTTTCCTGGAACCACGTGACATGCCCGATTTCCCATAACAGCGGATTGACAATCCGCAACTGCGGTCCCATTAACTGCTCGTCCGATAGGTCCGCCACGACCTCCAGGGTCTTTTGCCGGGCGTCATGCACCCACGCGGCGAGTTCGGCGTCGCGCTTCAGCGAACGATCGGCCGCAGCTTGTTGGGGGGTTGCCATGCCTCACCTTTCGATGTTTGTGCCCGAGGAAATGTTATCCAAGCAAAAGACCTGCGGTAACGGCCAAAACGGTATCGGACTATTCCGTGATGTCGAAATCCACGGTGCGGTTTGGCGCGTTGTTCTTGGCGGAATCCACCGCTTGCATCACCAGGCGGTAAGAGCCGGGCTTTAGGTCATCCACTTTCACTTTAAAGCCGACGGGAATTACCGGATTCCCTTTCTGGATAAAGTCCTCGCAGCGCATCGCTCCGGTGGAGAAAATCTTATTGTTGGTCGCGCGATCGATCACCGTGTAGCCCGCGGCCACAACCGGCGCATTTTCCGAAGTCAGCAGCGGCTCATAAATCTCGCTGTACACCACGACGTTGTCGGTATGCTTGAAGCGGTTCGTGGCGGAAGGAACGATCTGCATGCCCTTGACCACCAGCGGCGTGCGGTCTTCGAGCAACACCGAGTCCAGACTTTCGGGGATATCGCTCAGTTTGTGCGCGGAGTTGGTGAGCGCCACGCCGCCCAGGCCGAAATGTTTGCCGTCATACGCATCGATCGAGAGAGGCGATTCAAACTTGCCAAACGCGTCGCCGCCCGCGCTCAGTACCACCGTGAGCTTGTAATCCCCTGGCGCGGCGTCAAACTGGTTTTCGTATTCATAGGGCGCTTTCGTGAACTCTTTCCACTCGTCTTTTTCCAGGTCGACGTTGACGGTATCGCTGAATTTCGCGCCGATGCTGCCATCGTTGCGGTAAGCGATACCCAGCACATTCAAACTGGCGTGATACTTTCCTTTTTCCTTGTTGAATTGGAACGAGTCGGAAGGAATCTCCATCGCCAGGTTCACGCGCGCGGTGTTCGGGCCGGTGTAGAAGAACGGAGCTTCGAGCACTCCGTGGATCGAACCCGCCTGCGAGCCCGTCGCGTGGGCCTCAAGTTGCTTTTCGAGGGGCTTGCCTTCAAGCACGTTCGCCGTCTTCACGTTGCAGTAGCCGCTCCGCGAGCGCACATGCAGGCCGCCTTCATTCATTTTCACTTTCAGCGTGTGGCAACTGCCTTCGGGCGTGTCCGGTGGGGCGTATCCCAGAATGTAAAATTCGTTTTGCTCGCGGCCGATTTTCTCGAGGCCTCCGAGCAAATCGTTCGTGTTAAAAATGGTGAAGCCGCCCGTTCCTTCCGCCAAAGCAGCGAGAATTTGCTGATTCGTGGACGCAGAAGGTGGAAAAGTCGGCACGATGGTCCGCGGCTGGCTGTAAGTGGAATTGTTCAGATTCGAATTCATTCCGCCGCCGCGCGTTCCACCGCCACCGGTTCCCCCACCTCGCGTGCCCCCTCCAGTCCCACCGCCCGAACCACCGCGACCGCCGCCCGTTCCGCCACCCGTCCCACCACTTCCTCCGCGGCCACCCCCGCCAGTTCCCCCGCCGCCCGTACCGCCGCCGGTTCCTCCGCCTCCGGTTCCTCCGCCACCCGGCCGACCACCGCCCCCGCCGCCGGTCCCTCCGCCGCCTCCTGGTCTCTGAGGATCAGGCATGCCCATCACCGGATAAGAGGCGAGGACGAGTCTCGCTCCCGAAGAAAGATGGTGAGCTGGCCTGTGATTCGAAGCGGCGCTAGATTGAGCGGTTCCTGAAGGTTGCTTCCGAGAGGAGACCGCCACGGTCCTCGTTTTTGCAGGGATAGGTCTATTCCACGAAGTGCCGCCGGGGGCCGTGGCAAGGAGGCCGCGCGAGTCTACGGCGTAAATGGCCACGTTGGACTTATTGCAGGCATCTATCGTGGCTGTGAGTTCGGATTGATTTTCCGTCGTCAGCGGAAAGCCGCCGGAAAAAAGAATCAACATCTTGCGCCCGGGAATCGTGCGCAGATTTTTCGCCAGGCTACGCACGGAAAGCAGCATCGTGCGCGCGCCAAAATCCGCCGCCGCATTTCCCAGGGAAGACATGCCAATTGTTGGCATGGAGTTCGCCATGGAGTTGGGCATGGAGTTGGAAGCGACCGTGACATCCGGGGGCGGCGCGTTGGGATCCACCGCGGAACTCTTGATGCCCGAAACGGCCGCGCGCAGCAACACGGAGCTCGCGGTGAAGTTCTGGACGATGCGAAGCGAGCCGCCAAAATCCACAACGGCCATCAAGCGGTCAGGACCGGCATTCGCTTCGATGAATTTCTGGGCTGCGCCCCGCGCCTGGATTTGATCAGGCGCGGCCATGGTCGAATTATCAAAAAACAGAATCAGGTAGTGACGCTGACCGTTCGGTTGCGTGACCGCCTCGGCTCCAGAAGAGAAACTCGAGATCGGCTGCTCTTTGTTGTCCTCGAATACCTTGAAGTTATTTTGCGTGAGGTCGTGAACGTAATTTCCCTTCTTGTCGGTCACGACGGCGTCGACGAGGACCAGCTTTGTTTCTTTCTTGATGACCGCAGTGGGCTGCTGGTCGGTGGAAGCTGCCTGGGGAGGCGGCGGGGCAGGCTGTTGTTGCGCCTGTGCCAACTGAACGCCCCCGAAGATCAAGAGCGTTGCGATCGCTGCTGCGCGGCGAATTGCTGTCAAGCCGCTAGGATGTGCAATCATGTAAACCTCCCCATCAAACCGTCTCAAATTCTTCCGCGCAAATTAATTCGGAATCACCACGGCGCCGTTCCGGGCGGCCATCTGGGCGCCTTCCGCATCGCGCACCACCAGCCGGACAAGGTAAGTGCCGGGCTTGACGTCAAAGCTGGATTTCACCGTGAGTCCGGAATGGCTGAGGCGCTCATACGTCGTGTCGCGTAACTTCATGTCGATGATCTTCTCAACCCCGGTGACATACTGCCCGTTCTCGTCAAAAATTCCCGTCACGATCGTTAGTTGGTCGTTGCTGCGGCCCGACGCTTTGCGGAAGCGCACGCCCTTCACGTCCAAGTGCGTGAGCACCGACAAGCGAGCTCCTGCCTGGTCGTTCTTGAAATACTGGGTCTGCAAATCCACGGGGATATCGAGGATTTCCTCCTGGGAGAATAACGCTTCCTGGATTTCTTCTTTGGTGATTTGCGCGGGATCGTTTGCGGTTCGCGGCGCAAAGTAGCCGTGGCGCGTCTGAATGTTGAACTTTTCTTTCGCGGTGAGAGCAACCTTCAGTGTATGAAAACGGCCATCGAACTTCAGATTCTGCGGGGAGAAACCAAGCACATAAGAAACTTCCGGGGCCGCGCCGGCTTCTCGCATGGCCTCGTCGACATCGTTTCGATTGTGGTAGAACCTGCCGCCCGTGCCGTCCGCAAACTCCGCCAAAACGTCTTCCTGGGCGCTTTGGGCGGCGACACGATAAGTTGATTTAAAGCCCCCGGTACGGCCGAAATCTTTGGGGGGATTGGCGATGTCGCCCGCCACGTCGGGAACGTACAGGCCGCGCGCGTCGATGGTATTAATGACGATGTTGGCGCGCGTCGCGCGATCCACCAAGTCTGATGCCTCGTATTGAAGAGTGCTCAAGATAAATCCCGGTGAGACCAAAACTATGACGCGCTGGCCGGGCAAGCTGGTCATACGGCTGAGGATCGATTCGAGATGGCGGTAAACAAACTGAGTTTCGCTATCACCTTCAGATAAAGCCCGCATGGCTGCTATTTGCGCCTGAATTCGCGCCGTTGCCAGCATCGTCGGGTCCCCCCCGAACGCGCACTGTAATGTTTCGTCCGTGGCTACAGCCAGTGCTTGGGTATCGTTCTTGTTGCCGATTAAGTCCGCCTCGTAATAGGACATGTCCGGGCAATCGCTCGTATCGTGATGCGTTAGAGGGCGCGGGACGATGCCCAAGAGAGCTTTTTCCAGCAGGGAATGCTCCTCCGTAAAACCCTGCGTGAGCTGCCCGGAGGTCGTGTCAATCGAAACGCGATCGCTGGGCGCGAGAGCAGAAAAAAATCTTGTCGCGGAGTCGCGGACGAAAACGGCGTCCTGCATGGACATGTGTGTGTCATCGAAAACCATGGAGACAAAACGCTGAGGGAGGGCTGCGGCTTTAACGGCCGTCGGATCGGCGTCAGGAGAGTTGCCGTTCGGTTCGGAGGAGGAAGTCTTCGGTACGGTATGTGTCCGCGGATTTTCGACTGCAAAGGACGTGATGGCTTGCAGCTTGCGGCCGTCGTAGAGCTGGAAATCCTCTTTTTTCAGGTTGCCCACGACTTTGCCTTGCGAGTCTCGCACGACGACGCGCACCAGCACATTGTTTACGCGAACTTTGAAGGTTGCAGAAGTGTCCTGACTCGAAACTTCTTGAACCTCGCGCGCGGGGGCCTCCTGTGCGGGTTTGGCAGCGGAATCGGGGTTCGCGGCGGGCGGGCTAGCAGGCGGCGGAGCAACTGGAGGTTGGTCTTGCGCGAAGAGCGGAAAGCAAGTGCACGCGCAGCAAGCCAGAATCGCGAGGGGCAGGAATCTGGATCCCGGTGATGACACTGAGCGAAACATCCCACGCCCTTCTGGAAACCACGTCCTCACGTCTGGGCTTCGCCGCAGGGCAGACTGCCCTCGGGCAACACGGAACCGGCGGTCAAATGACTATACGCCGTGCTTAATTTTTGTGTCAATCAGGGGCGTTACCATCAGGGCTTTACCAATGGGGCTTTACCAATGGGGAGAACTGCCGAGTTCAGTATGGAATCACGACTCCACGATTCACGGCGGCCATTTGGGCGCCTTCGGAGTCGCGGACGACGACCCGCACTAGAAAGGTTCCGGGCTGCACATCAAATGTGGATTTGACGACGATGCCGGAGCGGTTCAAACGCTCTAGCGTCGCGTCTCTCAGCTTCATTTCTATAATCTTCTCCAATCCCGTAATCAGATTTCCATTTTCGTCGAAGATGGCGGTGGCCACTGTCAGATTGTCGTTGCTGCGGTCCCCATCCCGGGCGAATTTTATCCCTCTGGTCATGACATGCGCGACAACGGCCAGTCGTACGCCATTCGCCGTCTTGAAGAATTGGGTCTGGCAGTCCAGGGGAAGGTCTTGCAGCTCTTCCTGGGAATAGACCGCCTGCCGAATCTCCTCTTTAGCCAGGGTTTCAGGATCTACGTTCCCGCGAGGAGCAAAATACCCGTGGCGAGCCTGCAAATTCCACTTTTGCTTGCCGCTCAGCGTGACCTTCAAATGGTGGTATTTCCCATCGAGTTTGAGATTCTGAGGCGTAAAGCCCAAGACATAAGAGACTTCCGGTTCCTGCGCCGCCTGCAAAAGCCCTTGATCAATGTCGTTGCGATTGTGGAAGAAGGTTCCGCCCGTGCCGTCGGCCAATTCCGCAAGGATATCGTCCTGGATTGTCTCCTCGGTCATGATAAACGCAGCGCGCATCCCCGATGCAGCCGCGCTACCTCTAGAAGCGTTGGCAGCGTCATAAATCGATGACACGTACAAGCCGCGGGCGTCGATGGAGTTGATGACGATATTGGCTCTTGTGGCGCGGTCGATGATATCGCCGGATTCGTACATCTGAGGGGTAACGAAAAATCCCGGCGACATCATGATAATGATGCGCTGGCCGGGAAGAGACCGCATTCGCGCTATGAGCCCGTCCAAATTGCGGAACGAGAATTGCGTCTCGGAATCTCCCGCGGAGAGTTCCTGTTGCGCCGCTATTTGCGCCAACTGGGCTGCTCCCTGGGGGTTGCCGGAGCATGCGGCCGCGTCCATGGTGGCCACCTGCAAGGCCGTGGGGTCATTGGCCTCCACAATTTGATACGCCTCGTAGTAGGTCATCGGCGGACAATCGAACGAATTACGATTTGATAGCGGGCGCGGTAAAATCCGTTGCAGGGCCTCCTCCAGTTTGCCGCGTTCCGAAGTGAAATCCTGCTGCACCTGACCGGAGCTGGTATAAATCGAAAGGCGATCGCTCGCTTGCATGGCTGCGAAGAGCCTCGTTGAAGCTTGGCGAGAAAGCATGGCGTCCTGCGTGGTGAGGTGCAAGTCGTCGAAAAAGAGTGTGATGAAGCGTTGCGGAAGCTCCGCCGGCTTTACGGGAGTTCCTTCTGCGGGAGCTGGGCCCGAGTCCTTATCCATTTTGACGGTAGTGACATGCGAACCCGGCGTCTCAACAGCAAAAGTCGAGATGACTTGGAGTTTGCGATTGTCCGCCAGCTGAAAGTCTTCCTTCTTCAGGTTCGGAATGACCTTGCCATTGAGATCGCGCACCACGACGCGAACGAAGACCAGGTTGACGCGCACTTTGAACGTTGCGGGAGTGTCGTGAGAAGCGATTTCCTGCTCTTGACTTTGCGAAACCGGGTTTTGGGCGTCCCGAGACGGTGCAGAGTGGGGAGTTTGGGACGCCCCCGTTTGCGACGAGTTGGAAACGGCCTGAGCCCTTGTTCCTGCGGGAAACGAAACGGAAAGAATTTCGGCAAGGAGAATGGCCCAGCAAGCCTTGCGCAGACCAGGCGGACGCCATTTCAAGAATATGGTCAATGTGGACTCCTCCCCGCTGACAGCGCTACTTCATGCTGGAATGAAGTTCCAAATGCTTGAGACGCGTCTCCAGTTTAGCGGGTTTCGGAACGGTAGGCGCTGAGGGTCCAGAGGTCCTGCGCTTCGGTGTGGCGCAGAACGTAGCGGTCGCCGTCATCGGTAAGCACACGGAAGTAGGTCTCGCCGGGGGAGTACCAGCGGTCTTCTACCGCAACAACGTCCAGAGTGCGGCCGCAAAGATGCAGGCGCAGGGGACGCTCGTCGGCTTTGAAACCGGAATAGCATTCGACGCGCACCAATTGTTCAGACACGATCCTGCCATCCATGAACATACTCAGGCACGACGCGCAGACAGCTTGCAGCTCTCGGCCGATTCGGCGTTCCAGGCGGCGCCGAGAAAAATGATGACTGCGGAGAGTTGCATCCAGATGATCAAACCGATGACCGCGGCCAATCCGCCATAGACAACACTGTACGGCACACGGCGAACATAAGCTCCAAATGCAACGTCGGCAATCCACCAGAGCAGCGTCGCCACCGCTGCGCCAGGCAGCACGTTGCGCAGGCTGTCTCCCTTGGGCCGGGCCACGCGATAAATCATTGTGAGGGCGGTCATGGCCAGCAACATAGCGGCGAGCGGAAAAAACACGTTCCACCAGCCTTGCAAAACCGAGTGCTTGCCGACTTCGTGCGCGATCCAGTGGCGCAGCGGCTTTCCAAGAATTCCGAGAATGGAGGCGCCCAACAAGGGAGCAATGGTGATCAGCAAAAGCAGCAAGCCACGAAGCTGGCGGTGTAGGAAGCCCGGTTTTTCTTCATCGCCATAGATGGTGTGAATGCCTTCCATCACAAGTTTCATCACCTGCGAGCCAGCCAGGAGCGTACCAGACCAGCCAAGCAACGCTACTTTCCATGCGTCGGGCCCGCGCTTTACAAGAAATTCCGAGACTACGCCCTGGCTGCCAGGGGGAAGAAATTCCGTCAGGTCCTGGACCATTTCGAGCAAGCTCGTTTTGCCGCCGATGCGCGTGGTTGCCAGAGCCACGGCGATCAACAGAGCCGGGAAAAAAGCCAGGAAAAGATTAAATGCAATGGCCTGGGCAATCATGCTACAGCGCGGGAAAACCCGCGTGAACATGCCGTAGGCCCGCTTGCCGATTCCGGCGAGTGAAATCATAGGCCGGCATTATATAAGGGGCGTATGGCGAGAAAGGGGAAATTCGGACCGCGATTCGTTGCCATCCCCGGCATAACCGTCGCGGGATCTCCATAGAAAGGGCACAAATCGTGCCCTTCCTGTGCGCCGCCTGATTCAACAGTTGGTGGCAGGCCTTTTAGTCTGCGGCTTTGTCGGCCGCGAAGGCTTTCTGGATAAACTCCCAAACGTTCTTGTTGTTGAACGGCTGCATGCGGTGTTGCATGTGGGCCGGCCAGTTGGGGCGATCCTGATACATCTTGCGTAGGCCTGCAATGATTTGTGGATCGCCGCCGGTGAAGCCTTCTCCCAGCTTTTTCCAACGGGCGGCCAACCCTTGCGCCTTTGCGCCAGCGGGATCTTCGCCGAGCGCCGCTTCGACGTCGCGGAAGAGATCTGTCCATTCTTTCGTCCAACGCTCCTGATTCTCCGGCGACCAAAGCTTTTTGCGTTCCTCGATTTTGGCTTGCGCTTCTTCGCTGTAATACTTCTTCGACCAATCCATGTTGTCCTGCATTTCGATCACCTCGATGATTTTCCTCAAGATGGCAGAGTCCGGCCGATTTCCCGAAGGCGTGGCTTTTTCGGCTTCTTCGATAGCACCAATAGCGCTATCCAGAAGCCGCCGCTTCTCTTCGAGCACGCGCCGCTGCATGCGAAGGGACTCGGATATTCCGTTCGCGCCCCGATGGAACATCATCCGGATCTGCTTGAGAGGAATTCCCAGGAACTTGAGGGCCACAATTTGTTCCAGCCGCTCGAGATCGCGGAGGTAATAAAGGCGGTAGCCAGCTTCCGTGCGGCTGGGCTTCAGCAGCCCCAGACGGTCGTAATGGTGCAAAGCACGCACGGTCACTCCCGCGAGTTCGGCAAATTCCCGGACATGATAAAGCTGGCTCACGTGAATTCCTCTACCAGAAGCAGGCTCAACCCTGACGTAACGTCAGAGTCAAGCGAAATCTTATACGGCAGTTGGCGGCCGGACAAGCCTTTCTATTTCATAGAGTTCGAGAACCTCGGAGTGGGCGCCTGGGACATCCGGCGCGATTGGACGCTTTTAGCGGATCACGCACACGCAGTAATAGGATGAGTATCACCGAACTTTGTGACGCTCGTGACCGGGTTAAGCTAGGGGCGCTTCCCCATGTGCTGCTTTTCCATATGAATGACCGGCAGCGTTTCGCCATTGTTCAGAGGAACGGAGATGGGCTTCACCGGCAAATAGCCTTTAGCTCCAAAGAGCTTTGCTCCCGTTAGCGTTGCGCCCATCTCGTAGCGATTAAAACCCGCGGCTCGTGCAGCGTCTTCGCAAGCTTGCAGGATTTTGCTGCCGACGCCTTGTCGCGCCCAATCGGGGTGAATAAAGAAGGCGCGAATCTTGGCGGCGTCGCGCTGCGGATCCAGCAAAAGGTCTTCGCGGCCCGTCCAATGGTCGCTGCCATAAAGCGTTTTGCGCTTGCTCCAACCGCCGCAGCCGACGATTTTCCAATGCGATTTTGCATCGGTCTGCTCCCCGCTTGCGTTGGTAGCCGCGAGCGAAGCTTCTGCAACGATATAAGTGCCATCGGCGATCAATTGGCTGTCCACGCCAAAAACGGTCTCGAGCGCGCCTTCGATTTGCGCCGGAGTGTAGTCTTCGGTCTGCAAGCCGCGCACGGAAGCTTCGATCAACTCGCGCAGAACCGGAATATCTTCCGCCACGGCAAGCCGCAGGCGAATTTGCGCTGTTGCAATCATCCGAGATACACGCCGAATTTTACCGCCTTCTCGTTCGTGTGCGATACGATTCTCCTCTCTTCTCCGGGAGACGCTCATGCTCTACATGGTGATTGAACGATTCAAGAATCGCGAGGCCGTTCCGGTATACAGGCGCTTCCGGGAGAAAGGACGCATGATGCCGCACGGGCTCAACTACGTGGAAAGCTGGGTGGAAGCCAATTTCGACCGCTGCTTTCAACTGATGGAATGCGAAGACGCGCAACTACTCGAACAGTGGGCTGTCAATTGGAGAGACCTCGTGGAGTTTGAGTTTGTGCCCGTTCGCACCTCGAAGCAAACGGCCGAGCTCATCGCGCCAAAAGTGTAGTTACGCGTTGCCTAAAGAATGCTGGCTCCTGCGAAGGCGAGTAATCAGCGCAGCGAGTTTGGGGCGGTCCTGCTCACTGAGCGCCGTAAACTTTAGCCCCATTCCTGTTCCCGGCCGGCCATGCCGCACCACTGCGTCCGCGCGGATCTGCCCCTCCGCAACAAGAAAATCCAGCCGCGTAACCGTGCCAGAAGGCCGCGTCTGCGGGGTCTCAATGAAAAGCCCACCCATGCTCATGTTGCGAACTTGTGAAATGTCCTCGCGCCCCTGGCACTTCCAGCACACCCAAACATCTCCCGTCGTGTGGACACGCGATGTAAATCTTCGAGAGGGGGAAGTCGCGGGGCGCATTGCAGGTCTCCGATCTTTTGGAGTAAACCTTTATAGTTAGCCTCGCCAGCATAGTACTGGGGAGTGTACTCGCGCTATATGAGTATCGTGTCAAAATTCGTTAAATCGTTTCACCCGTGGTCAAAATCGCTAAACTGAAGCTAAGCGAGCACCTCCAGATCGGCAAACAAGAAAAACGAATGCCTGCGTTCTATAAAATCGATAAGCGGCGCCGCTTGGTGCTGAGTTCGGCATACGGAGTATTCAGCCGCGCCGCGCTTTGATCGTTCCGAGCGGTGTGGCACAAGCATGTTCGGAACGCTTCGAGGAACCCAGGGTGAAATGGAGATTGGCGTTTTTCGAAGCTTTGAAGAGGCGCTGAACTCGGTGTTCCCCAAAAAGGACAGCGCCTGACGCCCGAGAGCTGCCCCCTCTCTTGTCCGAATTAGGTAACTCTCGACAAAAGCCGTTTAATTATTGTAAGTATAGTTGTCCTCCTCAAGCCCCTCGAAAGGCAGATATGAGAGGCTATTTGAACCATCTTGCTGCTGCCGCCGCCCTGCTGATGTTGTGCGCTACTCCTGTACGAGCTCAGGGCACTCAGGACAAAGATCAGGAAAAAACCACTCAAGAGAAAGACAAGCAGGACCAAAGCGCCCAGGATAAAGACACGCAAGACAAATCCACCGGGAAGTCCGACCCGTGGTACAACAAAGTCAATCCTGCGAGACTCATCAAGCACTATAAGTCCGCCAATGACCAGCTAGCCTCCGATGGACAGTTGGAGGACAACCTGTCCAAACAACTGCGACTCCAAGGGGTTCTGGGAGCTGACCGCGAATTGCAGGATGTATGCTCGGACTTCAAGGACCTGCCCAACTGCGTTGCGGTGCTTCGGCTGAGCGTCAGCCTGCCGGTGGAATTCACCTGTTTGAAATGGAATGTGACTGGGGTGAAACCAAAGGACGCAGCCGATTCCTGCGCGGGACCGGCTGGAGGAAAAGCCATGCCGCTCGACCGGGCGTTGGACTTGTTGAAACCGAAACTGGACGCAAAAACGGAGTCGCACAACGCCTTGAGGAAAGCTCACGACGACATCAAAGACGCGAGCTCCTAAGGAAGTTTGTGGGTCTACGTTACAGGCCAAAGACTTCTGGCCGTGGGTATTTGTGAAAGCTTGAGTGTGAGTTGAGCGACACTCGTCGTTAGCTAACGCGCTGGGGCTTGCAGCCAGCGCACAACCTTCTTCAACGAGGACTCGCCGTTTCGTTTGTTGGTCATAGGCGCTTGCAACCAGCGGACAGCGCCATTCCCCTCGCCGCTGTGCCCTTCCGGTACTGTCAGCGGAGCCGAAACGTAAGAAGTGGGTTCTTCGGTTGACGTGAGCGGAGTGCTGGTGATTGGTTCGCTCGCAATCGGGGCACTCACCTTGGCACGCCCATTGGAACCGTTCGATGGCGATGGCATTTCCGTCCGCGCCGGCTTTTCAAGCGCGGAGTAAGAGGTTGGCCGCTCGTGAGTCGGGCTGAAAATGGAACTTGCTACCACGCCTGGCGCTCGCTCAGGAGCGGCGTCGCTCATGGCCTGGCGGGCCGTCTCGCTGATGTTAGAGCGCTCTTCCAGACCATGGGTCATCGAAAGCCGCAGCAACGCGCCCATCTGCTGCTGGGTTGCCCGCATGGTGTCGAGAATCTTTCCTGCAAACCACAAACCTGCAAACAAGAACGTGAATTGGCCCATGAGGGTGCCCAGTTCGAACCAATTGTTTTGCATCCAATTTATGATTTGCTCCATGTTTGCACCTTTTGCTGGTTGCCGGGGGTGCCTAAAACATAGCGCCCCTAAGAGCGTGCGAAAACTGTCACAAAGTCCAACAATCGGCCAGCTTCTTGCCTGCCCCGGCGTTCTACGCAAATTTTTCATAGAAGAACCCCTTGACACGGCCGATACAGTACCTTAAGAAGAAATCTCCGGCTGGAGCGGCGTCCCTTCTGCTCCCAGCTCCAGATAGCCCCGCCCGCCCTGCCTATCACACCTCAGGAGGCCGTTATGACAAACCTTATTCCTCGCGATAATTTCTTCCAGGACCTGTTTGATTTCCGCAGGGATTTCGACCAGATCTTCAACCGCTTCTTGAGCTGGCCTTCGGCTCAGGAAGAAACCACGATGACGACGGCTGGG
>Ga0126378_10000977_pt1 | contig 21314 bp, 17 predicted proteins | sample PanSoiMetPlot_23_FD_92587 | JGI IMG/M metagenome (GOLD analysis project Ga0126378, IMG submission 92587) | Tropical forest soil microbial communities from Panama - MetaG Plot_23 | ecosystem: Environmental > Terrestrial > Soil > Tropical forest > Bulk soil | place: Panama | collected 2016-02-17
GACGAAACAAATTGTGGATCGGCAGAGCGAAGGCCAATCTATGAGGTATTGAAGATAAGGAGGGGTGGTTTATCCGACAATTTGTAGATCGATGACGGTAGAGAAGGCGAGAGAGATGCAGGTGCGTGCCCGTGGTAAACGGGAGATCTTCAGTGTTTCTGCTTCCGCGTCTCCGTGACAGGCTGGTTTTTCACAATCGGAATGCGCGCGACCACTCCTTTTCCTTCCTCGATCACCAATTCCTGATCCGTCGCTTCCGATTTCACAGTGTCGATGACACCGGAAGGCCAGTGCAGCGTGATGGCATCGACTTTCGTTGCTGAACCGACTCCAAAGTGAAGCCGTGGGTCGCTGGCAGACTCAAAGCTGCTGTTGGCGCGAACTTCCTGGATTTGGGATAGCGGCCCGGCCTTCACCTCTACGCGACATCCGAAGCCATTCCGGTTCGACTTTGAGCCGACCGTTTTGATTCGTAGCCAATGTCCTGCGAAGGGTTTGGTGTTGCGCAACAGCCCAGGAGCGCTATCCAGGGCTGTGACGACAATGTCGAGGTTCCCATCATTTCTGAAATCTCCCGTGGCTGCTCCCCTGGCCACACGAGCCTTCGCCATGCCTGGGCCCGCGGTACGACCGATCTCGGCAAACGTGCCATTGTGTAGGTTGCGAAAGAGAAGCGGGCGTTCGGCGTAAGTCACTCCAAAAGAATAGTGATCCACTTGTGGATTGACGTGACCGTTGGCTACGAATAAGTCCTCCCATCCATCATTGTCGAAGTCAAAGAACTTAACGCCGAAACCAAGGAAAGCAATACTGACGGGCCCGACTCCGGCAACGCCCGCCAAATCTGTAAACTCGCCATTTCGGTCGTTGTGATAAAGGTTGTTGGCGTCGTCCGAAAAATTGGTCTTTATTATGTCGGACCAGCCATCGTGATCATAGTCGGCAGTGTCAATTCCCATTCCCGCTCCTTCCCGACCATCGGAGTTGTACGCCACGCCGGCACGAACACCCACTTCTTTGAAACCACCGTGGCAGTCGTTAAGGTAGAGAAGACTTGGAGTTGAGTCGTTGGCGACGTAAAGGTCAAGGCATCCGTCCTTATCGTAGTCGAGCCAAAGAACTCCGAGGCCGTAATAGCCATCAGGATCGATATGCAGTTTTTCCGTGACGTCAGTAAACGTCCCATCTCCGTTGTTATGAAACAGGCGATCACGAGAGCCCTTGAGGCCGCGCGGACCGCAGGATACGGCTATTCCGCGATACTGGCAAAACGGACTGCTACCCAATTCAGGGAGATGATCGGGGTCAAGATCGACATAGTTCGCGACGTATAGGTCGAGCAGACCGTCATTGTCGTAATCGCCGAAAGCCGCGCTCGTACCCCATCGGCCGCGATTCCCGACTCCTGCCCTTTCTGTCACGTCAGTGAAAGTTCCGTCGTGGTTGTTGTGGTACAACACAGCACCGTCGAAGTAGGTGATGTACAAGTCCTGCCATCCATCATTGTCATAATCCCCCACTGCGACCCCGAAGCCCCAGCCACAATGATCGAGACCGGCCTTGGCGGAGACATCGGTAAACGTTCCGTCATAATTGTTTCGAAATAACTTGCTCGCGTGACACTTGTTCGTTCGTAGATCTTCTAGCGTTGATCCGTTCACGAAGAAAATGTCCATCCAGCCGTCATTGTCGAAATCAAAGATCGCCACCCCTCCACACATCGACTCCATGATGTAGTTCTTCTCGGGACCGCCACAGACCAATCGAAAGTCAATCCCCGCGGACGCAGCAACGTCTTCGAAATGAGGAGTGGGCAACGACGCCCCTGACGGTTGTTTTTGGCCTGAGTCTTTCGAATTAGGATTGCGTCGGCCGCTCTCCGGCTGACCAGAGGCACCGAGATAAAACAGCGTGGGAATTGCCAGACACAGCAGCAGGCGGATGGAGAATCTCACTGAAACCGGCCGGTGGCCATCCCTCCAGTGACAGGCTGCGATTTCTTGAGTTCCAGAAACTGCTGTCGTTCCAGTTCGGCGGTTGCATGGTCACCGGACTGTTCGAGGGCGCGCGCAAGTTGGTAGTGGGCGCTCGGGTCGCGAGGGTTAAGAGCCACTGAATGCCGCAAGGCCGCAATCGCGGTCGCAGAGTCCCCGCTCAAGAGGGCGGCTTTCCCCAATTCGTAAAACGCTTCTGCGTTTCGTTCATCCAGGGTCGTGGCGCGCTTAAGCTCGTTGACTGCAGACGCCCAATTCCCCGACTCCAGCAAACAGCGTCCGTATTGATAATGAACATCCGCATTGCCAGGTGTGCGAGACACTTCTGCTCGGTACTCCGCCAGGGCGCGCTGAGTGTTTCCGAGTGCGTCGTAGGCAAAGCCGAGGTGGTAGTGACCCAGAGGGACGTCCGGATCCAAGCGCAACGCCGTCTGAAATTCATGGATCGCATTCTCGGAACGGTTGCTATTTTGGTAAGCACGACCCAGCAACAGATGCGCCATGGCATTTGACGGCTGAAGTTCGAGCGCGTGTTCCAGTTGCTCGGCCGCTGGATCGTAATCCCCCAAGGCCAGAAGCACCAGTGCCAAATCGAAGTGGCTAGCTGCTTTGGCGCCGTCGAGCTTCACAGACCTCTGAAGTTCTTCCCTTGCCTCTTTGTTTTGACCAGTTTTGAAATAAGCCAAACCGAGCCAGTGATGGAGCTCGGCATCTTGCTGCCAAGTCGCGGCGGCTCGTTCACCGAGGTCGATAGCCTTCGCGAATGCGCCAGACTGGAAGTATGCCAGAACAAGGAGACGTACAGAGTCCTGTTGACTGGGGAGAATTTTGTAAGCTTGTTCGAGCAGCTCGACTGCGTGTGAATAATTTCCCTGATCGAGCGCCGTTTGGCCCCGTCGAAGCAGAGTCTCACCATCTTCTCGCACACCTTGCGCGAACGCTGAAACAGTCACTATCAAGAAATTCGCGAGCAACGAAAAAGCTATTACCTTGCCAACATTCAAGACGAACCACGGCAGCCGAAAATTCTTTGATCTGCACACCGAGGCAGACATAGCCAAGATGCTAAACCTGCCGCGGCGAGAGATGCAAGAACGCGCATGCATTGGAACAGATCGCGATCTTGCTGATTTCCGGTCCGCGTCACTTGGCTGCTGTCAGCTCGCGGATAAGTGTGGCCTCATGCTCACGGTACGGGTGTCCATCCGCATGAAAGACTTCGTGAAACCAGACTGGAGGCTGAGTCAGGATGTATGGATGCTGCCAGGATTCCCACGGCAAGTAGGTCTGGGTCTTGCCGGCGACCAGTCCCCAGTTGATGGCGGCGATGTGGTCCTTCTTGGCTATGGGAAGAATCGTATCGAATGTGCTTCCGACCGAGCGCGCCATGTACTCGGTGCACAAGATCGGTCGGTGCAGCCGTTGGAGCGCAACAACATGCTCCTCAAAATCTTCGGGCCAGCTGTAATTGTGAAATGAGATAACGTCAGATTGCTCGAGTTGCGTCCGCTGTACAGGATTCCACTTGCTTGAATCAGACCACTGCTCCGGGTTGCCGGCCCAAATACCGCTCGTGAGCGGCTGCGATGGGTTCGCGGAGCGTGCCCACCCGAATATCTGCGGCAAAAGAGTGGCCACGATTTCCCGCTTGTTTTTCGGTTCTTTCTGAGAGGAATCGTTGGTGTTGTCAGGCTCGTTCCACACGTCCCATGCGAGGATTCGGGAGTCATTGGCAAACGCGCCCACCAAACCGGTGACATAGGTTTTGAGGCGAGGGTAGTGGGACGAATCTTCCAGCGCTGTCGCGCCGGGACTCTGCACCCAGCCCGAGTTATGCACGCCCGGGATCGGTGGGCGTTGCGGACCCAACTTGGGCTGCGGATCCCAGCAAGAATCGAAAAGAACAAGCAGGGGACGGATGTGGTGCTTCGACGCGATCGTGAGGAACTGGTCGAGACGCTGCTTAAATCCATCGGCGTCCTGCTGCCAGAGCAGATCGTGCAGGAAGACGCGCATCGTGTTCATGCCGAGGTTCTCGGCCCAGCCCAGTTCTTTGTCGATCTCTTGCGGATTGAAGGTGCTGGCTTGCCACATCTCCAGTTCATTGATGGCGTCGGCGGGAATGAAATTGCTGCCAACCAGCCAAGGCTGCTTCTGGTACCACTCAGCAGCTTTCTGTTCACTCCAACGGGAACCTTGCGCCAACGACGGCAACGAGAACAAAAAGAGCAGAGCCAGCAACAGTGTCTTCTTCATATGTGCCCCGATTATTTCACCTGCCTGGTAGAGCCGACCTCGCGAAACGGTCACCAAACACGTGTCAAATCAGCAATTTTTCCTAACGAGTGCAGCTGACAGCATACCCAATCTTTCCGGTTTGTCTATCGCAAGTTCGATTTGCGTCTAAACGGGACACCCAGCTCTTTTGCTTCGCGATGGCGAAGCGGTCCGACGCCATTGCTTGCGGCGCTGCCACGGGCGCTGGATAATCGATGAGCGATGAATTGTAATCCACACGCGAACAAATTCGTTTTGAGCGCCCTCGTTTTTATCCTGGCCTGCGCAACGTGCGGCGCACACCAGGCTGATGCGATTCCCGAGTCACGGCGAATCAAACCTGAGGAACTGGTCAAAATTCTGCAGACCTCGTCTGGCGAAAAACCTCTCATAATTGATGTCGGTTCGCATGTGCTGTATTCGCAGGCTCACATTCCAGGATCGGAATATATCGGTCCCGCGGCCACGACGGACGGTCTGCAGCAGCTGCGAAAACGGGTCCAGTCCGCGCCGCGAGGCAAGTTCATCATTCTTTATTGCGGATGTTGCCCGTGGGCACATTGCCCCAACGTGAAGCCTGCTGATGAGGCGTTGCAAGCCCTCGGGTTCACCAACGTCAAAGTCCTCTATATCGCTAACAATTTTGGATCTGACTGGGTCGCGAAAGGCTACCCTGTCGCTAAAGGCGACTGATCCGTGATGAGCAAGAAACTGGTCATCGGATTCGCGGCTGTTGCCATCGTGTTCTTGTTCATGTTGGCGCATTCGCGGTTCCGCGAACGCCATCCTCCGGGTTCCCACCGATCTCTCGCACCAGACTTTGTGCTTCCGGACATCAATGGCGGAAACCTGCAGCTATCTGACTTCCGCGGCAAAGTCGTTCTGCTGGCTTTCTGGGCGACGTGGTGTGAGCCTTGCCGGGAAGAGACGCCGCACTTCGTTGAATTGCAAGACAGGTATCGCGACCAGGGGTTGCAGATCATCGGAGTTTCGATGGACGATGATGACACACCGGTGCGACAGTTCTACAAGCAGTTCAAAGTAAATTATCCGGTAGCCATGGGCAACGCCAAGATCGGCGAACTCTACGGAGGAATTCTAGGCCTGCCGATTGCATTTCTGATCGCACCCGATGGGAGCATTCATGCGCGGCACGACGGTGCAGTAAATATCGACATCATCGAGGCGGAGATTAATGAGCTCTTCGCAAGCATCCCGCGAGAGAAGCGTCCGAGTCCGTCAGCCGAGTCAAATCACTAGCTTCGCGGCAGCGAGACTCCAGAAAACCTTTCGCAAGTTTTGAGCAGTTTTTCCTGAAGCCCGGCGTCACGAGTAACAGCACTCGGTTTACGAAGCCGCTTGTGAAAGAAGTATTCGCCCGTGACTTGCGCTTTCGGATCACCGCTCACCGCAAGCCAAACTTGGGTTCGATGGGCTTCGTCGAGATCGTCGGTCGCGTTGGGACCACCCATCTTCGTCGCTACCCAACCCGGTTCGAGCGAATTTGACAAAACGTTCGGCCAAAGCCGAGCCACTGCAAACGCCAGCAAAACGTCGTGCAGCTTCGTGTCGGAGTAGGCCTGCTGTGATTGCCATTTGCGCTTCTCCCACGCAAGATCGTCAAGACTTGCATCCCCGCTGTGGTGCAGTCCTGAACTCACGTAGATCAGGCGTTTCGGCCGTTGGATCAGCGCAGTCAAGAGGTAAGGTCCCCATGTATTCACCGCAAACACCGATGGTAGGCCATCTTCGGTTGGATTGCGCGAAGATTCTCTGTAACCCAAGCCAGCATTATGAATGACCGCATCGAAAACACCGAGGGCATTGACCTGATCGGCGAGAGTGCGCGTTTGCTTGATGCTCGACAAATCTGCCATGAGCACGGCCTCGGCTTGGGGCACAGCGGCGCGAGCATCGTTCGCCCGCTGCTCGTTGCGTGCGTGCAAAACAACGCCGTGTCCCTGCTCCACCAACAACTGAGCCGCCATCTTCCCAAGGCCATCCGATGAGCCAGTGACGAATACTCTTGCCATATTTATCGATTCCTGAACGAACAGGTTCGCCTTAAGGATGCGACCGGGTTTCGTTCGCTCCAATTAATTCTTGATTCAGTCAATGTGGAATGCGAGAGCCTTGAGGAGGCCAAGCCCGGCAGCTCGTTTGCGAAACGCGGAATGCAACGAACGTATTGCTAAGGCTGAATAATGTTGTTCCGGACTGCGTAGCGGACCAACCCGCTGAGCGACCCTACGCCGAGCTTCTTCATGAGGCGAGCTCTGTGATTCTCTGCCGTTCGCACGCTGATCGAGAGCAGGTCTGCGACCTGTTTGTTGCTCTTACCCTCCGCCAGCAATTGGATGACTTCCTGTTCCCTGCCGGTGAGGCAGCTGAACTCATGCTTTCTGCCATGAGGCGCTCCGGTGGACGTTCTTTCCCACTGCGAACGATTGAGCACAACGCGCGTTACCGAAGGACTGACAAATCTCCGTCCACTCAGCACGGCCTCAGCTGCGGTGAGCAGACTTTGCTCTGCGTCGGATTTCAATACGTAGCCATTGGCCCCGGACCGCAACGTTCGCTGGATGAGCTCCTCTTCGTCGTGCATGCTCAAAACCAGAACGTGACTTGAAGGCGAAGCCTTTAAGATCCGTGGTATGGCATCCAGGCCATTCAACTGTGGCATGGTGATGTCCAAAATGATGAGATCCGGCTGGAATTGCCCAGCCATCTCGATCGCTTCGCGGCCATCGCGAGCTTCGGCGACCACGTCCCAGGCAGACTGCGCCTCAAACAAGGCGCGAAGTCCCTTTCTAACCACGACATGGTCATCGGCAACGAGGACCCTCACTCGTCTTACGTTTTTCGAAGTCGCCATCTCCCCGGCCTCAGACGGGTCCAGTCTATCTACCATTGCAGGCTCCTAGAGTAGGTCTAGCACGGTTCGAAAAGCAAGTTTTGAACAGCGGCGGTGATCAGGCATCATTTCGAGCACAGGTTTGGATCGCTCCATGCCGATATTCCATCAGAGGCCTAATGGCAAAACGAACACACGGATCTCACAACCGTCTCTTCTGACAGGGGAAGTCCAAAGGTAAGCTCATCGCTTCCCATAAAAACCAAATTTCACTGTGTCTACAAACCCTTTCGCGATTGGTTCAAAGGGTCCAGCGCAGATAACGTTTCCACTGCGATTCGTGGCCAGCGCCGTTTTTCCGGACGACTGAGTAGTTTTCGACGATTGAGTAGTTCTCCTCAATCGCAAAACTAACTTCCCCCATAGTAAGGTTGGGCAATCGACTGAAGGCTACCCTTCAGATCTCGGCTAAAACTTACGAAGCTTCACTGGGACATCAGTAACTGATGTGCTGCTGCGCTGCTGAGGAGATCCATGAGTACAGAAAGAGTCTTTGTCATCGAAAACGAGACCTCCCTTCGCCAAGAGATCACTGATTTTCTTCGTTCGAAGGGCTTCGACGCGATGAGTGGACAGAGCTGCAATGAGAGCGAAGAAAGGGGACTTACTTATCGTCCAGACGTGGTGGTCCTGGACTGCAGCCAGCACGGCGAAAGCGTCATCAATTTGATGCTGCGCTTCCGCAAGGTGAATCCATCTGTGGCCATGATAATGCTAGCCGCCCAGGGTTCCATGAACTTGGCCATGCAGGCCGTTAAGCAAGGTGCGGATCAGATTCTAACCAAGCCCGTGGATCTCACCGTCCTTTCAGTATTGATTCAGCGTTTGGTGGACACTCATCGCAACCGGCAAAATCAGATCGCGGAACACGAACTCCGTGAACGCAATCAGATCTCACCGTTTCTCGGTACGAGCCCAGCCATTCAAAAGCTCTCTGAGCTGGCTCATAACGTCGCGGCAACAGATAATTCCATCCTCATCGTGGGGGAGACAGGAACGGGGAAAGGACTCCTGGCGCGTTGGATTCACAATCATAGCCCGCGATCCTCGGAGGTATTCGCAGAACTAAAGTGCGGTGGATTCGCGGGTCCAGCTCTGGAGCGCGAGTTGTTCGGGGAAATGGGTTCCGACAGAACAGCAGCGCGAGCCGGACTGGTGGAAATCGCCCACAAAGGCACGCTCTTCCTCGACGAGATCAGTGAACTAGACGTGCAGATGCAGCCAACATTGCTGAAGATTCTTGAAGAGAAGCAGTTTCGCTCCGCAGGAGCCGTTCACAACCGCAATGTGGATTTTCGACTGATCAGCGCGACACATCGTGACATTGCCAAACTGGTGCAGGAAAAAACATTTCGAAGTGATCTCTATTTTCCCATCAGCACCATTTCATTGATTGTCCCGTCGTTGCGCGATCGCGCCGAAGACATCGAACCTCTGGCTCGGCAATTCGCCGAACAATTGGCGAAGGACCTGGGTGTGCCACGGCCCGAGGTGTCACAGAGTGCGATCTCCGCACTGCAGGCGTATTCCTGGCCGGGCAACATCCGCGAGCTTCGCAACCTTCTTGAGCACGCCATTTTGGTGAGTGGAAAACGCGTGCTCACAGAACGGGATTTCCTCTTCGACTCGAGCTCCGAGCCGATGTCGCATGGAGGTTTTGCCCGCACTCTGCAACAAGTGCAGCGCCAATATATTGAGGAGGTTTTATTTCGAGAGGGATGGCGAGTGGAAGCTGCCGCCAAAAAACTCGGAATGCCCAGGAGTTCTTTGTATCAGAAGATTAAGGAATTCAACATCCCTCGACCCGGGGCGGCACATCAAGCGCATGCCGGTACTGACCGGCGTCTACAAAACTGATCGAGCTCATTTGCGTAAACAGCCGCCGGGTGGCGCAAAGGACTATCTCGGAGGGGCGGGCCGACTAGCTCTTAGTCCTAGCTAAAACAACCAGGCGGTCGGCAAGTGCGCTGTAAACTCCCGGCTCACCACGTTACCTGGTCTAAATGTTTGGGCTTGTGTCTTCATTGAGAGACCTGCTCTGAAAGTTTTCGCTGCTTCCCGATTGGTGGCTGCATCGAGTTCAAAACGACCCATCTGATTTCCGTATGGCTCTCCTGCAGTACCTGTCCGAAACGTTTTTCGTCGCAGACCCTCCCGAAAATCTCCGCGAACCAATCCAAAATTCTCCTCCCTGCGTACTTGAAATTGTAAACGTAGCCAAATTTAGCCGCTGAGACGCGGCGCCGCGCACCAGCGTCAAGGGCGACGTTCACTATTCCAATCCAAGGATAATCTCATGCAGAAAAAGATAACCCTGGTGGCGCTCCTGATGACTGCGTTCATACTGGTTTCGACCAGTGTGTTCGCGTCCAGCCATCGTGAGGCGCCGATCTCAGCGCTGGATCATAGTGCCGACGTCACGGACTGGTACGCCTTCGTCAGCTACGACCATCCTGATCGCGTCACGATGATCCTCAACGTCGACGGACTGCTCGAGCCGGCCAATGGTCCCAATTATTTCCCCTTCGATCCCAACGTTCTTTATGAAATGAAGGTCGATAACAATCGCGACGGCAAGGAAGACATCACGTTTCAATTTCGCTTTAACACAGAAGTTCGCCTGCCTGGAGTGTTCACCGGATTCGCCGGCGGCATTGCGGGCATCCCTCAGATTACAGCGCTCGCTGGTCCCGGGTCGGAAGGATTGAGCCTGCGCCAGAACTATAGCGTCACCATGATCAAGGATGGAGTTGCAACCGACCTCACCGGCGGCCGCACCTTATTCGCGGTTCCATCGAATGTCGGACCGCTCACGATGCCGAACTATCGACGCCTGTTCAACCAAGGAGTCTATGAACTCGGCAATGGCGTGCGGGTTTTTGCCGGAACAGTCGATGATCCGTTTTATATCGACCTCGGCGCGGCTTTCGATTCTCTGAACTTCCGCATGGGCGTCGGAGGCATCCTGTCGTCAAAAGTGGATGCCGACGACAAGCACAACTACGCACCCGACGCGGTGGCCGGTTTCAACGTCAACTCCATTGTGTTGGAGGTGCCCATCACGATGCTGACAGAAGATGGTCAACTCCATCCGGCTACCGACAAGCAAGCCGTCCTCGGAACATACGGAGCGACGTCACGGCAACGTATTTCGATTCGTCGGACCAGCGGCCAAGTCGATGGGGCTGGAAAGTGGCGGCAAGTAAACCGCGAGGGAAATTCCCTCATCAATGAGCTGATTATCGGTACAGGATCGAAAGATCTGTTCAGCGTCTCCGATCCGAAAGACGACAAACAATTTGCCAACTTCTTTCTCGACCCTCTTTTGGCACACTTGTTCTCGTCGATCCTGAACATCCCTATTCCTCCTGCGCCAAGGACCGATCTGCTGCCGCTAGTCGTGTATACGGCTCCGATCTGTCCCGGATGTGGTGCGAAAGATACGGGACCAATTGCGGACCTGCTCCGTCTGAACACAGGCATTCCTCCAACTCCACTCGCAAGCCAGAAGCGGTTGGGATTTCTGGCTGGTGACGTGGCTGGATTCCCGAATGGTCGTCGTCCTGTCGACGATGTTGTCGACATCGCTGCACGAGCGGTTGTAGGCATTCTGGCGGATCCCAAGAAGTATGGAGCCGCCGTCGGCGACGGCGTCAACATAAACGAGAACGGATATGGCTCCACGTTCCCGTACGTACAACCGGCCAACAGTGGACGCAATGCCCATCACGTCGGCCCCGGCCAGTCCGGATGCAACGGTCAACCTGGCGGCATTTGCCCTGTGAAGTAAACATTCATCGTGGCCGCCCGGAACCGGCGGCCACACTTTCCTAATAATAAGGAGTCGTTATGCGCAGGATCATTACTTGCCTCATGCTCGCCGCTCTGGTCACGCCAGTCTTCGCCGAAACTGCCACTTCTACAGACGGAAAGAAACTGTCGCCCGCAGAACAGGCAATCGCCGCCGCCGATCGTCTGATCGAAAAGAACCCGCGCAATTTCGAAGCTTACAATGCGCTGGCTCTTGCCCTGTCACGCCGGGCACGTGAAACGTCGGACCCGCGCTTTTATAGCCAAGGCGAAGATGCATTGAAGAGTTCGTTCGAAATCTCTCCCGGCAACTTCGATGGGGAAAAGATTCATGTATGGCTGTTGTTGGGGAAACATGAATTCTCAGCTGCTCGTAAAGCAGCGCTCGCCCTAAATAAAAGAACACCCGACGACGTGATGGTGTACGGCTTTCTGACCGATGCGAACGTTGAACTCGGAAAATATAAGGATGCTGAAACGGCGGCGCAGATGATGTTGGACCTTCGTCCCGGCAACCTGCCCGGTATTACACGCGGCGCCTACTTGCGAGAATTGTTCGGTGACGTTGATGGAGCGTTGGAGTTGATGAGCATGGCCCTGGCTTCGACACCTCCGGCTGAAGTGGAAGACGCTGCCTGGATCACTACCCAGATGGCACATCTCAACTTCTCGGTTGGGCGTGTCGACATCGCTGAGCAACAATTGCAGCAAGCGCTGCGACTGTTCCCCGGGTATCACTACGCACTTGGAAATCTGGCGAAAGTCAGAATTCAGCAGAAGCGCTACAACGAAGCGGTCGCATTGTTACAGCAGCGGTACGATGGCGCCCCACACGCGGAGAATTTATACGATCTTGGCGAGGCGCTCGAACTCGCAGGCAGAAAAGCGGACGCCGAAGCGACGTTTCAGAAGTTTGAACAAAAATCACTGGCTGAGACGGGGATCTCCGACAATTCCAATCACGAACTTATCCTTTATTATGCGGACCACGCGAATCAGCCTGACAAGGCCCTCGAAGTAGCCCGGCGCGAACACGGCCGCCGGCATGATGTTTTCACCCAGGACTGCTATGCTTGGGCGCTCCATCGGAACGGGCAAGACCAGGAAGCTCGCCAACAGATTGATCTCGCACTGGCTGTCGGTATTCGAAACGCCCGAATTTTCCGCCACGCTGGTGAGATTTCCCTGGCGCTGAACGAGACTGCCGCAGCCAGGGATTTCCTGGTGCAAGCCATTGCCCTGACAGGTCAGGATTCGGAACAGGCCCAGGCCACACTAGCGCTGATTTCTGCCTCCGCGAAAGGACCGGTTACGCGATGAATCCCGCGACCATCCGAGGGCCGAGAGCGCTTCTCGCCGCATGCCTGTGCATCGTTGGAGTTGTTGCTGCATCGGCCTGGGCGCAAACTACCGCGACCCGGATCGTCTCCGGACGCGTAGTCACGGATCGCAATGAGGTTGTGCCGGCAGTTCAAGTCACTGCCACGTGGGATAACGGCACTGCTGAAGCTGAAACCGACAAAAATGGCGCGTTTCATCTGACCACGCCGCACGTACCACTGATACTCGACGTGACTGGAAAATATGTGGTGTTCCAATCCTTCCCCGTTGCCAAGAACGAGACGACGGAGAATCTCGACCTTCGCGTGGCGTATGCCATAGCCCCGGTCCACCAGAGTCTGGTCATCTCCGCGACTGCTTTGAATCCGACCATTGACCAGCGGAATGACAACGTCTACAAGAGCACGTTGTTTTCGCGTGACGACCAGATCTTCGACACGCTGGCCTCAGGGATCAATGCCGGCCAGCATGAGGGTGGCGGGAAGTCCCTCGAGATTCGCCGCTTCGGATTCAACCTTGACCATGGCGGTGTCAACGGCGGATTGAAGGTTCTGATCGACGATGTGCAGCAGAATCAGGCAACCCAGGGGCACGGTCAGGGATATCTGGGAGCTCTGAAGAGTCTCACTCCCGAGCTTGTGGACGATGTCGATATCCTCAATGGCCCTTTCAGCGCCGAGTACGGGGACTTTTCGGGACTGGGTGTCGTCCATATCCGGCTGAAAGAAAGCTTGCCAAGCCTGTTGACAGTCCGCCTGCAGGGAGGATCGTTCGGTGCTTATCGCGGTTTTATCGCGTACAGTCCTGAGTTGACCAATGGCGATGCTTTCCTGGCCTACGAGGGCTCGCATACCGACGGACCATTCATCCATCCCGGGCGCTACAAGCGGAACAACGTCACCGGCAACTACACGGCGCATCTGAACACGAAGAGGTCGCTCGGTTTCCGATTGAATGCCGGCACAAACGACTTTTATTCCTCGGGACAGATTCCGCTCGACTTGGTCGACGATGGTGCCTTGAACCGTTTTGGCTATATCGATCCCTTCGATGGTGGACGGGTTCGGCTGGGAACGCTCGGTGTTTACTACCGTGAAGAGCGCGCCGACGGCGACATTCTTAAGGTGGATGGTTTTCTGGGCCGATCACTCTTTGATCTTTACTCCAACTTCACGTTTTTCCTGAATGATCCGGTAAACGGAGACGAGATCCAACAACATGATTCGCGACTGCAGGAAGGTGTGAACGCCCAATATCTGCATCCCTGGAAATTGTTTGGACATTCAGCGTTGCTGACGATCGGCTCGAATCTTCACGACAACCAGATCAACGTTGGCCTCTTTCATACCAAGGAAAGACAGGTGCTTGGCGCCACCACCAGCGCTCATGCCCACGTGACAAATGCGGCTGGTTACCTGCAACAGGGCGTGGATCTTCTTAGCCAGCGGTTGCATCTCGATGGTGGAATGCGCATCGATTACTTTCGATTCGATGTAGACGACCATCTTGAGCCGACACACTCGGGGATACAAGGCGCATCGCGCATTCAGCCGAAAGCAAACGCATCGTACACACCATCGGCACGGATTCCGATTACTCTTTACGCCAGTTACGGCCGTGGGATCTCGAGTCAGGATGCGCGGGGAGTCGTCCAACAACCCAATGCCCCTAAGGTAGCGACTACGGATTTCTATCAATTCGGCACATCGCATTCGCTGGGACGAGTATCGTTGAGCACAGACATATTCCTTATCGACCGATCCGCTGAGCAGGTCTATGTTCCGGACGATGGATCTTTCGAGTTCAAGGGACCGAGCCGTTCTTATGGCTGGGAAGCAAAAACCTCGGCCCAGATTACTCGACGGCTGGTTTTCAACGGTGGCTTTACTCGCGTTTCGAATGCGTTCTACCCAGGCGTCACGCCTCGTGACTATGTTGATAGCGCGCCGCACTCTGTCGCCAACTCGGGACTGACGGTTACGGCTTGGCGGGGCTTCAACTCCTCCCTACGCTATCGCCACATCGGACACTACATTCTCGACCAAGGTGTGACAGTTGGCGGCCTACCCGCGCCGCGTCCGCCGCTTGCGTCGGGACTCGACGTTATCGACCTTAGCGTATCGAAACGGATCCGCCATGGCGTAGATTTCAACTTTGCGATCGACAATCTCAACGACAAGAAATATTGGGAGACGCAAAACTATTTCGTGTCGCACCTCGAGAACGAGAGTTCAGTAGGGGTTGCTCGTGTCCACGCAACGCCCGGATATCCGGTCGGCGTGTCCGTTGGATTCACGTTTCGAGTCGGAGAGAGATAGCTGGATGTGTGAGTCGTGTTGCCCGCTGATTTAGATGTTCTTTCTTAGGTAGCAGAGTGATAAGGTGATTTCCTCCCCGGCGAATTGGATCTGACGTTCGTCCCTCCGCGATGCGTTCCGCAGCTGAACTCCACCCGTGAAAGTGGCAAATCTTTAGAACGCAAATGGCAAAATCATGCGCTTCCGCAAGCTCCTAAACCATGCTCTCAACCTCAAACCACTGATTCAAGGATAGTTAAGGATAGCCCGTTAATATCCCTCGAAGGTCCATTTCGTGCATAACATAGTATTTTAATAATGTCTATTTATTAAGTAGACATTCTCCTGTAGCCTGATGAAGCAAGTGCCGTACTGGTTTTATCTGAGTTTAAGAACATTCAGAAAGGTAACAACGCAGATGCCAGCCTTTCGGCAGTACGCAGTACTCTCCTTGCCACTTCTTGCGGTAGCACTCGCCATCGTTCCGCTACAAGTCTCCGCCCAAACGCCAGCCGATAACTCTGCGGACACCAACACTGCGCAAACGTCGAATCCGGACCTTCGCTCTGAGGTCGAGCAACTGCAGCGACTGGTGCAGGAACAGCAGAAGCGCATTGAAGCTCTCGAATCCGAGCGTAGCGGATCAAAGCCAACGCAGGCCGTAAGTTCGATGACCACTCCGAATCCGGCTGCTCCAGCGGGCAATCCTCTAGAAGGAAAAGTAACGCCTCCAACGACCGCTTCGTATTCGCAAAGTCTCGCCTCTGAACAAGGAGTACAAAGCGGCAGTTCCGACGAGCGCATCCGGAATTTAGAAAGACAGATCAAAGGTCTTGGCCCAATCTCGTTTAGCGGGGACGTGCGTCTTCGGGCAGAACCTTTCTTGGGCGGGCCCAAGGATGAATCGCTTGACCGTGCGCGCGGTCGTGTTCGAGTGCGTTTTAACGCGCTGGCCAGTCTTGGCTCGCAATTCCGAACTGGTTTTACGCTGGCGAGCGGCGATATTAATGACCCGACCAGCACCAACCAGAACCTCACCGGTTTCTACACGCGCAAGACAATTGCCCTGGATCAAGCTTTCGTCGAATATGCGCCAACGGCATTTAAGCCTCTAACGCTGACCGCCGGAAAATTCCGTTATCCCTGGTACAACACCGAGCTTACCTGGGACAAAGATTTAAATCCGGAAGGCGCCGCGCAGACTCTCGCTTTCAAACTCAACACACCGGTGCTCAAACGAATCGCGTTCGTGGGATTCGAGTTGCCTTTTGCTGAGATAGCGGGCACCGCACCAACCGACAAGAGAATTAATCAGCAGATCACCTATGGCGGCCAAGTGCAAACAACATGGCATATCGCCCCGCATGTGTCTGTGAGCGCATTCTCAGGTTTCTATGACTTCCGAGGAGCGGATGCGGTGGCATTGGCGCTTGCCCGAGCCAGCAGCAAAAACCCCCAGACGCCACTCAGCGGTGCGCTTCCGCTGACCACCGGAAATCCGGGACAAAATTCCACCTACACCACTGTGGCAACCACAATCATCACTGTTGGCGGAAGTGCGTTTCCGACGGGGGTCACTTCAATCAACAACGCGCAGTTCGCATCGAAGTTCGCCTTGTTCGACAGTATTGCGCGTTTCGATATCGACACGGGCAGTGCCAAGTTTCCCCTGACATTCCTGGGAGACTACGTACAGAACACAGGTGCGTGCGGCAATCTCGTCAACATACTTCCGCCTCCGGCTAACTCCTCCACGCAGACCTTCAAACAGACTGTGAATGCGCCGTGCGTTTCCAATCAACGACGCGGCTATTGGGCGGAAGGAAGGGTCGGCCGTCTACAGGAGAAGGGTGACTTCCAGGCCGGATACACCCGTATCTTCGTCGAACGTGAGGCGGTGCTTGGCAATTTCAACTACAGTGAAATGCGCCAGGGGACGAATGTTACAGAGCATCGATTTGACCTGTTCTACCAATTTGACCGCAGTGTGCAGTTAGGATTCACGGCTCTGGTCGGCAGACCCTTGGCGACAACCGAGCCTTGGCTGACTCGTTTACAGTTCGACACGATTTACATATTCTGAAGAGGACGCATCGATTTTGTAGTCGCAGCAATCGGTGTCCAGGACTCTACCAGCGCGGGCATCGAAATGGAACGATGCTTCGAAAATCTCTACACCCCGCACAAGGTGAAGATGGGGGCCGTCGGCTGTCCGCGCAACTGCGCTGAAGCGACAGTCAAAGACATTGGTTTGGTTGGGCAGGAAGGAAGTTGGCAGGTGGTTGTTGGCGGAGTGGCGGGAAAGAAGGTCCGCAAGGCCGACATCCTCGTGACAGTCGAGACCACCGGGCAGGCACTCGAATCCGCCTCTCTTTTCTTCCAGTACTACCGCGAAGGCGCAAACTATCTCGAGCGCACTTATGACTTCGTCGAGCGCGTTGGCATCGAGAAAGTAAGAAAGAAACCGTGTACGCCCCGGAAACAGCGAGGCACGGTCTACTCGAGCGGTTTCGCAAATCAAAGGAGCGTGCCAGCGACGCATGGCTCGAGCGCGATGCTCTTCGCAACCCCACTCAGTTCGTACAAATCAAGCCCTTGGAGGAGGTCTTCGCATGAGCAGCACGAAAAGGTGGATTCGCATCGCGTACTGCCGCGACATACCACTGCGCGAAGGCCGCTCTGTGAAAGTTGGTAACCGCGAGATGGCCATCTTTAATCTCGGTGACCGCTTCTTTGCTGTTGAGAACAGGTGTCCTCATAAAGGCGGTCCGTTGGCCGATGGCATTGTGTCGGGTGCAACAGTCGTATGCCCCTTGCACTCCTGGAAGTTGAGCCTCGAAACCGGGAAAGGTGTGATTGGCCCGAGCGCATCAAGTTGCGTGAAGACCTTCAGGACGCGAGTCGAAGGCTACATTGTCCTGGTTGAGCTGAGTCACGAGAGCTCGGAATCCGAAGAAGTCGGGCGGCAAGTGTTGTCCTCGTTGTGTGTAGAGCCCAGCAAAATCTCTTCGCCGACAAATTATCCATGCGCTTTGGATGCGTGATTCACAGCTGAAACTGAACAAGCGAATGGCAACAACAGGAGGAGTGTTTATGGATTACGTTAATCCGAAGGAACTCATGCACGACGCCCTGGTCGCGGCTGAGAAAAAGGCATCTCTGGCTGTCCGCGACATGCTGATCCGCGGAATTCTCTCGGGCGTCTTCCTCGGCTTTGCCACCTCGCTCGCAGTGGTCGTCACAGCACAAGGCTTGCCTCCCATTGTTGGCGCAATCCTGTTTCCTGTGGGATTCGTCATGCTTGTGTTGCTCGGACTCGAACTTGCCACAGGGAATTTTGCCGTGCTGCCCGCAGCTCTTGCCGCAGGAAAGATTTCTTATGCGAAACTCTTGCGCAACTGGAGTTAGGTCTACGTCGGAAACCTGTTGGGAAGCCTGCGATACGCACTGCTCTTCTACTGGGCAGTCACTAGTTTCGGAACAACAAGCAGCGGCGCCGTCGGCGATCTTCTGAAGTCTTCTGCGCAGAAGAAGACGCTAGCCTACATGGCACTCGGGTCAAAGGGATGGGCTACCGCCCGGATCCGAGGGCATTCTCTGCAATTGGATGGTCACAGTTGGCGCGTTACTTGCGCTTGTCTCCCGGTCTACAGTCGGCAAGGTGATCGCGATGTGGCTGCCAATCATGACATTTTTCGCGCAAGGATTCGAACACTCCATCGTCAACATGTTCGTGGTTCCCGCCGGAATGATGTTCGGCGCTCCAGTCTCAATCCGAAGTTGGCTCTTCTGGAATCAACTTCCGGTGACCCTGGGCAACATCGTCTCGGGAGCGCTCTTCACTGGTCTCGCCCTGTATGTTACCTATCGCGATAAGAGCCCTGCGGCTTTCCAAGACGCCGTCATAGAGACTGAAGGTGCCATGGAAGCGGCCTGAGTGTTCGAAGCTCTTGATGTTGCGAAGACCACGACCCCGCCTGCGCGGCAAAGCGTGTCATCCTAAACTCCCCGCTGACGAGATAACCGCCAGGAATGATAGGCGATCCTTCTCTGTCAAACTAGACAGGTTTCCGCTGCTCGATAATTTGCAACATTCTCACTGGAACTCGAACTATCGTCGCGCGACGCCGGTTGCACAACTGACACTGGGGAGAACCTGCGTGACCACTCGGCTCGCCCGAGTCGTTTTGTGGAGTAATGCCACGCGGGCCGGCGATGAGTAGCTCAATCGTCGTCAGTAGGAATCTGCGCAAAATGATGGTGCTCATAGACGTTTACGCCCGTGAGTCCCGCCGCACGTTCCTGGATGAGCCTAAAAGGAAACAACGCTGTAACGAGGAAACGTAAAAGCTCTGAGCCGGAATTGTTGCCGGATGCGAATGCAAGCTTTGTGTCCCAGACGCGCTGTCCTGGAGGCAAAGTGGTACCCCTCCAATCCAGCAAAAGAACATTCGCTAATCTGGGCCACAATTGTGATGACAGTCGCTATCGCTTGCTCTGCCTCGGCTCAAGAACTGGAACCTCGCGCCTATTCCCCTTCTCCAGTGGGGACCGGTTTTCTTGTCTTCGGCTTTGCCAGGTCAAGTGGAGGAGTCACCCTCGATCCTACAATTCCCGTGACCGACGTGAAGGCAACTTTTAACACGCCGGTTGTTGGGCTCGGACAAACATTCGGGCTTTTTGGTCGGCAATCGCTCATCACTGCGGCCTTACCCTACGCATGGGGAAGGATAAGCGGGCAAGTTGGCGAACAACAGGGCAGTATCACCCGCTCAGGTCTAGCCAACACGAAGCTTCGCTTGTCGGTCAACCTTCATGGGGTTCCCGCAATGAACCCCCGGCAATTTGCAGCGACGCCCCATCGGAACATTATCGTGGCAGTTAGCCTCACGGTTGACGCTCCAAGTGGGCAGTACGACAAAACGAAACTCATTAATTTAGGAACAAATCGGTGGGCATTCAAACCGGAGCTTGGATTTTCATATCCCTTTCGAAAATTCTATTTTGATCTTTATGCAGGAGCCTCGCTATTCACTGAAAATGCAAACTTCTATCCTGGCGCCTCGACCCGTACTCAAGAGACGCTCTCTGCGATCCAGGCCCACGTAAGTTATGCCATTCGTCCGCGTCTTTGGGCCGCTTTCGATGCAACCTGGTACGGCGGCGGTGCCGTTCGCTTAAATGACGGACCGCCAAGTGAAAGGCAGAGCAATACTCGTTTGGGAGCAACCGTATCGCTTCCGTTGGCCAAGCAACAATCGTTGAAGGTCTCGTACAGTTCCGGCGTCAGTGCGAGAGTCGGCTCGAATTTTAGAACCCTGTCCGTAAGCTGGCAGTACGTGTGGTTTGAGAAGCACTAGCCGAGTGATCGCACAATGCGGTGATTCCGTTCGGGGCTTACTGGTCGGTCACCCGCATTGATCCAAGTATGAAGGACGTGCAAATGCAAAAGCTGCTCGCGGCAGTGCCGCGAGCAGCTCTCAGTTGTGACAGTGCCAAACTTCTTAGTGGGCAGTGCCGATCAGTTGGCCGACTTGCGGAGTGCCATTCGCATCGTCGGTGAAGCTTATGGTTCCCGTACGGTTTGTTCCGTTTCGAGCGGAACCCGCATTGGTGAATCGGACTTCTACCGTGCAGGACGCGCCTGGTGCCAAGGTTGCATTGGTGCAATGGTCTTGACCGTTGACCTTGGTCCACATGTACGTCAGGAAAGTTCCTCCTGCCACAGTGACATTACTGATCGTCACCGTAGCGCTGTTGGTGGAGACGTTCGTAAGCGTGAAAGTCCCCGTAGCGCTTGGCGTACCTGTTGGTAAGCTAATGCTCAGTGGACCTGAGAGAGAAACGGTCCCTATCGGTCCAGTGCGGGTGACGGTGAATGGCACGGTGTTGGTGTTACCGTTTGGTGTAACGACCGTGACGGTTCTTGCACCCAGAGCAGCGTTCGCAGCGATCGTGAAATTCGCCGTGACTTGAGTTCCGCCGACCGTCGCACTGACCGAATTTGCGGTAACTCCAGTCCCCGAGATCGTCACCGCGGTAGCTCCCATCAAGAACTGGCCATTGATGGTCACCGGAACGGTGGTACCTCGATTACCCGAAGTTGGACTGATCGAAGTCAGCGTCGGGCCTTGGACGGTGAAGGTTACGCCGTTGCTCGTTCCGCCCGGGGTGACTACTCGAACCGTGTGCGGTCCGAGCCCGGCGGCCGGATCAATGATCAAGGTGGTTTCGGCGTTGACGGAGCTGTCCACCAAAAGCGGGCTGGCGGTGACGCCCGTGCCCGATACTGTGACGGAGCCGCCAGTCAGCGTGAAGTTCGTGCCAACCAGCTTCACATCAACATCGAAGCCGCGCGGACCAGCGTTGGGCGTCACTGAAGTGAGTGTAGGCGCCGGCGGATTGGCGACTGTGAAGGTCACGGTCCCCGTTGTTCCACCTGGAGTAGTAACGCTCACATTGTGAATCCTCGCAGCTCCGGTTACGGCTGCATTGGGTGCGATGGTAAAGGTTGCTGTGATCTGAGTAGCACTGACCACTGTGGTGCCACTCACAGTTACGCCCGTACCAGAAACGTTGATCGTGCTTCCGGCGCTGGCGAAGTTGGCTCCCGTTAGGGTCACCGCGACGCTGTTGCCACGGGTACCGGTGTTAGGACTGATCGAAGCCAACTTCGGAGCC
>Ga0126378_10000978_pt1 | contig 21311 bp, 20 predicted proteins | sample PanSoiMetPlot_23_FD_92587 | JGI IMG/M metagenome (GOLD analysis project Ga0126378, IMG submission 92587) | Tropical forest soil microbial communities from Panama - MetaG Plot_23 | ecosystem: Environmental > Terrestrial > Soil > Tropical forest > Bulk soil | place: Panama | collected 2016-02-17
CACCTGCTGTCGCGCGTCTGCGTAGACGACCACTCGCTGGGCCATCAAAGCTTGCATGAAGATGCGGCAAGCGGCGGCCGGGCAGGCCGCAGGCCATACTCGGAACCCCTCCGGCACCCCGGCAGCGCCGACCCAGGCGGCGACCTCGTCTTCACTATCGAGCGTGACCCAGGCGGCTAACGCGCGCGTGCCGCCGAGAGCGCACTCGGCGATGGCCTCGACGGTCGCCTGGGTCGAGTCGCTAACCGCGACCCTGGACGCCGCCTGAGCAAGGGCGGCCGCCTCCCTGGCCCGCCTGTGCCGCTCCGTCACGTCTCGGGAGGCGACCACCAGGAACCGCCTGCTCTCGAAGCTCAGCACAGTAGTCGTCAGCTGGACTTCCCGCTCGGAACCGTCAGGCCGGTAGACGATCTCCGTCCTCGGCTGGGAGTGTCCGCTGCGAGCCTTCTCCAGGAATGTTCGGTAGGTTTGCCGCTCGTGTTCAGGCAGCAGTGTGAGACTGTCCTGGCCGAGCAGCCGGTCCAGCGGATACCCGAGCATCTCACACGCGGCCGGATTGGCGTAGACGATTCGACGATCGCGGTCCAGGACGGTGATCCCATCCACTGAAGTCCGGACTAGCGCGCCTCCGAAATCGAGCCCGAGGCGCTCGGGGTCCATGGAAACCACGGGGTTGTCGGAGACGACCCCACGGCCCTCTCGGGCCCACCTCTCGACTTTCCGCATTAACCTCGGCAACCAGTTACGTGCACGGCATGCTGGTAGGGTTCGGCCAACGACGGTACCGTCGATTTCAAGCTGGCACCACAGTCAAACGCGGGATTTCGCGGTCGTGCGTTTGGGGGCGCGAGCATGGCGAAAACCTCTGCCGAGTGCGGGCGGTCGGGCTCGCTGATGACGAAACCTTCCGGCACCTGGATGACTTCGATGGACGTGAGCCTTTCCGCGTCTGGGATTAACGCCTGCCCTCGCCGGCTTGGTGGCTCCTACAGTCTTCGCGGCTACGCGAGTCATGATCCGCTAGACGATCCGGCCAGGAGCCTTCTAAGTGCTTCCGGGTGCCAGTGCGAAAGGGCCCCAGCGCCGTGCTGGTGAATCGATCCAGTGGGTCGGGCGTTTACCGGCTTCTGAGGGTGAAGGCGAGCGCGAAGCCGCCAGCGGTGATCGCGCTCACGCCCAGGAAGGCGACCAGCGGTGCAGCCGCATCGAGTATCTGGCCGATTGTCATCGGGCCGGCCAGCATACCCGCCACCTGGGCTGTGAAGAACAGACCGTAGGCAGCTCCAGCCCGGTCGGGCGTGACGGTCTCAGCCGGGATCGTAAGGGCCGCCGGAAAGAACATGGCGCAGCCGATGCCCATGCCACCGATAGTCAGAACCAGCGCCGCCACAGAGTGGGTTTGAGCCAGAAAGGGCACCATCAGCGAGCCCAGCAGGTAGACGGCAAAGGCCAGGATCACAAAAGGCCGCCGCCGGCCCACGCGGTCAGAGACGGCACCCCAGAGGGGCGCGAAGGGGATGTCGATGACCAGGAGTAGAGAGGCGATCAGGGAGGCGCCCCAGAGCGGGATTCCGGCGAAGCCGACCAGGGTTGTTGGCGCCCAGGTGGTGAAGCCGAGGATGGCAGCGTAGCCGAGCACCGTGATCGCACTCAGCCGCCATAGCTCGGCGCTCCTCAGCGCCCGCGCCGGGTTGACCGACAGGCCCGAGCTGGGGCTGCGCCTTCCAGCCATAAGCTCGAACATGAGCAGGGTGCTCGCTAAGACGACCAACGCCCCGGCCAGGGCTCCCTTCCAGCTGGTGGACTCTGCGACCAGGCGCAGGAGGTTGAAGGAGACGCCGGTGCCCACCGGCAGCCCGGCTGCGAACAGTCCAAGCGAGATGCCAAGCCTGTCCCGCGGGATCGTTTCGCTGCCGACCTTCAGCGCCGAGACGAGCAGGAAGCCACCGCCAGCTCCCGCGATGGCCCGCCCGGCCAACACCAGTGGCCAGCTTCCGGCCAACAGCGTCACGAGAGTGCCCGCGAGCATAAGTGCGCCGCCGGCCCGGCCAGTCGCCGCGACGCCGAAGCGATCGGCCGCCATGCCGGCCGGTATGGCCGTCAGAACAAAGGGGGCCAGGAAAAGGCTCATCACCAGCGAGGCAGTGCCATGGTTGATTCCGAACTCCCGCTGCAGGCCGCCGAGCAGGGGCGGGAAGACCTGAAGCACGGTTCCGAAGCCGAAATAGGTGTAAAAGAGAAGGAACTGAGCCCGACGCAGGCTCATCTGCGCGCTGGCTTCGCCCAGCGGTCCGACCGCCGCGGCCTTCATCGGCGACGCTCCTCGCAGTTCAGTGATCTCCTGCCGCGAACAACGGGAAGTATTCGCGTGCCCACGACCCAAGATCCACCGATCGATCGAGATCAGACTGGGACACCGCGACCGCTAGGTCTGTGATTTGCGTCACCGTGATCGGAAAGAAATTTCACGGGCACGATGCTGAACGCCACCATGGCTACCCCGGCACGAACGCCGAGCTTTTCTTCACCTGTTCGGTGCGGTCGGTCTGGTGCTGAGCGTTCGCCAAGTACCCGGAGGTGGACGACCTGCCCGCCCGCGAAGAGATGGCGGCCAGAACGGGCGCCTGGGAGGGCCTGGAAGACTTACTTGTGCGCGACCGCGATGCCAAGCTCCTCGGTTGTCTTGATGCGATACATGTTCAACGCTCGTCCGCTCATGACTCTCAGTCGCCGGCGGACCACCCAGGACAACGACTGAAGGTTCAGTGCTCGCTCCAGCGCCGGGCCAGGGCTAAGGCCTCGTCCACGTCCAGGCTACGACCCTCCTGCCAGCTGCGCTCAGCCTCCGCTTCCGACAGCTGTTTCCGCGCCTCAGCCGCCGGATCGCCCTCCAGCATGCCGCCGAAGCCCTGGGGCGGGCCGCCGCCAATCTTCGCTTGCAGTGATTCCGCTGCACCGGCGAGCCGCAGGGCGTCCTGGGGCCGGCCTTCCCAGCCGGACAGGAATGCGAGGTCCCGAAAGGCGAGGGCTATCCCGGTCGCGTTATCGGCCTCGCGAAAGATGGAAAGCGCCTCGACCGCAGCCAGGTGCGCGTCCCGCCAGCGAGCTGCGCGGCCGTAGGCAAAGGCAAGCCAGATCAGATCGAAGGCGAGCTGCAGCCGGTCACCCAGCCGGCGCCAGATGGCCACCGCTTCCTCGATGCGAGCGATGACTCGGTCCCAGTTGCCGGCCTGGGCATCGGGGAGTATCAGCATGACCAGCGCGCGCGCAACGCCGTGTTCGTTGTTCGTCTGGCGGAAAAGGTCGAGGCTCTCTTCGAGTAGGCCGTTGGCTGCCTGGAAGTCGCCGGCGGCGCCCTGCGCGAAAGCATCGTTATAAAGCGCCTCTGCGATCCGTGCCGGTGCGCCCACCTGCCGCTCGACCGCGAGGGCTTCGTCGTAAAAAGATCTGGCGGCCGGGGGGTCGATCTGCCACCAGGCTATACCTCCGGCTCCCGTGAGCGCCTTGGCTCGAGCCGCGGTTGGCCGCCGCCCGGAGGGCATCGCCAGGATCTCGTCGAGCCACCGCCGGCCTTCGGCCAGGTGGCCGCGCTGGTGCCAGAATCTCCACAACGCGCCGGCGGCCTCCTGAGCCACCTGCGCTTGGCCGGAGTCGATGGCCCAGCGTAGGGCAGCCCGCAGGTTGCCGCGCTCTCGGTCCAGCGCCTCGAGCCACTTAGCCTGGTCGACACCGGTCAGGTGAGCCTCGGCCTCCACCGCAAGATGGAGAAAGTACTCGCCATGGCGCCGGCGGACACGCTCCAGTTCGCCGGCAGCCGAGAGCTGCTCCTGCCCGAACTCTCGAATCGTCTCCAACATCGAGAACCGTTGCTGACCGTTCGGTTCGTCAGCCCGAATCAGCGACTTGTCCAGCAGGGAGGAGAGACCGTCGAGGGCATCCAGGGGGAGCTTTTGGGGTTCGGCTATGCCTTCGGCGGCTGCCAGCGTCCAGCCTCCACTGAAGACAGACAGGCGCGCGAAGAGGCTTCGCTCGACCTCCGGAAGGAGGTCGTAGCTCCACGCAATCGCGCCTCGCAACGTCCGCTGGCGTTCGGGAAGCGTTCTCGCCCCGGACGTCAGGAGAGTAAGACTCTGCCGGAGGCGGGGCAGCATCTGACCGGGAGTCAGGACCTTGGTTCGGGTGGCGGCCAGCTCAATAGCGAGTGGAAGACCATCGAGCCGGGCGGTGATCGCGGCCACCGCCTCCGCGTTCTCGGCGGTCAGCCGGAACCGCGGCTGAACCGCGAGCGCGCGCTCTGTGAACAGCCGTACCGCTTCGAACCGATTGAGGTCGGCAGGATCGGCCAGTTGCCCCAGGTCAGGTGGTTTTAGCGGTGGCACCGCGTACTCCTGCTCGCCTCGCAGCGACAGCACGACGCGGGAGGTAACCAGCGCCTTCACCCTGGGGGCGGCGGTCAAGAGTTCCTCCAACACGGGCCCCGCAGCGGCGACCTGCTCGAAGTTGTCGACCACGAGGAGAAGCTCCCGGTTGTGCAGGTGAGTCCGAAGGCCCTCGATGATCGGCAACCCAGGGGTCTCCGACACTCCCAGCGCACTAGCGATGACTGCCGGAACCAGGGCCGGATCCATGACTGGGGAGAGGTCGACGAAGAAAGAACCGTCCCGATAGTCGCCCAACGTCTCCGCGGCAACCTGCAGGGCCAGTCGGGATTTTCCGGTTCCGCCTGGCCCGGTGAGCGTGAGCAGCCGTGTGCGCCCGAACAGCTGCCTGATCTCCGCGATCTGCTCCTCCCGGCCTACGAACGAGGTCAGCTGTGCCGGGAGGTTGTTGGGGCGGGCGTCGAGTGTGCGTGGCGGTGGGAACTCCGCGAGTAGCCCGACTATGACCAGATCGAAAAGGTGCTCGAGGTGGAGGATGTCCTTCAGCCGGTGCTCACCCAGGTCCCGCAGCGAGGTTCCCTCCGGCAGCGAGTGCTCTACGAGGCCGCGCGTCGCACCGGACAGGATGACCTGCCCTCCGTGGGCTGCGGCGCCGATACGAGCAGCCCGGTGCACATCCATGCCTATGTACTCGGATCCAATCAGAACACCCTCGCCGGCGTGGAGCCCCATGCGGACGCGCACCGGCGAGCCGGCCGGCCAATCGTGAGCCTTGAGCGCGCGCTGGGCCATCACGGCAGCCTGTACCGCACCCCCAGGGCTCGGGAAGGCGGCGAAGAAGGAGTCGCCTGCTGTGTCCACCACCGTGCCACCACCTGCCGCGATGGCGTCGCGGATGATCGTGGCGTGCTCGCTGCGAACTTTCGCGTAGGCGTTGCCGAGCGCGTGCAGCAACCGAGTTGAGCCCTCGATGTCAGTGAAGAGGAAGGTGACGGTGCCGGTCGGCAGATCTGCCATCTGCGAGCAGCAATGTAGCGCCCTCACCTGCCCCGAGCTCATCCGCCTGCTCGAGGGCGTGGACGTCCACATCCTCCGCCGTTGACAGAACGCGAGGCTCGAGGGCGGACGCCAGCCGTGGTCCGAGTTCCGAATTTGTCATTGCGGCCCCGACGAGGCCTGCCGTCACGAGATCGACCTTGACCCTCGAGGCGGGTCGGACGAATGAGGGGCTGCAGGCGCTAGCGAGTCGGGACCGAGCCGCAGCTGAGGTTCAAGCCGGCCGCCGTCATAGCGCCGGCCCGGTCGGACGCGAGGAAAGCGGCCATGTGCCCCACATCCGCAAGCGTGGTGAGCCGGTCCAGCATCGTCTTGCTCTTGAGCCAGCCGACGAATTCCTCGCCGGACATTGGCTGCCCGGTGCCATAGGCAGGCGCCGGACCGCCGGTGTCGTGAAAGGTCTCCGGGATGCCCGTCGTCTGCAGCCACAGCACACGGATGCCGAGCGGACCGAGTTCCGCAGCCCACTGTCGGCAGAGGCTCTCGATTGCATCGAAGGCAACGCCCGTGCCGCCCACCCCAGGGATGACATGGCGAGCTGTCGTGGCTGTGATCGCCATGATCACGCCGGTCTGCCGCTTCGTCATCTGGCGGGCGGCCGCACGCGTCGTCAGGAACTGTGCTCGGATCGCGTTGTTGACGGGGCGCGCAAACTCCTCGTATGGCATCTCCAGCAGTGGGGTGCCGTGCACATCGCCATGGCTGACCGCGGTGAAGGAGATGTCAATCCCGCCCGCTTGCGCGGCCACGCTGGCGGCGTGTATTTCGACTGCGCGTTCGTCCAACACATCGACCTGGGCGATCTCGGCTGCACCCCCGGCTCTCGCGATCTCAGCGGCCGCCCGTTCCAGAGACGCCTGGCCGCGACCGGCCAGGAAGACGCGCGCCCCCTCGCTGGCGAAGGCACGCGCCACAGCGCCGCCGATGGCGCCGCCGGCGCCGTAGACGACCGCATTCTTGTTTTCAAGCAGCATCTCTATCCCTCAGTTGGATTCGCTTTGCATCAGGGTGATGCGGCCGCCCACGCCCCTGGGCGCGTCCACATCGTGGTGATCGCGGCTCCGGTCGCCAAGGGGCCGATCACCCACCCGCCAACGACGAACCACCCGGCTGAAGCCGCACCGCCGCTCGGCCGGCCCCCAGGACGGACTCAAAACCTTTCATGCTGCCCGAGATCTGGGGCTGCTTCGCGCCCGCCTACTCGTGCGGCCGGGGGAGCGCGGTCGCGCCGGAGTGCGGCACAGCGACCAGCCGGTTCGTGAGCTGGCCCAGCCCGTCGATCGAGATCGTGACTACGTCGCCAGTGGCCGCTGTGTATGGCTGGTCTGGCACGATCGACGTCCCGGTCAAGAGCCACGCCCCGGCCGGTAACGGATACGCGGAGTGAAGAACCGCGCACAGCTCGGCCGGGTCTCGAACCATCTCGGCCAACCCGGCTTCACCGCTGAAAACCTCAGAGCCCTGGCGCTCGATCTTCATGCGAACGCGGCGCGCCTCGAGCTCCCCCACCTCCCAGGCAAGCACCGCCGCAGGGCCGATCGAGCAGCTCCGGTCATAGGTCTTGGCCTGGGGAAGGTAGAGGGGATTCTCGCCCTCGATCGAGCGCGAGCTCATGTCATTGCCGCAGCTATAGGCGACCACCTCGCCGCGCCTGTTGGAGAGGGCGGCCAGCTCCGGCTCAGGCACGTTCCAGCTAGAGTCGGGCCGGATGCCGACCTGGCCGCCGTGCGGCACAACCCGCCAGCCCGCGGCTTTGAAGAAGAGCTCCGGCCGCTCCGCCTGATACACGCGCTGGTAGACGTCCTTCTCCGAGGACTCTTCCATACGCGCCTCCCGGCTGCGCAGATACGTGACGCCCGAGCCCCACACCTCCTGCGCCTCTGCAGGAGCCAGCAACGTCACAGCGGACGGGTCGAGCTGTGTCCCCTGCGCCAGGTCGTCGAGATGGGCCCGCATCTCTGTGGCAGGCAGGGCCAGGAGCTCGTCCAGGGTCAAGGGTGAGAGGTCGACGAGCAGCCCTCCGGTCCAGAGCGCGAGGAGCTGTCGGCCTCCGACCTCCAGCCTCACCATCGAAGTGGCGGCCGGAAGGTCCCCCAACGCGATCACAGTGCGTGGTCCACGTACACGGTCTTCCACTCCGTGAAGAAGTCACGCGCGACTTTACCCTGCTCCCGGCTCCCGCTCGAGCTCTGCTTCATGCCGCCGAACGGCGCCTGGAACTCGATGCCAGCCGACTCCTGGTTGACCTTGACCACGCCCGCCCGTATCTCCTCCGCGAAGCGCAGGGCGGCGTTGAGGTCGCGCGTGAAGAGGCTCGCGGACAACCCGAAGGGGGTGTCGTTGGCCAGCGCCACAGCCTCCTCGAAGCCGTCCGCCTCGAGCGCCGCGGCGACCGGGCCGAAGATCTCCTCGCGAAGCAGGCGCGAGTCACGATCGAGGCCCGCGACCACGGTGGGTCGCACGAAATAGCCATCACCGAGCTCGGCCGCCCGGTCGCCTCCAGCCAGGAACCGGCCGCCTCCCGCACGACCATCCTCGAGGTAGCCGAGGATGCTGCGCAGGGCGGGCTCGGAGACCACTGGCCCCACCCTCGTCTCGGGGTCCAGCGGGTCGCCGAGCTTCCAGGAGCCGGCCAGCGTAGCCAGCCGGTCAAGGAATGCGCCTGCGATGGCGCGGTCGACGATGACCCGGCTGGTGGCCGTGCACTTCTGGCCGGCAGAGAGGAATGCGCCTCGTGCCACCTGGGTCGCAGCGTGGTCGAGATCGGCATCGGCCAGCACGACAGCCGGGTTCTTGCCGCCCAGCTCCAGCTGCACCTTCGTGCCCAGCTCCACAGCCGTTCGCTGGATCGCCCTGCCGACCGCGTTGGAGCCCGTGAACGTGATCGCGTCGACCTCGGGATGGCTGGTCAAGGCATCGCCCACCTCGGATCCCCGACCGACCACCAGGTTCAGCACCCCGTCGGGCAGACCAGCTTCGTGCAGCGACTCCAGGAGGCGGACCGAGGTCAGCGGCGTCAGCTCAGCCGGCTTCCAGACCACCGTGTTGCCGTAGGCGAGGGCGGGCGCGATCTTCCAGGCTGGAATCGCGATCGGGAAGTTCCAGGGCGTGATCGCAAGCACGACCCCCAGCGGCTCCCGGCGGGCATAGAGCAGCATGCTGGGCGAGGCCGATGGGTACGTCTCGCCGTCTGGCTCCAGTGTCTGGCTTGCGTAGTAGCGCAGGATGGCGACGGCCCGCCTCACCTCCCCCACCGCTTCGGCCAGGGTCTTGCCCTCCTCACGGGCGAACTCTCGGCCGACAGCATCCGCTCGCCGCCCGAGGACATCGGCGGCGCGGCGCAGAATCTCGCCTCTGGCGGGTGGCGGCATCGTCCGCCATGTGGGAAAGGCCGCCCGAGCAGCCTGTACCGCCTCGGCAGCCAGGGCGGCGTCGGCCAGCCGGGTCTCCGCTACCACTTCGGAGGGTCGCGCCGGATTCAGGTCGGGGGCTGCCGCGCCGTCGCGCCACTCGCCGGCCACGAACGAACGCGCGATCGGAATCTGGCCGCTCGTCATAAACCCATCACGATAGCCGGTGACTCTCCCCCGCGCGGCCGGGGCACCAGCCGGCGCAGTCCGGGGGAGGGGCCACCGCCGGCGGATGCACGTTTCACCGGCCGCGAACAGGGTTATCCGCTGGCGGATGCCCGCCTGGATCTCGATCCTGGTCGAACGGCTCCAGTAGGTTTCTCAGCAGCCCCGCCAGTCTGGCTTGCTCAGTGAGAGTGAGGCTCACCAGCAGGCTCCGCTCGCGCTCCAGCAGGTTGGCCAGCGCGCTGTCCACGGCGCGCACGCCTCTGGGCGTGAGCCGGACCCGGACCACCCGCCCGTCGGCCGGGTCGGGTTGGCGCGCCACCAACCCTGACGCCTCCATCTGGTCTACGCGGTGGGTCATGGTGCCCGAGCTCACCAGCGTCTCAGCCATCAGTTCGCCAGGTGTCATCTCGTACGGCGGCCCGGAACGACGCAGAGCGGCCAGCACGTCGAAGTGCGCTTGTGGCAAGGACAGCCGGCCGAAGGCCTCTTTGCGCGCAAGCTCGAGATGGCGCGCCAGCCGTGACACGCGGCTCAGGACCTCGAGCGGCTCCACATCGAGGTCTGGCCGCTCGCGACGCCAGTCTGCGACCAGCCGATCCACTTGATCCGGCATGACATTATCTTGACATCGAGAGACATGCCACGGTAATCTCTTGAAATCGAGATATCCGCCAGAAGACACCGAAGCGTGCGTGGTCACGACGCCAGCGAAGTCGAGCGGCTGGCCGCCTTCGTCCACTCCGCTAGCTGGGAGCGCATCACCATAAAGGCTCGGGAAGCGCTCAAGCTGCGCATCCTCGACTCCTTGGGGTGCGCCATCGCGGCCCTCGACTCCGGCGTCGTCCGGGCGGTGCGCCGTGAGGTCGGAGAGATGGGAGGCCGTCCCCTCTGCACTCTGATCGGCGGCGGACGCACGTCACCCGATCGCGCCGCCTTTCACAACGCGGCCGCGGTCCGCTACCTGGATTTCAACGACTCCTTCATGGCTCCTGGCGAGACCTGTCATCCCAGCGACAACCTGGGACCAGTGCTGGCGGCCGTGGAGTTCGCTGGGGGTGACGGACGCGACCTTCTGGTGTCGCTGGCCGTGGCCTACCAGGTCCAGTGCCGTCTGTCGGAGCTCGCTCCGGTAAGGGCCAGGGGCTTCGACCATGTCACACAGGGGGCGTATGCGGTGGCGGCCGGCACCGCACGTGGCCTGGGACTCGATGCGGCAGCGACCGCCAACGCGATCGCCATCGCGGGTACCGCCTTCAATGCGCTGCGTGTGACCCGAACCGGCTCCCTCTCCAATTGGAAAGGCCTTGCTTACCCCAACACCGCCTTCGGAGCGGTCCACGCAGCTTTCCTGGCGCGGGCCGGCATCACTGGTCCGGCTGAGGTCTTCGAGGGTAACAAAGGCTTCATGGAGTCGATAGCTGGACACTTCTCCATCGATTGGACGAGCGAGGGTCTGGATGCCGTCACGCGGACAAGCATCAAGCGCTTCAACGCCGAATTCCACTCCCAGGCCGTGCTGGAGGCGGTTCTCGAGCTGCGACAGGAGCACGGCATCAACCAGGCCCAAATCGGGGGCGTAACCATCGAGGTGTTTCAGGTCGCCTACGACATCATCGGCGGTGGCGAGGAGGGAGACAAGAGGCTGGTTCGCTCCAAGGAGGAGGCCGATCACTCACTGCCATATCTGGTTGCAGTCGCGCTGCTGGACGGCCAGGTCCTCCCACCGCAGTTCGCGCCCGACCGCATCGTCCGGGCAGACGTTCAGGAGCTGCTCCGTCGCATTGTCGTCAGACCAGACCCGGAGCTCAGCGCCAGATTTCCTGAACAACATGCATGTCGGGTGCACATCAGGCTGAGGGACGGTCGCACGCTCACGAGGGAGAAATCGGACTATCTCGGCTTCATCACCCGACCTGCCGGCTGGAGTGACGTGGGCGAAAAGTTCCGGAGGCTGGTGACGCCAGTAGCAGGCGAGAGTGCGACTGAACGAATCTCACAGACGGTGAGAGGGCTTGAGCACGCCCGCGTGGAGCAGCTGTGCTCGTTGCTCGAAGGGGTTGGGTCCTGAAGCTGGAGGAGTGGAACATGGATGAGACGCGGCCGTTTTCGTTCCTCAGGACAAACCGCAGGGAGACCAAGCCGCGGTCTCGCGGCGTGACCGAGATCCGCGGACCCTACTATGCGGTAACCGGGAGGCGCTACCTCGAGGACCTCTTCGAGGGCTTCGGGAGCTATGTCGACATACTGAAGTTCGCTGGCGGCTCCTTCACCCTCATGCCTCGGGAGGCGCTGGCAGGCATCGTCGACATCTGCCACGCGCGCGACGTCAAGGTCTCCACCGGGGGCTTCATCGAGTACGTCCTGGCCCAGGGCGAGCAGGCGGTCCATCACTATTTGAGGGCGTGCAAGGACGTTGGCTTCGACATCGTCGAGATCTCGACAGGTTTCATCACCCTGCCCGTCGAAGACATCGTGCGGCTGACCGGAAGGGTGCAGGAGGAAGGTCTGCTCGCCAAGCCGGAGGTGGGCATCCAGTTCGGGGCTGGCGGCGCCACGAGCGCCGAGGAGCTGGAAGTGGAAGGCACGAGCGACCCCGGTCGGGCGATCGCGATCGCCCGCCGGTGCCTTGACGCGGGCGCCTACATGATCATGATCGAGTCTGAGGGCATCACCGAGAACGTGCGGGAATGGCGCACTGACGTGGTGGCCCGAATCATCTCTGAGCTCGGGACGGAGCGGGTGATGTTCGAGGCCGCCGATCCCGAGGTGTTCGCCTGGTACATCAAGAACTACGGGCCCGAGGTGAACCTCTTCATCGACCACAGCCAGATCGTGCAGCTGGAGTGCCTGCGCTCCGGGATCTGGGGCACTGCGAGCCTGTGGGGCCGAGTGCTCACATACCGGCCCTGACTGGCACGGATCTGCCGATCTGCAGCGAGGGAGTTGGTGGTGTCCAGGTGAGCCAGATCGTGGCCTGCGTCGTGGACGGGAAGGGACCGCAGTCCGGTGGAATGCGCAACTGAGCGGACCGCAGACCCGGGGACGCTAAGAGACCAAAGGGGACAGGGCCCGTCAGTCAATCCCTTGGGATCAGGACGCACTGACGGATGTGGCCGTGATCGATGCGGCTCGCGACTGGCTGCCGCAGCTACGAGTTAATCACTCGCCACCTGGACGACTCTTGCGCACAGGCCACAAGATCAACCACAACGGCTCGTCCTCCGACTGCTGGGCACGATCGCTGCTCGGCCTCGCCTCTTTTCCTTCGAGCCGCATCAAACGCGCCGCGGCCGGGAGCTCACATCCGCGGTCAGGTGGCCACCGGAAGGAGCTCGAAAGTCGCCTGTTCGCCCAAGGCAAGCGGTTGGTCGCCGCTGGAGCGCTGGATGTTCACACGGTACTTGCGGACGAGGTGACCTGCAGCGGTCCTCGCCTCCGCAACGTCGGTGAGGTGCCTCGCCCGAATTGGGACGTCCATGCCGCCTAGGTGCAGCAGGCCCCGGCCGCCTGCCAGCAGGTTCTGAGGCCAGTCTCGCCCCAGGCCGCCACCGGAACGAACGAAGAGCCGGCCGTCATCGCCGGAAACCCAGACGGTGACGCGGTGAGGGCGCCCTGTCTTGCGCCCATAGGTCGTGATCTGGACCTCGCGCTGCCGGACCGCGGCTTCGATCACGTCTTGACTGAACTCGGCCATCGCAGGCGAGGAACCGCCACTCCGCGCGTTCTATTCGCCTCTGTAAGTGGCGAGGTTCTGCCTCGCACTCAACCGCCCACCGAGTACGGACGCAGCTGTTGTCAGGCACCGGCCGTCGCCTCCTGGGGCCGACCGGGCCATCACGGTGAGCCAGGACGCCACCGACCGCGAGGCTATTGCGTCTCGCCGACTGGTCACGGTTGTCGGTCCGGTGGGTGTCTGCAAGACTAGGCTGGTCGCTGAAGACAGTTCAGGGCTGGGACCTCCGCTTCCCATGGGACGATGGTGGCTCGACCTCGCCCCGATCCGCGAGCCGCACCTCGTCAGCTGGGAGATAGGTCTCCCTCCGGTCCGGGCGTTGGTCGACTCAACCGGCCAAAAAGCCGCTCGAGCTCGTCAAGGCACCCCTGCCAGCCCTCGTCCTGGGCGTCGCGGCGGTCGTCCGTCGAGATGCCGCTGTTGACCATCAGCACCGTTGTCGAGCCCTCGGACTCCGAGAACGAGAGGTCGATCAGCTGCTCGTTGTAGGGATCATCGTCGAACGTGCACATCATCACCAGCCGGTGCGGCCGGTCGATCACCGTGAACTCGCCCTGCGCTCCGACTTCCGTGCCATCGGGCCTCCGCATAACCACCAGGACCTTTCCGCCCACCCGGAGATCCACCTCGGCGTTCGGCGTCTCCCAGTCGGGGGCGCAGTGGAACCAGCGCCGCATCACCTCGGGACTGGTTCAGGCGTCAAGGACGTCCTCGGGCGCAGCGTCGAAGGTCCGCTCGATCCGCAGTACGCGGCCGGACTCCTCGGTCACCGTCGCTCCTTCCGTTCCTCGAGGTACTCGCCGACGACGTCAAAAGAGGCTCTCCCAGCGCTCCCGCTGCCTTTCTATCCAATCCGAGGTCTCGGCAAGCGCCTCCGGCCGCAGGGCGAGCCGGTGGTTCCGCCCAACGATCACACGCGAGACGACGCCGGCCTCCTCGAGCATTCGCAGGTGCCGCGAGATGGTCGGCTTTGAAACCCCGAAGTCGCGCGTCGTCTCCCCGACCGTCGCCGGTCCTCCGCTGAGCCGTTCGACGATCTCACGCCGGAGTGGATGGGCGAGGGCGCTGAACGCATCGTTAGCCATTTTGCTAACTTATATCGCAACGGCCAACGACACGGGAGGAAGCCGATGCCGGAGCGCAGGACCGCTACTCGCGATGAATGTGGTGTCTCGCCAGGATCACCTAATTGCGGCAACCGCCGGCAGCCTGAAGAGTGCCCATATAGGCGGGATCGACCGGCGGGGCGGCTCCCGCCAGCCCTGCGCGACAACCTCGCATGTCTCGCGCTGGAGGCGGCGCTGGCGGCTTTGCATTTGGGGGCGAGCGCCGAATTTCGAGGGTCGCGAAAGCCGCAAACGCGCCCCCTCGGACGGGTTTCGAGACCTCAGGAGGTTTTGTCTCGCCGTCTCCGTGTTCCACCGATCATCTGGCGCGCAATGGTGGGTCAGCCCGTCAGAGGTCCGCGCGGCTGATCAGCTGGCCGACCTCGATCAGGTGGCCGTCCGGGTCGCGCATGTAGCAGCGGATCTCGCTGCCACGATCGATCGGCGGGGTAAGAAACTCGGCCCCGCGGCCGCTCCACAGCTTATAGACGGCGCCGATGTCGGCCACACGGATGTTCAAGAAGCTCGAGACGTGATCGAGATCCGAGGGCGGCTCGAGCGTCACGGTCGGCTTGTCGTCGGTAGGCCCACCGGCGACGCTGATTGTGACCCAGCCGTTCGCCAAGGCGACAATCGAGAAAAAGTCACCCTCCAGCACCGCCTCGCCGCCCAGAACCTCGGTGTAGAAGCGCCGGGAACGCACCACGTCCCTGGAGACAATGAAGTGGGTGATCGCGATCCCTTCTGTTGGCGCGGGGAACTGTGGCATCCGCTTCCTCCTGAATTGTCGGTTGACGTGGGTCTTGTTGCAGTCGGATTGGCAGCAACGACGCACATCTGGCCACCGGGATCACCTCGTCATGATTCTGCCGTCCGGGTCCGCGTCACCAGTCTCCAAACGACTAGCGCCAGGGTGATCCACAGCAGCGGAGCGTAGAGGTTGAGGATGAGCCACGTGACCCCGAAGGCCGATTCGAGCGCCCTCTCGCGGATTCCTCCCACTGTCGCATTGAGCAGGTCGAGCGTGGTCGCGACAACGAACACCCAGACCACCAGGACGGCGGCTCGGGAGCCTCGGCGCAGCAGCCAGAGCGCGACCAGGGCGAGAAGCGCACCTGCCACGTCACCCCAAGCAATCTCCTTGGCCAGTGTGTCTGAGATCCCGAAGCCGAAGTGCTGTGCCGAGAAGATCTGCAGGGCGACGTAGCGGAACCCGTGCACCCAGAGCGGCACGGCGAGGGCCACGGCTAGCGGCCGCCGCATCATCCAGGGCCCGACGTACCAGACGGCGAGCACGACCAAGACCAAGAAGCTGAACCCGGTCGCGATCAGGCCGGCGGCGGTGAGGCTCACTCTGCCAGCCACTGATAGGCGCGGTCGCGGGTCGAGAACCAGCCGGTTGGAAAAGTCGCCCGGCCCTCGACAGCGGGAACGACACCCGACTCGACTGTCCCTGGGGCGCCGTCGGGCACCAGGAAGGCGAACTTCGTGACGCCGGCCGAACTGTATCGGGGAATGATGTTTTCGTCGCGCCACGCCAACACCCCTTCGCCGAGCTGGTGCAGGAACTGAGTGGCGTCGATGAGCATGAACGGCGGTCGGAGGCGCTCACCGGCACTGGCCAGCAGGCCGAGGGTCTCCTTGAAGCCCTCATCGGTCATGTCTCGGGTGCTCGGAAGCCAACGTAGCTCCACGATGCGCCAGCGCTCGTGGTTGACGATGACCCCCCAGCTGTTTCGCGCTACTTCGACGGGCTCTGCATCCATGGTCGACTCCTCCTTGTGGATTGGGTGCCGTTGTGGCTCATCGTACACGAAAAGGAGCTCTATTACACTGATTTAGTACTTGAGACTCATGTAGGTGCAAATTTCCCGCTTTGGTAGCCTGGCCTCGTATCCTGATGGCCCCGCGTACCTACCACCGCCTATGCCCGCTTTCGATGGCCCTCGAAGACGTCGGTGACAGGTGGACGCTACACATCGTCTACGCGCTTCTCGACGGACCAAAGCGCTACGCGGACCTCAAGGCCTTCCTGGCCGGCGCCGGCTCGAACGTGCTTGGCGACCGGCTGAGGCAGCTTGCAGACGCCCGGATCGTGAGCCGCGTCGCTGGCGAACGGCCGGGCAGCGACGTCCGCTACCAACTGACCGAGCGCGGGCTCGCCCTGGCGCCGGTCGTCCAGGCTCTTGTGCGCTGGGGAATGGCGTCGCTCACTATGACGGCTCCGACGAGCGGATCAGCTCCCGACCGCGAGGTGTTCGACCAGACATGGGCTATCCCTGACCCCGCGCTCGTCGCTGACGAGACCTACGAGTGGACGGTGGACGGAGTGCGGTTCGCACTCGAGGTGTCAGGTCGGTTGGTGACCCGAACGCGCGGGCCAGCCCGGGACCCGGCCGTACGATTTACCGCGACCAGCACGGCACTCGACTCAATCCTGGCGGGCGCGCGGACCCTGGAGGACGCCACGTCCGCCGGCGACGTCGAGCTGACAGGGTCTCCTGCCGCGATCCGGCGGATGTTCGCGGCCACCGGTTTTCCGACGCACATGCTTGGTGCACATCGGCCGCAATCGTAGGCTTGCCGTTGGTCGCCTACTCCTGCCGCAGCACCCTTCGGTCCTGGGCCGGCGGGAGACACCCGGACCCCGCCACAGTCGCCAGCGACCCATACCTCAGGTACTCGCCCGTGGTCAGCTTGCTCGGCTCGACGAAGGTGCCGGTGATCATCGTCAGCTGCAACTCGTTCATGCCGCGATCGCGTCCGCCTTCGTCTTGAAGTCTCCCTCCAGCGTCTGCTTCCGCGGCGTGCCCGGGCCGCCTGGTCGACCAGATGCCAATCAGGCCGAGCTACGCGGCCAGACCGAAGCCGAGCACGAGCGCCTGTGTTCGGTTGATCCTCACGTCGCGCTCGACGGCTGAGGGCTGACGGGGATCCGCTCAGCTGACCTCTTGTCCCGGACTCGAGAAGTGCTGGAGGATCGCTCGTGCGTAGTAGGTCTCCCACGCCTCCGGCGGCTTTCGTTCGGTGTATTCCTTGTCCAGCCGAACGAGCAGGTATACGAGCTCGCTGCGCACCGGCGCCTTGCCGAGCAACTGTGGCAGCTCCGACAGACGGACCAGCCAGTCCCCGTACCAGGACGCCCAATCGTCGTCGGAACCGTCGACGATCCGGTAGACGACGTGGTGCGTCTCAGCCGCCTGGTGGAGTAGCTCCGCCACCTTGGTGATCTGCGCGTCCATCACCGCCAATGGTGCCGAAACAGGCCCTCGCAGTCCAGCGCCTCGCCGTGCTGGGAGGCTCCTTCGACATGATGCGATGTCGCTGCCGGCTCTACCCTTGGGATGTGGTGTCCGCGGTCGCGGCCTTCGTCGTCGGCCGCTGGTCAGCCTGGGCACCGGCTGGCTGCTGGCCTCGCGGCTGGAACGGATCGGTGACCGCCTCGGCCTCTCCGAGGCGCTGCTCGGACTGTGGCGGCGCTTGCGGCCGATGCGCCCGAAGTCACCGCCGCCGATGTTCGAGAATGTGGGTTGCCTGCGCGGTGCCTGGCCGCAGTGGTCGGCTTGCGTCGGCGCTAGGCGAGAGCAACGCGGTGCCGCAGATCGTGATCGGCGGCCTGGTGCTCGCGGCGGTCACCAGCCTCCCGAACGGGGTGGTTGCGATATACCTGGCGGCCCAGTAAGGGGCGGTCGTGCTCAGCAATGATCGGGCCTGCGATGAATTGCTCACAATGCAGTCACACTCCCGTCATCGATCACGTCTAGGGTGGCCTCCATCAGGGACGGCGGCGCCTTCCTTTCCGCCCACCGGCAAAAGAACGGAGTCACCCATGGAACCAAGAAGGCCGACGGGAACCAGACCACTGCAGAGGGCATTGGCGGCCGTTGTCACGATCGGTGTGCTCGGGGGCTTTGGCGGCGCAGCCCTCCTTCCTACGGAGGCAATGGCTGTTGCAGCCCATGTCCGCCCATCTCCGTCCCCGACACCGACTGCCACTCCGTCCCCGACGCCGTCGCCGACACCCACACCCGCGCCGTCGTCGGGCTGGTCGATCGTGAGTAGCCCCAGCCCAGATCCATATGGCAATCAGCTCAGTTCGGTCGCCGCAGTCTCGAACAGCGACGTTTGGGCGGTTGGAACGACCGGTGCGAACGCGCTTGCCGAGCACTGGAACGGCAGCTCGTGGAGCATCGTGCCGACCCCGAAGCCTGCCGGAAGCGGAGTTCAGGCGCAGCTGCTGGGGGTGACCGCCATCACCAGCAGTGATGTCTGGGCTGTTGGCTTCAGCGCGAGCCCGACCACCGACTACGCCACTCTGGCCGAGCACTGGAACGGCTCCGCCTGGAGCATCGTCCCCACTCCAAATCCACCCGGTCTTCCCACCGTCTCACTCAATGCAGTGGCGGCGATCTCGACCAACGACATCTGGGCTGTGGGCGGAAACCCACCTTTCCAGCGCGGATACTCGGGCCAGGCGCTGCTCGAGCACTGGAACGGCGCCACATGGTCGATCGTGGCCGCCCCGCCGAGCACCGCCACTTGGTTCGCAAGTTCTCGCTTCGGGCTCGCGGCGGTTGCAAGCAACAATGTCTGGGCGATCGGGAATTTCGACAGCTTCCACTGGGACGGAACCGAGTGGAGCGTGGTGCAAGGTGCGCAGAGCACGAACGCGGCATCGGCGGCGGGTGCCGGCAGCGTCTGGGCGGTTGGCTCCTATGCCAGTGGCGGCTACGGCTACTACGCGACATACACGGTGGCGTACCTGTGGAACGGTTCGTCATGGGTTCAAACCGGCACCGTCACTCCCACCTTCGCCGACACCTTCCAGGGAGTCTCTGCTAGGGCGTCGAACGACGTCTGGGCGGTCGGCACCAGCTCAAGAATGACTCTCACCGAGCATTGGGAAGGCAGCTCGTGGAAGGTGGAACCAAGTCCGAACCCAAACACCGCCTCCAACGCTTACAACGATCTGGACGCCGTCGTGGCCATCACGAGCACTGACGTTTGGGCCGTCGGCTATTACTTCGACGCCGCAGGCAACCAGCTCACCCTGACTGAGCACTATGCCGGGTAGCGGTTGGCGGATCACTTCGAGCGGCGGCAAGTCGTACACCAGCGATGGAGGAACTAGAGGAACTGGCTCCGGAGCACGGATTCGAACCGTGAACCTTGCGGTTAACAGCTTTACCGGCTGCGTCCCTGGTGATCCCCAGGCGTCCCTTTCAGTCCCCTCTCAACCTCGCTGGTCGTGACCCCTGTCCCCCGATCGTCCCCGCCGATCCCTGCTGAGACCCAGGATTCCGCCATCATTTCGCCTTCATTGATAGCCCGACGACCATCCCCCCTCTCGGAGCGGTGGTCTAACCAGCGGCTGCCATTAGCCGGCCACGATCATTGTCGACACGCTCGACGACGTCTGTTTTGCGCGGCCGCACAGGCAGCGGTTCGCCACCCGGTCCGATGGCGAAGGCAAAGCGCAGGCCAAGTCTGCGGCTGAGCGCGAGCAGAGTCTCAATCGAGGGGTTATGCTCGCCAAGCTCCAGACGCGCGACCTGAGGCTGCTTCCAATCCATCAGGCGTGCGAGGGCCCGCTGCCTTAATCCCCGCTCCGTCCTGTAGCGGAGGACGGCGTTCGCGACGCCGCGCGCCAGCGCCGTCCGCTCCCACTCAGCGCGGAACGCTCGGTCCTGGAGCTGGTCGTCCAGCACCCGCTCAAGCGTCGGCGCCTGCTCGGGGCGCAGCTTCCGGGGCACCTTGCCAATGGTCATGTGGTCAGTGGTCTCCTTGTCGATGAGGGTTATCTCTACGGCTGATCGGGCACGTCCTCCCCTGGTCCAATAGCCAAGATCCAGAGCCGATCACGGACACGGGCGTAGAACGCGATGAGAGGTGCTGATCCGCCATGCCGGAACGCATGTTTGTGGAGTGGCACCTTCCAGCCGGCCTGTCAACGGGACGCGGTTGTTAAGTCTCTCTGAGGCCACCGACCGGCGATCGCTGACCCAGTAGGTCACCGCCTCGGAGACCTTGCGGCGCCACAGAGCGAGGGCAAGCAGGCGGTCCGGACCTCATCGACAGCGCACTCGCGAATGCGACCACGAACAGGCCTAGGTGTGTGCTCGATCCCCCAGACCCGCCGTCGCTGGTCCTCGGTGCCGCCGGGTGCTGGCCGGACCAGGCCGATCCTGGTCGGCGGGTTGGCGGAGCGCTGCAGCGTCTACCGGGCCGGCCCTGTGTCAGCTCGGCGAACCCTCGCTGAGCAAGGCCCAGAACGGCGGCGAATATTCAGGGTCTGATGTTCTGGTTCAAGCGGAAGAAGTTGTCGGGGTCGTAGCGCCGCTTGAGAGCCACCAACCGCTCGTGCTTATCGGGCCCGTAGGCCGCCAGCACCCTCTCCAGACCCTCTTCCATGAGGAAGTTCACGTAGACCTTCCCCGCGCTGAACGGCTTCATCGCTTCGAAGAGGCTCTGCGTCCACCGAACGTGCGACTCCGGAGGCCCGCCCAGCGGCCACCGGGTGTTGATGTTGAGGAGGAATGGCTGGTCGCGGTGGCTGAGGGCGGAGCCGTCTGGGAGGCGCGCTGCCGCACCGCCCAGGAAGGCGATCTTGAAGTCGCTGAGCGGTGAAGTGATGGTTGCGAGGTGCGCGGTCAGGACTTCGATTGCGCCATCCGGGATGCCCACTAGGTAGTCGGACTTCCAGTAGTTCTCGAAGCCGGGCGCCCAGCTGGCGTCAGTGAGGGCCTGGATGGCCGTATAAGGACGGCGGCTGACGAGGTCCACGAGCGGCTTGGCGAAATGCCGCAAAGGAGCCAGGTCACGCTCGGCCTTGTCCAGGTCGCCGCTGTGGACGACGAGGTTGGCGATGACGGGCTGTCCATGGAATTCGGGGGGAACGAACGGCGCAGTCGGCGCCTTGCGCAGGATGGTGAAAACGGTCAGCTCCTCAGCCGACGCCGGGAGATAGTCGCGAAGGAAGCGCAGCAACGATGGCGCACGCTCGGCCGGATGGAAGATCAAGCCGCCGAGCACATCGGGCCCAACCTGATGGAGTTGGAACTCGAAGCCCGTCACGACGCCGAAGTTGCCTCCCCCGCCGCATATTCCCCACATCAGATCGCCGTTTTCATGATCCGAGACGTGCAGGAAACGTCCGTCGGCGGTCACCACGTCGGCGCCGACAAGGTTGTCCGACGCGAAGCCGAAGCGCCGCGTCAGATGTCCGAATCCGCCGCCAACCGTGAATCCGGCGACGCCGGTCGTGGATACGATCCCACCCGGCACGGCCAACCCGAAGGCCTGGGTCTGATTGTCCACGTCGCCCCATACGCAGCCGGGGTCGACATATGCGCGGCGCCGGGCTGGGTCGACGCGAACCGAGTGTAGTCCGGACAGATCAATTACCAGGCCGCCGTCGCATGTGGCGTTGCCGGCGATGTTGTGCCCACCGCCGCGCACC
>Ga0126378_10000981_pt1 | contig 21279 bp, 18 predicted proteins | sample PanSoiMetPlot_23_FD_92587 | JGI IMG/M metagenome (GOLD analysis project Ga0126378, IMG submission 92587) | Tropical forest soil microbial communities from Panama - MetaG Plot_23 | ecosystem: Environmental > Terrestrial > Soil > Tropical forest > Bulk soil | place: Panama | collected 2016-02-17
GCTGCGACAGGCGGCGGGCCAGATCGGTGACACCCTCCAGCAATGGAGAGCGCAGCTCCAGCAGGGTGAAGCCGCCGACCGCCGCCGCGTCGAGCAGCTCGTCAAGCGTCCGGGGAGCGACCGTGGATCCGTTGAGCGCGATCCTCATGCCGGCCGTCCCAGGCCAACCGCTCATGACGCCAGCCCGATCGTCCTCAGGTAGGCAAGGCTGCGTCGGGCATCGGTCAGTGGGTCCGAGGCGCCCCGAGGGTCGGCGTCCTGCTCGACGGTGAGCCAGCCCGCGTACCCGGTAGACGCCAGGCTCTCCCTTACCGCCACGAAGTCCACCGTGCCCCGGCCCAGGACGCAGAAGATGCCGGCGCTGTAGGCCTCCCAGAACGAGAGGCCCTGTCCCAGGGCACGCTCTCTGATGCGCGAATCCAGGTCCTTCAGGTGAACGCACGTGACCCGACGGGCATAGGCACGGATGAGCTCGGCAGGATCCATGCCAGCGTACGCGCAGTGCCCGGTGTCGACCACGAGACCGACCGGCGTGGGCGCGAGAGCCTCCAGGAACCGGTCCACCTCGTCGCGAAATTCGACATGCGTCCCGGCATGGTGGTGGATGCCCGGCACGATGTCGTGCGCGGATGCGATCTCACCGATGGCGCCGATCGTGCGCAGGCTCGTCTCGAACTGACTGTCCGTGAGCCGGGCGGCGACCGCGGAGCGCCCCGCAGTCGCGGCTCGTTCAGGCGCGAGGCCGCCGATCAGCACCAGCCGCGCAGCGTCCACGTCGTTCAGCAGGCGGCAGACGCGCTCGGCCTTCTTGACGAGTGCCTCTGTCCTGCCGGGATCATGGAACGAGTCCATGACGTACCCGGCGGTCAGCCTCAGTCCGCGCCTGTCGAGCTCGGCGCGCAGAACGGTGGGCTCGGTCGGCAGATAGCCGTAAGGACCCAGCTCGGTCCCCTGGTATCCCGCCTCCGCCACCTGGTCGAGGAACAGGGACGCATCGTGCACGGGCTCGACGTCCTGCTCGATGCCCCACGAGGTCGGAGCGTTGCCGATCGGATGGGTCATGACTGGGCCGGTAACCATGGCTTTGCCCGAAGCGACAATAGCCTCATAGTCACCATCGTAGCTTACAGTCGATTCGTATGACAGGACAACTTGACACGAGCAAGACTGTCTCGTAGGCTGGCCGTGTCATACTCAGACGCGCGCCGCCGCAATCGTCCATGAGTCGGGAGAAGTCGAATGACGCTTGGAGTGGGTGTCGTGGGTGCGGGCCTGATGGGGAGCCATCACGTCCACACCCTGGCTTCGGAGATCGCCGGTGCAAACGTGGTGGCCGTCGCCGACTCGGACGGCGAGCGGGCGGGGCGCGCCGCGGCAGAGGTACCGGGGTGCCGCTCCCACAGTGCGGCCCTCGAGCTCGTGAACGACCCGGAGGTCCAGGCAGTACTGGTCGCCTCGCCTGCCGAGACACATGAGGACTTCGTTCTCGCCTGCCTCGCTGCGGGCAAGCCGGTGCTGTGCGAGAAACCTCTGGCCGCCACTGCGGACGCCTGCCTTCGCGTCATCCAGGCTGAAACCGGGCTCGGCCGCAAGCTCGTGCAGGTCGGGTTCATGCGCAGGTTCGACACCGCCTACGCGGAGATGAAGCGCCAGGTTGACGCAGGCGCCATCGGCCCGGTCCTGCTCATGCACTGCGTCCATCGCGGCGCCGCGACCGTCCCCTCCTTCACCTCGGAGATGATGATCACAGACGCGGCCATTCACGAGCTGGACCTGGCGCGGTGGATGCTCCGCGAGGAGATCGTGGCGGTCACCGTGCACGCTCCGCGAGTGTCCGGTCAGGCAGCTCCCGGCCTCCAGGACCCCCTCGTCATAGTGCTGCGGTCGGCGAGCGGGGCCCTCGTCGACATCGAGGTCTTCGGGAACGCCCGCTACGGATATGACATCCGCGGGGAGATCGTCGGCGAGACGGGGACGATCTCACTGGCCTCACCTGCAGTCGTATCGACCCGACAGCATGGCGAGGTGCGCGTGCCGATTGCCTCGAACTTCGGTGACCGCTTTGCGCCGGCCTATCGAACCGAGCTCCGAATGTGGGTCGAGGGTGTGTGCGCAGGCGAGGTCCGGGGCCCTGACTCGTGGGATGGCTATGCCGCCAGCGCGGTCGCTGAGGCCTGTCTGGAATCGCTCGAGAAGGGCGGGCAGGTGCAGGTGCAGCTCGCGTCCCGGCCACACCTCTACACGCCGACGAGCCAGCTCAGCGAGATGTCGGCCTGAAGTTCCTCCCCCCGCAAGGGGGGAGCCCCAACAGTCGGCGTTGCGCCGGTAAAGCCGGCTGTTCAACTGTCATGTCGGCTCAATGAGCCTGGCGGTGAAGGCGCCGAGTCGCTGAAGGGCCTGCTAGAGTGACTCGATGCGGATGAGGGGTGGGCCCCCCAAGGGCAGCGGAAACCGGCCGCACGTCGCCTACGTCCTGCCCCGCCACCCCAACGAAGTCGATCGGCTCGACGTGCTGCACTACGCGCTCCGCGAGGCCGTTGGGGCGAACTTCCTGACGCCCGTGACGACGCCCACCGACGTCCTGGACGTCGGCTGTGGCACCGGGCAGTGGGCGTACGACCTGTGCGCGCAGTTCCCGGAAGCATTCGTGGTCGGCCTCGACCTCGAGCCGAGCAAGCCGAACCGACCGCCCAACTACCGCTTCATCCGAAGCAACCTGCTGCAGGGCCTGCCGTTCGCGTCCGACGGCTTCGACTTCGTCCACCAGCGCCTCATGACCTCCGGGGTGCCGCTGGCGTCCTGGTCGGCGGTGGTGCGCGATCTCGTGCGTGTGACGGCTCCCGGCGGCAGCGTCGAGCTCGTCGAGGCATGGCCCGAGGTGGAGCAGGCCGGCCCGTCGACAGAGCGGCTGTTCGAGATGGGGAGGCGGCTGGCGAGCTCGCACGGCCTCGATACCACGGCGATCATCTGCCGGTCGCTCGACGGCTACCTGCGGAACGCCGGGCTGATCGACGTCGCCAGGCACGACGTCGACATCCCCGTCGGGGAGTGGGGCGGTCGGGTCGGCATCTTCATGGCCTCCGCCTTTCGGGCCATGTTCACGAGGCTGGGCGATGCCTTTCAAGCGAGGCTCGGCGTAGCCGAGTCCGAGTGGCGCTCACTCGTCGAGGCCATGCAGCTGGAGTGGGACCAGAACAGGAGCCTGTACCGCATCACCCTGGCGTACGGCAGGAAGACGCGCCGGTGAAGCGTGAGGGGCAGAGAACGTCCCTCCCCCCTTGCGGGGGAGGTGGCCCCGCCAGGGGCCGGAGGGGGGATCTGGACCAGTAAGCGCTCCACGAGCTGAGTCATGCGAGGCGATTTCGAGTCAGAACTGATGAACGCGGCTGGAGAACCGCTATGAGTCTCGCGCCGGCGCCTTGACGGCCGCTCGGCATCCACCTATCGTGTGGCTGAGCGCGTCGGGGCCGCGCCGAGACTCGCCGGAAGGCTCGAAGCCACCCCGCTCTCCCGCGTCGAGTGACGAACACCGCAGCTCTGTTCCGCCCGTGCGAGTCCGGGCAAAGAGCGAGGTGTCGCACGTGAAGATGCTCCCCGACAACCCGAACCTGGACCACCTGCGCCGGCAGGCGAAGGATCTCCTCGCCGGGCTCCGCGATGTCCGGCCCGAAGCCTCGCTGGCAGATGCTCAGGCGTCGCTGGCCGAGCAGTACGGCTTTCGCGTCTGGACCGATCTGAAGGCCGAAGTCGATCACCAGCGTGGACGGGCGGACGTCGCCGATGGAGCGCTGGCCAGGGCCGTCGCCGCGTGCTTCGGCCTGGGAGAGGTTACCGGTCCGATGACGTCGGCGGCACGGACCGATGACATGGGCCGCCGGTGGTGGCTCGTGACGGAGCGGGGCCGCTGGGCAGTCAGGACCGTGGACACATGGCGACGGATCGTCGATGTCGAGACCGACGTCGCCCTGCAGCAGGCGGCAGCCGGCGTGGGAGTGCTGCTGCCAGCGCCGGTGCGAAGCCGATCGGGCGCCATCGTCGAGTCGGTGGGTGGACACGACTGGCGCGTCTACGAATGGATCCAGTCCGGACCGCCACTGGCGGCGCCGGTGAGCTCGGCGATCACGTATGAGGTCGGGAGGATCCTGGCCCGTCTCCACGGCCTGGCTCTCCCGGTGGACCGCATCAGTCCTTACCACACGTCTCACGGCTCCGCCGGCTGGATCGGGGGAGCAGGACCGGTCACCGAGGCGGAGTGGCGTGAGCTGGCAGCGAGGGCCAGGGCGCGACGCGTCGATTGGGCGTCCGCGCTGACGGAGGCCGTTCCCTTCCTCGTCGACCTGGGGAGCATCGGCGAGGGGGTGCCCGCACCGCCACCCGTGCTCTGCCACATGAACCTGAACCCGGGACACGTCCGGCTCGCGCGGCACGGCCGTCTGGTCGTGCTCGGATGGGAGCATGCGGGAGGGCTTCCCCCGAGCTGGGAGCTGGGCTGGGCGCTGACGCACTGGGCGATCGGCCCCGACGGCTGCGTGAACGCGGCCGGAGCCGCCGCGCTGATCGACGGCTACCGGTCGGAGGCGGGCTCGCCTGCGCCGCTGAACATGGCCATGTTCCGCGGCGCCGTCGTCAGCCTGGGGAACTACGTGCTCGGCCAGGTCGAGGACGCCCTGGCTGCTCGCGATGCCGAGGACCAGCGTCACGCCGCCCGCAGCGTGCGGCATCTGCTGTCGAACCCGCCGTCCCGTGCCCGCGCCAACCTCGAGCAGCTCCTCGACGTCGCCCTCGCGGCGGCGTACGGATGACGCACGCCGTCCGGCAGCGCCGTTTCGCGACCCGGAGGCGGGCGCCTACCATGAGTGGCTGTCGTGCACTCGGATGACCGGCGGTACTGGTGGGACGGCCGGGAATGGCAGCTGGCGGTGTCGCCGGACGGCCGCCTGTGGTTCGACGGGGCGCGATGGATCGCCAACCCGCTGGGCCCGCCTCCGGTGCAGTATCTGCCGACATGGTGGACCCTGCCGCTGCAGGCCGCCGTGATCGCTCTGACCGTGATCGGGTTCGCCACGTTCGTCGCGATGGCGGGGCTGATGGTATCCAGGCTGCCGGAGGCTGTGGTGGTGGGGAACCTGTCACCGGAGCAGACGGCGCAGCTGACCCGGAGAATGCGGGCGTCGATGATCTCGGGGATCGTCACCAACGGGCTGGTCGTGCTGACCCTGGTCGTCCTGATCGTCATCGGCGCGCTGATGCGCTGGAGGTGGATGTTCTGGGTCACCCTGGCCGGGTTCGGGCTGATCGCCGCCGGACCGCTCGTCGGCCTTGCGGCCAGCGTGCTGATCCCCGTACGCCCGCCGACCGTCGGAACCCTGCCTCCCCTGCCCCCACCGCCTGTCAGAACGATGGCACCGGCCCCGACCTTCTCACTGGCCCTGAGCCTGGCGGCCCCGCTGGAGATCGGGGCCGACCTGCTGCTGTTCGTCTGGATGCTCGTGATGGCGGTCCGCATCGGACCGTGGGCCTGCCGCAGGACCGTCGCGGCGTAATCACCGACGGGCCCGGAAGGGCTGTCTCCCAGGGCTGACCGATCTCGGCGCGCGATTCTGTGCACGCCACCGATAGAGCCGCCAGCTCGCGGGCGACCTGTCGCTCCGGTTCGCGTACGTGCGGACCAGGGTGGCCTCCCCCGCGCCGCCGGCATAGAGGTCCGGGTACCGGCGGTTGACCGCATCCAGTCGTCCCAGGCCCGATGGCTCGGGCACCAGGACGTACGTGACCCCGGCGGCGGCGGGGTCGCCGAGGACCGCCTGGAAGTCGCGGTCGGACGTGATCACGAACTGCCTCGGGTTCCGCGAGTTGAGCGGCACCGCGAAGCCCAGGAAGTCGTCGACCAGCACGGAGCCGGGAGGGAGGTGCATCGCGTCCAGGTCGGCCGCGATGCGGCGCTCGGTCGCGAACCGCATCGTGGCCCGCCGCTCGGCGACGCCCTGGGCGCCGTAGGCGGCGCGCACGAGGCCCCACTCGCTGGGGTTCAAGCCCGGGCTGGTCATCTCATACGCCGAAACCGGCAGCGCCGACGCCACCATGAGCACCGTCGTCACCCCGACTGCGACGGGCGTCCGGCGTCGAACCGCACGCCACCCGGGCAGCTGCGCGAGCGGGGTGGGGGGCTGGTGGCGCGTCGAGCCGGCCGCGGCACCGGCCGCCAGCACCGAGAGGGGGACGGCGGTGATCGAGTACCGCAGCTCGTAGCCGATCGCGCCCCGGGCGTTCGAATCGAGCATGAAGGCGAGCACGCCGCCGATCAGGCCGAGGACGGCGAGCGCGCCCGCGCCGCGACGGCGCCTCCACGCGCAGAACGCGGCCATGGCGGCGAGCGGGACGGCGAAGGGCTCCAGGATGAACAGCTGGCTTGAGGCCAGCCTCGGGGAGGACTGGAAGCCCGCAGCCGACGAGACGCCCAGCGCGCGCACCAGCGCAATGTTCCCGTAGGCCGAGGTGAGCTGCTCGAACGGACTGCCGGTGATGACCAGGCTGATCAGGGCAAGGCCGGCGAAGGCGACCAGGACGGGGGCGCCAACGACGGCGGCATCGCAGGTTGCCTGCTCCAGCCGCCGCCGGCCGGCACCCGGCGTCCGTCGGTAGGCCCGCTGCGTCACGAGCCCGATCGCGACTACGCCCGCGGCCAGCGTCTCGTAGCGCGCCAGGTAGGCGGCGGCCAGCGCCAGCGCCGCACCGGTCATCAGGCGCAGGTCTTCGGTGCGCAGCCAGCCGGCCAGGCGCCGGGCGGCCATGAGCAGGAAGAGCAGGAACATGGCCTCGCTCATCCCGTTCGCGGCGTAGAGCACGACCAGCGGATGGGCGGCGAAGGCCACCGTCAGCAGCAGCCGGCCCCGGCGCCCCACGCCCATCTCGCCCAGGAAGGCGGCGACCTCGCGGGCCGCGGCCGCCATGCACAGGGCCGAGACGATGCTGGCGGCGAAGCCGTAGGTGGTGAGGGCGGGCCATACCGGGCTGAGCGGGACCAGGGGGAGCAGGGCCAGGATGGGCAGTGGGCCCCACACGAAACCCAGGGCCGCCAGGTGCGGGTCTCTGCTCGACAGCATGCGGTGCGCGATGGCGACCCTCGCGTAGGCGTCGTCCGTGAGGAGGTGCCGGTGCAGGACCAGGAAGGCTGCCGCCGCCAGGTAGACGCCCAGCGCCGACCAGAAGACCACGGCGAGCTCGCCCCGCCCTCTTCTCAGAGGCGCCGCCACCGGCCCCACCACCGTGACGCCAGGGTGCAGCCGCAGGGCCGCCCGCGCGCGGCTGCGGGTGGCCGGCAGATCCCGGACCGTGGAATCCGGCTCAGGCATGCTGAGACGCCTCGCCGACGGGCCGACCCCGCCCGTGCACGGTTTTCTCCCAGTGGGAGGGATTGACGGCCAGCTGCACGACGGCCCGGATGGCCGCGACGGACATCATCGCCCAGTAGAGAGGCGAGCAAAGCGCCACCCCCAGCAGGTCCAGGCGACCGGCGACCCGGACGCCCACGATGGTCCGGTACACGGCGAGGCAGTTCCCCCCGACGAGGCTGACCATGGACGGGTAGTAGAGCCAGACGGGAAAGAGCTCCCGTACGATCTCCGGCCGGGCCAGGAGCCAGACCAGGGCGAGCAGCCAGAGGACCGGGTTGAGAGCGGCGAGCAGCGGCGTCGCGCCGAGCACAACGTTGAAGCCCACGAACGCACGGGGTCCGAGCTCCCGCCACAGCCGCACCGGGTTGCGGAGGTGGACCAGCCAGGTCTGGAGGTAGCCCTTGTACCAGCGAGACCGCTGCTTGACCCAGTTGACGATGTCGTTGGTGGCCTCCTCCAGGGTGACCGAGTCGAGCATCTCCGTCCGGTAGCCCAGCCGCTGGAGGCGGATGCCGAGGTCCGCGTCCTCCGTAACGTTGTGCGCATCCCAGCCGCCGACCGCCTCGAGCACGTCACGCCGCAGGTGCATCGACGTCCCCCCCAGCGGGACGGGACCACCTGTGGCCGCCAGCGCGGGCAGCAGCCTGGCGAACCACAGCAGATACTCGGCCCCGAAGGAGCGGGTGATGAAGTTCTCGCCCAGGTTGTGGTAGTGCAGCCTGGCCTGCAGGCAGGCTACGTGGGGCGGGAGCCGCCGGAAGGCGACGGCGGCGCGGCGCAGCTGGAGCGGCTCCGGCTGGTCCTCGGCGTCGTACACGGTGACCAGCTCGCCCGTCGTCATCTGGAGGCCGTAGTTGCAGGCCTTGGGCTTGGTCCTCGGCAGGGCGAAGGGGACCTTGATGATCTCCAGGCTCGGCCCGTGCGGGGTCGCGTGCGCGGCGTCGTTCGTGGAGGCGTCATCCGCCTCGAGGAGGAGCCGCACCTGGAGCAGGTGCCTCGGATAGTCCAGGGCCTCCATCGCCCGGATGGTGTCAGCGATCACGTTGGCCTCCCGATACGCGGCCACCATGACCGTGTACGTGGGCAGCTCGCCGTCCGGGACCGAGCGCGCCTCCTCGTCGCTGATGCTGATCCGCGCCGGCTTCTTGACCATCGCCCGGAACCAGAGAAGTCCGTACGCGAACGTGAGCAGGTAGAGGCAGGTGGCGAGAGTGTTCAGTCCGACCAGGGTCACCAGCGGCACCGCGGCCAGCCCGATGAGCAGCACGGCGCCGACCACGCACAGGAACTGGACCTGGACCCAGCTCAGCGTCTGGCTAGCTGACATCTCGGGAAAGCGGTGGCCGAGCCCGTTCACGCTGCCATGGAGGAGCTCTGTCTCGAGGGCCGGCACTTCCTCCGGCACCTCCTGGGGGAGCGGGTTCATGCCGGCCTTCCCGCGCCCGCCACCATCAGCTGGCGGCTGAGCCGGATTCCACCGCGCGAGCGGACGTCCCGGTCCCGGTCGCGTGTCGTCGGTGGAATCCGGCTGAGGGCGACCAGGAACTCGGCCGCAACGCGACGGGTGACCTCATGAGCATCTCCTCGTGCATCACAGGCCACGCGCCAATCGCGTGACCCGTCCTGAGACATCAGGCGGTCATCGGGAGCCACGACCGCGTCTGCTGCGACGTCTGTGCTGAATGGCGTTTGTCAGACAGTGACTGTTGCTCGGCGAATCTCCGTCTCGGCCTCGAAGCCGGACATTCCTGCTCGACTGCCCATCGAATGCACCTTGCTCTTTTCTACGTGCACCCCTGCGAGGAGCCAAGTCGAAATGAGCGGGCAGACATCCCCTGCGTTGGCGAAGGCGGACCGGGCTGACATGAGCAGGACGCCGGGGCCTCGACTCCCGAACCCGCCGATGTTGCCGGACAGCAGTGCCGGTGAACTGCCTGGTGACAGGACCTCCTTCCCCCGTCCGGGGGAGACGGTCATCCGCTGACGAGTGCGGCCTCGACGACCGACCGGCAGTGGGTCACACCGGGGAAGGCGAGGAACCGACGGCTCTCGCCGGGGTCAGGGCATGTCCAATGGTCGAGCCTCGTCCCATCGACGGCCGGCCGTCCGGACAGCGGTCAGGCGCCGCTCCGCGTCGTCCGCACGATCTAGAGGACCCGCTCGCCCCGGACGGGCCTCAAGGCGGCGGGTCATGGTTCACGCGTAGGGACGTCGGAAGCCGGCGGGCCGCGGCCTGACGGCCCCCACAGGAGGTCGGGGGCCTCAACCTGCCAGGCGGGCCTGGAACGCGCGAAGCGTCGACTGGCTGATGCTGCGGTCGAACACGGCGAACACCACGTGGTCGAAGACATCGGCGAAGCCGGGCCCCTCCAACCACGTGGCGAACACGTCGGCCACCTGCCGGGGATCGTTGCGGAAGACGCCGCAGCCCCAGGCGCCCAGGACGAGGCGGCGGTGGCCCCTGTCGGCCGCGACCGCGAGGACGCCTGCTGCGCGCGACTCCAGCGCCGACGGAGACGTGGTTTCACGTCGGGCTCGCGACGGAGAACCTCTCCCACGTTCGGAGCGGGAGCGGTGATGATCGAGACGTGGAAGGGCGCCTCCAGCAGCCGCAGGCCGTCGTCTCGAAAGAACGGGACGTCCGGGGAGTGGATGATGTGGTCGGTGTAGAGCAACGAGGGCCAGTCGCGGTTGGCCTCGTAGCAGCGCGGCTGGGCAAGCAGGCACGGGTAGAGCGCGGAACAGCGCGCCAGATCCTCCTCCTGCGCCCTCGCCCCGCTCAGCCATCCGCCGCCCGGCCGCCTGGCCGAAGCGAAGTTGAGCGCCGCGACGCGGCCGGAGCCTTCCTCGGGCGCGAGCCGGCGAGCGGCGGCCGCAGTCGTCTCGGCAGTCACCTCCACATGCATGCGCCGTCTGCCCGGCGTTGGGGCCGGCGCCGCCCTGGTGGCGGCCACCAGGGCCTCCAGGTCCCCGGGCGTGTAGAGCACGGTGCCGCGGACGGCGCCGTCGATCGCCTCGCGAAGCGCGACCATCCTCCCGGACGGCGCGCAGTACTCACCCGCCTCGATGATGGCCAGCGTCCCGTGCGCTACCCGAACCAGGTCCATGGCGGGTGGCCATCGTACCGGTGCTGCCGGGGATAGGGCGAGCCAACCTCCGGCAGCGGATCGGCATCGCCCAGGCGCTGCTCAACGACCCGCGGCAGCTGATCGTGGACGAGCCCAAGCCGGCCTGGACCCCGAGGAGCTGACTGGGCCTGTCTTTTTTCCGTCGCTACAACCGTCGTATAGGTGATGAGCGAATCCGCGGTCTACTGCCAGGTCCGTGCGCCTGGATTCCACAGGAGGTCACCATGAATCTCCCACCGGTCGCAACCCGAGAGCACTGGCTCGTCGCCCGCAAGGAGCTGCTCGCCCGGGAGAAGGAAGCTACCCGGGCGCGGGACGCGCTGAGCGCCGAACGCCGGCGGCTTCCCATGGTCCCGGTAACCAGGCAGTATTCGTTCGACGGGCCGGGCGGGAAGGCGACGCTCGCTGACCTGTTCGAGGGGCGCCAGCAGCTCATCGTCTACCACTTCATGTTCGACCCGAGCTGGGACGAGGGCTGCAACGCCTGCTCGTTCCTGGTGGACAGCATCGGTCATCTCGCGCACCTGCACGCCCGCGACACCTCGCTGGCACTCGTCTCCCGTGCGCCGCTCGCCAAGATCGAAGCGCACAGGGCGCGCATGGGCTGGACCCTGCCCTGGTATTCGTCGCTCGGCAGCGACTTCAACTACGACTTCCACGTCACGGCGGACGAGGCGGTCGCCCCGATCGAGTACAACTACCGGGACAGGGCGGCGCTCGAGCAGGCTGGCCTGACCTACCTCCTGAGCGGCGAGAGCCCCGGGCTGAGCGTCTTCCTGCGCACCGCGGACGGCGTCTTCCACACGTACTCGACCTACGCACGTGGGCTGGACGTGCTCCTCAACACGTACAACTACCTCGACCTGACGCCGCTCGGCCGGCAGGACGAGCAGGGCGGTGTCATCCGGTTCAGCTACCACGACGGCAAGGCGCCGCTGCCGGGTCACCGGCACTCGGGCTGAGCCCCGCCATGTGGATCCAGTGGCTGGGCACCGTGGTGATGCTCGCGGTTGCCGGCTACGCCGGGCTTCGGCTGGTCGTCGCCAGCCGAAGCTCCGCCCACACGCACCGGGCGAGCGATGCGACACAGGTCCTGATGGGCCTCGGGATGGCCGCGATGCTCGCTCCCTGGGGCGATCCCATTCCCGGCGTGGGTGGGGCGGCGCTGTTCGGCGTGATGGTGGTGGCGTGTGTCGTGGCGATGCTGCGCGAGCGCGTTACGAGTCAGAGGCTGATGTGGGTGCAGCACGCCGTGATGGGCTTCGCCATCGTCTATCTGTTCGCTGCGACGCCGATGCCGATGGCCATGTCCAGTGCGCACCCCGCCGCGGACTCGCTCGGCGGCGTCCTCCCGGCGGCAGCGGTCACGTGGATCCTGATCGCCTGCTCCGGATGCTGCGCCGCGTGGTCGGCGCTTACGACGGTCGGAGTGAAGTTCCAGGGCGCCGCGGAGGCGGATACACCGGCTGGATGGACGCTGGCGCCCCAGGCGACGTCCCTGTGCGAAGGCCTGATGGCGGGCTCCATGGCCTGGATGCTCCTGGCGATGCGTTGAGGTTCCGACGGGGGGACGACGCCGGCCGCGTCGAGCTACGGAGCGCTGCCGTCCCCGGCCCCGCCGTGCTGATCGAGCGCCTGGCGACAGAGCCGAGCGATTTCCCGCAGCGCATTGCGGGCCCCCTGGTCATCGGAGTGCTCCGCAAAACCAACCTGCTGCATGATCGCTGCGGCGAGCTCCTGGATCGTCACCGGCGCATCATCTCGGGGCCAGTGTACCCAGGGACGCTCGTCGAGTTCGCGCGAGCCGGACCGGACTCATTCTCGAAAGCGCTGGTTCTCGGAGTGCGCCGCCCGCTCCCTCATGACAGCATGGTGCGTGCTGCGCCGTATCCAGATTTACCCCGCACGGAGCGCCTCGCGGGTGGCTGCCCCCAGGGAGAGGCGGCCGCCGGCGGACCACGCTGACTCGAAGGCGGCACCGCCCAGGGCCTCGCGCACCTCGGCCCGCACAGGGTCGTGGATCGGCGCGAGCACGAGCCCGAGCCGGTCGCAGAGCGCCGCGACAGCCCCGTAGAGGCGGGCGGCCAGGCAGAGGTCGCCCCGCATCGCCGCCGTCGCGGCCAGGCCCTCCAGGCACATCGCCGTGCCGCGCGGCTCGCCCAGCCGGGCAAATGCAGCCAGGCCCTCCGCGTAGTCCTCGCGGGCACTCCCCTCCCGGCCCTCGGCGCGCTCCACGTGGCCCAGGTTGGCCAGCGCCATCGCCGCGGCGCGCTCGTCGCCGAGGTCGCGGGCCAGGCGAAGGCTCTCCTTCAGCGCCTCGGCCGCGCGCTGGTGCTCGCCCTGGCGCCGCGCCACGATCCCGAGGTTGATGAGCGTTGTGACCAGGGCGGCGGTGTCGCGGTGCTCGCGGGCGAGCGCAATGGCCTGCTCGAGAAGCGGGCCCGCGCGCGGGAGGTCTCCGACCTCGATCGCGGAGACGGCGAGGTTGTTGACGGACATGGCGAGGTCGTGCGGGTCGCCGAGCCCCCGGCGCAGCTCATAGCTCCTCTCGTACAGGCGCACCGCCAGCTGCTGGTCGCCCCGCGAGAGCGCGGTGTTGCCCAGGTTGTTCAACGCCTCGGCGATGCCGCGCTGATCGCCGAGCGCCCGCGACACCTCGAGGCTGGCCTCGTAGTGGGCCTCCGCCCCGACAAAGTCGCCATGCCGGCTGCGCAGGATTCCCGCCGCGCCGAGGACACGCGCCCGCGCCTCCGACATGATCCCGTCCGTGCGGCCCAGCAGCGCGTCGAACCAGGCCAGGCCCTCCTGCCAGTGCCCATGGCTCTCCCAGAGGCGGGCCAGCCGCCCGGCGAGCTCCAGCCCCATCTCGTGCTCGCGGCGGTCCAGCGTCCAGCGGAGCGCCGCGCGCAGGTTGTCGTGCTCCCGCTCCAGCTCGGACAGCCAGCGAGCCTGGTCCGGCCCGCGAAGCGCCGGCTCCGCGTCCCTGACCAGGCCCAGGCAGAAGGCCGCGTGCGCACGCGCAGTCGCCTCCGCCTCGCCGGACGCCTCCAGGAGTTCGCGACCGTACTCCCGCATGGTCTCCAGCAGTCCGAGCCGGAGGTCCGGCGCTCCCGGCGCGCTCTCGGCCAGGTTCTTGTCCAGCAGCCCGGCGGCGGTGTCGAGCATCGTGCCCGGCAGCCTCCCGGCCGCCTGGCAGACCACTTCTACCGCCGCCAGCGGGGCGCCCCCGGCGAAGACCGAGAGCCTTCGGAAGAGGGCCCGCTCGCTCTCGGAGAGGAGGCCGTAGCTCCACTGCAGGGTGGCGCGCATCGTCCTCTGGTGGTCGGGCAGGTCGGGCGCTCCGCCGACCAGCATCTGCAGCCGGTGGGTCAGCCGGTCCAGGAGCGCCTCGGGAGGCAGCAGCCGGATCCAGGGCGCGGCCATCTCCAGCGCCAGGGGCAGGCCGTCCAGCCGGCGACAGATCGCCGCGACCACGCCCGCGTTGTCGGATGTGAGCTCGAACTCGGCCGAGGTCGCCTGCGCGCGCTGGACGAACAGCGCCACCGATGCGTTGCGGGCCAGGGCGGCGGGCGACGACTCCCCCTCGACCGGCATGGGCAGGGGTCGCACGACGAGCCGGTGCTCACCGCGGAGCCGGAGGCCGATGCGGCTGGTAACCACCAGGTGGAGATGCGGACACGTGGCGAGCAGCTCGGAGAGCAGCGGCGCCGCCGGCAGCAGGTGCTCGAAGTTGTCGAGCACCACGAGGATGTGCCGGTCGCCGATGCCGCCGGCCAGGGCCTCCAGAGGCGGCAGGTCCTCTGCCTCACGCACGCCGAGCGCCTGCCGGATGGCGCAGCCCACCAGGTCCGGGTCGGCGAGCGCGGCCAGGGGCACGAAGTCCACCCCGGCCGGAAACCGGGGGGCCATCTCCGCGGCCACGGCCAGCCCCAGCCGGGTCTTGCCGACCCCTGCGGTGCCCGTGAGCGTGAGCAGCCGCACGCCCTGCCGGCTCAGAAGCTCGCAGGCGCGCGCGAGGTCCTCGTCGCGGCCGACAATCGCCGTGGGGGGGACCGGCACGCGGTGTCCCGCGACGTCGGCCTGGCCGTGTCCCCGCGGGTGCCCGTGCCGCCGCCCTGCCGCCGCGAGCTCCTCGTGCTGCGCCGGCGCCAGGCCCAGCGCCTCGGTCAGCAGGTCGATGGTCGACATGTAGGGAGTGCGGCGCACCCCGCGCTCCAGCGCGCTGACCGCCTGGACGCTCATCCCGGCGCGTTCCGCCAGGGCTTCCTGGGTCAGCCCCGCTGCCAGACGGTGCCTTCTGAGCAGAGCCCCGAAGCTCTCCTGCCGGTCGGACAACCTCCCGCCCGTCCTGGTGTCTGGTGGTGGAACTGTACGAGCGAAGTGTAGGGGTGTAGGTGGTGGGCCAGGGGCCAGCGCCCGTAGTCTGGCGGGGACCGGCGCTGAGTTGAGATCGAGATCCGGCCGCCCGTACGCCGGCATGCTGTACCGCGCATCCCGACCCCACCGGGGCGCCGCCTCCGTGAAGGGGGCGGCGCCAGTGTGGTGGCCTGGTGAAGGCGACCCGCAGACCGGCGGTCCTGAGTGGCTGCTCCAGGGGGCTCTCGTACGATGTCCGGGTGATCACGGTCGACGCTCGCTCCGCGGCCACCGGCTGGGAGTGCGACGTTCGGGTCGACGTCGGCGGGAGCAGCACCCGGCACCTGGTCGGCGTGGGGAGGGATGACCTGGGTCGATGGGGCCGCCCCGGCGAGACACCCGACCACCTCGTTCGACGAGCGTTCGAGTTCCTGCTGGCGCGCGAGTCCCCGGGCCAGATCCTGCGGAGCTTTCAGATCGCCGACATCCAGCGGTACTTCCCGGAGTTCGACAGGGTGATCTCCACGGCGTGAGCCTGTGGGGCGGCGTCGGCCTCCGCCTAACCAGCCCAGGGATCCAAACCCCCGCGCCGCGACTACTGGAGGGAGAGGCGCGGACTATCTCTGGCGTCGACATCCAGCGAAGGGGGAGCAGATGGCGACCACCCAGTCCTACCAGGAGGCCCTCGCGGGGGTGGTGCGTGACGCCGTCGCGCCCAACGCCCCCGCCGCCGACGCCGGGCACTTTCCCAGGCCCGCCGTAGACGCCCTGGGCAGGGCCGGCCTGCTCGGCCTGGTCAGCTCGGCTGACGTGGGTGGCCTGGGCGGGAGTTACGGAGACGCCGCGGCCGCCGTGGAGCAGGTGGCCCGGAGCTGCGGCTCGACGGCCCTGATCCTGACGATGCACCTCTGCGCGGCCGCGGTCATCGAGGCGCACGGGGACCTGGAGACCCGCCGCACCATCGCAGCCGGGCGGCATCTCAGCACGCTCGCCTTCTCCGAGGCCGGCTCGCGCTCCCAGTTCTGGGTGCCGCTCAGCACCGCCGCCGCCGACGGCTCGAGGGTGCGGCTGGACGCCCGCAAGAGCTGGGTGACCTCGGCGGGGGAGGCGGACTCCTACGTCTGGTCGAGCCGGCCGCTGGCCGCAGAGGGCCTGAGCACCCTCTGGCTCGTGCCAGGCGGCGCGCGTGGCCTGGACGTGAGCGGCGGCTTCGACGGCCTCGGTCTCCGTGGCAACGCCTCCCGGCCCATGGTGGCGGACGGCGTGGCCGTGGCCCCGGAGGCGCGCCTGGGGCCGGACGGCGGCGGCTTCGACGTGATGATGGGCACCGTCCTGCCCTGGTTCCAGGTCCTGACCGCGGCGGCCTCGGTCGGCCTCATGGAGGCGGCCACCGAGAGGACGGCCGCATATGTCGCCGCGACCCGGTTGGAGCACCTGCACCAGACGCTCGCGGACCAGCCGATGACGCGGTCGCACGTGGCCCGCATGCGAATCGCCACCGACCAGGCGCGGTCCCTGCTGCTCGACACCGTGTCCGCGCTCGACCAGGGACGCGCTGACGCGCAGCTCCGGGTGCTGGAGGTGAAGGCGGCCGCCGCCGAGGCGGCCCTCCTGGTCACTGACCTGGCCATGCGCGTGTGCGGCGGCTCAGCCTATCGTAAGGAGGTCGGCGTGGAGCGGCTCTTCCGTGATGCCCGGGCGGCGACCGTCATGGCGCCGACCACCGACGCGCTCCACGACTTCATCGGCAGGGCCGTCTGCGGCCTCCCGCTCTTCTGAGACATGGCTGATCCACTGGTCGTCGGCGCCGTCGCCTACTCGTCGAAGGTCGTGACCATCTGGGAGGGCATGCGCGGCTACTTCCGCACGTCGCCGCAGCCGATGGACTACGTGCTCTTCTCCAACTACGAGCGCCAGGTGGACGCCCTCCTCGGCGGGCAGATCGACATCGCCTGGAACACCAACCTGGCCTGGGTCAGCACGGTGCGGCGGTCGGCGGGTCGCTGCGTGGCCCTCGCCATGCGGGACGTGGACCTCGGCTACCGGACGCTGCTGGTCGCCCGCCGCGACGGCGGGCCGAGCGGCGCGCGGGACCTCGAGGGACGGAGGCTCGCGCTCGGCTCCCGCGACTCCGCCCAGGCCGCCATCCTGCCCCTGCACTTCCTGGAACGCGAGGGGGTGGACCTGGGCCGGCTGACGCTGGTGCGCTTCGACACCGACGCCGGTAAGCACGGCGACACGGGCACCAGCGAGCTGGACGCCATGCGGGCGGTGCTCGCCGGCGAGGCAGACGCCGCGGCCGTCGGGATCGGCACCTGGGAGGCACCCGCGCTGCGCGAGAACCTGACGAGCCGGCTGCAGGCGTTCTGGGAGTCGCCGGGCTACTGCCACTGCAACTTCAGCGCCCTGGACTCGCTCGATCCGGACCGGCAGGAGGCCTGGACGACGCATCTCCTGGCGATGGCCTGGGACGACCCGGCGCACCGCCCGATCCTGGAGATGGAGGGCCTGCGCCGCTGGGTGCGGCCGGAGCTCGAAGGCTACATGCCCCTGTTCGAGGCCACGGGTGGCCTCCCGGAGGCCGTTTCCGGCAGGATCACGCGATGCTGAGAGCAATCGCGGTCCTGCGGATCTTCTTCGGGGTCGTCTACTTCACGAACGGCCTCTCCAAGTTCGTGCCCAGCATCGCGCACGTGCCGGGGGGCTACTTCCTCATCGACAGCCAGGGGGCGAAGAGCATCATCCAGCACAACGCCGCCCACCACCCGGTCGCCGTGTACCACGACCTGGTGTTCAACGTGTTCGTGCCCCACTGGAACGTCTTCGGCCCGCTCGTCGGCCTGGCCGAGATGACGGCCGGCGTCCTGCTCCTGCTGGGACTGGCCAGCTGGGTCGGCGCGCTGCTGGCGGCCCTGCTCGCCCTCCACATCCAGTTCTCCGACGCCACCGGCCCCTGGCTGTACGAGTACGCGGTGGAGTGGGTGCCGCTGCTCTGCCTGGTCTTCATGAAGGCCGGCCGGACCTGGGGCCTGGACGGCGTCGTCGGCGGCGCGCGCTGGAGACGGCTGTTCGCATGAGCCGGCCCGTCCCCCGCGAGGTCTACATCGAGCCGACGAACCGCTGCAACGAGCTCTGCCAGACCTGTCCCCGGACCTTCTTCACGAGGGAGCCGGAGGCGGACCTCGACCTGGAGCGGTTCCTCGGCATCCTGGACCAGTTTCCCGGCGTGGAGCGCGTCGTGCTGCACGGCGTCGGGGAGCCGCTGCTGGCGCGCGACCTGCCGGCGATGGTGGCCGAGGCCAACCGGCGCGGGGCCCGCGTCCTCTTCAACACCAACGCGCTTGCGCTGCACCGCCGCCTGGCCGAGCGCCTGGTGGCGGCCGGGCTCGACGAGCTGAGGATCAGCATGGATGCGGCGGACCGCCGGACCTACCTGGCGATCCGGGGCGTCGACGGCTACGAGAAGGCCATGCGCCGCACGGCGGACTTCTGCCGCCTGCTGCGCGAGCTGCAGGCGGAGCGGCCGCAGGTGTCGCTGGTCTTCATGGCCATGCGGGAGAGCATCGCCGAGCTGCCTGCCGTGATCGAGCGGGCGGGCGCGATGGGCGTGCGCAGGGTCGTGCTCCAGCGCCTGGTCCACTTCGGGACGGGGCTCGCCACGGAGCCGCAGTCGCTGATGGGCGAGGACCTGTCGGCGGTGCTGGCGGACTGCCGGACGGCCGCCGCGCGGTGGGGCGTCGAGCTCGCCGGCACCGGCGGCCTCTCGCCGGCGGAGTCGCTGACGCCGGTCGACGCCAGGCGCCCCTGGTCAGGCTGCACGCGGCCCTGGCGGTCGACGTACGTCACCGCCAACGGCAACGTGCTCCCCTGCTGCTTCGCGCCCTTCACGACCTCCGACTACGACGGCGTGGTCCTGGGCAACGTCTTCGAGCGCCCGATGGAAGAGATATGGAACGGCTCCGAGTACGAGGCATTCCGGCGAGCCCACGCCTCCGACGAACCGCCGGAGTGCTGCCGGGGCTGCGGCACGCGCTGGATGTACTGAGGGCCCGGCCGGGGGTGGCGCCGCTGGCGGCGGCCGCGCTTGGGTTCGCCCTGGTCGCCGCCACGCTGCTGCAGCGGGCCGCGGCGCTCCAGCTGCCGGCGTACGACACCGCGTTCTTCGAGCAGCTGGTGTGGAACCTGGGGCACGGCCGCGGCCTGGCCAGCGGGTTCTACGGCGGCGACTTCCTCGGCCTCCACTTCTCGCCGCTGCTGGCGCTGCCGGCGGCGCTGGAGCTGGCGTGGCCCGACGCCCGGCTGCTGGCCCTGCTCCAGGCGGCGGCGCTGGCCCTCTCCGCGCCCGCCGCCTACCTGCTGCTGCGCGCGCTGCTGCAGCCCCGGCCGGGCGCCGAGGTGGCAGCGGCGGCGCTGTCGGCGCCCCTGCCGTTCTGGCTGGGGCTCCAGGAGGCGGCCCGCGCCGGCTTCCACACGGAGGCGCTGGCGCTGCCGCTGGTCCTGGTCGCCGGCTGGGCCGGGCTGCGCGGCCGGGCGCGCCTGTGCTGCGCCTGTGCCCTGCTCGCGCTCTGCGCCAGGGAGGACCAGGCCTACGCCGTGGCCGTCATCGGTTTGCTGATCGCCCTGCATGGACCAGCGCGCCGCCTGGGCGCCGCCCTCGGCCTGGTGGGCCTGGCCTGGGGCGGCCTGCTCGAGCTGGTCGTCATGCCCGCCCTGCGAGGGCGGACCACGAGCGACGTCGAGCCCTATTACGCCTGGCTGCACCACGCGACGCCTGGGCAGCTGGCGACGGCCGCCACCGCGCCGGCGGGGTGGCTGGCGTTCGCAGCCATGGTGGCCGGGCTGGCGGGGCTGCCGCTGCTGCGCCCGGGCTGGCTGGCGCTGGCGCTGCCGCCGCTGCTCGGCGACCTGCTCAGCGCCCACGCCCCCCAGCCGCAACTCCACCTCCAGTACGCGCTGCCGCTGGTGGTGCCGGTGCTGGTCGCGGGGGGCCTGGGCGCGCGGAGCCTGCTCGACCGCGCGCGCCTGCTCGGCCGCCCGCGCCCGATCGCATCGCTGGCGGCGCTGGCCCTGCCCGCGCTCGTCGTCGGGGTCGCGCTCGGTCCGCTCGTCGGCCAGCGCCCGGCCGCGCCGGCGCCGGTGCTCGACCGGCTGCTGGCCTGCACGTCGGGCCTGCCCCCGGCGGCGCCGGTCGCGGTCGACGACGCCGCCGCCGCCCCGCTGGCGGCCAGACCGGTCGAGCGCCCGCTGACCTACGGCGGGCCGGCGGACTGGGTGGTGGTCGACGTCGCGGGTCCGCAGCCGGGCTACGTCAACGCGTCCGCCCGCGCCGCGCACCTGGCGGCGCTGCCCGCAGAGGGTCGCCGCCTCTACTGCGACGACGGGCGCTTCCAGCTCTGGGGGCCGGCACGCGTCCCCCAGCGAGTCGGGGAGGCCCCCCCTCCGGCCCTGGCGGGCCACTTCCCCCAGCGAGTGGGGGAGGCCCCCCCTCCGGCCCTGGCGGGCCACCTCCCCCAGCGAGTGGGGGAGGGATGATGGCCGACCATCGCCTGGCCGCCGTGGTCCCGGCCTGGAACGAGGCGACTGCGATCGGCGGCGTGGTCGGCGGGCTGCGGGAGGCGGGCGCCTGCTGCGTCTTCGTGGTGGACGCCGGGTCGGTCGACGGCACCGCGGAGGCGGCCCGCGGGGCAGGCGCCATCGTCGTCCACGAGCCGCGGCCCGGCTATGGCCGCGCCTGCCTGACCGGCGCAGACGCCGCCGCCGGTCACGAGCTGGTTGGGTTCCTCGACGGCGACGGCTCCTGCGATCCGGCCGAGCTGCCGGCCCTGGAGCGCGCGCTGGCCGGCGCTGACGTGGCGCTCGGCCGCCGGCTGCACGTGGAGCCGGGGGCGCTCGGCTGGCACGCGCGGACCGGCAACCGGCTCGTGTCGGCCGTGCTGCGCGCCCGCACGGGGCAGACCGTCCACGACGTGCCGCCCCTCAAGCTGGTCCGGGCAGATGCGCTGGCGGCGCTGGGCCTCGACGACGAGGGCCACGGGTGGACGGTGCAGCTGGTCGGGAGGGCAATGGCGCACCCGGCGCTGCGCGTCGTCGAGGTGCCGGCGACGTTCCGGCCGCGCCGGGGCGGGCAGAGCAAGGTCTCCGGGCGGCTGGGACCGTCGGTCCGCGCCGCCCGCGCCATGCTGGGCCAGGCCCGATCGGCCACGCGCGGTCGCGGCGTCCTGGTGCTGATGGCGAAGGCACCGCATCCCGGCCGGTGCAAGACCAGGCTGGCGGCCGAGATCGGGCCGCGACCGGCGGCCGGCTTCTGGGCCGCCTGCCTGCGCGACGCCGGTGACCGCCTGCGCCGAGCCGCCGTGAGGACCGGCCTGGACGCAGCCGCGATGACCCCCTCGCCCGAGGAC
>Ga0126378_10000982_pt1 | contig 21272 bp, 22 predicted proteins | sample PanSoiMetPlot_23_FD_92587 | JGI IMG/M metagenome (GOLD analysis project Ga0126378, IMG submission 92587) | Tropical forest soil microbial communities from Panama - MetaG Plot_23 | ecosystem: Environmental > Terrestrial > Soil > Tropical forest > Bulk soil | place: Panama | collected 2016-02-17
GGCGACAGGCTAGGCGCGTAGTCGCTCAGCTTGCCGGTGGCATCGACACCTGCGCTCTTGAGGTAGTCATTGACGCCGACACCGAGGTCGATTGGGAATGTGGCGATGTTGGTCGCGTTTGGCACAATGCCCGGCACATACGGTGTAGCGCCGCTGCCTGTCTTCGGTGTCAGGAGGTTGGCAAGTGCACCGGGCATCCAACTGCGCAGGCCATAGATCGTGTTCCAGCCAACGTCCTCCGCGTTGGGATCGGCTGGACGCGCCTCCGGTATATACGTGTAGTAGGTTGTGTCGTCTGCCATTATTGGATCGGCCAACCCTTGCCGTTCTTGTCCACGAAGTATGACTGATTGCCGCGCTGCACGACGCGCGGCGTTGCCATCGTCGGTGCCAATGCAGCATACGCAGCCTGCGCTTGTGGACTGGGATTACCCTTCCACTGCGCTACCTTGTTCTGAAGGAGTGCCCTCTCATTCGTCGTCGCGTTGCGTTGTCCAGGTATGCCACCTTGCACCGCAGTCGGTGGTGCAGCAGCGCGTGCCGGACCCGGTGTCGCCGCAGGCATGCTGCCGGGCGGTGGAGCTGGTCTGTTAGTGCCGCCCACTGCTGGTGGTAGCCCGATGTTGAGATTGCCCGTCACACCCTGTAGTGCAGGCACGCTGCGAGCACTGATGCTGTATTTGCCAAGACCCTCTGGATCGTTGACCTCATACGCGACACGCGGCATCGCTGCTGCACCCAGCGTCGCAGCGGCCTTGATGTTAGCCACTGCTATATCGCGCGGTGTGCCTTGTGTCATCGGCACGCCACCCGTGAGCGTCGATGCCGTCTGCGGTGAGACCTCAAGCCCCGCCATCGACAGTTGGTTGACGCCCTCACCTGTCGTCTTCAGCATCTCTCCCTGATGCGCGAGGTTCGCTTGGTTGATGTAGTAGTCTCGCGTCGCTGGGTCCATGCCAGCGAACAGTGTGCCACCAAGTAGCGGGTTGGCAGCCAACAGCCCAGTCGATCCTGACTTGTATCCCTCAGTCAGCGCACGCGCGATGTTATCAGCCATCGTCGCCTGCAATTGTTGCTGCGCCAACTGCCGCTGCTGCCCGATCTGGTCCATATAGTTGCTGGTCTGTGACGCACGCTGCGCGAGATACATGGGCATGAGCGCGGTCGCAACACCCGACGAGCGCGGGTCCATCATCCCCTGCGCCAGCGTGCTCTCAATCGGGTAGGGGTCCACCATCTGTGGACTGAAACCCCACAACCCTCCTGATGTCGATGTTACCATGACGCGCTCCTAGTAGTTCGGCGTGCCACTGCCGCCGCTTGCCGTCGTGCCGGGCGTGTATTGCGACCCAGCAGGCAGCGTCGGGTAGACGGCGCCGGATGACGGAACCTCATAGTCCGGTATGCCTGTCTGCGAGTATTGGTTCAGTTGATTGGTCGCGCCACTTGATGTATCACCGAACATACCGCCTACCGTCTTCATGAAGTCCTTGTTGTTAGCCAGCGCCTGTATCTGCTGTCCGATCGACAGCATGCCAGCAGACAGCGGGTTCACCGGCACAGCACCTGCGGCCCTGTTCAGCGCATCCATGCTGCCAGCGACACTAGCTTGCCCCTGTGCACCAGCGCCTCCCGCACCACCTGCGCGCTGCGTCACCGCCGCGAGTAGCGCGTTGTTCGGGCTGGTCGTGTCAATGCCAGGATACTGCAACTGCGGCGTCGTGCCACCGCTAAGAGCCTGCATCCTCGATACCAGTGGCGCGAGCATCGCTTGGTTCGCTTGTCCTGTGCCCGTGATGCCACCTATCGTAGCATCCATGATCGCCTTGCGCTGCTGGTCGCTGCTCTCACGCATCAGCGCCTGCATGACAGGTGCAGCACTGGTGCCTGTGCGGATTGCCTCACGCAGCGTGCTGTCGATGATCGGCTGGTTGGTTAGGTTCGTGCCCTTCACGATCTGCTGCGTGAGCAGGTTGGTGAGATCAGCCGCACTACGTGGCTGGAAGTTGACAACAGGCGCACGTGCAGCCTCCGCCTGTGGTGCAGCCGCCGCCGCAGCACGTGCCGCCGCATCGTTCGCAGCCATGGCACGCGCCTGATCCACCACGTTGCGCGTGATGCTCGCTTGCTCGCCTGCACGCTGCACTTCCGCAGGCACAGGTCCCATTGTCTGCTTCCACGTGTTGGTCGATGGGTCGTAGCTATACTGGTTGCCCTCACTGTCGGTGTAGCCAGATGTGCTGCGCTGCAACTGCAACGCAGTCACCTGCTTGATGTATTCCTGCTGCGCAAGCTGGTTCTGCAAGTTAGCCATCGCCAGCTTGTTCTGGTTGCGCGCTTGTTGCGCAGCCGGTCCCCACAGTTGGCTGTAGATGTTCCACGCTAGGTTGGCGGCTTCAGCTCCTGCGGCTGCATAACCAGACATTAGAATGCTCCTGGCGCGCTGATGCCTCGCTTCTTGGTGTCATCGATGGTCTGCTGTGCGGCATCCGTCTGATCCCCTGCACCACTACCCGGTAGCGCGTTCGGGTTGGTAGCACTCGGGTTGTTAGCCCCCTGCACCATGCCACCGACGTTCAGTGCCTTGCTGAGATCGCCATACTGCGTGCCACCCACCGCGCTGGTGATCGCGCCACCGAGGTTGCTGAGGTCGGTGTTGACCATACTCTGCGCGTGCGTCGTGTAGGGGTCAGTCGAGAACGCGCCAACGTCACCGAGGTTGAGGCTGCCCGCGACGTTCTTCGAGCTACTGATGTAGTCACCGAGATTGGTCCTGTCGGTGCCAAGGATGCCCATCGCGAGATCGCGCACAGTGCTCGTGCCCGCCGCCTGTTGGTTCGCAAGCTCTCCCTTCGCTGCGTCGTAGCCAGTCTGCGTCAGCGTGCCGCGTGCCAGCGCATTCTTCAGCGCCTGCTGTAGTGGATCGAACTGCGCAGAGATCGTGCTGCTGACATATGGATCGATGGATGTATCAGGCAGGTAGTCGGTCGTGTAGGTTGGCGCGAATGCCTTGTTCATCGCAGTCGTTGCGGTGTTGCGTCCCGCAGTCGTCGCCTGATTGACGATGTCCTGCCCGATGGTCGTGGGGAACGCACCCTGTGGGTTCGGGCTCAAGTCCTGGATCGTGTTGGCGTAGCGGTCGAGGGTCGGCTTGATGTAGCTATCCTCATACGCTGCTGGGTCCACGCCTGCGTCACGGAATGACTGCTCGATCTGCTGTCGCGCGGAGGCAATCGCGTTCGCCTTACTCGTCTGGAAGTTGCTCTCGTTGGTCGCAGCCGTCTGCGTGGCAGTTGCAGCAGCCGCATCGCTCGCCTGCTGTGCCGCAGTCGTGCGCGCATCGATCGCAGCATTGAGGTCGGCCTGCGAGCCGTATTGCTTCCCAGTCACAGGATCGCTGTATGTCGGCGCAGGTGGATTGACGCTGCCACCACCCTTGCCGCCGCCGCCTCCACGCACGCCTGCGAACGTGGTTAGATCAAGCTGTCCGCTTGGCGTCCACATTGCCAGCCTCCCTCGCGAACTTGTATATCACCCCGTATCGCTTGAACCCCAGGTGCCGATACGCAGCGTCCACCGCCACTGTGTTGATTGCGGCGATGTCGCCGCTCTGCACCATCACGGCATTCTTCTCGTTTATCGCCCAGCGCACGAACCGCCGCATGAGTTCCATGCCAGCACGCGTGCGCATGGGATGTGCCTCGCGCACATACCACGAGTTCTCGACACCGAACACGCGCGGTGAGAAGTAGAACGGCTCGACATGGCCGCCGACGTAGCCGAAGTGCGTGCCGTCCTCATCTACCGCCATGCGGATGTAGTAGTCATCCCGCTGCAACACCGCGCGTGTCGTTGCCATCGTGTAGTCCCAGTCGAACGCAGGTGCACCATCGTCGATATGCGCCATCTCGACCAACTCGCGGCCAAGCTGCACGCAGTAGGCGATGTTGCTCTCGTCAACTGGGACAATCCTCATGACGCTACCGGCGGCTCCTGCGGAACTGCGTGCAGTTGCACTGGTGCAGGCGGTTCGGCTTGCATGCGCTGCACCTCCTGCTGGATCAGCCCCGTCATCTTCTGCACGATGGGCGCTGCGATCCTATAGGTGCCGCCGTCCATCATGAGATTGAGGGCGATATCCCACTCGCGCACCGTCATCGCGATGCCGACGTGCAGATTAGGATCAAGCTGCTGCGATCCACTCATGACTTGCGCTTCCCCTGTCGTGGCTTGCCGCCGCGTGCTTGCGAGTAGGCAATTGCCACAGCTTGCTTCTGTGGCTTGCCTGCCGCAACCTCCGCGCGGATGTTGGCACTCATTCCCTTCGGCGTCTTGGCCGCCGGTCCCTTGACTAATGGCATAGCTACCTCACTGGTGCTGTGACAACCTTCCCTGTTGCCATATCGATGTTGTTCTCGAACACCCACAGGCTGTTGGTGCTCACCGGGTAGATCGGCCCGTACGCTGACTTGAGCCCGAACATGTTGTCGTGGCACTTGCCGACGCCGCCCGTCAGGTTGAGGCCGTAGCTGATTGCCGGATCGCTGGCCGTGCCGCCTTCGCTATACAATGTGCAGTGGTGCAACTGTCCATCGTCGCATGACCACGGAGAGAAGTTACCGTAGAACTGGAAGCATTCGCCTCCTGCCACTTGCTTTTGCTGCATCACCGTGTTGTAGGCAACCACGGCAGTCGTCACGTGGCCCTTGTTCCACTGCAAGCCGTTGTAGTGTGCCCCCTGCTGCTTGCCGCCGTTCGACAGCAGACAGAAGCGATAGTCAAGTGTCGTGGTCTTGGTCTCGTCCTGCACCATCTCGATCGCGTGCTGCGGGAAGTCATGGAACCACACGTAGCGCGCAGTGGGGTTCTGCCCGTAGACTGCAATCATGCCGCTGGCTTGATTGAGGGCCTGCGTGCCATCGACCTCGCAGTATTCGATGGTGAAGTCGTCGCCATACACCTGCGCTGCATACCATGCTGCGCTGCTGCCCAGCCTGAACAGGCAATCGTGCACGTGCGCGTTCTTGCCCCTGACGATCAGATACCAGTTGGTGAAGTCAACGCCCTCAAGCTCGATGTTGTCGGCATCGATGCTGATATACTTGCTGCCAGCGTTGACGCTGACGCCAACCATACGGATGTTCGCGGCATCCGTGTGCGGTGCGTAGTTCGACCCCACGCGATAGTCTACGCCAGCCACCTTCCACGCGGGCTTGTGCGCGAACTGATCCAGTAGGCCGGGGAACTGCGCCGCACCAGTCGGTGCATTCGCGCTGCCGTCGTCGGGATCAGGCGACGGATCAGGAGGCACAGGGTCAGGAGGCACAGGCGCATTCATCGTCACTGCCGTCGTGACGAGCACGCTGTTGCCGTCAGCAGTTGCCGTCACGGTGGCAGTGCCGTCGGTAAGCTGAACCTCCATGGATGGCGCCATTACGTTGTCCCTTCTGTGACTACCTTGATGGTGCTGCCGCGTGGCAGCGTGATAGTGATGGTGACCGTCTCCATCGGTGCCGGTGTCGGCTCTGGCTCCGGTGTCGGCACAGGCCCAGCCCACTGCGACGCCAGATCACTGGGATCGCCATTGAACCGGTTGGTATCGGTCGGCGCTTTGATCCCAGGCACCGAACCGCTCTCACTGAATTGCCACAAGAACCACGTGGTGAACGCGCGTGGCAGGTTCGGCTGCGGTGCACTTGTGTAGTGCGCGACCCACAACTGGTGGTCAGTCAGTGGCGTGACCATCGTGTTGCCGAGCTTCTCACGCAGCGTGTGCCCGGAGTAGATCACTGCCTTCACGCCAGTCAGTGAGTAGATCGCATCGAGCCAAGCCTGTAGATCGCCCAGGCTCATACTGTCGTCCTCGAAGTCTGCAACCAGCATGTCGGACGTGCTGGGTTTCGCACACGTGAGGAACCACTGCGCCTGCTGCTGCATATTGCCAGGACGCAGGAAGTGATACGCACCCCACAGGAGCCCTGCCTGCTGCGCTGCCTGACGCTGCGTGTCGTATGTCGGGTCCTTGTAGTTCGATCCCTCACTCGCCTTGTAGATCACACCGAGTATGCCAGAAGCCCTCGTCTTGCTGAGATCGGCGATCGTGTTGTGGTGGCTGAGATCGACTACGACGGTGCCGCTCATGGCGCCTTCCCCTTATCTGGTGTCACGCATGAGTCTAGCACCTTCATAGCCATAGACGTGCGCTCGTATTGCATGTCATCAATGAAGTGCATCACAAGCGCCAGGAAGATCACGTTGATGATGATGAGCATCAGGAACCCAGGCGGCAGTGCGCTTGATATCCTGCTGATCAGCCCGAGGACTGTGCTGGGATGACCATTGGTTGCACCATTCCCGCTCATGCATGTGCCTCCAACGCCGCCACGCGCGCGTTGAGTTTGATCACTGCATTCACGAGCACTGGGATCAGCATTGTATCCTGCATCGACAGTGCATCCGGCATGTCAGGCAGCAGCCCACTCTCGCTCACAGCCTCCGGTATGATGGCCTGCATGTCCTGCGCACTGAACCCAAGCTCTAGCGGCATATCGCGTGTAGCATCCGACGCGGGCGCCAACCTGCGGAAGATGATTGGGTTCATCCGCAGGATTTCGGGTAGACCATACGGGCACGACGCGATGTCGGTCTTGTTGCGCACATCACTGATGTTCGCGTATGCGCCGTTGCCACCGACTGTGCCGGTTGGGTTCCACACGAGATGGTCGGGCGCTTGGCGCATGTGCCATATCGACGATCCATCCCCGCACACCCACGAGAGATCACCGTTGCTGGTGTTCCACGTCCAATACCAACTGGCTTGGAACTGGAATATCTGCTGACCGCTGCCGCTATACATGCCGAAGTTCGTGTTGCCGTTGCCACCGACGAAGTGGCCGCCCGCTGCATACGCGGCACCGCTGGCAACGAGTGTGCCGCAGAATGAGCCAGCGGTGGTGCTGAGGTTGCGCCCGGCAACGATGTCGTTCTGCACGTTCAGTGTCCCACCCGAGCTCAAGGTCATCGCAATCACGTTATTCATTACCCAGTCTAGGTTCCCGCCGGAACTGTGCCACCGTGTGTAGTAGCCAGCGCGATACGCCTGAATGTGGTCGCCACTGCCACCCTCGACGTAGAAGTTCCACTCCCATGAATTGAATGAGCTGACGTATAAGCTACCAGACACAAACATGTTGGTGCCAGAGACAATCTGTCCGCTGTTCTGGAAGTTGCCAGCACTATCGATCGACCAGAGCGAGTTGCCGGCTTGATTTATATATTGCAATATGCCGCTGCTACTAACCCACTGCAACCGCCAGCCATCGGTAGAGAAGCGCAGTCCCCAAACCCCGCCACCGAAGTTCTGCAACCCGAAGCCACCGGCGGCACCACTCGCCCATACGTTTGTCGGTGCGATGAACTCACCATTGGCCTGGAACTGGAATACGTTAGGGCCGCTGATAGCAGCGCCAGCAACCGTCGATGGCGCAATCTGGAGGCCCACGTTGCCGTTGGAGTTGTTCTGGTTCAGGCTCCAACCATATCCGGTTGATATCGCACGCCACCCGCCTGAACCATAGTATATGTTCGCGCCGTAGTATCCACTGAGGCCGATAGCGTGCGAGGCCGAGAACCACACGCCTTGTTGCGCATCGGTAGGCGTCGGGATGGCGGCACCACCGAGATTGCCATTCGCATTCAGCGTCAGGTTGCGCACGAACGTCGCAATCGCGCCAGCGGATGCGCTGGGAGCGATATACCACGACAGAGTGCCCGCAGCGATATCGAGGCTGCTTGTTGCCGTGTAGCCAGTCGCGAACGCGCGCCAGTTCGTGCCGTCGTTGTAGACGTTGTAGGCGACGTTGCCACCGGAACCCAGCGATATCTGCTGCGCGATGAGCTGCCCCTCTAGGTGCGGCGACGGCATCGCAATCGGGCCGAGCACAAGTCCCGCAGGCGTCGTAGCGTTCGCAATCGTCACGAGACCGGTGACAGTGCCGCCCGTCAGACCGAGCACAGGCGCCCATGCGCTTGTGTTGCGCGCGTAGAACTTGCCATCGCTGGGTGCGTCTACCAGCCCACCCGGTGAATGCGCGTTGAAGTATTGCAGCGTCACCGGCTGCATGTTGGCAGTTGGATCAGCCGACAGCGTGATCGGCCCGGTCATGAGGCCGCCAGCCTTCGACAGCTTCGTGTCCGAGTATTGCTTCGTGACTGCGCCCAGTGCAGCAATCGGATCGGCGTTGAGGATCAACGCGCCTGTCATCGTGCCGCCAGCCAGAGGCACAGAAGCAGCAGCACTCGCGGCAGCAGCCGCTGCACTGCTCGCTGCATTGGTCGCCTGCGTCTGCGCACTGGTCGCGCTGTTGGCCGCATTCGTGGCCGCCGTCTGCGCCTGCTGGGCATACGACTGCGCAGTGTTCTGTGTCAGCGTCCAGTAGGTGGGATTGTTGGTGCGATCCGTCGCGAACGTCGTGGGCGCAGCCGCGCTCGTGTGCGCCACGTTGCACATCCACATCGTGCTGGCGGCTGGATCGATCACCTGCTGCCCGACGCTGTACGATGTCGCGTTGGCCCACATGCCAGCGAACCCAGTGACGCTGATGATCTGCGCGCACAGGCCGTCGATGATGCTCCAGTTCTGGTTGACGTTGGTATCCCACGGCTCGAAGTTGAACGCCGGTTGCGCGAGCCTAAATACTGGCGTGTAGTTCATCGCCGGATGCTCCCGCGCTGATACGCGATGCTGATGCTCACGAACTTGAGCTTGCCGGTGTCAGTGCCACTGAATCGCAGCTTCATGAGCTTGAACAGCATGGGGAATGCATAGAGCCGTTCTTCGCTTGTGCGCCTGCCGCCGCCGTATGGCGAGTTGCCATACAACTGCCCGCCGTAGCCCTGTCCATCGCCGCCGACGAACTGCATCGTCAGCAGTGGCGCATCGTTGCCTTGATACGTCATGATGTTGTCAACGAACGCCTCGACGGTGAACTGTGCCGTGCCCTTCGTGTCGAGGCCCAGGTAGCGCGTCTTCTTCACTTCCATGCGGTTCTTGAAGTCAGCCCACGGCAACTCCCACTCGAACGTGATGGGAACGCCTGCCGTCGTGCCGTAGTCGCTGTCGCCCTTGTAGTCTACGTTATCGCTGGCAGCGAAGTCATAGTAGTAGACCTTGTTGCTCTCACAGAAGATGATGTTCTGCAACGCCGTGCGGCAACCGCAGCGCCACTTCCACCCGCGCAGCCGCGCCCACGCGCTGACGCCGAGCTTCGGGATGTTCGTGTAGCTGAAGCCCACAGTCTCGATGACGTTGCCGCTGCCATCGAACGTCGGCACGAACAGCATGTAGCGGAAGTGCTGCATGTCGTAGACCGCGAACACATACTGCTGTATCTGCGCCGACGACAGCGGCTGGATTGCTGCGGTCGTCAGTGGGTCGATCAATTGCGATATGCGCACGGGCCGCAGCGTGTAGAACAACGCGATGCGATTGATGCTGTTGACACCGATGTTATCGTTGTACCACGTGTCATCGCCAACCGAGATCAGGCTCCTGTGGGCGAGGCAACCGAACTCCTCGATGAAGCCGTCGTCAGTCGGCGCATGCACTGGCGTTGTGCCGGTCGTGTAGACACCGAGGTTCATCGGCAGCACGCCGCGCTCGAACGTCACCACGAGCTTGTCGCGATACGCCACCAGACCAGTGATTGTTGAGCTGCCGACTGATACACGAGGCCCCAGGTCAATTGCCACAGCATCATTTGGTGGACCGTCATTAGGCCAAGTGCCGCTTGTGTCCTTTGCACTGATGTAGATCGTGCTTGGCGCTGCCGATATCCCTGCAATGATACAATATTGCCCATGTGTGACAACATACTTGCCGATTGGCGTGTTGACATTGCTGCCAGAGGCTAGGTCCTGCAAGAAGTCGGGCTTGAGGTAGTTGGCGCTCGTCGTGTTGCCTTCCACGAGTATCGGCTTGTCCTTGCCGTTGCACACGATCAGATCGCTGCTGAAGATCGTGAAGCTCACGAACTCGGTGCCGCTCGTGAACGGATTGCCACCGCCAACAACCATGCCCATGTTAGTGACGGTGCCGGTTCCATCAACGCGGTGGAAGCTGCCGTCCTCCTGCACAGTGATGACGTAGCCACTGAAGTAGTAGCAGTTGACGATCTGGCTGGTGCTGGCACCCACGCGCGCCAACAGCGTCGTGCCCGGCCGCACGCTCAACGTGCCATCGACACCGCGCTCTATGTTGTCGAGCACCTTGGCGTATTTCGGGCTCATGTTGAGATCGGTGTCAGCTACATTCAGCCCGCCCTCGTAGCTGCGCACGGTGCTGATCTGCAACCGCTCAGTAGCGCCAATCGTCCTGTTGTTGAAGCTCTTGACCTCATACATCAGGGCACCGTCCACCACTGATCGGTGCCAGCCGGGAACCGCGGATCGAGTGTGAGCGGCTGGTTGGCGTACTTCGACTTCATCATGCGCCGACGCACGTTGCTGAGACCTTGGAACTTGTTCGCCTGCGCGGGCACAGTGCCGTCGTCCACGCAATACATCCAGCATGCGTCATACTGCAACAGCAGCGGGTCGAGGTAGATGTTGTCGGTGTCGATTATCGGCAGCTTGTTGCGCTGCCTCGCGTGGATCGTCACGTTGCCACCCGCACCCTGCGGGAACACCTTGAATGGCCGATGCGGCACCGTGTAGTCGGCATACATGAACAGGCGCCCGGTGCCCGATAGCGTGCCGGGGTTCATGCTGCGCGGCAAGTCCGTCAGCCGGATGTTGCTGGTATCAGGCCACACGATGCGAACGTCGCCGTAGTCGTCGATGCTACTGATTGGCCCAGTGAGGTCCTGTGTCAGTGCACCAGTCACGCCATCCAGTGGCACCGACTGGAACCACGTCATGTAGTCGGGCCACCACATCTCCTCGATCTCTAGCAGCCACGCATCCTGCACGAATTGCAGGATGCGGTCGGCTGCATAGACCTGCGTGCTGATCCCTGGAACCTGTGACAGTTCCATGATCACACTCGACACAATCTGCCCAGCTTGCGTTGGCATCACGCCCTCCGTTTACACGTGTAAACGGGAGCGTTACCCGTTGAACTGCTGGATGCCGTGCAGGCCGCCGTGGTTCGCTGCATTCACGTCGTTGGCGCAGTCGAACGACGCCGTGATGACCGTGGTGCCATCAAACGCCGTGGTCGGTGCATATGTGCCGCGTGGATCGCCCGTGGTGGCCGTAGCCGGATCAGTGAGCGCACCCTGCGTGAGTGTGCCCGCCGCCACAGCCACACCGTTCGCTGTCTCGAACTGCGCACGCAGCGTCTTGTAGGGCAAGCCAAGCTGCGCACCGTTGCCGATGTTGACGGTCACCGCACCTGTGGTGGGGCTGGTCATCGAGATGAACGACTTGAACGCCTTCTTGCCGAGCACAGGTGTCGCGCCGTTGCACGTGAGGTCTTCACGTATCGGCTGCCCGAGGTAGTCGTAGCCGCGTAGCGTCACCACGCCTGCATACGCGCCCGACGCCACAATCGTGACGTTGCGCCCCCACGGCTCAGGGAACTGCGCCACGCCACTGAGGTCAGTCACGGCAACGGCGGCCATGCTGACTGCATTCGCCACCAGCGTCGCAACTGCTACCGCCGGTGCACCGAAGTTGCAGCGTGTCTCGCCGTTGTAGTTCACGTCTGCTGCATACATGCACGCGGGGCAGTAGTTGTTCGTCTGGCGGAAGGTCGTTACGCCAATCGGCATCACATTCGGCATGGTTTAGCCCTCCAACGTTGAGGCCGCGCCGGGTGGACGCGGACGGTTCTGCGTCTTGCGCGCGACGATCTCCTTCGGTGTCAGCGAGAAGTCTGCTGGCACCTGCTCGCCTGTCTCCATGTCAACAAGCGCAGGATCGGCGTCGAGCACACCCAGGCGCGTGAGTTGCTCCTTGTCATCCTCCGGGATGAACATGGAGTGGCCTTGTGGGAAGTACAGCATGTAGCCAGCGCCGAACTCCTCCTTGCGCGGCACCAGCTTGCGCGTCACGATCTTCTTCTCACCAGTGTTGCTGGTGATGATCTTGACATCCTCGACGATGTCGATGACCGTGCGCCAGAACTTCCCCTCGATGTATTCTGCCTGATACATCGGCTTGATGTTGCGCTGTGCTTGTGACATCAGTTTGTCACCACGCCATGCGTGCGGTAGGCACGCCACAGGCACCATTGGCCCTCCCAGACGACGCGGCTACCGACCGCGTCCACGTTCCACGGTGCCACCAGCTCCTTCACCTTCATGTTCACGCCCCGCAGCATGTGCAGGCGCAGGTACGTGTCGTTGATGAAGTAGGCGTAGTTGACGGGGCAATCCTCGTCATACATCAGCGGGATGCCGTTGTGCAGCACGCCCTCGAACCCGAGGTCGAACATGCGCTTGCCAGCTTTGCCCTCCGACAGCGGGATCGTCATCTTGTCGCGCACTGCCTGCCGGTAGCTGCGGTAGATGTTGCGTCCCGTGAGGATCACGTCGGGCCGTTCGCCTTTCAGCGTGAGGTCCATCAGCACGTCATCGAACGCTTCCTCGATGTTCGTGCTGTCTAGTGCACCAGCGAACGCATACGCCGACGTGCGCCACTGCGTCTGCTGCCCGCGATCGATACCGCCGAGCACACCAGAGGTCGGGTTGGTTGGAATGACCGACCCGAGACCCAGTGGATCAGTGCCACCGCCCACAGCATAGAGATACTGCGAGAACTTGTCCTTGATGCTTTCCTCAAGGACATTCATCTTCTCCTTCATCAGCTTGAAGATTTGGCTCGCGCCCTGGTTCTCGTCCTGCTCCTGGTCGCTGATGATGACAGTGCCAGCCACACGTGAGTAGCCATACTCCACCGTGTCGAACTCGTTCGTCTGGTTGACAGGCAGTGGGCTGTAGTAGCTGTACGACGTGATGTTCGGGTTGCGGCCAATCGTCAGCGGGTTGGTGATGTTGTAGCCACCATCCTCATACTCGACGCGATCATTGGCGAACACCCACGCCATGAGGGCGTTCGACTTGATGCTCGCAAGCACCAGCTTGCGTCGGCTCTTGGTTAGCGTGGAGTGCAGCACGGTGGCTACACTCGGAACTATCGTCCCAACAGGCATTGTGCCCTCCTACTGGATTTGATACCCACTACTCCGCATGGCATCGCGAATGATGTCGCCCCATCCGGTGTGCTCGCTGAATTGACCGTTAACGTCCGCTGTCGGCACTGCGCCACTGTTGAACGCGCGGCTGCCTGGGAGGGGACGGGTTTGCTGGGACGGCTGCTGAGTAGGCTGCTGGGCAGGCTGCTGGGTAAGCTGCTGCTTGAGATTTCTTGTAAAATCAAGGCCGTTGCCGACTGCCCACTGGATCATCATCGTATAGGCACGATCCAGGGTCAGGCTGGGCTGAGCCTGCAACATTTCGGCTAGCACGTCAAGGTTCTGTTGCGCCGCAGGGTTCGTATTTATGAACTCATTGAGCGTCTCGTTGGCTTGGGCCTGGGCACGAGCATGAATTTGCGACCGCTGATGCTGCTCTGTTATCGGCAGCATCTTGGCATCGATCATGCGCGCGATCGCGTTCATGTCCATGCCTTGTGTCACGCCTTGCGTGAGGAACGGTATCTGGTAGCCCTTCGACTTCACTTCCTCAACGAGATACTCCAGCGTCTTCACTGGATCACGCATGAAGTCACTCATCACGCGGATTGCAACCTGATGCTGCTCCGGTGTGATGTTGAACCGCTGCGCCTCTTGCAGCAACTGATTGCCGCTATTCACGTGCTGCTGCAACTGCTGCAACTGCGCACGCAGTTGGTTGTTCTCGCGCTGGTGTCGTTGGCCTTCCTCGAACACACGACGCTCGATGCCACCGGCTGCGACGGTGCGCCCAGTCACCGGATCAACGAGGTCACGGACGTTCGGGTTCTCGGCGTTGGGAACCTCTACAAGTCCGTCGTGTCGTCGTTGGACGGCGCCCTGTTGCTGTTGGGGAGATACGGGTTGCGCGTCGGTCGGTTGCGCTGACGTGACAGATGTTGATGGAGCCGCGCTAGAACGTCCACCGCCAGCGCCAGAGCTATCGCTACTACCACTGCCCCCGCGATCTCCACCGCCGTCAGCACCACCTGCATCGTCGCCTCCTGCGAAGTCGGGAATGCTGTCGAGTATACCGCGCTCGGTGCTTGTTTCGCTCATTGCTGTTCCTTATTACGCTGCTGTAGGCTGCGGTCGTATCGGTGTCGGTGGTGGAGGTTGCATGGGCGGGCCACCACCTGTTCCCGCCGCCGTCTGCAATATCTGCTGGAATATCTGCATCGGTGGCACGCCTTGCTGCAACGCGATGCCGATTGCCTTCAACATCTGCGGCGGTAGCGATTGCATGAACTGTGCAGCCATGCCACCGAGTTGACCGATGTTGCCCATGGGTCCAGTTGGTCCTGCGCCACCGCCAGGAGCACTCGGTGCGGCACCTCCAGGCGCCTGCGGCGCGGGCTGTCCGCCACCCGACGTGCCAACGCCCGGCGCACCGCCTTGTCCTGCAACCAATGTCTGTGTAACTTCTTGATCAATCTGATCCCAGTCTTCCTTCTGGATCATGAAGTCATCGAACGCCTTGCTGAACATGCTGAGGCTCGCCTTCATCACTGTCTTCGGCGCTGCCTTGACGAACTGCGACAGCACCTGCCCAACCTGCACAGCCTCCTGCTTGCGTGCCTGCGATGTGAGCTTCTGTGTGCTGCCGCCAACACAGGTGACGCTCAACTTGGCGAAATCACGCAGGTTGTCGAGTGGCCGCCAGAACGCCGTCACGTCGAGGCCAGTCAACTGCTGCACAACGTCCGATGGCATGAACCGCAGACACAGTTGCGCAAGCTGCCAGCCGACATTCCCCAGTGCATCCTCGATGTTGTCGAGGCGCATGTCCATTCGCATGTTGCCTAGCGTGCTGTAGTAGTCGATCGCACGGTTGGTGGTGTTGGTCTTGAACTGACCGCCGCGCTCGATCTCGTTGGTTGCCGCGACGCGATCAACGCTGTCGTAGAGGTCCTTCTTGTCGAACAGCTGCGCGAACTGCGTGCTGGGAGGCGGTATCGAGAACACGATCTTCTGCGGGTCCATGCCCTCTGGCACACGCACAGGCACAGCGGTCGCCACCGGTCCATTCAGGATGCTGTCTGCGATCTCCTGCGTGACGCCGCTATCGGGATTGAAGAAGATGTTGCGTCGTGCCCACAGCAACGCGCGCCGCTTCTCGTCGTTGATCTCGTTGATCTGGTCCTGCTGGTCGAGGTAGTAGCTGACCTCGCCCTTCGCGTAGACAGCCACCGGGTTGTCGTGGAACCACATGCGCGTGAGCGGGAAGAAGCCCTGCAACTGATACGGGTCGTCCCATACCCAGATGGGCCATGTCCAGTCGTTGTCAGCATACATCTCCAGGCGCCGTGTGACGCGATCCCACACATACCAAACCTTGGTGCGCTTGGCCTTGTCGAACGTCGCCTGATCCTGGTAGCCATACGCGCTGTACGTGTTCTTGTCGGTCGTGAACAGCGACATGTCCTCGTTGTCTTGATCGAGGTTCTCGCTGCCACCTGCGTTGAGCACATGCGTCGGCTCGAAGATGCTGATGATCTCATCGGTGTCATCTGGCACCTTGTCGGCGTTCTCAGGCGTCGTGTCGCTCGGTGCGCGGACACCATACACGGCATTCAGGTAGTCAGTCGGCAGCATGTCCTCGATCATTATCCATGCTGCATCCGACAGATTGGGGTCATTGTGGTTAGGGTCTGCAAGTACCTGCTGCGGCAGCCGTATGCGACAGAACGGCCCCGCAGGTTGCAGGAACTCGACCTTTTCTTCAAGAGCTGCAAGCGCGCCCTCGATCGCGCGTATCTCATTGTCGTCCTTCGCCTGCTGCAACTGTTGGCTCAGTTCCTGCAAGTCCTCAAGCGCCTGCTCGCTGCTCTGGTCCTTCTGCGTGTAGCCAACCTCGAACCACGCGGTGTTCGTGAGCAGCGCAATGAGCACGTTGCGCTTGGCCTTTGGCTTGATGTTGATGCCGGGCGCGGTCTTCATCCCGAACAGCACGTTGACCAGCCGCTCGACTGCGCGCGCGAACGCGTCGTTGCTCTCGTTGCCCGGACCCTGCTGATCAGCCACCGGCTCTGCGGTGCACGAGATGATCGGGTTCTTGGCGTACAGTTCCGGCACCTGCGCATTCACGTTGGAGAACACGATGTTCTCCGTGCTGCTCATCTTATTATTCAGGCGCTGTGCAATGTAGCGATTGCCTGCATAATCAGGTGTATTGCGCCGGTAATCACGGTGAGACGACTGATCATGGTTGTAATAGCGAATAGCTTCTTCCCATGCATCGACTAGGTCCCCCATCTGCTTCTGCACTTGGTTCTTGCGCGACTTCCACATCGGCCCGCGCTTGCTGCTGACCGGGATGCGCGACTGCGGCATCGCCTTGTAGACAGGCAACGGCTCATCCTGCGGCATGCCGACACCAGCTTGGTCGAGCGCGTTCTCAAGCGCATCGTTGCCAGACTGATCGGTGAAGTCAGGAACAGGCTCGTCGGCTGTATCGGGCGGGATGCGGTCGCTCATTTGTGCCTCGGCAATACCTTAGCGTGTTGACGCTCAAACTCGTGCCAGTGCATCCACGCAGGCGGCTGATCCGGCGTGCCGGTGAACCGCGCCAGTCGCGGTCGCTCTGTCATTGCATACTTCCACATGTCCATCGCATGGTCGTTGCGATCCACTGGCTTGTCGCTCAGTTCGTCGCTGCGATCCCGCTGGAAGTAGTACTCGGTGATCTCGTCTACGAACCAATCGCACTTGTCGCTGACGTAGAAGTGCGGCGCTGGATGCAGTCCATTGATGGGATGCTCATGCGACCGCACGATTGCAAGATACTGCCAGTTCTTCTCCACACCAGCATCGATGTCGCGGTTGCCCCGCTGCATGGCAATGCCTTCGCTGCGGAACATGTCTGCAACTGTCACTCCGACTGTGTGCTTGCTGCCTGCCTTGCGGTTGAAGATGTCGGGGTCGGCATACACTGGCCGAACGTTGTCCACCGGCACCTCGTGTTGGATGCGTATTTGCTTGATCTGCGTCGCTGCATGAGCGACAGTAAGCTCCGCAACTCGGAACCCGTCCAGCAGGAACACGTTGTTGTCGTCGTCGGTGAAGAACAATCCATAGCATGAGTGTCGGGACAAGCCATGGTCATACCCCTCGAAGAAGCTGGGCTCGAACCCCATAACACGCATCTGGTGCAGGTATCGGGCCATATCTTCATGTCGCATGACATGTTGCGTTTCATCGAACGCTGGATACACGAGACCCGAGAGCGCGCCCCACTTGCCGAATACAAATCGGTCTCGCATCGCTCCCGTGTACGTCGCAAGCATCGTTCGGATGTAGTCCTCGCCGACGTTCTCAACGTTCTCGTAGGTGCTGCCTTCAAACAGCTCGACAATCGGGGTTGGTTTCCCGTCGGTGAGCACTGGCCGACCGTTGTTGTCAACCTCACACAGGAGCTTCGGGTTGATGACGCCGCGCTGGTAGTCCTGAAGGGGCTTAATAATCTCCCTGTAACACCAATTGCGCGTTGGGTTGAGCGTTGCAACGAACCAACGGGGGCCAACGGGCGGCATGCCGTCATCCGCACCTACATACTCAGTGTTGCCACGCAACCGACCGAGCAGGTCCATGAAGTCCTTGTGCGTGAACTCGGGGTCCTCCATCTGGTCTACAATGATCCAGTCGTAGGTAGCCGACAGGAGGTTCGACTTCGTTTCCTCTGTATCCTTACCGCGCTGTGCCACGTAGCGGAAGTTGACAGTGCTCCCGTTGGTTAGGATCACCGTGTTGTCGTCCTTCGTCGGATGCCGCTTGATCCAGTGCTTCGGGCACCACTTCAGGAACTCCTTCCTGATGGTGTCGTTGAGCTTGGGATAGGTTGAGCGTGCGATCAAGCCATTGCAGCCAGGATAGTCCTTGCACAGCTTCAGTGCCTTGATGCATGTCGCAGTCGTCTTCCCGTTGCCGAAGCCACCACCAATGAACTGCACCTTGGCGCGCGACTGTTGAAAGCGGTCCTGCATACCGCCTTCAACAATCTTGTAGCGTCGCGCTGCCTCAGCCATTAGTCCATCTTACCGAACAGCACGACGGTGTCGGCAGCAGTGTTCGAGTTGACCACCACCGACGAGTTCCCAGGCTGTAGCGCGAACACGATGCCGCCAGCCGACGTGAGCGCGGTGTTCTGTCCACTGCCTGTGGTGCCCGCCGACACAACCATGTAGTGCGAGTATTGGTTCCCGCCGTAGCCGTTCGTTGACAGATCAATGATGTGCGGCACCTGGACCGTGTTCGGTGCAGGTCCACCGGCAGGAATGATCACTCTCGCGGCTGCTGCTGAACCTGCAACGAATGCCATGGTTACGGTCCCTTCGGTGGCGGATCAGGTGGCACGAAGCCTGCTGCCGATGTCACGTTGACAGCCTGCGGCGGTGCCGGTGGTGCAGGCGCCGGATCGGGCGCCGCTGCCGGTGGCGCAGGATCAGGCGGCGGTGCCGTCGTTGTCGTTGTTGGTGTCGTTGCCATGTGGTTCTCCTTTCATCACGTGGGAAACGGCAAGCGTCAACGCGCGCTTCATCGCGTCTTTGGCAAGTTCGAGTTCTTCACTGTGTCCAATGGCACAGCAGGTGCGGTGGAAGTCACGACCGATCTCCTTGAAGTGCTCGATGATGATCTCGTCACTCGATAGCCATGTCGATTGCTGGAGCGTCGGTGTCGGTATCGCGCTTGATAACTTCAATGATCAGACCCCCCTCCATGCGGTGACGGTGTTCGACAACATCGGCTGGACGGTGCCCTGCTCGGTCGAGTATATCACGCGCCGCCGTAATGCGATCTGCGCGCCGCCCCTCATGCAACGCTTCGACCATCGCATCGACCGCGTGTCGTGCATGGACTGAGAACAGGTCTCGCACAGACCGTCCTTCCCCTTCGAGCACACTACGGACCACCGCCTCGTGCATACACTCGTAGGCGTCACTGGTCCTGATCCGTCCGATCCGCTCAACATCTGCTCCTGTGCACTGCGCAATCGCGTCATCGTCGAGGCCAAACAACGTGAGCGCGACGACTACACATGCGGCGTTCACCACACGCGGCACGTCGGGTAGGTCGTCAATCGACCGGCGCACCGGCTCTGGCTTCGGGTCCGGTGGCGCTGTCGGCGTTGCCGCAGTTGGCGGTGGCCGCATGAGCCTGCCACTCGGCATGATGATGCGACCATCCGCGAGGCGCAGTGGCTCTGCGCCATTCGGCAGATCACTCATCTGCGTGCCGCACTCCCAGCGAGTGTAGCGCCCAGCCGTGCCAACGCGGCGCTGTCGCCCAGGTTGACGCGCGGTGGCACCGGTCTCGGCACGACGCGGACGCCGACAGTCGGTCGCGGCATCGACCCAGGCGCAGGCGGGATCGTGAGTTCGGGGTTGGGCGGTCCCAGTGGCCCACCCGGACTGCCAGCCGGTGCATTCGGCACACGCGGCATCGAGTTGTCGGGCGTTGCACCACCGACGGCGCGACTGATGGCGCGATTGAGCGGGTTATCGGCTGCGGGTGCGGGCACCTCGGTGCGTGAGCGCACATCCGACATGGTCGGCTCGGGTTGCGCGCTCGTGTCTGGTGAGCCTGCCGCTGGCTTCGCTGGCGGCTTGAACAGCGGGTTGCCTTCCGGTGATGGCCTGCCGCCAAGCGCGCGCGATCCACCGACCACGGCGGCACCGGGCAGCAGGCTCAGCAGGATCGACGACACGATGTCGCCAACACCGGGTCCGGTCGGTGCACTCGCAGCGGCGAGATCGGCATTCGATGGGAAGTTCGTGCTGCCACGTGCAGCCGCCGCACCAGCGGGATACTGCGCCCCCTGGAAGTTGGTGCTGCCGCGCGATGCATTCGGATCGACAGGCGGCGGTCCACCGCGCGCGGGCATCGGACCAACGGAGCCCGGATCACCGGGCGACACAATCGGCGGCATGTTGCGGACACCCGGTATCACACCGGGGTTCTGCGCGTTCGCCACTAGCAGACGGCTCATGTTCTCGCCTGTCGGCTGTGCACCACGCGCTTGCAGTGCCGCAAGTATCTGCGACCGTGCTGGCGTGTTGTCGGCTGCGTCGATGCGTTCACTACCTTCAGCCATCGTCGTCTCCCTTCAACCAGCGTTTGCCGAGAACGAGCACGACTACGGCCAGTGCCAACACGATGAGGCCACCGACCGTGACCACACTCAGCCGATGCCCATGAAGTGCAACTTGCCACCACCACCGTTGCCACCGATGTCGGCGGGATACGGCGACGGGCCGGGCGTGCGAGCGAGCAGCCCGTTGTTGATCCACGACACATCCTGTGCAGTGGTCACGCGGTTGACGTACGCAATCTGTTCCATCAACTGCGCGCCACCGGGAGCGCTGATCTGTGCCTTCAAGCGGGTGCGAAACTCCTGCGCGGTGGCTCCAGGTGCAGCGCCAACCAACGCGAGCAGCAGACGACGCAGACCACGTGCACCGGGAACACGCAGGTAGTGCGCGATCCTTGCGTCCTGCTGATTGAAGCCGTTGTCCCACACAATGCCGCTGGTCGCGCCTTGGTTCGCGGCGCCGGACCCCAGTGTGGGCGTCCAGCCGGTGAACGGGATGGTCCCGTTGCCGGGAACTTGCGGCGGGCCATACTGTGCCATTTCATGAGCCTCATCAATGGGTTGGGGAACAGCGGCATGTGCAACGAGTGCGGTAAGCCGGGAGCCTAGCACGAGGCAGCCTGCCGGATCAACGGTTTACAGGCGTAAACCACCCAAATAATGACCGCAGGTGCCCATACTACACCGCACCATGCCCGCGCATACTGTACTACACGTTACACACTACACTACATACACACTACATATACACCACATATACACCACATGTGCAACGACACACCACATGCACACCACAACACACCACATGCACACAACACGCGCACGCACATGCGCGGCGATGTTGGCGTCGGCATGCTGTCGGTGCGCCGGCCACTTGCCAGCGCGCTTCATCCCCCTGTTTTGGATTCGAGGGGCCATGGGGGCCATCGTTGCACGTGCATGCGCGTGCGTAACGTTCCGCTTGCAGCAGGCGCAGGAGTTCACGCACCACGCCAGCGAAACGACACACAC
>Ga0126378_10000983_pt1 | contig 21267 bp, 13 predicted proteins | sample PanSoiMetPlot_23_FD_92587 | JGI IMG/M metagenome (GOLD analysis project Ga0126378, IMG submission 92587) | Tropical forest soil microbial communities from Panama - MetaG Plot_23 | ecosystem: Environmental > Terrestrial > Soil > Tropical forest > Bulk soil | place: Panama | collected 2016-02-17
ACGTTGCCTTCGTCCTTGTGACGGTACTTTTCTTTGGTTTGGCCATTCTTTATGTGCGCGGCTGTGAGCGCCTGAAATAACACGGATAAACATAATGATTGGGAACATCGTGCTGATTGCTATTTGCCTTCTGTTACTCGGCTATTTGCTTTACGCGTTGCTGAAGCCGGAGAAGTTTTAGCGATGACGGCGAACGGGTGGTTTCAGATTGGGCTCTACCTGCTGATTATCCTGGCGGTGGCGAAGCCGGTGGGCGTTTACCTGGCGCGGGTCTTTAATCGCGAAAAAACGTTTCTGGATTTCGCGCTCAGGCCGGTCGAGCGGTTGATTTACAAGGTATGCCGAATCAAAGTTGACAGAGAAATGGCATGGACTGAATATGCCAGCGCCATGCTGATCTTTAGCGGCGTTTCCATGGCGCTGCTCTATTTCATCGAGCGAACGCAGAAGTGGCTTCCCCTTAACCCGCAAAAAGTCGCGAACGTCGATCCGGCTCTGGCCTTTGGCACGGCCGCTTCGTTCACCACGAACACGAACTGGCAAGCGTACACGCCGGAAACCACGATGAGTTACCTGACGCAAATGGCTGGGCTGGCGTATCACAACTTCGTTTCCGCTGGGGTAGGGATTGTTTTGGCCATCGCGTTGATTCGGGGAGTTGCGCGAAGGGAATCCAACACGCTAGGCAATTTCTGGACGGACATGACGCGCAGTTTGCTGTGGATCTTGCTGCCGGCGAGCTTAGTCGCGTCAATGGTGCTGGTGTCGCAGGGAGTCATCCAGAATCTCAAACCCTATGCCACGGTTCAGCTGGTCGAACCGCAGACGGTGCAAAGCCAAGGGCCCAACGGAAAGGCTGTGACGCAGGCTGTGACCCAGCAGACCATTGCGTTAGGCCCAACCGCTTCACAAGAAGCGATCAAGGAACTGGGCACCAATGGCGGAGGATTTTTTTACGCCAACAGCGCGCATCCGTTCGAGAACCCCACACCGTTCACCAACTTCTTCGAAGTGATCCTGATTCTCGTGATTCCCTCCGGACTGACGTACACACTTGGCCGCATGACAGGTTCGCAGCGCCACGGCTGGGCCGTTTGGGGCGCCATGGCTTTGCTGTTTCTTGCGGCGGTAGCGCCTGCCTACTGGGCCGAGGCTCGCGGGAATCCGCTTCTGGCGGGGGCTGACCAACGTGTCAGCGCCATGCAGTCTGGCGGAAATATGGAAGGGAAGGAAGTTCGCTTTGGAATAGCGAACTCGGCTTTGTTCGCTACGGTGACGACCGACGCAAGCTGTGGTGCGGTGAACGGCATGCACGATTCGTTCACGCCGTTGGGCGGGATGATTCCGCTGATCAACATCATGCTGGGAGAGGTTGTTTTCGGCGGAGTTGGCGCCGGGCTCTACGGCGTTTTGGTGTTCGTAATTCTTTCGGTATTCATCGCTGGGCTCATGGTAGGGCGTACCCCGGAATATCTCGGAAAAAAGATCGAATCCTACGACGTGAAGATGGCGATGCTTTCTGTGCTTATTCTGACGCTGACGATTCTGGTGTTTACAGCCATTGCCGTGGTCACTCCGTATGGTAAGGCGGGCATAACCAATTCTGGGCCGCATGGATTTACGCAAGTGCTCTACGCGTACGTTTCGTCGACCGGCAACAATGGCTCAGCGTTTGCGGGGATCAACGCAAACACGCTCTGGTACAACACGACCACCGCAGCTGCCCAGATCCTGGGCCGGTTCTTCATGGTGATTCCCATCCTGGCGATTGCCGGGAGCCTTGCGAAGAAAAAGGTATGTCCGCAATCCCTGGGAACCTTCCCGGTGACTGGTCCGCTGTTCTCGGGCTTGCTCGTCGGCGTCATTTTGATTGTCGGAGCGCTCACTTTCTTCCCAGCGCTTAGCTTGGGACCAATTCTGGAACACCTGCTGATGGTGGCCGGCAAGACTTTCTAAGGCAGACATGGACCAGGTACGACTGCATCATCCACCGAAGGTGAGGTCGCTCGCAGACAAGAAGATTCTGTCGCGGGCGATTGTCGACTCATTCCGCAAATTGCATCCGCGGATCATGATCAAGAACCCAGTCATGTTCGTGGTTGAGGTTGGGGCAGTACTTACGCTGATTCAGTGGGGGCGCGACTGGTACCACCACGCCGCGGGATTTGGCTTCGGTTTGCAAATTACGCTGTGGCTCTGGTTCACGGTTCTGTTTGCCAATTTCGCGGAAGCGATGGCCGAAGGTCGCGGCAAAGCGCAGGCGGATACGTTGCGCAAGGCGAGAGCCGAAACGCAGGCACGGCGGCTTCGCGCCAATGGCTGCGAGGAAATTGTACCCAGTTCCAAGCTGCGAGCAGGTGACGTGGTGCTCGTTTCCGCCGGCGAGTTCATCCCTGGTGACGGCGAAGTCATCGAAGGCGTGGCGTCGGTGGATGAGTCGGCAATTACCGGCGAGTCCGCTCCGGTGATCCGCGAGTCCGGCGGCGACCGCTCGGCCGTGACAGGCGGGACGCGTGTGCTGTCTGATGAAATCAAGGTGCAAATCACTTCGAATCCCGGCGAGACATTTCTCGACCGCATGATCAAGCTCGTTGAAGGCGCGTCCCGACAGAAAACGCCGAATGAAATTGCGCTCAACATCTTGCTCGCGGGGTTGACGATCATTTTTCTCCTCGCTGTTGTTACCCTTCAGCCGTACGCCATCTACTCCGGCGCCCCGCAAAGCATTTTTGTTCTTGTGTCACTTCTCGTCTGCCTGATTCCGACGACGATTGGCGGGCTGCTGTCCGCAATCGGCATCGCGGGAATGGACCGCATGATTCAGCGAAACGTTATCGCGATGTCTGGGCGAGCGGTCGAGGCTTCGGGAGACGTTGACGTGCTTCTGCTCGACAAGACCGGCACGATCACGCTGGGCAACCGGCAGGCGACGGCATTTCATCCGTCGCCCGGCGTTAGCGAGGAGGACCTTGCGAATGCGGCGCAGCTGGCCTCTTTTGCGGACGAGACCCCTGAGGGCCGGTCGATTGTTGTTCTCGCCAAAGAAAAATACGGGTTGCGCGGAAGGGAACTGGCGCCGCACAACCCTGTTTTCATTCCATTCTCGGCGCAAACCAGGATGTCGGGACTGGACATGGACGGCCGGGAGATTCGTAAAGGCGCGCCAGAAGCCATTACCCGCTACGCCGCGGAAAAAGGGCGAGTGGTGCCAAACGAGACGCAGGAAGTCGTGAAAGTCATCTCGAATTCGGGCGGCACGCCTTTGCTGGTGGCGCAAAACCGCCAGGTGCTCGGCGTGATTGCGCTCACCGACGTGGTGAAAGGCGGAATGCGCGAACGGTTCGAGCACTTACGCGCCATGGGCATCCGCACCATGATGATCACGGGGGATAATCCGCTGACCGCTGCGGCCATTGCGCGCCAAGCGGGCGTGGACGATTTTCTGGCCGAAGCGAAGCCCGAAGACAAGATGGCGCTGATCAAGAGCGAACAAGCGAAAGGCAAGCTGGTGGCGATGACCGGTGATGGCACCAACGACGCACCCGCGCTCGCACAGGCGGACGTGGGGGTCGCGATGAACACGGGAACGCAGGCTGCAAAAGAGGCCGGCAACATGGTGGATCTCGATTCGAATCCGACGAAGCTGATCGAAATCGTGGAGATCGGCAAGCAACTGCTTATCACGCGGGGCTCGCTAACTACTTTTTCCATCGCGAATGACGTCGCGAAGTATTTCGCCATCATTCCGGCGATGTTCGCCGCGGCGTTTCCGCAGCTTGGCGTGCTCAACATCATGCGGCTGCAAATGCCTGAGTCGGCAATTCTTTCGGCGGTTATTTTCAACGCGTTGATCATCATTGCGCTGATTCCGTTGGCACTTCGAGGCGTTCGTTATCGCCCCGTCGGAGCCGCTGCATTGCTGCGGCGAAATCTTTTGGTGTACGGAGTGGGCGGTGTGATCGCTCCGTTCATCGGGATCAAGCTGATCGATGTGTTGATCAGCTATTTGCATCTGGCATGAGGCTCAAGCGATGAAGGAAAATTTGCGAATCGCGGTTCTTTTTACCGTCGTCACCACGATCATTTTCGGCGTGCTCTATCCGCTCGTTGTTACCGGTCTTGGGCAGCTTTTCTTCCCCGCTCAGGCTAATGGCCAGCTCATTATGAAAAATGGGAGGGCGATCGGGTCGCGGCTGATCGGTCAACCATTCTCGTCCGACCGCTATTTCCATCCCCGCCCGTCTGCCGCGGGAAGCGGGTACGACCCAGTTGCTCCGAGCGGAGGTGCTTCCAATCTTGGCCCCACAAACAAAACGCTGGTGGATCGAGTTAATGATGACGTTCAAAAACTTCGGCCAGAGAATCCGGGCGCTCCTGTTCCTATCGATCTTGTTACGACGTCGGCTTCAGGGTTGGACCCGGACATAACCCCAGCAGCGGCGGAGTTTCAGATTCCGCGGGTTGCGCGGGCTCGCGGCATCTCTGAGCAAGAACTGCGGGCGCTTGTTACAACACACACCGAAGCTCGCCAGTTTGGCTTTCTCGGAGAACCCCGCGTCAATGTCCTGGAGTTGAATCTGGATTTGGATTCTGCTTTTCCAGTCAAGAAATAGCCAACTGCTTTTTACGAACGGGCAGATTGTTTCGAAACGGCGGCCTTTGGCGGTTCGAAACGGTAGCCCACCCATGGCTCCGTCAGGATGTATTTCGGCTTAGAAGGATCTTTCTCAATTTTCTTGCGCAGCTGATTGATGACCACACGAAGGTTTTCCGTCTCATCGCCGTAATCAGGGCCCCAGACGGCCTGCAGCAGCCGGCGATGCGTCAGAGGCTTTCCGCTGTTGGCGATCAACTGCCTCAGAACTTCAAATTCTTTAGGCGCGAGATGAACTTCCTCGCCCGCGGCAGTAACCCTGCGGGACTCAAAATCTACAGTGAAGTCTCTCGAAATGAATTCCGGGATCGTTTCCGCCGCAGAGTATCTGCGCAGCGCGGCGCGAATACGGGCAAGCAATTCTTCAATGCCGAACGGTTTGGCAACGTAATCATCGGCGCCGGCGTCCAGCGCCAGCACTTTGTCTCGTTCGGCGTTGCGAACGGTGAGCATAATGATAGGCGCGGCAGTGCCCCGGCGAAGCTCGCGGCAAGCCTCAATTCCGCTCATTCCCGGCATGTTCACGTCGAGCAAAATCAGGTCGGGCTTTTCTTTGCGCGCCACCTCGATGGCTTCTTCCCCAGTTCTTGCTTCCAGAATGACGTAACCGTGGCTAGTCAGCGTCGAGCGCATCACACGGCGAATCTGCGGCTCATCATCCACGACCAGAATATTGGCCGCGTTCATCGCGCCTCTTCGGTCGCGGCAGCGACTAGCAAAGTGAACGTGAAAACCGAGCCATGCCCCAACTGGCTGGTCACCGAGATGGTTCCTCCGTGGGCCTCCACAATGGCTTTGGCGATGGAAAGGCCCATTCCGGTGCCGCGCACCTGGTAACGCTGATCGCGTCCCCGGTAGAACTTGTCGAATATTAGTCCCTGGTCGAAGGGGTCGATTCCCGGTCCGCGGTCCGCGACGCTAATGGCAACGCCAGCTCCATTGGATTCCGCGGAAACGGTGATCGGCTCTTCTTTCGCAGAATAATGATTCGCGTTGTCGACCAGTTGTACGAGAATTTCCTGCGCTCGGTTCACGTCGGCGCGAACGCGAGGCAATCCCGGTTTCACGTTCACGTTCACCTTGCGATCCGTTAGCTGCTTTTTCAGATGCTCCAGCGCGCGATCAATAATCTCTTCGACCGACACAGATGTGAGTTGCAACTCGAACTCGCCCGCCTCCAGCTTGGCCATTTCAGAGGCTTCTTCGACGAGGTGATTCAGGCGGTCGCATTCCTCGTTGATGATGGTCAGCAGCTCGCGTCCCTGCCGCGGGTCCGCGTCCGGAATAGCTAGCAAGTTCGTGACTGCTGCTTTGATAGAGGTCAGAGGGGTGCGGAAATCGTGTGCAATGGAGTCCATCAACGCCGACTTGAGGCGTTCTCCCTGTCGATCCGCTTCCGACTCGCCAAGCTGCTCGACCGCGCGCGCTCTCTCAATGGCGATGGCGATCAGCGATCCAATGGCGTCCAGTGTTTGCCGCGAAAGTTTCGCCCCGGAAATTCCCACGCTGCCGATAGGCTTTACGCCCATGCGCACGGGAATGAAATAGAGCGCCCCGGCAGCGTCGACAACCGATTCGTCGCGAAGGAAAGCAGACTTGAGCTGGTCCTCGTCGATTTGCGCGGCGCCATACCCGGAACGGTAGAACTTGTCTTTCTGCGGTAGAAACAGCTCTGCCGCACCAGCTTCAAAGCACTCCACCACGTAGTTTGGCACCGCGTTCATCAACTGGATCACATTCCCTTCGCCAAGCAGTTTCTGGCTGAAGGAATACAAGCGCTCGAGCTCGTGGCGCCGGCTGTTGGAGGCGTCGGCCTCCTTACGGATTCTGGCGGAGAGCTGGCTACCTATGATCGAGGTAAACAGGAACGCGAAGAGCGCCACCCAGTTTTGGGGGTCGGCAATAGTAAAAGTTCCCACCGGCGGGAGGAAGTAATAGTTGAAGAGAAGCATCGCCGTCGCCGACATGAACACGGAAACCATAGTTCCCCAGACGGCGGAAACTGCTAAAATCGCGAGAAGAAACGAAAGCGCTACGGTGGTTTGGTTGACGTGCAGGACGACTCGATAGAAATAGGTAATTCCTGCGAGGAGCAGCGCGGCAACCAGAAAGCCAGCGCCACGGCCGGCGAGTAGTCGAACCATGGGCTTATTCTAACGCAGAGGCATCGTTTAACGAGGAGTAGACAAGGCCCGTGCCAAAGAATCCCCAAGAATGGCTCGAATCGGTATCTCCTCCGCCGAAGACACGCGGGATCTTCAAACTTTTTCTAGGGTACGCTCCAGGTGTCGGAAAAACTTTCAATATGCTGAGCGAAGCGCTACGTCGGAAGAGCCGCGGAGAGGACGTAGTCATTGGCGTGGTGGAAACCCACGGCCGGAAAGGCATCGCCGAACTCGCGCAGAGTTTGGAAGCCGTGCCGCGCCAAAAGATCGAGTACAAAGGCACGATTTTCGAAGAAATGGACGTCGACGCCATCCTAGCCCGCCGGCCCGCTGTCGTGTTGGTGGACGAACTCGCGCACACCAACATTCCAGGCAGCAAGCACCGCAAACGCTATGAGGACGTGCAGGAACTTCTGGCCGCCGGCATCGACATCCTCTCCACTTTGAATATTCAGCACATCGAGAGCATTGCTCCTACGGTGCGCGCGATCACTGGCATCACGGTTCGCGAAACGCTGCCGGATTGGGTGCCGCTCTCCGCTTCGGAAACCGTGATGGTCGATCTCACTCCCGAGGCTCTGCAGAACCGTATGAAGCGCGGGGATGTCTACGGCCAGGAAAAAGTCGAACAATCGCTGAAGAATTTTTTCCGGCGCGGAAATCTGATCGCGCTGCGCGAACTGGCTTTGCGCCAAGTGGCCGAGCAGGTGGATCGCAGCCTCGAGTCCTACATGGATTCGAAGGACATCCGCGAGAATTGGGGCGTGCGCGAACGGCTCGCCGTGTGCGTTTCGGGCAATCCTTCAGGCCAATATCTCATCGCCCGGGCCGCGCGACTGGCAAGAAGGATTGACGCGGAGCTCTATGTTGTCCATGTGGATCGCGAATTCGGAAATCACCGGCAGGACGCGAAAAGACTCGAAGCCAATTTGCGTTTTGCGGAGAATCTTGGGGCTCAGACCGTTCGCTTAAAAGGTAGAAGCGTCGCGGACGCCATCGCGGAGTTTGTCCGGAACAAACATATTACGCAGGTGATGTTTGGCCGCGCCGTGGTACGCGACTGGCGCAAATACCTTTACCTCTCCGCAGTGCACCGGTTTCTTCGCGAATCTCCAGCGGTGGACGTCCACATCGTTACTCAAGAGCCGACGGAGGATTAGTCCAGTTCATTTTTCTTCGTTTCCCTTGCTGGCTTCGATGACACGCAATAGCAAGCCGGCACCCGCGGCAATTTTCAGGTCGCCACGGTCAGAGGTGAGAACGATCACACCATCAGGGTCGGTTCGGCCAGCATATGCAATCGCGATGTGCCCTAACCCGTAGGTTCCGCAGGCAGAGGTGGAGAAGACCCACAACGCTTGCGGTTGGTCGTTGCCATCGATGGCGCCACGACACGCCGTGCCTTCTTTTGCGGTGACTTTGCCTAGGACTCCGCCATGCATTTCTTTCCCCACAATCAGATTTGGATTGTCGGCAGCAGTGACAATTCCCCCTTTGCCGTAGACGACGTCGCCGCCGATTTGCACCGTCGTCAACCAGTCGTATACATCGCTTTCGCTTGGCCCTATGGGAGGGGTCTGAGCATCAAGAACGGCCATGAATCCCGCGACGGCTCTTAGATTTGTGGTTATGGCCATGGCCTGATGGCGCAGAATCACCTTGTCGAACTGCAGCGCGACGCGCGCTTCTTGGCCACTCGACGCCGGAACTACTTCGACGATGCGGCCTGCTACCTTGCTCCCCGCAGGTATCTTCCTGCCGGGGCCAAGCGGAATGTCTTGCATAATCCTGCCCTTAACCTCTTCGCCAGATTTGCTCTTCTTGGACGAAATCGTCGCGTTCAATCGAACTGGCAAGATGGTGCCAACGGGAATTATGGGGGAGTTTGTTTCTGATGTCTCATCGTTCGGTGACCGAAGATAAATCAGCGCGAATGGGCTCGAACGGTCAGAGTTGTTGTCGTCCCTCGATTTTGGAGGATGGCCACTAGCGGGTCTTGCTTGTAGCGATGCGCACAACATTCCGCTAAGCAGCAGCGATCCTATTTGGAGAAACTGCGGAGCCGATCTATTTTCGTGCATAAGCCAGCCTACGCCGTCTACCCTGAGAGAATATTCACGCGAGAAACCTTGCTTGTCTCAAAGCGTGCTTAGAATCATCTCCCTCGATCTCCGTCGCGAGTTTCTTTTCCTTGAACGCAAATGATTTCGCACGCCTCGCATCTCTAGACTGGTTTTTGCAAAGATTATTCCAATTGATCAACGAAATTCTCGGCTCAAGTGTCGCGGAGTCTTTCGAGACTCATTTTGGGATCGGAGAGATCGAGGAGTAGATAGCTCATTGGGCAAAGGACGGTCAAGGTGTCGAGATTTGAACTCGAGGGATTCAGGAGAACGTGTGGCACTGTGGGCCTTCGTAGAGCAACGCACAGGCAATGGAGCAGTCTTTGTTGTTGCGCACAGCTCTGCGCTAAAATGGGTCAATGAATCCTATGTCGGGGCGTAGCGCAGCCTGGTAGCGCGCCTGCCTTGGGCGCAGGAGGTCCCGAGTTCAAATCTCGGCGCCCCGACCAAAATATCTCGCACCACTTCAAGCTTAAGCGAATCCCGGTCCCTGGCCATACTTCAAATAGAAAAAATCTGCCGTAACCAGGAAATTTCACAGTGCTAATGCCGAGATGGAGCGGCCACGAATTTTAGTACTAACGTGAGCCGGGCATGTACAGTCTTTCGGCGCAGGTTCCCGAAAGAACTCCGAACCAGATCGAGGGTCCCAGTCTAGAATGGACGGGGCCTAAAAATAGCGACTTGAAGAAATCGCGCCCTCGCCGAGAAAGCCGCAATTAACAAAGCCAATGTGCGATGCCACCGTTGAATTCGGCCGCGAAATTTGCGGCTCGCTTGAGATCGCCGAACAGCGGGAATGGCTGGTCACCAACGGCCTTGGCGGCTATGCGTCTGGAACCGTCAGTGGCAATTTGACGCGCCGCTATCACGGTCTTTTGCTCGCTGCATTGAATCCGCCAGTCGGGCGCACGCAACTAGTCGCGAAGCTGGAAGAGACTGCCAGCTACCTTGACTCTGACTATGCGCTTGCGACCAATCGTTGGGCCAGCGGCGCGGTCGAACCCAAAGGCTATCTCAATATCGAGAGTTTCCGCTTGGAGGGCACCACTCCGGTATGGCGATTCGCTCTGGCCGACGCCTTGCTCGAAAAACGCATTTGGATGCGGCACGGCGAGAACACGACTTACGTGCAATATTCGTTCCTCAGGGGAAACGTCTCTCTTCGTCTCGCGCTGAAAGCGCTCGTCAACTACCGCGACTTTCACTCCAGCACGCACGCAGGGGATTGGCACATGCGAATCGAATCCGTAGAGCATGGCGTGCAAATAACTGCCTTCAATGGCGCCACACCTTTCTATGTCTTCGGCCCGGAAGCCCAATTCGAGCCCAGGCACGAGTGGCACCGCGACTGTTTTCTACCGATGGAAAGGGCCCGCGGCCTCGACGACCATGAGGATCATCTGCAGGCGGCTGCGGCCAATCTGGAACTCGCTCCTGGCCAAAGCTTGACCGTAGTACTTACCACTAACGCGCAAGCCAACCTTGACGGATCTCAAAGTTGGACGCAGCACGTTGAATACGAAACTGACCTTTGCTCGAAGTGGCTGGACTCCGATGCCCAGGCTACACCGAGCGCCCCTGCGTGGGTTTGCCAACTCATGATTGCCGCCGACCAATTCATCGTGAGGCGCGCCTTGCCGGACGAGCCGGAAGGTAGATCGATTATTGCGGGCTATCACTGGTTTGGCGATTGGGGCCGCGACACTATGATTGCTTTATCGGGTCTCACTCTCATAACCGGGCGGCCAGAAATCGCGAGGAAAATTCTTTTTGCATTTGCGCGCTATGTCGACGGGGGAATGTTGCCTAACAATTTCCCGGATGCCGGCGGCAAGCCGGAGTACAACACGGTGGACGCCGCGCTATGGTACTTCGAGGCTGTTCGGCAATATTACGAGGCAACAAACGACACCGAAGGCGTCTCAAAGCTGTATCCGGCTTTGGCCGGAATCATCGACGCATACCGCAGAGGAACTCGCTACAACATTCACGTGGATGAGACTGACGGACTTCTCTACGCCGGCCAGGACGGCGTTCAGCTCACCTGGATGGATGCGAAAGTTGGCGACTGGGTCGTTACCCCGCGAATCGGCAAGCCCGTGGAAATCAACGCACTGTGGTACAACGCGCTTCTGACCATGGCTAAGCTTGCGGGCCTGTCAGGCAATTCTCCAGAGCCCTTCCAAAAGATGTTGGAACGGGCTAAACGCAGCTTTGCCAAGTTTTGGAATTCGAGAGCCAATTGCTGTTACGACGTCATCGACGATCCTCGTATCGGCAACGACGATTCTCTTCGCCCGAACCAAATTTTCGCCGTATCACTTCCGGAAAGCCCTCTCTCTGCGGAGCAACAAAAAGGCGTCGTGGATGTTTGCGCGCGCCGGTTAGTCACGTTGCATGGACTGCGCAGCCTGGCGCAAGGTGAACCCGGATACCAGGGACATTACGTCGGTGGCCCTCGCGAGCGGGATGGGGCCTATCATCAAGGCACCGTCTGGGGCTGGTTGTTGGGCCCTTTCGTTTTCGCGCACCTGCGTGTTTACAACGACCGCAAAGGTGCACAAGGCTTCCTTGAACCTTTAGGAAAGCAAATCGCGTCGTACGGCTTGGGAACCCTTGGCGAGATCTTCGACGGCGATCCACCTTTCACGCCCCGCGGATGCATAGCCCAGGCCTGGACTGTGGCTGAGGTTCTGCGAGCCTGGCGAGCTATCGTTGGCTGATTTGTAGGTTTCGACGCAACCAAGTTCGCTCGGCAAAGTGATTCTTTGCAGAAACTACCTTGTGACGCCCCTCAAGAAAGTGCGCATAGCTGCCCAGGCGATTGGTCCGACCATTAGACCAATTATTCCCGGCAGGCTCCTTCATCCAACATTTTTCTTCATAGAATCAACGATTCCCTTGACAACCCGTCTCGTACGGTGGTACAGCGTCTATACCTATTCTCGTGGGGGAGGTCCTCATGCCGTCTAAAAGTCAGGGGAAAACCTTGCTTGGCGGTCCCGGAATCTCAACGTTCGCGCCTCTCTTGTTTTGCATTTTGCTGACTGCAAGTGCAACTTACCCACAGGGCAGCACGGGGCGGATCTTAGGCGTAGTGACCGACCAATCCGGCGGCAATGTGGCCAGCGCCACTGTTGCTATCACCGACGTCGCCAGAGGCGTTTCCCAAACCTTGACCACGGATTCCGACGGCGCTTACGTGGCCATCAATCTCCTCCCCGGCACCTACACGGTCAAAGTCGAGTACAAGGGCTTCAAGACTTTCGAGCGGAAAAATATCCTACTAGAAGTTGGCAAAGACGTCCGCATTGACGCGGTGCTTGCGCCCGGCTCGGCGACCGAGACCATTACGATTACTGAACAGGTCCCCATGGTGGACACTACCTCCACGACTCTGGGCGGCACCATCAGTAATGAAATCATCAACGACCTGCCGTTGAATGGGCGCAACTACCAGAACTTGATTTCTTTGCGTCCCGGCACTTCCATCTACCCGGGAGGCGGTCCTTGGACCCAAACTACCAACGGCATTCGCCCCGAAGATACGAGTTTCATCGTCGATGGAGTCACCAATGATGAGTCCTTCATGGGACTGAGCGTTACCAATGCTGCAGCAGTCCTCGGCGATGCCGCCACTCTGATACCCATCGACGCGATTCAGGAATTCAATACGCAGGTCAATCCCAAAGCGGAATTTGGTTGGAAGCCCGGAGCCATCACCAGTGTCGGGTTGAAGTCCGGCACGAACCAGATTCACGGCACTGCATACGCCTTCGGTCGCTCGGATTCGTTCGATGCGCGCAACTACTTCGACTCAGTTGGCACGCCAAAAACGCCCGTCGAGTTGGAGCAATACGGTGGCAGCGCAGGTGGGCGGCTGATCCCAGACAAACTCTTCTATTTCGGGGCCTACGAAGGGCAAATGTACACTGTTGGCAACTCGCTCCCCGGCCATGTTCCCACAACTGCTTCCGTCACTGGAGGCGGAGCGAACGGCTGCCAGTCCGCAGCAATGATAGCGGCCGGAACAGGCGACTGCACGATTAGCATTGCCGACGCAACGCAAGATCTTACGAATCAAGGTATCGCTGTAAACGCGCTAAGCAGTTATCTGTTGGGATTCTACACTCCGAAAAACGCTCCTAACGCCACGCAGGGCACTTTTGTCACCCTTAGCTATCCCAATGTAAACAGCTCGAAGAACGCTCTCGGAAAAGTCGATTACCATATCAGCGACCATAACGCCCTCAGCGGTTCCTATTTCTTTGGCAACGACACCATCGTGGGCATGGATTTCTTCGAGCTTCTGGCTCAATTCCGCACCAAGGTTCATTCCCGCGCGCAAGCGGTTTCCGGCCATTGGGCCTGGACGCCGAGTTCAACGTGGGCCAACGAACTTCGCGGCGGATTCACACACTACGTTCTTCAAATTCTTCCTGACGATCTGAATTTTGCATACAACATCAACACCGGCCTTACTAATCCGCTGCTGAAGGGCATCCCTGATATCAGAGTCAGTCCCTTTTCCCAGCTCGGCGCCTTCCACAATTTCCCCAAGATTGTCGGACCAGACAAAGTCTACGATTTCATTGACCAGGTTTCCTATCTTCGGGGCAAACACGCCTTCAAATTCGGCGGCGAGCTCCGTAGAGACCTGGTTCATCAAGCAACTTTTCGCGCCGGAAGAGGCCGAATTCGCTTCGCGGGGGGTGGGTTACCCAATGGCTCGACGCCACTCGAGGACTTTCTTGCCGGCGTGCCTGCATTTGCCACCTTCCTGGCCGGTGACCCGACACGCAACATGTCGCAGTGGCTGTACGCCGGGTACGCGCAGGACGACTGGCGCATCACTCCGAAAATTACGCTGAATCTCGGGTTCCGCTATGAGTTTCAAGGGGTGCCCAGTGAAGCCAACAATTTGCTGGGCAATTTTGAGCCCACCGTCGGACTCGAGCAGGTGGGGAAAAACATCAACTCCATCTACAAGCCCGACCACAAGAACTTCTCGCCTCGCTTCGGCATAGCCTGGGATGTGACGGGGAAGGGAACTACCGTGGTCCGCGCTGGCGGCAGCATTGTGTACAGCCTTTTGTCCATGAGCACGTTCATGTCTCAGCAGAACACGCAGAATACCGTGACCCTTGGTGTGGGAACCGTTCCATCTGGCGCTACGATTTTTGATTCTGCCTGCCCTGGCCCAACCGGCTGTCCTGGCATCGGAAAGGTCATCACCACGGGTGTCACGATTCCTGGATCGAGCCTTAACTGGGTGAATCAAACCACGGCAATCTATCCGCCAAGTGTTGTCGGCACAATCCCCGAATGCGGCGACGGCGTAACTCTCGACGCCAGTGGTAACGCCCCAGGTCCTTGCGACACCTTCGCCATGAATCGCAACTTCCGTACTCCCTATGTGGAGAACTGGACGATAGGCATACAGCATGCCTTTTCTGGCAAGCTTTCTCTCGATACCACTTACGTCGGCAACCACGGCGTGAAGCTTCCCGGCGTCATTGACTTGAATCAACTCAACCTTGCTACTGGCACTCAGCCCTTTGCCTCTCAGTATCCGTACCTCGGTTTCATCAACTATCTTTCCAATATCTACGGCTCGACCTACCACGGCTTGCAAACCACGCTTACCGCTCGCAACTATCACGGGCTCGATTTCGTCGCAGGCTACACCTATTCTCATGCCCTAGACGATTTGTCCTCGAACTGGGTTGCGTTTCTTCCCCAAGACAGCACTCGTCCGCACTTGGATCATGCCAGTAGCGATGAGGACCTTCGCCATCGCTTTACCTTCTCCATTACCTATACCCTTCCTGAGAGGAAGACCAGGAGCCAGCTCCTCGAAGGTTGGCAGCTCAACACGATTATTGCGATGGAGAGTGGAGAGCCGTGGAACGTCAATGACCAATCGAACGGCTTCAGCGGCACCAACGAATTCTCGGACCGCTGGGATTTCTTTGGTAAGCCATCCGATTTCAAATCTATCGGCCCGAGCGGGATTCCGTGCTTCGGCCCAGGCGGCGGTGGTGTATGTACGGGCGCGATTCCGCAAGCATGTCTGGCCGCTGCCGCAAATGTCGGGCCTGCGGCGGTAACTTCGCTCACGAACCCTATCATCGGGACGAATTTCTGCTACATGGTAGGTAGCTCGGTCTTGATACCCAATGGCGTAGGTCAGTTTGGTACCATGGGCCGCAACATCTTCCGAGATACCGGCTTCCACAATGTGGATTTATCAGTCAGCAAGAACTTCAAATTTGGGGAACGGTTGAAGGCGCAGTTCCGCATCGAAACCTTCAACATTTTCAACCATCCCAATTTTGCCAATCCCAATGGCGCCACGAGCGGCTATGGTCAGGGAGCTAACGCTGATCCGTCGCAGGCCGGCACTTTTGGATGTGGCTGCGCTACTCCAGATAACGCTTCTTTTAACCCCGTGCTTGGCTCCGGCAGCAACCGCGCCATTCAGTTGGGGCTGAAGTTCATCTTCTAACCCGCGTTGCTTATAGAAACTCCCGAGCTGCGTAACGTTGCGTTTGCAAGTTCTTAGCAACTTTACGTTTGGAAACAGGGGTAAGGGCCGGCCACCTCGCCGGTCCTTTTTCAGGTATAAACAGGTATAAGCGATTCGAGAGGAATCCAGGGAGGACTTACATCGATGGGACGCCTCGTTGCGAGTTCGCTTGCGTCACTTGGCCACTTTGAAAAGTGTTTTGCAGAAGGAGTTGCAGGCGTGAACACTGTGCGCCGCGCGCTATGCTTTGCGACAATCGCTCTGCTCGCAACGCTCGGCAATCTCCAAACCGTTGCCGCCCAAGAACCCGCCGCTCTCCAGGCCGACCGCGAATTTGTCCAGGCTGCTGCGAAAAGTGATTCTGCCGCTCTCGGCAAGCTTCTCGATCAAGATTTCACTTGGACCGACGCAGACGGCAAGACCATCTCGCGCGCGAATGTCCTCGGCTCCGTTCCCAAGCCCGCTCTTGGCGATGAAGCTGGCGCTCACCAACAACTTCAGAAGCGCAGCCAAGTGGAAGCCGTCATGGCCGACCGTGACAAAACGCACGTGCTCCGCCTGTGGGTCAAGCGCGGCTCAGCCTGGCGATTGCTCGTCTATCATGAAGTCGCCCTCGGCCGCCAGGGTAGCGCCTTACCCGCACCCACGTCGGACGTGCGCGAATGCGAGAATCCGTGCAAATCCTTGCCGTTCAAGCCGAAAAATGAAGACGAACAGGCTATCATCGCGTCCTGGCAGGCACTCGAAACCGGCGTCACCAATCATGACGCAGAGGTTTGGGCCCCGCACATCGCGGACGAGTTCGCGATGCTGGGTTCGACAAACGATCATCCGCTCACCAAAGCCGATCGCATCTCCACCTTGAATTTGCAAAAACAAACCGGACGCGGCACCGCACCCGCGCCGCTTGTTTCCGCGCAGATGTTCGATTTCGGGGACTCCGTGGTCATGACGTGCCTCCATCAGCCCTACACCGGCAAACCGGTTCACGTTTCGCGTCTGTGGATCAAACGCGACGGCAAATGGATCATGTCCATCAGTTTCCAGACCACTCTCCAAGCCGCGCCAGCAAAAATGCCCTAGAGCAAGTTCGCCCCCGACCGCGCCTTCGAAGACAATTGAAGGGAACAAGGGAAGGGCGCCCATCCGTCATTTCGAACGAAGCGCAGCGGAGTGAGAAATCGCTCCTCTCCTTATCACACCTTCTTTGCCCTGCGAGTTCACATAGTCACGAAAGAGAAGAGGGATTCCTCGCTTCGCTCGGAATGACGAGTCCCCTCTGCATCACGGGTCACGAGTCACCAATCACAAGCGACACCAATCACCAGTCACGGGATTTGACCATTGGGCTTACAATGCTCGCTGTACGGATTTCTGACGAATTCCGTCTGCCCCGGCCCTTTATGGAGGTTCCATGAACGCCACGCTCCTCGATCGCCGCGCCTTTCTCAAAGTTTCTTCCGTCGCTGGCGGCGGAATCCTCGTCGCGTATCATCTCGAGCCAGTCGCGAAAGCGTTTGCCGCTGCGGCGCAGGCTGCCGCGCCACAACCGCCCGCCGCTGCGTTTCAGCCCCTCGCGTTTGTGCGCGTCGCCGCCAATGGCATCGTCACGATCATGGGCAAGAATCCCGAAATCGGGCAGGGCGTCAAAACCAGCATGCCAATGCTCATCGCCGAAGAACTCGACGTCGATTGGAAAGACGTTCGCATTGAGCAAGCCGATCTCGACGAAACGAAATACGGTCCGCAGCGTGCCGGTGGCAGCACGGCCACGCCTATCAATTGGGACCCGCTTCGCCGCGTCGGCGCCGCGTGCCGTCAAATGTTTGTCACAACCGCGGCGCAGACCTGGTCTGTCGCTGAATCCGAGTGCGTCACTTCCTCCGGCCGCGTCATCCATCAGCCAACCAAGCGTTCGCTCGCCTATGGTGCGCTTGCCGAAAAAGCCGCCGCCCTTCCGCCTCCCGATCTCAAATCCGTCAAGCTCAAAGACCCCAAGGATTACAAAATCATCGGTCGCAGCACCCCAGGCGTCGACAATCCCTCCATCGTCACGGGAAAGTCTCTCTACAGCATCGACTTCAAAGTTCCCGGCATGTTGTACGCCGTCTATGACAAGTGTCCTGTGTATGCCGGAAAGTGCCTGGGCGCCAACCTGGACGAAATCAAGGCGCAGCCCGGCGTGCGTCATGTGTTTGAAGTTGAAGGCACGCAGGATTTGCTGGGCTTGCATTGGGGCATCGCCATCGTTGCTGACACCTGGTGGCAGGCCAACCAGGCGCGCAAGAAATTACAAGCCAAATGGAACGAAGGCAATACAGCCCAGCAGGGAAGCGAAGCCTTCCAAAAACGCGCAGACGAACTCGCCAAGCAATCGCCCGCAATCACTTTACGCAAAGAGGGCGATGCCGACGCAGCTTTGCAATCCGCAACAAAAACCGTCGAAGCCGCTTATTCCTATCCCTTCCTCGCGCACGCTCCCATGGAGCCGCAAAATTGCCTCGCGCACTATCACGACGGCAAACTCGAATTCTGGTCGCCCAGCCAGACTCCCGAATCCGGCCGCATGCAAGTCGCCAAAGTTCTCGGCATACCTCACGATGACATTATCGTTCACATGAAGCGCGCGGGTGGTGGCTTTGGCCGCCGCCTCACGAATGACTACATGCTCGAAGCGGGCGCGATTGCCAAACGGGCCGCCGTTCCCGTGAAGCTCCTCTGGACGCGCGAAGACGATTTCCATCACGATCATTATCGCCCCGCCGGTTTTCATTACCTCAAAGGGGGCGTCGACGCCTCCGGCAAACTCGTCGCTTGGCACAACCACTTCGTTTCTTTCGGCGAGGGCGAGAAGTTTGCTCCCTCAGCGGATATCCCGGGCAACGAATTTCCCGGCGAATTCGTGCCGAACTTTTTCTTCGGCGCTTCGCTCATGCCGCTTGGCGTCCCCACCTATGCGCTCCGCGCCCCGCGCAGCAATGCGTTCTCTTGGGTCTTCCAATCATTCATCGACGAGCTCGCGCACGCCGCAGGAAAAGATCCCGTTCAATTCCGGTTGGATTTGCTGAGTTCTCCGCGCCTCTCCACCCCCAACCCGACGGGCGCGGCGCCACTCTTTCCCGGCTTCGATCCTGCCCGCATGACCAGCGTTCTCAAACTGGTGGCCGAAAAATCCGCCTGGGGCAAGCGCCAACTTCCTAAAAACACCGGCATGGGGGTCGCCTTTCAGTTTTCCCATCGCGGTTATTTCGCGGAGGTCGTAGAATTACAAGTCGACGCGAAAAGCCAACTAAAGGTGAACAAAGTTTGGGTTGCCGGCGACGTCGGCAGCCAGATCATCAATCCGAGCGGCGCTGAGAATGAAGTTCGCGGCGCAGTGATTGATGGCCTGAGCCAGGTAATGTCTTACGAAATTACAATTGACGGCGGCCGCGCCGTCCAAAGCAACTTCCACGAGTTTCCACCGGTGCGCATAAATCAGGTTCCGGCGGAGATTGAAGTGCATTTCCTGAAGACTGACAATCCGCCGACCGGCTTAGGTGAACCCGCACTGCCTCCGGTGCTTCCTGCGGTTTGCAACGCGATTTTTGCTGTCACCGGAAAGCGCATCCGCTCCCTGCCGCTGTCCAAGCACGGTTTTTCCTGGGCTTGAGGCTTTCTATAAAGGTTCATCCCGAACCCAGTCGCGTCGCCCACGGAAAGTAGGCGAAAGGAGACTGTTGCGAATGGGGGTGAGGGATCTGCTTTTGGTTTTTGTGTTCTCTTTGCCCGTAAAGCTAGCGTGATCGGTCCTACTTTGTCGAATTAAGGCACGACAACGCGGCGACTTGAGCATCGGGCGTGTCGTAGCTCTTGCCGGTTGCGTCTTTCATTGATAGAAACACCCAGTCGCTTTTTTCTTCTGCGGTCCGGCTGAACGCAAGCACGTAGGCTTCATTTCGCCCAACTTGGTACGTCATCGTGCGCATCAATATCGGATAATCGTTCTTCGTGAAGTCTTCCGCCGGCTGGCCGCACCGTGTAATCAATCTCTCCGGTGTCACGCTTGCTACCGCCTGTTCATGGCGCCTCTCCCGCGACTGGCCGATCCACGAAAACCCGCGCTGCGCCAGGCTGACGAACAAAATCAATCCCACGATGGCGGCCACAACCGTCAGCCACACCTTCTTGGTTTGCTTCAGGAAGCTCACAAACTCCGTCGTGGGGGAAGACTCGCCTGCTGTGTCGGCAGAAATCCTCACCGGAGAGTATCGCGATGGCTTTGCGGGCTCGTCAGCAGCTTTGCCAGACAAAGATTCGGCAATCTCTCGCGCCTCGGCCTGACTCTCCGCAGCTGCCGCGTGTTCAGAATCCTCCGCGGTCTCGTTTGCCTCGGGTGTTTCTGCCGTTGTGGTCCTTGCCTGTCCGCTCGAAAAGATGGATTCCCTTTGTCTCAATTCGTCCATGCTTCCGCCTTCCGGGCTGTTCTTTTATGATCGCTCCCTTGGGCGGTCGTCGCAGTAAATTCTTTATGTTTATTCCAGAAAGTAAGCCTGTTCTCAGGTCCAGGCGCACGCCCGTCAACTTTCGCCGAATCTACGCGCCTGCTCTCTTCTAGCATCTTGCCGTGGTGCTTAGCGTGTTCCCCTTCTCGTGCTCTTCCGCCGCTTTGAACGAGAATTAATACGCAAGTTATCGCACCTTCATTGGGGCATCGTTATAGTGCGCGCGGGAAAAGTTGCCCAGCTAACCTCATCCCAAACCAACTCTGCTGTGAGGGCAACATGAAAAAATCGCTGTTCGTCCTGCTGCTAGTTGCAATTGCTGTGATGCTTCCTGGCCTAACCCTGCGTTCCGCGCCCAAGACACCGCCACAAACAACGAGCAATATCAAGGCGGTGTGGATCATCCTGATGGAGAACCACAATTGGTCGCAAATCCTGGGCAGCAAGAGCGCCCCGTATATCAACAGCCTTCTGCCGAAGGCCTCGCACGCGGAGCAATACTTCAATCCTCCGGGAATTCACCCCAGCTTGCCGAATTACCTTTGGCTGGAAGCCGGGACGAACTTCGGCATTCTCGATGACAACCCGCCCAGCGTGAACTCGCAAACGACGACTCAGCATCTCGTAACCTTGCTGCAAAACAAGGGCATCACCTGGAAGACGTATCAGGAAAATATAGATGGGCTTACTTGCCCGCTGGTCACTGCCGGCGAGTATGCCGTGAAGCACAATCCGTTTGTCTATTTCGATGATGTCACGACCAATCAGAATCCCAACTCCGCCGAGTGCATCAGCCACGTCCGGCCGTTCACAGAGATGGCCAACGACTTGGCGACCGGCAATGTGGCGCAGTACAACTTCATCACGCCGAATCTTTGCGACGATATGCACGACCGCTGCAAGCCCATCCACAACGCCATCGCGCAAGGGGACACATGGCTTTCCCAGAATTTGCCCACGATTCTCAACTCGACTGCTTACCAGACCGGCGCCGTCTTTGTCACTTGGGACGAGGCCGCCACGGGAGACGGCCCAATTGGCATGATCGTGCTCTCGCCATTTGCCAAAGGGAATGGCTACCAGAACTCCATTCATTACACGCACGGATCGACTCTGCGGACGTTCCAGGAAATCTTTGGCGTGACGCCGTTTTTGGGTGACGCAGCAGGCGAGACCGATCTGAGCGATCTATTCGCGGTCTTTCCGTAATTGCGGAAAGTATGACGGGCATTCCTGCCTGTCCTGCATCCACCGCCCTGCTCTCTAGAAGCTGTCTCATAATTGCGCTCCAGGGGGTCGGAGCTCTAGC
>Ga0126378_10000984_pt1 | contig 21254 bp, 18 predicted proteins | sample PanSoiMetPlot_23_FD_92587 | JGI IMG/M metagenome (GOLD analysis project Ga0126378, IMG submission 92587) | Tropical forest soil microbial communities from Panama - MetaG Plot_23 | ecosystem: Environmental > Terrestrial > Soil > Tropical forest > Bulk soil | place: Panama | collected 2016-02-17
AGACGAACGCGGTCAGCGGCAGCCCGGCCGCCGCCGGATCGATCACCGCGCTGTAGCCGCGGATGACACCCCGCTCCTCAAGCCGGCGAACGCGCTGCTGCACGGCCGAGACCGACAGCCCCGTGTGCTTGGCAAGCTCGGTGAAGCTCAGCCGCCCGTCGCCGGCGAGCAGCGCGAGGATCTTGCGGTTGGTCTCTTCCATCGGCTACCCCCCGCGGCCGGCCAGCGACCGGCCGATGACCATCCGCTGAATCTGGTTGGTGCCCTCCACGATCTGCAGTGCCTTGGCCTCGCGCATGTACCGCTCGGCGGGAAAGTCCTCCACGTACCCGTACCCGCCGAGCACTTGCACTGCGTCGGTCGCGACCCGCATCGCGGCGTCGCTGGCGAACAGCTTCGCCATCGCGGCCTGCTGGCCGTAAGGCAGCCGGGCGTCCTTGCGACGCGCCGCGGCCAGGTACAGCGCGCGCGACGCGGCTACCGAGGTGGCCATGTCGGCCAGCATGAACGACAGCCCCTGGAACTCGATGATGGGCCTGCCGAACTGGCGCCGCTGAGTGGCATAGGTCGTGGCAGCGTCAAGGGCGGCCTGCGCCAGCCCGGTCGCGCAGGCCGCGATCCCCAGCCGCCCGGCGTCGAGCGCGGCGAGCGCTATCGAGAACCCACGGTCCCGCTCTCCGACAAGCTGTTCGGCGGGCACGGCAGCGTCCTGCAAGGTAACCTGCGCGGTCACTGACGCGCGCATGCCCATCTTGCGCTCAGGCTGCGCCGATCGGACCCCGTGAGTCCGCGCCGGGACGTGGAAGCAGCTGATCCCCCTGGCGCGCTCCCGCCCGTCGGGTTCGCCTGATGTTCTGGCGAAGACCGTGTAGAAATCGGCCAGGCCGGCGTGCGTGATCCACGCTTTGGTTCCGTTGAGCACAAACGAGTCGCCGGACTCTCGCGCGATTGCGCGCATCGCGGCCGCGTCTGACCCGCTGCCCGGCTCTGACAGGCAGTACGCGCCGAGCAGATCGCCGCCGAGCATATCGGGCAGCCAGCGCTCCTGCTGCTCAGCGGAGCCCGCGTTGGCCAGGGCGAAGCAGCTGAGCACGTGCACGGAGAGCCCGAGTCCCATCGTGAGCCAGGCGCCCGCGAGCTCCTCCACAACTTGCAGGTAGGTCTCGTACGGCTGCCCGGCTCCGCCAACCTCCTCCGGGTAGGGCAGCCCGAGCAGCCCCGACCGGCCAAGCAGCCGGAACGCCTCGCGCGGGAATCGTCCCTCGCGCTCGGCGGCCTCGGCGGCGGGCCGCAGCTCCTTGTCAGCGATCTCGGCAGTCAAATCGAACAGCGCTCTCGCGGGCTCGTCCCGGCATTCGCGCTCGACGCCGGGCATCAGCTCGGTACCGAGACCAGCTCGCGGGTCACTGTGTTGAGCCGGTCGCAGCCGGCGTCCGTGCAGACCACAATGTCCTCGATCCTCGCGCCGTGCGGCCCCAGATAGATGCCAGGCTCGACCGAGAAGGTGTTCCCTGGCAGCAGGGGTTCGGTGTTGCCCGCCACGATGTACGGTTCCTCGTGGGTCTGCAAGCCGATTCCGTGCCCGGTTCTGTGCACGAAGAACGAGCCATAACCGGCCGCCGTGATCGGCTCGCGCGCGGCGGCATCTACGGACTCCGCGCTCACCCCTGGCCTGACGGCGGCGCAGGCGGCCTCCTGGGCCTGCCTGAGCACCTGGTAGTAGGCAGCGAAGTCGGCGGGCGGCTCGCCTATCACGTACGTCCTCGTGCAGTCCGAGCAGTATCCGGTCGGCATGGTCCCGCCGATGTCCACGACCACGGCATCGCCCGCGCGCAGCACCCGGTCGCTCGCGGTGTGATGCGGGCTGGCGCCGTTCGGGCCCGAGGCGACGATCGCGAAGTCCGCTTTACAATGCCCCTCGGCCAGGATCGCGTCACTGATGTCGGCGGCGACCTGCGCCTCGGTGCGCCCGGCCCGGAGCCATTCAGGCACCCGCTGGTGCACGCGGTCGATCGCCTGCCCGGCGTCGCGCAGTGCGGCAACCTCAGCTGCCGACTTTCGCGATCGCAGCGGGCTGAGCGCGAGGCTGGCCAGTTCCTGCCGGGCCCCGGGCAAGGCGTCGGCGAACCTGAGTACCATCAGCGCCCACATCTGATCGGCAAGGCCGACGGCGGCCGGGCGATCGAGCCGGCCGGCTACGAGCGCGTAGGGGTCATCGGTTTCGTCCCAAGCGATCATCTCGAGGCCGAGCCGCCCGGCCGGCGACGCCTGAGCTGCGGGCAGTTCTAGCCGCGGGACCAGAAGGAAGGGATCCCCGCTTGCGGGGATGGCAAGGCAGGTCAGGCGCTCAAAGGCGTGCGCCTCGTAGCCAACGACGTACCGCAGGTCGGGTCCGGGCGTAAGAAGCAGCGCGTCGAGCCCTGCGCGGTCGGCCGCCGCGGCGGCCGCGGACAGTCGCGCAGCCGGGTAGAGCTCGTCTAGCATGGTCACCGTGACAGCTCCCTGGGACGGTGCGATTCCGGCACGGTTACGCCCCAGATCTCGGGCCCCGGGTCGGATGTCCTACCGGGAATCATCTCATCTCGTCTGTGCCTGTCCGCATCTAGACAGCCGTACCCGCAATGCCTCACGATTGGTGAACGACTTCTCACGAATTGTGAGCAGAGATGGCATCTGAGGCAGTAGTGGCCCGTGCAGCCTCCGCGGCGCAGGATAAAGCTGGGGTGTCCGGCGTACGGTTCCTTGGCACCCGCGCGACCGAAGCGAGCCTGGCCGCCGAGCTTGCCGAAGAGCGGCAGATCGTGCTCCAGCTTCAGCGTGCCATCCTGCCACTGCACGACACGCCCTTCGACCTGCCCGGGCTGCGAACCGTGGTTCGCTACCTGCCCGCCTCGAGCGCCGGCAGAGTCGGCGGCGACTGGTATATCACTGCGGAGATGCCCGACGGCAACGTGCTGCTGGCGATCGGCGACGTCGGCGGCCACGGCCTCGAGGCCGCGGCCGGAATGGCCAGGCTTCGCGGCGCGCTGGCCGGCCTCGCGATCACCGGCTCGCCGCCCGACCGGCTGCTCGGATGGCTCAACGACCTGGTCTGGCATGTTGCGCCCGAGCACACGGCGTCGGTCATTGCCGGCTACTTCGATCCGCATCAGCGGCTGTTGACCTGGGCGCAGGCCGGTCATCCGCCGCCGGTACTTGTCCGTGGCGCATGGGCGCTGCCGATCGAGCGGCCTGCCGGGATCCTGCTTGGCGCTGGCAAGGACCCCTATGAGCTCAGCCAGCTCAGGCTGCGATCCGGCGATCTGCTTCTGCTGTACAGCGATGGGCTGGTTGAGCGGCGGGACAGGTCGATCGACGAGGGCGTGGCCCGGCTGGTCAGAGCCGTGCGCGGAATCGATGACCCGGAGCGCCTTGTTGCGGTTGCGCTTGACGCACTCGGGCCGGCGCACACCGACGACGACACGTGCCTTGTCGCGTTGGCGGTTCAGTAAGCCGGGACGGTCATCGTCGGCACGCTCCCGGCCTCAGGAGCGCCGCTGGCTCCGAATAATCATGAGCGGACGTCACCGTCGTCGGCAGCGAACTCGTCCGCCAATTCCCGGCCGTCCGCGAACTCGACCGCAGATGCCTCCGCATCCTCGCCGGCCCTGACCTGAATCAGGATCTCCGCCGATACGGTGACGGCCTCATCATGCTGCTGATCCACGGCGTCAGGCCCCTCGAGCACGCTGAGCAGCAGCACCGCGCCGGGCGGCTCGAGAGCGAAGATCAGCCGGACATCGTCGGCTGGAACGCCCGGCCGCAGCTCGTAGAGTCCGGCCGGCCACGGCTCTCGGCCAAGTTCCCGCTCGATCTCGCCGGTCACGGCCTTGATCGTCTTCGCCCGATCGGCGATCACGCGATTGTTTTCCGCGAGTGCCTCGTCGTCGCCGTTCCCAGCGGCCACGTCTGCATAGAACCTGGCGACGGACTCTTCAACGGCGGCCGCCGTGTAACGCGCCTTGAGCACCTCCTTTCTGACCCGGAAGGCGTCAGCGTCAGCCTGCAGTGCAATGAGTTCGCCCGGGTCAGCTGCCGTACGCCGGAGGTGATGCAGCCGATCGAGCCACTCCTGATAGGCGTAGTCGAGTGCCTGGGTCGGATCTGCGGAACGCGGCGGCTTGTCGAGCGGCACTACCATCGGCGGTCCGAGGTCGGGTCCGGTGTCGGCCAGCGCGGTGAGGGCGTGAACGATGGCAGCTGCGGTGCGCGGTTCACCCGCGGACAGATCGGCAAGCCAGTCGCGGATCTCGCCCGACATACTTAGCGCGTAACTCACGATTCAGCCCCGCTTCCGGCCAGCCCGACCGTCGGCGCTATTAAGTACTATCGCGTCTATCGAGCACTATCGCTCAGCTTCCTTCAGCGCGCAAGCGGGGTTCAGTCGGCTGCGTTATCGGGCGAAGGTGGTGTCGATTCTTCCCGGCTGATTCCCGCCGGTCTATTTTGGTGAGTCATGAGCATCGTGGCGGTATCACCCCATTTGGATGACGCAGCTCTCTCTGCGAGTGTTGCGCTCGCCCGGGGCGGAGCGACTGTCGTGACGATCTTCACCGCCCTGCCGCGGTCGGACCGGCCGGTCACCTGGTGGGACCGCCTGACCGGGGCGAAAAGCTCCCTGGAGCGCCAGCGAGAGCGGCTAGCAGAGGACGCTGCGGCGATGCGCCTGCTGTCGGCCACTGCGGTGCATCTGGACGAGCCCGAGGCGCTGTACCGGGAAGGTGACCCGGATCTGGGCCGCGTCGTCGAGCCGCTGACCACGCTGATGCGGACCGCGAGTGAAGTGTGGCTTCCATCAGCAATCGGCGGCCACCGCGATCACGCGTTCGCCAGGGACGCCGGGCTTCAGGCAGCGATTGCCGCGGGCCACGCCCAGGTCACGCTGTACGCGGACTACCCGTACGTGATCACGTACGGTTGGCCGTCCTGGGTGAGCGGCATGGCGGGAGGCGGCTACCTCGACGCCGGGTACTGGCTCGCGGAACAGCTCACCTCCGGCGGCCTGGACGTCGGCGTGCTCGTTCCGGTCGTGACCATGCTCAGCCCGGCGCAGCGCGCACGAAAGACCGAGATCATCGCCGCCTATCGAACTCAGGCAGCGGCGCTGCGGCTGGCGCCTGAGGATCTCGCGGCCGACCCGTCGAAGCTGGACTTCGAGCTGGCCTGGCGGATGCGGCTGCGCGGTTTAGCTTGGCCGGACGGCGAGGGCCGACATCATGCGCCCGAGCGAATTAGCCAGACCCCAGCGCTCGTCGAGCGCGGCGAGCGCGGCGGGGTCGGGCGGCCTGGCTGGCAGCGTTCCGGCCACCTCAGGAACCGGGGCGTCGGCGGCGACCTGCACGACCGGGATGGCGGCCTCCAGGTACTTCCTGGCCGCGACGAGCTTGGCGCGGCTGCCACTCGGCCAGCCGCCGTGCCCGGCATCGATCGCGGCCAGCATCGCTTCTATCGAGCCGAATACCCGAACCAGCGCGGCCGCGGTCTTCTCCCCCACGCCAGATACCCCAGGCAACCCGTCACTGGGGTCGCCGCGCAGCGCCGCGAAGGCGGCATAACCCCGGCCGGGAATCCCGTAGCGACTGGTAACCGCCGCCTCGTCGATGACCTGAAGCCTGCCGATCCCCTTTGCCGTATACAGAATGGTCACCGCCCGCGAGTCGTCGACCAGCTGGAACAGGTCACGGTCGCCGGTCACGACCTCAACTGGCCGGTCGGCGCGCGCGGCGAGCGTGCCGATCACGTCGTCGGCCTCGTACCCGGCCGCGCCGGCCGTCGCGACCCCGGCTGCGGCGAGAACCTCGGTGATGACCGGTATCTGGGCGTTGAGTTCGTCGGGTATCTGTTCGGAGCCATCGGGGTTCGCCCGGTGCTCCTTGTAGGAGGGGATGGCCGCTACGCGAAACTTCGGCCGCCAATCGACGTCCATGCAGGCGATCAGGCTGCCCGGGTGGCGCGCCCTCACCAGCCTGGCGATCATGTCGAGCAGCCCGCGCACCGCGTTCACCGGAGTGCCGTCCGGAGCGGTCATGCTCTCGGGCGGGATGCCGTAGTAGGCGCGGAAATACAACGACGCGGAGTCGAGCAGCATCAGCGGGGCCACGCTGGTCATCCTGCCAGACGGCCAGCTTCGCCGTCCCGGGCGTCATGAGGGTAGAGATAGGGCCTAGGTAGAGAAAGGGGTCGCATATGGCCCAAAGTCTTCAGCCATGACTTAGGTCTTCGGCCAACCCCGCCGCGGTCCGCCAAGGGCCTGCGCCGTCCGCTCAGGCCGGCCGGCGGATCATCTGCTCCTCCCAGTGATCGGGTTCGTCCGGCCTGACCACCTGGCGGGCGCCGGTCGGCTCGAATCCCACCCGCCTGTAGAAGCTCCTCGCCCGGTCGTTGATCTCGGTGACCCACAGGACGAGGGCTTCGGCACCCTGCGACCTGGCGTGGGTGGCGACGGCTGAAACCAGCGCGTCTGCGACTCCGAGCCCACGCGCCCGGGGGTCGACCCACATCCCCACGAGTTGCCAGGCCCCGGGAATGGCGTGCTCGTGGTCCGGGTTCTCGGCCTTGCCTGTTGCGGCGCCGACCGGTTCCCCGTCCTGCCAGGCCAGGAACGTCGCGGCGGCCGACTCGAGGCGCTGTCGCCATACGTCATCGGCGAACTCGCGTTCGCGCTCGAGGGTGGACATGTACGCGTAAGGCGCGTCGGCCAGCGCCGCGAGTCTGACCCTCCGGTACACCCGCCATTCCTCCGGCCTGACCCGCGCAATATCCGTCACCCGTGGGCTCCTACTGGATCGAGCTGTAAGCGACCACGCCGCGGCGCAGCGCGCCGACCGCCGCTCGCGCCGTCGCGGCCAGTCCTGCGTCCGCGTCGCGGATCTGGTCGAGCAGGTCGATGAGCTGCTTGACGGCCCTGACGAAGTCGCCTGGCGTCATGTCGTCGTCAAGCAGCGCCTCCAGCGGCTCGCCGGACGCCCAGGCGTGAGCCCGGTCGACAAAGCCGAGTTCCGGTTCGCGCAGGAAGGACAGGCGATGGATCTTCTCGATCCCGTCGAGTTCGCCCCACAGCTTGATCATGGCACCCAGCGCGGCGCTCACCTGCCCGGAGGGAACGCGCGCGGCTGGCGCGTCTTCGGGTCGCCGCGACTCGAACGTGAGCGCCGAGACGCACGCGGCGAGATCCGCTGGGCCAAGGCCGTCCCACACGCCGCGACGCAGGCATTCGGCGACCAGCAGGTCGAGTTCGGAGTAGAGGCCGGCGAGTTTGCGCCCGTCGGCGGTTACCGTGTCGCCGTCCAGGTATCCGAGCTGTTCGAGCACGGAGCAGACGCGGTCGAACGTCCTCGCGATCACGTGCGCCCGCTCGGCCACCCGCCGGTCGAGAGCCGCGGCCTCCCGCTCCATCCGCAGATACCTCTCCGCCTGCCTGGCATGCGCGTCGGCGTCCTGGCAGGTGTGACACGGATGCTCGTGCAGCCTGCGACGCAGTGCCGCGATCGCGACCTCCGCGTCTGCCCGGCCCGCGGGCTCTTTCCTGGCCGACCGGCGAAGCTCGCGCTGACTGACCCCCGCGAGCTTGTTGCGCATGGTGGATGCGAGGTCCCTGCGGTGCTGGGGTGAGCGCGGATTGAAGCGGCCCGGGATCGCGACCTTCCCGACCGGCACAACAGGATCGGGGCACTCGGCCGCCGACAGCCTCTTGAGCTGGCGGTGTTCGGTCAGGACCAGCACTACTGGCGCAGCCGCGTCCGCGGCTGGCTCGAGCACGACGGCCGCTCCGGCCCGGCGACCGCCCGGGATCACGATGATGTCGCCCCTGGTGAGCGCTCCGAGCGCGTCGATCACCGCGCTCCGCCTCGATGTCGACTTGTCCCTCGACAGCTCGCGTTCGCGTTGTGTCAGCTCGGCCCTGATTCGCGCGTACTCAGCGAAGTCACCCCGGTCGCAGCCGGCTTCGAGGCTGGCCATCGTGTCGCGTAGCTTGCGGGCTTGCCGTGCGATCCCGACGACCGCCCTGTCCGCCTGGAACTGGGCGAAGGACGACTCAAGCAGCCTGGCTGCTCGCTCGCGGGTGACCTGGCCGACCAGGTTGACGGCCATGTTGTAGGACGGCCGGAAGCTGGAGTTCAGCGGATAGGTTCTGGTCCCGGCCAGGCCTGCTACCGCGTCGGGGTCGATGTCCGGTTGCCAGAGCACGACAGCGTGGCCCTCGACGTCGATGCCGCGCCGGCCCGCGCGCCCGGTGAGTTGGGTGTACTCGCCGGGGGTCAGGGCGGTATGGGTTTCGCCATTCCATTTGTCGAGCTTCTCGATGACGACCGTCCTCGCCGGCATGTTGATGCCGAGAGCCAGTGTCTCGGTCGCGAATACCGCGCGGATCAGTCCCGCGGCGAAGAGTTCCTCGACAACCTCCTTGAAGGTGGGCAGCAGCCCTGCGTGGTGCGCGGCGATGCCGCGGACCAGCCCTGCCAGCCAGTCGTCATAGCCGAGAACGGACAGATCATGCGAGGGAATCTCGGCTGTGCGCAGTGCCGCGATGCGCGCGATCTCGTCGGTTTCCTCCGGGGTCGTCAGCCTCAGGTTCGCCAAGAGGCATTGCTGCACGGCCGCGTCGCAGCCCGCCCGGCTGAAGATAAACGTGATGACTGGCAGCAGACCCGCCCGGTCGAGCCTGGTGATCACGTCGGCCCTGCGCGGCGGCGCGAGCCTCGGCACCCGGCTCTGGAGCGCTCTCCGGCCGCCGTAGCGGCCCGATGGTTCGTTGCGCCTGTGCCCGCGGGGCGGCCGTGAAGACCCTCTGACCGGCGTCAGCTCGCGGCGTGCGATCCTGGCCAGCTCCGGATTGACCCGGGGGTGCCGCTCTCGCTTCTCAGCCCCGCCGTGCGCGTGCGGCCCGGCGAACAGGTCGTAGACCTGCTTGCCGACCATCATGTGTTGCCAGAGTGGCACCGGCCTGTGCTCGTCGACGATGACGGTCGTGCCGCCACGCACCGAGGTCAGCCAATCGCCGAACTCCTCGGCGTTGCTGACCGTCGCCGACAGTGCGGTCAACGTCACGGACTCAGGCAGGTGAATGATCACCTCTTCCCATACGGCGCCTCGGAACCTGTCCGCCAGGTAGTGGACCTCGTCGAGCACCACGTGACTCAACCCGGCCAGGGTGGGCGAGCCCGCGTAGAGCATGTTCCTGAGCACCTCGGTCGTCATGACAACGACCGGGGCTTCGCCGTTGACGCTGTTGTCGCCGGTCAACAGCCCGACCTTGGCGGCCGAGTACCTCCTGACGAGGTCCCCGTACTTCTGGTTCGACAGTGCCTTGATGGGTGTGGTGTAGAAACACTTGGTTTGCCTGGCCAGAGCGAGTTGGACGGCGAACTCGCCGACGACCGTCTTCCCCGAGCCCGTGGGCGCGGCCAGCAGGACGCCGTGCCCGTCGGCAAGCGCACGGCAAGCGGCGAGCTGGAAGTCGTCGAAGTCGAACTCGTACAGCGCCCTGAACGCGTCAAGGTCTGGCTCGTGATCGCGGATCCGGAACGCCGCATATCGTTCAGCCGGGCTGCCGGGGCCCGCGGGGCTGGCTGGGCTGCCCGGCTTGGTCATGCAACCAGGCTATTGGGTAAGTCGCGGTCAGCTGAGCGGTGCGCTTACCGACTGGCCTCGATGTCGTCGAGATCGGCCGTGGTGACCGGCTCGGTATCCAGGCCGTACTCGGCGACCTCCTCAGACGACAGGCCGGGGTAAACGACGCCGCGGCGCGCGCGCCGCCGGTCGTTCACCCAGACGAAGACCTCGGCGGCCTCGACGAGCAGAACGCAGGGCACGGCCAGCAGCAGCATGCTGATCGGGTCCGGGCTGGGCGTGGCGACCGCGGCGAACGCGAAGATCAAGAAGATGATCATCCGCCGCCACTTCGCGAACCGCCTGTGAGTCAGCACGCCTGCCAGGTTGAGCAGGACCATCACCAGCGGCAGCTCGAATGCGAGCCCGAAAATCAGAAGCATCGCGAGCGCGTAACTGATGTAGGAGTTGACGCTTATGAACGGGATGACGGTGGCCGGAAGCATGCCGAGCAAAAAGTGCAGGCCCTTGGTCATCGCGAAGTAGGCGAACGTTCCCCCAACCGCGAAGAGCGGGATCACGGCACCAGCGAACAGGTACGTCCAGCGCCGCTCCCTGGCGTGGAGTCCCGGAGCGATGAACGCCCAGAACTGGTACATCCAAAACGGCGCTGAGATTATGACGCCGATCGCGATAGCCAGTTTCAGGTGCAGGAAGAAGTAGTCGAACAGGCCGGTCACGATGAGATGGCAGTCATGGGTGTGCCCGGCCCCGGCCGGCAGCCCTGGCTGCACGCCGTTGCGGACACGCGCTGGCAGCTTGCAGTACGGCCGCGTGATGAAAGTCCAGACGCTAGGTTCGATGAACCAGCCGGCGGCGGCTCCGGCGCAGACGACGAGCACCGCCTTGATGACGCGGTTCCGCAGCTCGCGGATGTGCTCCATGAGCGGCATCCGCGCCTCGGGGTTAACGACCCGGCGGCTGCGCGGCACGCGGAGCTTGCGCAAATGAGCGCCCGGCGCATTGCCGTTGGTCGTGGCCGAGCTGTCCTCTGCGGACATCACCGTCCCTGACGGTCAGTGCGACGGAGTGTCGTGCTGGCCGTCGCTGGCCGCCGACTGACGCTGCAGGTCGTTCAGCTGCCGCTGGAGTGCGTCGATCTGCTCTTGCTGCGACGGCTGGGGCGGCGAGGGCAACTGCTGCTGCTGCGGAGCAGGCGATATGACCTCAGCGTGGGTGGTCGAGGTGTTATCGGGCTGCTTATCCTCATCGAGACCCTTGACCGACTTCTTGAAGATGTGCATCGACTTGCCGAGGGCCTGGGCGGCTCCAGGCAGTCTGGTCGAGCCGAAGAGGAGCAGCACCACGATGATCAGGATGATGATGTGCGGTGCGCTGGGATCGAACATGATGGTCCCCAATCCAGTCGGGAAGGCCCGGGCCGGGTCAGCGGTACTTCGTCACCGACGAGGCGTCAGATTGCCCGACCCGTATTCTACATGCGCGATCACGCGACCCTGCCCGCTCGTAGCCGTCCGATCCGCGTCACGCGTACTGCGCAAGCGCGGTTGCCGCCTCGTCCTCGATCTCGCGTACCAGGTCGGCGGGCGCGGTCACCTTTCCGTCCTCGCCGAGGCGCAGCGCGAGCCGCCTCACCCAGCGGGTGTCAGGCGTACGGAGCACGACCCTGAGCCGGCCGTCGCCGATATCGGTGACCTGCTCGCACGGGTAGTAATCGGCGACCCAGCGCCCGGCCCTGGCCAGCTCGAGCACGACCCTCACGTCATTGGCCGAGGGCCGGAACAGCCCGGAGTCCACGTCGACGTGCTTGGCCTCCTTGGGAACCTCCGCCGCGACGTCGAGCACCGTGAGGCCGAGTACCCGGTCAAGCCTGAACAGCCTGACCGCCTCGGCGCTGCGGCACCAGGCCTCCAGGTAGCTCCTGCCCTCGAGCAGCAGCAGCCGCATCGGGTCAACGTCGCGCTCGGTCGCCTCGTCCCTGCCAGGAACGTAGTAGGACAGATGCAGCCTGCGGCGCTGGCGCATGGCCTCCGCCACCTGGGCCTGCACGTCGGCCGGCGCCCTTACGTCCACGTGCACCGCGACCTGAGCGCTCGCCGCGGCCGCCTCGCCTGCCGCGGCCTCGAGCTTGGCGATGGTCCTGCGCAGCGCCGACTTGTCCTGCGGGCCGGGGAGGTCGGCAAGCATCCGAAGCCCGATGAGCAGCGCGCTCGCCTCATCGGTGCCGAGCCGCAACGGCCGGTCCATCGACTCGGCCTGGCTGACCATGATCTCTCCGCCCTCGTATGACAGGTCGATCGGGCAGTACGGGTCGGGCGACCTCAGCTCCACGCACCAGAGCATATTGAGGTCGTCTACCAGCTCGCTCTCGGTGACGCCGAACGCGGCCGCGGTCTCGGCCAGCCCGACGACCTCCCTGCTGACCACGTAGGGCACCAGCGCGAGCAGCCGCTGCAGGCGGTCGGTCGCGGTGCCCGACCGGCCGGTACGGCTCGCGCCCCGGCTCACGCGAGAGCCCCCTTTAGTCGGCGGATGACCGCCTCGCGAAGGTCGACCGGCTCGACAACTGCCACATCGGCGCCGAACGAGGCGATGTAGTCGGCGTACCAGCCCGCGTCGGAGAACTGCGTCTCGACGAGATCCCAGCCGTCCCGCATGGGCCGGTCCGAGCTCGCGCGGCGCCGCAGCCCGTAACCAGCTCCTTGCTTGATCCGCAGCACCGCAGTCCTGACCGGCGGCGGTGCGCCGTCGGTGGCCTGAACCAGGTTGCGCACGTCGGTGCCAGCGGGAACGGTAACCGATCCAGGCGGGCCGGTGAACGCAACCTGCCCGTCGATCCGGCTCAGCCGGAACACGCGCTCCTGCCCCCTGTCCCGGTCGAAGCCCGCTACGTACCAGTGGCCGTGCCTGTTCACCACGCCCCACGGCTCGAGGTTCCTGCGCTGCGGAGTCGACCGGCCCGCGGCCTGGTAACCGAACGCGACCGGCCTGCGGTCCCTGACGGCCTGCCACAGCGGCGCAAACGCGGTCTCCTCGGTCTGCAGCCTTGGCTCGATTCCCGGCTGCGTGGTCTCCTCGGCGTCGATGCCTGCCGCGCGCAGCTTGAGCAAGGCGCCCGCCGCCGCCCCGGCCAGCTCGGCCCGGCGCCAGACCCGTGCCGCGAGGCCGAGCACCGCCGCTTCGTCCGGCTCGAGCCTGATCTCAGGCAACTCGTAGGCCTGCCGCGAGATGCGGTAGCCGATCTCATCATCGGCACCCGGGTTCGTCCCGGTCTCCAGCGGTATGCCAAGCTCGCGCAGCTCGTCCTTGTCGCGCTCGAACATCCGCTTGAACGCGTCGAACGTCTCGGGGTACCCGGGCACGGCGTCGCGGATTTGGCCCGCGGTCAGGTACCTGCGCGCGGACAACAGGCAGACGACCAAGCCGAGCAGGCGCTCGGTCTTATGCTTCGACATCGATTCCCCTAGCCGCGCTACCTGTATCGAATCGACGATAACGCGTGTGTCCCGCCGCTCGGCGGATTGTGGCAGGTTCGCCACCCTGATGCCGCTAGCCTGCGACAGGTGATCAGATGGCGGCGCGGCACAGTCGCGGAAATAGGGCGCGAATGGCCAGGCGCGGTAGAACTCGACGTCAGGGTCGCGGGCGCCCAAGTGCGCGCGCTCGCATATCCCCGGCTCACTGGTCGGCCAGAGCCCGGCGATGAGGTGCTGCTCAACACGGGCGCGCTGGAGATGGGCCTCGGGACCGGAGGTTACGCGCTAGTCATCGCGGTTCCTGGCCGGCTGCCGCCTGATCCTCCTGGGCCTGGGCACCTGGTCAAGGCCAGGTACACGCCGCTGCAGGCGAGCGTCCAGGGCGCCGACGAGCCGGGCTCGGCCTATTACGAGGTCCTGCGGGAGGCCGATGACGTAGGCGGTATTCCGGTGGTGGTCGCCGACCTTCATTCGGCGCTGCCCGCGGTACTCGCCGGAATTTATGCGCAACGACTCCCGGCGGCCGGTCCCGCCGCGCAGGCCCGATGCCGGGTCGCCTACGTCATGCAGGACGGCGGTGCGCTGCCGATCTGGTTCTCACGCACGGTCGCGGCGCTGGGCGAGGCGGGCTGGCTGACCGGGACGATCACGGTGGGCCAGGCTTTCGGCGGTGACATGGAGGCGGTCACGCTGCATAATGGCCTGCTTGCCGCCAGGCACGGGCTAGGTGCCGGACTCGTGATCGTCGCGCCGGGCCCCGGCAACCTGGGCACCGGAACCCGGTGGGGGTTTTCCGGCGTGGCCGCCGGAGAAGCGGTGAACGCCGCAGCCGTGCTCGGCGGAACACCAGTCGCGTCGCTGCGGATCAGCGAGGCCGATCCGCGCCAGCGGCACCGGGTGATCTCGCACCACAGCCTGACGGCTTACGGACGGGTTGCGCTGGCCAGGGCCGACGTGGTCGTCCCTGACCTGCCTGGCCCTTTCGGGGAGGCTGTCACCGCCGCTGCCGGGCCGCTCGGGGCCAGGCACAACTTGATCATGGTGGGCGTCGATGGCCTGCGTGAGGCGCTAGCCAACTGCCCGGTCACGCTGTCCACGATGGGCAGGGGCCTTGATGACGATCCGGCGTATTTTCTCGCGGCTGCGGCCGCCGGAAGGCACGCCGCGTCGCTCAGCTAGTGGCGGCGAGTATGTCGATCACGAAGACGAGCGTGTCGGAGCCCTTGATGCCCGCCTGGCTGTTGCCGGTACGGCCGTACCCTTGGGCAGGCGGTACTACGAGCATGACCCGGCTGCCGACCGGAACGCCGACCAGACCGGTGTTCCAGGCCGGAATCAGCTGGCCGAGCTTGAGCGCGGTCGGCGGAACCTTCGGCTGCGACGGCGACGGCCAGTTGTCGTTGAACACTCTGCCGGTCCGCCAGATCGAAGCCACGTACCTGACCACGATCGACTGGCCGGCCTTCACCGGCGGGCCGGTCCCGTGGATCAGCGTCTTCACGACCAGCTGGGTTGGCGGGGAGGTTTTGGGGATCTGAATCTGCGGCGCCCCGCTGGCCGCAACGTGCACGGCCGGCAGGCTGCCACCGCCGTCGCTGACGTGCCTGCCCGTGGCCCTCGCGTGCGCGCTGAACACGCGCAGCACGTCGACGACCCAGACCAGGGTGTCCGTGGGCTTGATGCCGACCTGGGCGTTGCCCTTGGCGCCGTACCCGTACCTTGGCGGCAGCACTGCGAGCACCCTGCTGCCGACCCGCTCACCTGTGACCGCCGTGCGCAGGCCAGAGAGCCCGATGGACACCGGGAGCACCTGGGGCGTGCCGGTGAAGCTGGAGAACAGCAGCTTGCTGGTTGTTCCCCGCCAGAGGTAGACGTTGAAGTTGGCCAGGTAGGAGTCGCCGGCCCCGAGTTTCTGGCCGTGCCCGTGAACCAGGGTCTTGGTGACCAGGCCGCTGCCTGCTTTCCTGGTCGGAATGTGCACGGCTGGCGCCTTGCCTTCGGCGCCCGAGACCGTGACAGAGTCGTTGGCGGGCGATGACGAGCATCCGGCCACCGCGGTGCCGACGACTAGCGGCGCAAGGAGTACCGCGATCAGGCGTCGCATGGCTGTTCCCCCGTATGCGATAACCCGTAATCAGATAACAAGTTGCCAGGCTACCGCGACCCCGGCCGGCGCTCGCCGGGCGGCTCAGGGATATCGGAGGATGGGCTGGTCACGCCCGGACTCCTTGGCGCCGAAGGTTCCAGATGTCAACGACAGGCTTGTCAGTGCGAAGATCGCGGTACTGCTGGTGAGGGGTGCCGATCACAAGCAGGTCGGATCTGTCGAGCACTTCGTCAAGCGGCAGCAAGTCAGGATCCCCGCTGACCAGCGGATCAGTGCACAGAACTTCGCGCGCCTTGGCGGCAAGCAAGTCGGCGAGCAGGTATGCCAGGCTATCCCTGGCGTCGTCCGAGCCTGCCTTGCAGGCGATTCCGAGCACGCCGACCGTCATGGCCGCGAGGTCGAATCGCAGCTCGAGCCGGCTGACCAGATAGCCCGGCAGGCCCTGGTTGACGGCGATCGCCGAGCGGCCAAGCGTGAAACCGACGCTGGACCTGGCCAGCCCCGCGGTGTCCTTCAGCAGGCCGGGTACCGGGGCGAAGCCGGCCGGCGCCAGGTCGGAGGCTCGCGGGTAGCCGCGGACCACTCCCTGCCGGATCCGCTGGTAGTCGAGCCCGAGGTCGGTCGCGATCATGTAGAACTGGTTCGCCGCGGCAAACCTGATGTACCGCCAGGCGTTGGCGAACAGCTTCGCCAGCTCGGCCTCCTCGACGGACATCGGGATGAGCTCGGGGGTCAGCAGCGAGAACAGCCTGCTGGCCCGCTCCAGGCCGCGCGCCGTCCGGCTGGACACGATCTGCGGCAGCTCGCACAGCTCGGTCATCGCGTGGCCGTGGGCGATCCGCTCAGGGCAGAATGCCACGTCCATGTCGATGCCCCGGCTGGCGACCACTTTCTCTGCGATCGCGGTCGTGCCTGGCGTCGCGGTACTTCGCAAGATCAGGATCTGTCCGTCACGAAACATGTCCACGCTGCCGGAGAGCGCGGCCCTGATCGGGCTTGGACGCCCGCCGGCGTGCTCGTCCAGGCCGCTGAGCACGATGACGACGTGCTCGGCCGCGCCGACCACGGCCGGATCCGCAGATGCCGCGAGACGGCCGGCGGTCACGACGCGGCTCAGCGGAAGCTCAGCGGCGCTGTCGCGGAATGGCGGTCGGCCGGAGTTGACCGCTTCGATCGCCTCTGAGCTGATGTCGTAGATCGTCACGCTCGCGCCGCGATCGGCGAATGCCACGGCAAGCGGTAGGCCGACGTGGCCGCAGCCGCCGACGATCACCACGTCACGCGCGAAACGGCCGCTCGGGCCGCCGTGTTCCTGCCCAATCACGAAGGTCCCCCCGCTCTGCGCCGGCCCGGCCGGCCCCTCCGGCTCGTCTGACAGTAGCGACTCTGAGTGACCGAAGAATAACGATCGGTAAAGGCTCATCGTGGGGAGACCAAACCGTTATAGCCAAGGACTGGCCGTGCGCGGTGCGCTGGCGTGTAAAGCTCGTGGTCGGTCAACCAGGCGGAGTAGACAGATGCGGCACGATGGCGAGTTCGCCGGCTTCTACGCGGCCAACTACGGCCGGACGGTGGCGCTCGTGACGATGCTGCTCGGAGACCGGCACGAGGCCGAGGACATCGCGCAGGAGGCATTCGCTCGGGCCCTGCTGCGGTGGTCCAGGCTGAGGCGGTACGACTCGCCCGAGGCGTGGATACGCAAGGTAGCACTGAGGATGGTCATCGATACGCGTGGCCGGTTCAAGCGGGCGAGCATGTCGGCCTCGTTTCCGACGCTGACTGCGCCTGCGACAGCTGGCGCGGATGTAGCGGCCGACATCACGCTCACCAGGGCCATGCTCGCGCTGCCGCTGCGGCAGCGCGAGGTCGTATTCCTGCACTACCACCTTGACCTGCCGGTCGCGCAGATCGCGACCGAACTCCATCTGCCGCTGAGCACCGTCAAGGCGCGACTGGCCAGCGGCCGCCGCCGGCTCGAGCAGGAACTCTCCGACCATCCTGAGCTGGAGGCTCGATGAAGGACCAGGATCTGCGCGACCGGTTCGCGGCCTGGGCCCGGCCGATCGAGAGCGCGCAGGTACCCGCGATCGAGATCATCAGCCGACGAGCACGCAGGCGCCGGCGGCGGATCGCGGTGGCCGGTGCCACCGCGGCGGCCACCGGCTGCCTGGCCCTGGTGGTCGTGCTACCCATCGTGTCGCAGCGCCACAGCCACCCGCTCGCGACGACGACCGGGTGGCTGCCGGCCGGACCACTGCCTGGCGCTGGCGCGGGCCCAGCGACCGCGCCGTTCTTCGTCATGCTCGACCTGCAGCGCGATCCGACGCCGGCCGTCGTATACCGGGTTTCGCATGGTCACCCGCAGCCGCAGCGAATCGCGACCGTCCGGCCGCCTCGCGGCGTGACGCTGACCGACATTACGGCGGCGGCCGACGACCGGACGTTCCTGCTCACCGGCAATCGCTTCCGCGGTCACACGATGGTGACCAGGTACTACGAGCTGAAGCTCAACGCTGCGGGCCGGCCGGGCAGGCTGATCCCGCTGCGGATCAGCCTGCCCGCGCGGCCAGAAGGCGGACTCGGCGTCGCGGGGCTCTCTCCAGACGGCCGCAGCCTCGCCGTCGTCGGCCAGAGCGGCAGCGGCCTGACTGTAGGGGTCGTCTCGCTAGGGACCGGAGCCATCCGCACCTGGTCGGCACCGGGTCCGGCGACCCACGGGCTCAACCTTTCCTGGGAAGACGCCAGGAGACTCGCGCTGCTGTGGACACCCCAGCATGGCATGCCGGAGATCCGGGTGCTCGACACCAGCCTGCGGGGCGGCAGCCTTATGACGCGATCGCGGCTGCTCGTTCCGGCGACGGTCAGGTTCGGCCGGTTCACCGGCCTGCTGCCGGCGGCGATTACCAGCACGGGACGCGAGATCTTCGCGCTCATGCCGCTCCACCCGCCGTACGGCCCGGGAGCCCTGACCGCGCTGGTCGAGTTCTCGGCGCGCACCGGCCGGCCAGATCGGGTTATCGCGCAGTCGCAGGAAAGTGGCATGGGCTCGTTCTGCGGCGTGCTCTGGGCGGACCGGTCCGGCCGACAGGTCGTGACGTCGTGCGGGTACCGCCTGGGCAGCAGCCGGGGCGGCCACTTCACGCTTTGGAGCGGCCGCAGCTTCTGGTACTCGCTGAAGTGTGTGCCGTTCGCCTGGTAATCCGAATCTGAGACTCAACCTTTTGGCACCTGGCGGCGTTAGCTGAGTATGCGCGCGCCGGACACGGCAGTGTCCTTCGAGGAGTTCGTGCACGCGCGCTCGGGCAGCCTGTTGCGCACAGCCTTGCTGCTGACCGGGCAAAACCGGGCGGAGGCTGAGGATCTGCTGCAGGGCGCGCTTGAGCGCGCCTATCGGCACTGGCCGCGCGTGAGCGAGTCCGGCGAGCCCGAGCGCTACGTCAGGACGATTCTGGCCAATGCCTCGGCCGATCGCTGGCGTCGGCTTGCAAGGCGGCCAGAACGAGCGCTTCCGGCCAATCACGAGGGTCCAAGCACACATGATCTGGCGGCCGAACTCGCGGACCGTGATTTCCTGCTCCGGGCGCTCGCCGCGTTGCCGCCGCGCCAGCGCGCCGTGGTCGTGCTGCGCTACTTCGACGATCTGCCAGAGGCCGAGATAGCCGAGATGCTCGGCTGCAGCCTCGGCACGGTTAAGAGCCAGGTCGCTAGGGCCCTGGCCAGGCTGCGCGAGGCGACCGGGCCCCAAGCCACTGCAGCGGGCAGGCAGGGAGGTCAGGGCCGTGACTGATATCGAGCGCAGGCTGCGCGAGGCGATGCTGGCGGCCGTTGACGGAGAGCTTCCGCCGGCAGATCTGGTCGGGAGAGTCCTGCGCATGCACCGGCGGTACCTAGCCCGGGCGGTCGGAGCGGCAGTGGTCGGCGCGGTCCTCCTGGCGGCGGTGCCGGTAGCATTCGCGTTGCGTGGCGCGGACCACGGACGCCCGCAGCCGATCGCGTCGGCGTCGTCCGGCTCACCCGCGCACTCCCCCAGCCCTTCTCCGCGATCCTCGCACCCGCCCAGGCACGCGCACTCGCGGCCGGAACCGGTCTGGATGCGCGGCCTGCCGCTGCCACCCGCGACAGACTTGCGGCTGCTGCTGGCTGCGCGCGATCCGGCCTGGTTCTCCACGGCGAGCGGCGGGATAACGACGATCGCCGGCCTTCCGAGAAGCAGGTATCCCTACACGTTCGTGCGCGTCCGCGGAGGCTGGGACGCGCGGCCGTCTCCCAAGGTCCCCGCGTGCACGCCCGACTGCCCGGACCCGAGGATGCCGGTATATCTCATCGCCGACGGCTCGACCGTGGCGCGCCGCGTGGCCGTGACCCAGGAGACCGCGCCTGGCGCCGGGCATGTCCTGCTCTGGCTGGAGACCTATCCGCCGGGCACCACCAACGCCAGCACCACGAGGGCGACCGCTCAGCCTGTCTCGGCCTCCGGACAGCCGGCCGGAGCGGCCGTCAGGCTGCCGACGGGGTACGGAATTCAGCAGCAGGTCGGAAGGTACCTCTTGCTCTCGCCCGACCTTCAGGGTCCCGGGCCAGTGATCTTCAAGCTCTGGGATCCAATGACCAGCCGGGTGGTACGCACGTTCCGCAACGTCGTCGCCGCCAGCGCAAGCCAGATCGCCTGGAGTATCTGCGCAGGCTGCGCCATGCACGTGCTCGACGTGCGTACCGGCAGGTCAAAGCTCATCGGTGTGCCCTCGCGCACCTGGCCCTACGACGGCCTGTTCAGCTCCGGTGGCCGGTTCCTTGCCGTCCACCTGAGCGGCGGAGTCACTGCCAACGGGTATGCGACGCTAGGCCGGATTGCGGTGATTGACCTGGCCACGCGGCGGCTGCAGGTGCTCGTCGGCAGCCGCGTCGGCACCGACGCCCCCGCGGCCCTGATCTTCGGCTGGCGCGCGGGCAGCGACACCCTGATCGCCGCGGTGACCACAGCGCACCCGAGCGCCCAGATCGGGACCTGGCATCCCGGCGCCGTACGCCTGCGGGTGCGCAGAATCTCGGTGCCGCCCGGCATGACCGTCGTTCTCGGGCCGTACGGCTGATCTACATCCCGGCGATCAGCTTCTCGACCCGCTCGTCCACCGACCTGAACGGGTCCTTGCAAAGGACGGTGCGCTGCGCCTGGTCGTTGAGCTTAAGGTGCACCCAGTCGACGGTGAAGTCCCTGCGCCGCTCCTGTGCCCGCCTGATGAAGTCACCGCGCAGCCTGGCCCGCGTCGTCTGCGGCGGGATCGACTTGGCCTCGAAGATCGCCAGGTCGCTGCAGATCCGCTCAACCGAACCGCGGCGCTGGAGCAGGTAGTACAACCCGCGGCCACGGTGCACGTCGTGGTATGCCAGGTCGAGCTGTGCCACCCGGGATGACGCAAGCGGCAGGTCGTGCTTCGCCCGGTACCGCTCGATGAGCTGGTATTTCGTCACCCAGTCGACATCCCTGGCGATCAGGTCGAGGTCGCCGGTTTCGACCGCCCGGACCGACCGCTCCCACAGGTCGAGCACTCGCAGGGTGATCTTGTCCGCGCCACGGCCGTCGATGAACGCCCTGGCCTTAGCCAGGTACTCGTGCTGGATCTCGAGCGCGCTCATCTCGCGCCCGCTGGCCAGCCTGATCTTGCGCCTGCCCGTCATGTCATGGCTGACGTCCCTGATCGCACGGATCGGGTTCTCCAGCGTCAGGTCCCGCATCACCGTGCCGGCCTCGACCATCCGCAAGACCAGATCGGTGGCGCCGACCTTGAGCAGCATCGTGGTCTCGCTCATGTTCGAGTCGCCGACGATAACGTGCAGCCGCCTGAACCGCTCGGCGTCGGCGTGCGGCTCGTCGCGGGTGTTAATGATCGGCCTGGACCTGGTGGTGGCCGACGATACGCCCTCCCAGATGTGCTCAGCCCGCTGGCTGACGCAGTACACCGCGCCGCGCGGGGTCTGCAGCACCTTGCCGGCTCCGCAGATGATCTGCCTGGTGACCAGGAACGGGATCAGGATGTCGGCCAGCCTGCCGAACTCACCGTGCC
>Ga0126378_10000985_pt1 | contig 21246 bp, 21 predicted proteins | sample PanSoiMetPlot_23_FD_92587 | JGI IMG/M metagenome (GOLD analysis project Ga0126378, IMG submission 92587) | Tropical forest soil microbial communities from Panama - MetaG Plot_23 | ecosystem: Environmental > Terrestrial > Soil > Tropical forest > Bulk soil | place: Panama | collected 2016-02-17
GTCCCCCGCCCGCAACCGCGCCTCCACTCGCTTGCGGCGTTCATTCGACAGGCTGCCGTGGTGCGCCGCCACCTGCTCCTCGCCGACCCGCTCCCCCAGCTGGTGGGCCATCCTCTCGGCCATCCGGCGGGTATTCACGAAGACGAGCGTCGTGCGGTGAGCTCTAATGTGCGTCGAGACACGATCGAGGATCTCGGCCATCTGCTCGGCCGAGGCGACCGCTCCCAGCTCGTCGTCGGGGAGCTCGAGAGCCAGGTCGAGGGCGCGCCTGTGACCGACATCGACGATGGAACAACGCGGAGACCCACCGGGATCCGAACGCTCAGGGCCAGCCCCGACCAGCAGCCGCGCGATGGCATCGATCGGCCGCTGAGTTGCCGACAGGCCTATTCGCTGAGGAGGCCTGGCTGCGACGTGCTGGAGGCGCTCGAGGCTGAGCGCAAGGTGCGATCCGCGTTTGTTTCCTGCCGAGGCGTGGATCTCGTCGAGGATCACAGTCTGGACGCCGGCGAGCATTCCCCGCGAGCGCTCGGCGGTGAGCATCAGGTACAGGGATTCGGGGGTCGTGACCAGGAAGTTCGGTGACCGCCGGACCATGGCCGTACGCTCGGACGCGGTGGTGTCGCCCGTTCTCACCGCTACACGGATGTGGGGGGCGGTCACGCCAAGCTCCGCGGCAACCTCGGCGATCTCCCGTAGTGGCGCTTCCAGGTTCTGATGGATGTCGACGGCGAGGGCCTTCAATGGAGAGACGTACACGACCTGTGGCCCCTCGGCACAGAGGTCACTGTCGTCGTGCGACCGGTAGAGGCGGTCGATGCAGACCAGGAAGGCAGCGAGGGTCTTGCCTGAGCCGGTTGGAGCCGCGATCAGCGTGTCCCGGCCGGCGGCGATCTCAGTCCAACCGGCGGTCTGCGGTGGGGTGGGCCCCTGAGGAAACCGCCTGCGGAACCAGGTCGCAACAGCCGGATGGAAGTTACCGATCACTCCGGGAACTGTACAGGGCGGCCCCGGCAGTCGCCCCCCGGACCGCCCTTCGAGGGAAGAGGCGGCTCGGTCACATTTGACCTCGCCGCCCGACCACCTGGTCCGCCCACGCCGTGATGACCCGCCCGGGGTCCTCGACCGTCGTCCAGCGACCCTCCCGGTAAGCCCGCCGAACATCGTCGATCGAGGTGGCTGGCCGACATGCTGTCGACGCCTCGCAACGAGTTCCCGGAGTTCCCGGCGGCGCTTTCCTTCTTGTTCGGACTGACCTCCGAGGAAGCGCTGACCGCGCTCGAACGGCGCTCCACCCTGCTCCGCGAAAAGCTGGCCAGACTGGATCGCGAGCTTGCGGCCGAATCGGGGCCCCCGCGCTTGTTTCTGCTCGAGACCGAGTATCTGCGCGCCGTCACTGCGGCCGAGCTTGGCTGGGTAGGCGGAGTGGTCGACGACCTCCGCAAGGGCGCCCTGAGCTGGAGCTACGAAGAGCTCGCCGAAATCGCCAGGCGCTTCCAGCCGGACTGATCCCGGATGACGCCCAGGGGGGTCACCCAGGGTGCCGCGGAGCGCGCCTCGACATTTGGGCTGGCGGGGGTCTGGTCTGCGTTCCTCAGGCGCCCTGCATACGCGTACCGTTCGCCGCAACCCAGGTCTCCACTTCCTGGATCTGTTCGGGCGGCACGCCCCACTCGCCAAGTACCTGCATGACCAGGGCGCCCTTCAACGGAAGGAGCGGAACTCCATACCGCCTGGCCGCTGCCTCCAGCTCGGTGGTCCGGCCTGGGTCCGGCCTGCCGGCGCCGTCTGGCTCCTGGAGCCGGCCCACGGTGCGGCGCCACCATTTCGTGAGCCAGGTGTCCATGACACCCGGGACCGGTGCGCTCCGAGCCCAGTCAGTAAACAGGCACCGGACCGCGGCTCGCTCGGCTCGAAAGCCCTCACGGCCGTGGATGGCAACCGTACCCCAGGCCGAGATCAGGCCGAGCACGTGCCACGGCGGCTCGTACTGGGTACGCGCACGAGCCAGGCAGCGGAGAGGACTCCACAGGGCCCAGAGGCCGCACTGACAGCCTCTGCCCGGGGCTGTGTCACAGCCGCGGCGGTTTGGCGCCAGGCACCTCGCCCGATTCTCTCCCGGCTCCCAGAAGTAGTCGAGTGCCCACGACTTCAGGCTGCCATCGGCCAGCCGCCAGAGTCTCCAACCCAGGACCGGTTCGGCGGGTCGTCTCAGTGCGTCGCTCCGACGGGATCCGGCTCCTCGCTGGGCACCGTAGCCGGTATCTGCAGCGGCTCCGGCTCGGGAATCTGGATGCGCTCTGTCTCTGGAGTCTGAAGCCCCATCGAGATCTCCTTGCAATGGGCGGGCGCCGCGTCCTCACCGCCGCTATCGCGCCCGTATTGATTTGTTCGACTCCCCTTTAGCTCGACAGTAGTCCTCCTTCGCCCAGCCCGCAAGAATCGAACTGGTGTTTGTTGCCAGGCTACTCTCAGTAGCCGCCCGCTCAGTCGATCACGAGGGGGGCGGAGCGCTCCGCTGCCCGCCAGGTTCTGGCTGCCAGTGCATTGACAGCTGCCAGATGATGAGCACGTCCAGGAGGATCACCAGCAGCGACCAGAGTGGGTAAGCAGTGAAGAACGCGATCTGGGAGATAGCGCTCAACGCCGCGATGCAGATTGCCATCCATCGAGCCCATCCCTGGACGGCAAAAAGCCCGAGGCTGACCGCGATCTGAACTATGCCGATCGCGAGGAGGATCCAGCCCCAGGTGCTGAAGTCCCAGACGATCACGCCCTGACCTGTCACGGTGATCGCCCTTGGCCTGAAGAGGGCGACCAGGCCGTAGATCGCATTGAATATGCCGACGATGAGGAGGATGGTGCCGGCGAAAACGGCCCACCCTGAGGGAATCGGCTGACGTGTCACCATTGGTTGTCTGTCTCCAATCGACCGTCATCAACGCGGATGCGCTGACCTACACCGACGAATGTTGTCGAGATTTCGTGCTGCGCCATCTGACGTAGGTAAGAGAACTTAGACAATTGCCTGTACGACCGCGCGTGCTGTTGTCCGTTTTGACGTCGCCGTCGTGTTGATCTGGACGCTGCGAAGCGCCTACTCGCCGGAGCCGGCGATCGTGCGCTTGCTGGCCGTGTAGAGGTAGCTTCCCCTCGCGCGTCAGGCGGGTGGGCCGGACATCAGGCTCACGGTGGCCGTGTGTCGCCCGTTCTGGTCGACCCACGAGACCTGGATCTGCTGTCCTGGCTTATGGACGTGGATGGCCATCCCGAGGTCGTTTGTCGACGTCACGGGGCGGCCGTTCACCGCGGTGATCACGGCGTACCGGGAGATTCCAGCCTGGGCAGCCGGAGACCCTGACACAACGCTTTGAACGAGTGCACCCACGCTGACGGTCAGGCCCAGTCGCGACGCGGTCGCCGCGTCAAGGTCCGTGGCTGAGACCCCGAGGTAGCCGGCCTGCCCGATGATGATTGTCGAGGTCTCTTTGCCGCTCCGAATCTGGTTGACGATGTCCAGGGCGGCGTTGGAAGGTATTGCGAAGCCGACCCGGGACGAGGACTGGCGGAACCTCCCTACAGAGCCCGCGGTGATCATCCCGACCACCTGTCCGGCGCTGTTCACCAGCGGCCCACCCGAGTCACCGGGGCTGATGGAGGCGTCACTCTGGATCAGGCCGGTCAACTCCTCAGAGCTGCCGTTGCCATCACTCGCTGTGATCGATTGGTTCAGTGCCGTGACGGTGCCCTGCGTCACGTTGGGCGCGCCACCCTGCCCGAGCGCGTTGCCGATGGCGACGACTGCCTGACCGACGGACAGTGCCGACGAATCGGCAAGGGTCACGGTCGGAAGTCCCGAGACACCGTGGATCTGCAGCAGAGCTACGTCTGCAGCCAGGTCCTCACCGACCACCGTCGCCGTATAGGGGTTCGACCTTCCCTGCACTGTCACCTGGATGCTCGAAGCTCCCTGCACTACGTGGCGGTTCGTGAGGACCTCGCCGGAGGAAGTCACCAGCATGCCTGTGCCGGCCGCCTGGGCTTGCTGGCCGGCGGACCCGATCACCGTATTGATGTCGACGACTGCGGGGATGATCTTGTTCGCGACGGCCTGGACGTCGAAGGACTGGTTGCCCTGGCCTGTTGACGAGCTGTCCTGGGGAACGGAGTGGATCGGACTTTGCGCGGAAGGGCGAGGTGCGAAGATGCTGCCGGTACGCGTCACGCTGCATGCGCTGACCAGCAGCAGCCCGACCATCATCAGCGCTGCCAGCACCGACCAGCTGCGACGAGACGCGCCTCTTACCGCAGGGTTCATGTCCTTGCCACCGTTCCCATCATCCATATGGTGGATGCTGCACCCCGCATCTAAGTGGAGAGTAAGAGAACGCTTACCGTTTGTTGAGAACTTCCTCAGCTCAGGCTTTGAGTGCCGCAAGGAGGCGGTCAAGGTCTCCTTCGTCGTTGTAGCCGTGGAAGGACAGCCGCAGCCGGCCCTCTCGAACAGCAGCGACTATCCCGGCCGCCCTGAGCCTCTCTTCGAGTCGATCGGCCTCGACATCATCGCGCTCCAGCGAGAGGATGGTCGAACAGTCACCGTGTCGACGTGAGCTGACCACGTCGAAGCCGCTCTCAGCCAGGCCACCGGCGGCGGCGGCCACGAGGTTCAGCGTCCAGCTCTCGATCGCCTTCAGGCCCAACCCCAGCAGCAGGTCGAGCGAAGCGCCCATGCCCACGATCGAGGCCAGGTCCGGAATGCTGGGCTCAAAGCGTTGGGCGCCCGCGACGAACTCGATCCTTTCGTACTGCGTCACCGCCGCATGGGCGTCCTGACGGCTCCTCCAGCCCGGCTCCGGGACGCGCAGCCGCATCCGCAGTTCGCGATCGACATAGCAGGGAGCCGTGCCGTAACCGGAAACCAGGAACTTGTAGCCATGCGCGACCAGCAGGTGGCAGCCCAGCCGGCGGACGTCGACGTCGAGCACGCCGGCGCCCTGGGTGGCGTCAACCAGCAGCCAGACACCTTGGCGTCGGCATGCTTCAGCGATCTCCTCGATCGGCGCTCGAAAGCCGTTTCCGAAATTGACGAGACCGACGCAGACCACCCGCGTCCGCTCGCCAACGAGCTCACTGACGTCGTCCGTCTCGAACCGGTGGCGGCCATGGTCGCGTACGAACCTGACCCGTACTCCCAGGTGAGTCAGGTTGAGCCAGGGCAGAACGACCGCCGGGAAGTCTCGCTCGTAAACGACGACCTCGTCGCCGGGTTGCCAATCGAGGCCGAGCGCGACCAGGCCCAGCGCTTCTGCGGAGCTCTTCAGGAAGGCGACGTCGTCGATCGTGCAGTTGTACAGGCGCGCCACGAGGCCGCGCACGCGGTCAACCTCGGCCTCCCACGGCACCGGCACCCCGGTTCCGTCCGAAAGCTCGCGAAGGCAGCGGGCCACGGCTTCGGCGCAGGTTCGCGGCGGGGGGCCGAACGTGCTGTTGTCGAGGTAGGCGTAACGGCGCGTAATCGGAAACTGCGCCGTGCGCAGCTCGCCGACGTCGTACAGGGCGCGCTGGATAGCCATCGCCGACCCGCCCATCTTAGTGGCTGATCTCCCGAGCCACTTAGCCTTTCCCGGTGCTCATAGAGCTGGCGCTCGTGTTCCTCAAGCTTGGAGTGATCGGCTTCGGCGGCCCGGCGGCCCACGTCGCACTGATGCGCAGGGAGCTCGTCACAAGGCGGTGCTGGCTGGATCCGGAAGAGTTCAACCGAATGTTCGCCGCCTGCAACCTGATCCCGGGGCCCAGCTCCACCGAGCTCGCCATCCTCCTCGGCCGGCGGCGGGCCGGTTGGCGCGGCATGGTTATTGCGGGCGCCGGCTTCATCTTGCCTGCGGCGCTGCTCATGCTGGCGATCGCCTGGGCCTACGTCCGATGGGGTCGGCATCCGGCGGCGACGCACCTGCTGGCAGGTGTCAGACCGATCGTGGTCGGCATCGTTGCCTGGGCTGCAGTCGACCTCGGCCGTACGATGGTCACGGACTGGGCGCGCGCAGGGATCGCCATCCTGGCGGCTGCAATGCTGATTCTTGGCCTCAGCCCTGCACTCACTGTCGTCCTCGGAGGTGCGGTCCTGATGCTGCGACGGCATGGCTGGCCGCGCGCCCTCGTCATGTCGCCGTTGGGGGGCGCCTTGGTGCCGGCCTCCTGGTTGCTGGCTGCCCTTTTCCTGGCCTTTTTGAAGGTCGGCGCGCTTTCGTTCGGGAGCGGCTACGTGCTCGTAGCCTTCCTTCGCGCGGACCTCGTGCAGGCCATGGCCTGGCTGACCGACCGCCAGCTGGTCGACGCGATCGCCATCGCGCAGGCCACCCCCGGCCCTGTCTACAGCGTGGCCGCGTTCATCGGCTATCTGATCGGAGGGGTACCTGGAAGCGTGGTTGCAACTGCCGGCATCTTCCTGCCCGGGTTTGCACTGATTCCCTTCGTCAGCCGCGTCCTCCGCCTGGTCGAGCATCACGCGGCCGCCCGGGCGTTCGTCGATGGTGCCAACGCCGCCGCACTGGGTCTCATCGCCGCGGTCGCTCTGCAGCTGGCGGGCGTCGCGCTGAGTGGGCTCCTCGCGGTGGTGGCGGCCGCGGTGACGGTGGTTGTGTTGTTGCGCTGGCCGCTAGCCTCCCCAGCTCTGGTGGTGGGGGGTGCCGCCGCCGGCCTGGCCGGTGTCATCGGCTACTACTAAGCCGTCGCCTGTCGCCGAAAGTCGGTGCCGGCAACCAGGGCAACCATCAGCGCCCCGCCTGCGGCCAGAGCGAGGAAAGAGGCCGGGGGCCAGCCGGTGGCGTCCCATGCAGTCCCCCCGGCCAGCGGTCCTGCGAACGAAGAGCCGTAGATTATCAGGAACATTCCGGCGCTGAAGCGAGGCACGTCTTCGCTCCCTACCAGCAGGGGTGGCAGCGCCAGAGTAAGGACCAGTGCAAGCGCCGACGCAAAGCCGATCACGCCCGCCCAGACAACTACCCAGACGCCCGGCGTCAGCACCAGGGCGGCCGCCGCGCAGGCTATCAGCCCACCCGCGACCGCGAACGGCCAGCGGCGGCCGACCAGGTGCACCGAGACCAGGAGCACCAGGAGCGAAGCGCCCAACTGACAGGTGTTGAGCGCGGCCAGGCCGGCGTCCTTCAGTTCCGGATGCCCTGTGGCGAGAACGAAGTCAGGGATGAACGTGTTGGTGCCGAAATACGCCGCCGAGGCAAAGCCCATGACCAGCCCGATTCTCCACATCTGCCGGTTGTGGAAGTCGGGCCACCACCGGCGAGAAGGAGCCCCGGGTTCCACGGCGACCTGCCTGCCGATCGCGATGACCAGGCCGGCGGCCAGGAACGCAGGGATCGACCAGGCCGCGAATGTGAGCGGCCAGCTCCCACCGAGAGCGGGTGCCACGCGAGGCCCCGTGAATGAGGCGGGGATCGTCTCGCCGACGAGGAGGCCGTTGGAATAGACCGCGGTAGCCATGGCCAGCCGCGGCCCGAACCACTCGCGCGTCAGTGTGGGGAAGGCCGGCGGGCTCACCGCCACGCCGACGCCCATCACGAGCGTCATTGCGAACAGGACGGCAAGGCTCAAGCCGGCGCCCCGCAGCGCCGAGCCGATCCCAATTGCCAGCAGCCCGGTCAGCAGCGCGCGGCGCGCGCCCAGCCGGGCGATCATGAGCGAGCCAGGTATGGCGGCCAGCGCCAGCAACAGGACGGGCAATCCGATGAGCACCGAGATGCCCTTCTCGTCCAGGCCGAGGTCGTGATGGATAGCGGGGATCATCGGTGGCACGGCCAGCAAGGTCACCCTGAGGTCGAAGCCGCCAAGCCAGAGCAGACCGAGGTGGATCAGGTCTTGCCTGGTCAGCCTCGGTGGAGCCGGCAGCTCGGGCGGCCGGCTAACCACGGGCCGCGCCGATAGCTTCGAGCGCGGCAGGATTCTCCAGCGACGTCAGGTCACCGGGCTCTTGGCCGAGATAGACGGCCTTGACCACGCGGCGCAATATCTTGGCGTTGCGCGTCCGTGGCAGATCGGTCACGAAGTTAACGGACGTGGGGCGCAGAGGCTTCCCGAGTGCAACGGCAACCTCGTCCTTCAACTGTTCGGCGAGTTGTGCGGACGCCTCTTGCCCGGGCCGGAGTACCACAAAGCAGACCAGCGCCTCGCCCTTTAGCTCGTCGGGAACCCCGATTGCTGCCGACTCTGCGACCGCTGGGTTGGCGACGAGGACCGACTCCACTTCAGCCGGTCCCAGCCGTTTGCCGGCCACCTTGATCGTGTCGTCCGAGCGACCCAGTACGTACCAGAGGCCATCGTCCGCGATGAATGCCCAGTCGCCGTGAACCCATACGCCCGGGAACCGAGACCAGTACGTCGCCAGGTAGCGCTCCCGATTCCCCCAGAATCCGCGAGTCATGCCCGGCCACGGCTGCCTGATGGCGAGCTCGCCGACCTCGCCCCGGACGCTGCGCCCCTGCTCGTCAAGAACGTCCGCGGCGATCCCGGGGAGGGGGCCGGCAAACGAGCAGGGCCGGAGGCGGCTCAGCACGTTGCCGCAGAGGATGCCGCCCGCGATTTCGGTCCCACCTGTGTAGTTGATGACCGGAAGCCGGCGCTTGCCGATCTCCGTGAAGTACCAGTTGAACGGCTCGGGGTTCCACGGTTCACCGGTCCCACCCAGCACGCGAAGGCTGGAGAGGTCGTGGCGACGCGGGTAATCGTTGCCCGCGGACATCAAGCTTCGCACCAGGGTGGGGGACACGCCAAGGATCGAGACGCTATGCTCGGCGACCATCCGCCACAGCCGATCTGGCCCCGGCGAGTCCGGCGTCCCCTCGTACAGGACCATGGTGGCGCCCAGGATCAGGCTGCCGAAGATCAGCCAGGGCCCCATCATCCAGCCGATGTCAGTGAACCAGAACACGAGGTCTTCGGGCTGGACGTCGAAGCCGTGGGCCATGTCCTGCGCGGTCTTGATCGGGAAGCCGCCATGGACGTGGACAGCTCCCTTCGGTTGGCCCGTGGTGCCGCTCGTGTAGATGATCAGCAGCGGTGTCTCGGCCTCGAATGCTTCTGTCTCGAGCTCGCCAGGCTGGCCCTCGACCAGATCGGACCAGTCGTGGTCGCGGCCGGTGGTCCAGGAGACGTCCCCGCCGACGCGCCGGAGCACCACGAGATGCTTGACCGTGGGTGACGCCGCCAGCGCCTGATCGGCGATGTCCTTCATTCGCACTGTCTGACCGCGGCGGTAGAAGCCGTCGGCACACAGCAGCGCCTTCGCCCGCGCATCGTTCAGCCGGCCGGCGATGGCAGCCGGTCCGTATCCGCTGAAGAGGGGCAGGAAGATGGCTCCCAGCTTGGCGCAGGCCAGCAGGGCTACGGCTGTCTCAGGAACGAGCGGCATGAAGACGCCGATCCGATCGCCCTTGCCGACCCCAAGCCGCCGCAGCCCGTGGGCCAGGCGGCACACGTGGGTGTTGAGCTCCCGGTAGCTGAGACGCCGGACCTCGCCCGGCTCCCCCTCCCAGATGACGGCGGTCTTGTCCGCAGCGCCACCATCCAGCCAGCGGTCCAGACAGCTGGCGACGATGTTCATCCGGGCTCCAGGGAACCAGCGCGCCCACTCGATGCCGTCGCTGAGGTCCACGACGCTCTGGTAGGGCTCATGGAAACGAATTCCAAGGTCCTTGACCGTCGCGTCCCAGAACCACTCCAGGTCGCTGGTGGACCGGCGCATTAGCTCGGGGACGCCGCCAATACCTTGGCGATCCATGAAACGCTTGAGCCGGCTGCTGTCGATGACCTCCTGGGAAGGCTCCCAGAGGACGTCGCCTATGACGACCGGCTGCATCGGCCCGATTGTATAGAGTGCTTCGATCGATGCCTGACCGACGGCCGGCCGGCCCGTTACCCGACGACTTCGCGGCCGAGCTCGCACGTCTGCTCGCCCCGGGCGAGGCAGACGCCGCCGCCGAGGTGATCGCGCAGGCCGCGCGCCTCGACGACCGGGGTCTGGGAGAGTTCCTGGACCGGTTTGCGCACCGGGTGCTGGGGTCGGCCGCGCCCATTACTGCGGCCGAGCTCTCGGGGCTCCTGCCGGCCGTGCGCCCAGACCCTGCCGGCCCGGGTTGAACAGGACGTCGGCTTCGCATCTCAGGTCCCAGTAGTTGCGCCAGGCAGCCCGTGCACGAGCAAGGGCGCGGCTGGCGCCGTCGCCTGTGCGTGCGGCGTTCACCGCCTCGTCCTGGGCGCATGCCCAACGATCGAGCGCCCGCTGGACTGTGAGCTCGACCAGTTGCCGCCACTCTCCCTGGGCTGACGGCTCGGCGGAGGGTGGCCGCGGCGGAAGCGCCAGGAACTTCCAGGCGCCGCCTTGTCGAAGGATGGCGATGGTCGGCTGGCCAATGGGCCGGTCCAGCTCAGCTCGCGGCTGAGGATTTCGCGGGTTCGCAGCCATGAGTCTGGCCTGGACGGCGAAGACAAGGCGGTGCGCAGCTCGAACCGTCCGAGGATCGTGGGCGTCAACGCGGCCAAGGCGACGCTGGAGTGCACGGACAGCCTCGGCCAGGGCCGGAGGACAGGCAGCGCTGTCGGCCAGCTCCAGTTCCTCGACCTGGAAAAGCAGGGCGTCGGACTCGGCGAGCATCTGCCTGCGGTGGGAGTCTCCGGCATCGGCTGGAACGCAGGTGTCGATCGCGGCGCTCATGGCCGCTCAGGGTAGGGCGTCGTCCTTCATCCGTAAAGATGATCTTTACCAGTCTACCTTCAGGCTGTCGCCAGGCCGATTTCGTCTGGTAAGCCACTCCTTAACGTCGGGGGTTGACTCAGGTCCCGGTCGCCAGGACGGGATCACGCCGGAGGCTAACTGCCTGGTAGACCAGCGAGGGCGACGGACGGCTCGGGCCTGGTCGCGCGGAGGCCCCTGAAGGGCGGGAGCGCGGCGAGAGTGACGAGCCAGACGACCTCGAAGGCCACGATCAGCCAGCCGTAGTACTTGAGGCGGTCAAAGTCGAGCAAGACGGCCGTTGCCAGGCCGGCCGCCAGCAGCCAGGAGTACGGCGACGCGAGTCGAGTTCGAAGTGTGAGCCATCCCGCCAGCACGAGCACCATCAGGTCGTCGAGGTGTATGAACGGGGTCACCAGAACTGACCCGATGAGGCCGGCTGAGAGGGCGATCTCGATTCGGTGGTCGCGCTCCTTCCAGGCCGTGAACAGCGCCAGCCCTGCCAGGCCTGCCATCACCGCGATCCGGAGCCACCGGTTGTGGATCATGAGCGGCAGGTCAACTGGAAAGGAGACGTAGAACTCGAGGGGTGATCGTTCAGCCAGAACCAGGCGGTGGAAGTACTGCTCGACACCGTGTGGGCCCAGGCTGGCGGTGGCGACAACGATCAGCACGGCGCTGCCGGCCGCCCATGCCATCACCGTGCGACGCGCACCGAACAGCAGCAGAGCCACGGGCACGAGATAGAAGCCCTGAGGATGGATGTCCAGGAGCACCAGGCTCAGCCCTGCCAGGACCGGCCGGTCGTGAGCCAGGAGCCACACCGCGCCGGCTACCGCGAGGAGCTGAAGGACGACCACCTGCCCCAGCTCGAGGCCGAGGAGCGAGAGATAGGGCGACAGTCCAGCGGTCAGGCAGATCACGCGAATCATCGGATCAGACGGTGTCGCTAGCCACCAGGACGCGATGAAGGCTGCCGCCATGACGCCTGACCATATCCAGTAGGCGGGAGCGAGCGGCAGCGCCGTGAATGGAGCTGTGAGCCAGGCCATCGGGGGTGGGTATGGGAGGGGAAACCACCAGGTCCCAGGCATCGATCTGTAAACGTCCCGCTGGGCGTTCAGGTCGTAGAGGCTGCCCCATCCATGGAGGAGCCCGATTCTGGAGAAGGCGTAGTAGAGCGCGAAGTCTGTGTGCCCGAGGTGATGCTGCCCGTAGTCCAGCCAGTGGAGCAGGTTATTGCCTGCGAGCCAGCCCGTCCAGGCCGCGCCCGCAGCCAGCGCCAGCAGGCGCGGCACCGCGGGAATCTGGCTCCGCACCTCTCCGTGTCAGGGGGTGCCGGGGGTGGGGCTTCCGGCCGGTTGTGCTGCCGGCGCCGACGGCTGGCGGCCCAGCACAAAGTCTAGCTCTCGCTGGTTGATCGTCGTCCAGTCAGCCTCCAGCATCCCGTCGGTGTCGGCCGAGTCGGGGTTCCAAGCCCAGTAGATGGCGCCGATGCCGCGCTCGTTGATGTAGCTCACGAGGGTGCGCTGCCAGACCCCTTCGTGGTCGTCTCCCACAGACCGCCCGCTGAATTCGCCCATCAGCAGTGGCGTCCCCTGCTGGGTCAGGTTGCCCCAGTGCTGATCCCAGATCCCGGGGAGGTTCTGCGGAAAGTCCGCGGCGTCGAACCACGCCTGCCGCCAGACCGAGGGACCGTAGTCGTGGGGAGAATAGACCAGCTTGTCGGGGCGAGAAAGGCGTACCGGATAAAGAGCCGCGCCCTGGAGCTGGCCGCCCCACCAGTACTGGTCGCCGTTGTAGAACTGGACGCCCTGAACCAGGATCAGCCAGTTCGTGTTTGCGGCGAGGATCGCGTTCCCGGCAGCTTCGGCCGCCAGGCGCCAGTCGGTAGTGGGGTTGCCGTCTCCCCAGGTCGCTGCGCCATGAGGCTCGTTGGCGAGATCGGCGCCGACCACTGCACGATTGCCCAGGTAGTGGCGTGCGAGCATGACCCAGTCGTCGATCCATCGCGACTGGGGCACCTGGTCCGAGTACCACAGGTCGGCGGTGCGTGCGTCCGGTGTCGGAGCGTGGCGATCCAGGATGACCCTGAGTCCCTGCCGTCCGGCCTCATCCACGATCCGGTCCATCAGGGCAAGGCCCTTGAGGCCCTTGAGGTCCGGATTCTTCCTGTAGTCGATGCCCGTAGGGACGCATGTCGGGTCGTCGAGGAACTGGTTCGAATAGGGAAGGCGGAGAACGTTGAACCCAACCCCGCTGATCTGGCTCAGCATGTCCCGCCAGTTCCGCACCGAGAGGCCGTGAAGGGCACAGCTGCTTGTCTCGAACCCGAACCAGCTGACCCCGACGAGCTTCACGGGCCGCCCAGTGGACTCGACGAGCCTGCCGCCGACGCCCGTCAGGTAGCCGTCATCGGGATTGGGGGTTGAACTGGGGGTCGCCGGTCTGGGCGGTGGTGTGCTTCCTCGGGAAGATGAGCCGGCGCCGGAGCAGCTGATCAGGGCAGCCACCAGGGCGAAGGCGACGCAGGCCCGGAGGCAGGGCAGCCGCCGCGATGTGGACAGGGCAGACCGATTCATCTCGGGACTCTGTCGACTGTAGTAGGCCGTGAGAGCTAACGACCATCTGCCGTTTGGATGACCTGGATTTACCGCCCGATTACAGAGAGGGCTGGGGAATACGGGAGTCGAGGGGGATCAAGCGGCTGACATTGCGGCGCTGCTGTGGGCGCCAGGAGGCATCAATCGGCGTGAAACTCGACCAGAGACTGCGCCTCATCATCCAGCTCTTGCCGTGCGGCGGGGGAAAGGCGCTCGAAGGGCTCCAGAAGCACCCGCCCCCGTTCGTACCGCCACCTCCCCGCGACGACCCCATCGACCAGGAACGTCGGCACGGAGTGTGGGGTCCTGGTATTGAACACCAGGGGGCGGTAGGGTTCCGGAAGTATCTGCGTACGGCGGGCGTGCACCAGCAGGGTCGCGTCCCAGGTGGGCAAGAAGCGGACTGGCGCCGGCGTGTCGGGATCGGGCAGCGGACCATCGGGCAGATCGAGGAGTACGCGGCCCCTCTCGTCCCGATAACGCACAAGTTCCAGGCTCTTCACGGCCAGAAGAATCCTGGAAACGGGGAGACCGGCCCAATTCGCCACGTCGCTCAAGGGGGCGGGGCCAAAGGCCCCGAGGTAGCGGAGGACGAGATGCTCCAGGCCTTTGGGCTCCGTCGCCGTGCCGGAGCCGAGCCAGTCGTCGGCGAGGCCGTAGAGATCGGCCCTCCGCTGGTCCCAGGTGCCCGAGGGCGGAACCCGCACCATCTCGACCCAGAGGCCCGCACCCGACCACGCGATACTGGGAAACCCTCTGGCGCTGAGGAGATCCTTGAGGTCGTTGGCGCGGCAGGGTCCGCGTGCGAGCTGCTCGCGCAGCACACCTGCCACGACCTCCATATCCAGGCCCTCGATCTGGTGCCGCGCGACCCGTAGCCACCACTCGCGGCGGCCGTCCCTGAGCCCGGACGCAAACAGCGGAAAGTCCTCCGCTGAGACCGTGTGGATGGTGCTGCGCATGAGGGTTGCCTGGACGGCGCTCCGCTGCACCAGTGCCTCTGTCAGCGCGTCTCGTCGGAAGTCTCGCAGCCGAGACCAGAGCCCGATGTAAGCCGAGGGCGCGTACTGCGTCTGCAGCCCGGCGAGTCTCTCGAGGGCTCTGGTTGGCGCAATTGGCGAGCGCTCCAGCAGGAATTGACGAGCCAGCAGTGCCCGGTTGAGATCCCGGGTGCGGAGAACGCGGTCAGTCATGGGTCAGCAGTACGTTGCCACGTGATGCCCGCGACGCGTTGGTACGGCTCACTCGCCGTTGATCATGGTGTGCCCGTATTCGCTCAAACGGACCCCGAATGAGCGGCAGACATGCGCTCCAAACTGTGTTGGTTCCAGGATGAGCAATACCCCGGCACGGCCGCTGACCGCGACGCTGTTGATCCTGGCGGGCGGCGAGAGCCGGCGCATGGGCCGGCCCAAGGCCCTGCTGCCGGTAGGCGCAACGACGCTGATCGAGTGGGTAGCCGCGCGACTGGCCCCCACGTTCGACCAGCTGCTGGTCGCCGGTCGCGAAGAGCAGCATCTCCCTCGCGGCCTCAGGCCGCACATGGTCCCCGACCTCCACCCTGGAGCCGGGCCGCTGGCCGGCGTGGAGGCGGGCCTGGCCGCCTCGCGGCACGAGACGGTAGTCGCGATCGCCTGCGACATGCCGGAAGTCACGGCCGCACTCGCCAGGCGCCTGGTTACAGCCGCTGCCCCCGAGGGCGTGGATGCCGCGGTGCCGAGGGTGCGCGGCGAGCCCGAGCCTGCGTGCGCGGCCTACCGGCGGAGCGCCGCCGGGCCGATCGCGCAGGCGCTCGGCGCAGGGCGCTTCAAGGCGGCTGACGTGCTGAGCGAGCTGGCGGTGGTGTGGGTCGATGACGAGGACCCGTCGCTCTTCGCCAACGTCAACACTCCGGAGGATTACCGCGCCTTCCTGGATCGACAGCGCAAAGCCCGGCACTGAGTGCGCCGCCCCAGGCCGCCCTGCGCGCCGCGGTGACGCGGCATAATCCAAGCCGACGCCATTCGAATCTCAAAGCGCCGACGGCGCTGCCGCCGAACGCCTGTGCAACTGTGAGGGCTGCCCTTGAAGATTGTCGTAACCGTCAAACAGGCCCCAGACCCGAACGCCACTCAGGGTCTCGACCCCGACAACACCGTCGCTCGCGACCGCGAGGTCGTCCTGGACCCCGGGGACGAGTGTGGTATCGAAGTAGGGCTCCAGCTCAAGGAGGCACACGGGGGCGAGGTCGTGCTGGTCTCCATGGGCCCGGAGAGGGCGCGCGACGCCATCCGGAAGGGACTGTCGATGGGCGCCGACCGCGGCATCCTCATCACCGACGGTCACCTTGCCGGCGCCGATGCCCTGCTGACGGCCCGCGTCCTGGCGGCCGCCATCGAGCCCGAGTCGCCGGACCTGGTCATCTGTGCCACCGAGTCTTATGACGGCTCGACCGGCATGGTGCCGCCTATGCTCGCCGAGTTGCTGAGCCTGCCCCAGCTCACCTTCGCCAAGCACGTCGAGGTTGCCGATGCCAGGGTCACCGTGCACAGGCAGACGGAGGAGGGCTACCAGGTGGTGGAGGCTGCGACGCCGAGCCTTGTTACGGTCACAGCTGGGATTGCGGAACCTCGTTATGCGTCGCTCAAGGGCATCATGGCAGCGCGCTCCAAGGAGGTGAAGCTGGTCGCCTTCGCTGATCTCGGCATCGAGAAGGGTCAGCCATCCGAGACCGTCGAAAGCATTGTCGATGCCGAGGCCCGTAAGTCCGGCGAGGTCGTCGAGGACGACGGCTCCATCGGCGTGGCGAAGATCATGGCCGTCCTCCAGGCCGCCAAGGTCGTCTAGAGGAGGCTGATCATGGCAAAAATCTGGATCTACGCTGAGCTGAATCAGGGCCGGCTCACGACCACCTCACTCGAGCTTTTCACCAAGGCCCGCGAGCTTGGAGACGTCGACGCCATCGCACTCGGCCCGGGGGCTATGCAGGCGGCCGGCGCCCTTGGCAGGCATGGGGCCCGGCGCGTGCTCGCAAACGAGGAGGTCGTCTTCGCCGAATACGTGGCAGAGCCCGCGACCGACTGCCTTGCGGCGCTGGTGGCCCAGGAGCGACCTGACCTGATCATGTTCGGGTTCAGCCCCGACTCCCGCGAAGTGGCAGGGCGGCTGGCCGCGCGCCTTGGTACCGGGCTGATCTCCAACGCGATGGACGTCGACGCGGTCGACGGCGGCTTTGTGGCAAGGGTTCCCTACTTCGGCGGGGCCAAGGTGGCCTCATACCGTGCGAACGCCACCCCCGCGATTGTCCTGATTCGACCCAAGTCATTCGAGATCAGCGAGAGCGGCGACCAGGCTGAGGTGATCGAAGTTTCAGCCTCGATCGGTGGGGGATCCAGGCGAGCGCGCATCGTCGATCGTCTTGAAGAGGCTGCTGACAAGGTCAAGCTGGAGGACGCAAGGATCGTCGTGTCCGGGGGTCGTGGCCTGGGTGGTCCCGAGAACTTCCACTTCGTGCACGAGCTTGCAGACGCCCTGGGCGGCGCAGCTGGCGCCAGCCGGGCAGTCGTCGATGCCGGCTGGGTGCCGTACGCCATGCAAGTGGGTCAGACAGGTAAGACCGTCCGGCCGGGCGTGTACATAGCGGCCGGAATCTCCGGCGCCATGCAGCATACGGTGGGCATGAAGGGTTCGAAGGTGATCGTCGCCATCAACAAGGATCGTGACGCGCCAATCCTGAAGATGGCCGACCTGGGCGTCGTCGGCGACGCGCTGAAGATCCTGCCCAAGCTGACCGAGGCGGTCAAAGCCAGGAAGGGCCAGTAGGAGTTCGGTCATCGAGCGGCAGGAGGCGGAGCAGCTGCTCGCACGACGGGCCAGCTTGCGCCAGGCTCGGGACTTCGTCGCCGCCGACCTGATTCGCCAGCAGCTCAAGGAGGCCGGCTGGGAGCTCGTCGATACCCGTGAGGGCACATTGCTCAGGGAGGTCGAGCTGGCTCCGGCGGCGCGTGCGTTGACGATGCTCGCACTGGTGCACGGCTGGCCCGACGACGTCGATCGCTGGCTGAGAGGTGTGATTGAGCACACGGCGGACCACGACTTCGAGGCGCTCCTGGTAGACAATTCGGGCAGCCCCGAGCTGGGTGACCGGCTGGCTGGCAGGCGAGGCGACCGCGTCCGGATCCTGACCGTACGACCGCCCGATGGCTGGGCCCAGGCCGCCAACCGCGGACTCGAAGCAGCCAGAGGCGAGGTCGTCGTCCTGTTCGATCCTGGCGTCGAGCTGACCGGCGACGTCGCCGGCCCACTCATGGCGGCCCTCGACGACCCGGGCGTGGCAGCAGCCGGGGCGTTCGGCGTCCGCTGCGAGGCCAGAATTGGCCACTTCCACTCACACGCCGGCCCTGATGTGGATGCGCTCGAGGGATACGCGCTGGCCTTTCGCCGCCCGGAGGCGCTGGCGGCCGGTGGCTTCGACCGCAAGTTCCGCTTCTACCGCCTTGCAGACTTCGACCTGTGCTTCAAGCTGCGAGACCACAGCGGTGGACGGGCGGTCGTGGTCCCGGACCTCCCCGTCGAGCGCCACCAGCACCGCCTCTGGGAGGCGCTGGACGAGGAGGAACGTGAGCGCAGGTCGCGGCGGAACTACTATCGCTTCCTCGAGCTCTGGGGCAAGCGTGAAGACCTGATGACGAGATGAAGATCAAGGCCGGGAACGCTCTCTACCCCGCCGGCGGAGAGCCGCGTTCAGGCCGGGCGCTGCCACTACCAGATGGAAGCGCTGGATACCCTGGCGGTCTCACCGTATAGCCGCGATCGGCGGCCATTACAGCGGCCGTCCAGACACTGACTGTCACCCATACAATCCAGCCCGTGACCGAAGTGATCGACGAGTTCGCCACCCAGATCGTCGAGCTGCGTGGGCGCAAGGCACGCAACCTGCGGATGGGCGGCGCGGAGCGGATCGCTCGCCAGCACGAGCGTGGCAAGCTGACGGTCCGTGAGCGCATCGACCTCCTCTTCGACCCGGGCTCATTTGCTGAGTTCGGGCTGCTCGCCCACCAGCAGCCCATGCGTGGCAACCAGGTCGCAGCCCCAGAGCAGACGCCCGCCGACGGCGTAGTAACGGGCCACGGTCTGATAGACGGCCGCCAGGTCTGGGTGATCGCGTACGACTTCACCGTCATGGCCGGCTCGATGGGGGCCGTCGGAGAGCAATACAAGTGCGCGCGCGTCCGCGAGATGGCCCTCCGCTACCGCAAGCCGATCGTCTGGCTGCTGGACTCGGCTGGTGCTCGTATTCAGGAGGCGGCAGGCTCCACGTTCGCCGGGTCTGGCTACCTCTTCTACGACCAGGTGACGATGTCGGGGGTGATCCCACAGGTGGCCGCCATGATGGGACCCTGCGCTGCCGGCACCGCTTACATTCCCGGCCTCTCCGACTTCGTGCCGATGGTCAAGGGCACCAGCAGCATGGCCCTGGGCGGAGCACGATTGGTCAAGGCGGCGACAGGTGAGGACGTGACCGACCACGACATGGGCGGCTCGCAGGTGCACTGCTATGAGTCAGGGGTGGGGGACAACGAGGTCGCAGACGATGCGGAGTGCATCGCCACTGTTCGGCGTTTCCTCTCCTATCTACCATCCAGCAACTCCGAACAGCCACCCTACATTGCCACCGACGATCCACCGGACCGGCTGGTCGAGGGACTGGACAAGATCGTCCCGACCGGGCCGCGCGTCGCATATGACGTGAGACGCGTGATCAGGCTGGTCGCCGACCGGGACTCGTGGTTCGAGATCAAGCCAACCTGGGCCAAGAACCTCGTGATCGGATTTGCGCGCATGGGTGGACATTCTGTTGGCGTCGTCGCGAACCAGCCCATGCAGAAGGGGGGCACGCTGGACTCCGACTCGGCGGACAAGGCCGCTCGTTTCATCCGCATGTGCGACGCCTTCAACGTGCCGCTCGTCTACCTGGTCGACGTCCCCGGTTTCATCGTGGGCTCCGCGGTCGAGAAGCAGGGGATCATCCGGCACGGCGCGAAGATGCTGTACGCCACCTCAGAAGCGACGGTGCCGAAGATCACCGTCGTCATGCGCAAGGCGTACGGGGCCGGGTACTTCGTGATGTGCGGGCGCGGGTATCACCCTGACCTCCTCGTCGCCTGGCCGTTCGCAGAGATCTCGGTGATGGGGCCCGAGGGTGCCGTCAACATAATCTTCAACAAACAGGTCGAGGCGGCCGAAGACCCCGCCGCGACGCGGGCGCATCTGATCAAGCAGATCCGCGAGACCATCAACCCTTACATAGCGGCGGGCTGGGCGATGATCGACGACGTGATCGAGCCCGCCGAGACAAGAAAGGTGGTCATCAACGGCCTGGAACAGGCGCGTGGCAAGCGCATCGACCGGCCGTGGCGCAAGCACGGGAACATCCCGGTATGAGCGTCCGGCATCGCGTCGTCGTATCGGCCGCGCTCACGGGAGCGCTGACCCGCCGCGAGCACTGCCCCGCCATCCCTTACACACCTGCTGAGATTGGAGAGGAGGCGCGCCGGGCGGCCGAGGCCGGTGCGGCGATCGTCCACATTCACGCCCGAACCCCGGATGGGTCGCCGACCTGGTCGCGTGAGACCTTCGCGGACATCAAGGCCGAGGTCCGTGCCCGCACTGACGTGATAGTCAACTTCTCGACCGGCGCCGTCGGCATCCCGGCGGACGAGCGAATCGCTCACATCAGGGAGCTGAAGCCTGAGATGGCGGCCCTGAACATGGGGTCGATGAACTATGCCATCTACTCGGAAAAGCGCAAGCAGTTCTATCACGACCACGTCTTCGCCAATCCCTTTTCGGACATCCGGTTCTTTCTCGAGACGATGAACGAGGCTGGCGTGCGGCCCGAGATGGAGTGCTTCGACTGCGGTCACGTGGGCAACACGGGTCCGTTGATCGACATGGGGGTGCTCCGGCCTCCATACCAGTTCAGCCTGGTCATGGGCGTGCTGGGAGGAATCCCTGGAACCACTCGCAATCTCGTGCATCAGGTCGGATCGCTGCCGGCCGGCTCGCACTGGCAGGTGATCGGGATCGGGCTGAACCAGTGGCCGCTGGTGGCGGCGGGGATCAGCCTCGGCGGCAACGTCCGCGTCGGCCTTGAAGACAATTTCTATCTCGAGGAGGGGCGGATGGCGAAGAGCAATGGCGAGCTGGTCGAAAAGGCGGTAAGCATGTGCCGTGAGCAGGGCCAGCTGGTCGCGTCGATCGCCGAAGCCCGACAGCAGCTGGGACTGCATTCACAACATGTCAGCGTCCAGTAGGGGGAGGAGTTCACTGGATGACCGAGGTGCGAGCGGAGCTGGTCGGCAACGTCTGGAAGGTCGAGGCCCGGGAGGGCGATCAGGTTGAGGTGGATGACGTCCTGATCATCCTCGAGTCGATGAAGATGGAGATCCCGGTCACCGCCCCTACGGGCGGCCTGATCCGCGAAATTCGGGTCAAAGAGCAGGACGTGGTGCAGGAAGGCCAGGTCTTGGCGGTGATCGAGTAGGTCCTGGTGAAGTCTGGCCGCACGCCTAACCGCCGCCGGATGGCGCCTCGGCTGCGAGCGGTGGCTGGGGTTGTGCCCCAGACGGCCGCATCTGTGGCGGACGTGGGCGCCGGTGACGGCCAGCTGGCCAGGCACCTGCGGGCACGCGGCCTCCATGTGATCGCCACGGAGCGACGGCCCGGCCCGTACGCCCGGCTTCGGGCAGCCCTGCCCGAGCTGGACTGCAGGCAGGGCGAGGGATTGGAGGTCCTGCGACCTGGCGAGGTCGAGGGAGTTGTTCTGGCCGGCTTTGGTGGCCACACCATCGCGCGGGTCCTGGAGGCGTCTCCGAGGGTGGTTCAGGCGCTGAAGTGGCTGGTGCTTCAACCCCAGCAGCA
>Ga0126378_10000987_pt1 | contig 21242 bp, 10 predicted proteins | sample PanSoiMetPlot_23_FD_92587 | JGI IMG/M metagenome (GOLD analysis project Ga0126378, IMG submission 92587) | Tropical forest soil microbial communities from Panama - MetaG Plot_23 | ecosystem: Environmental > Terrestrial > Soil > Tropical forest > Bulk soil | place: Panama | collected 2016-02-17
AGCTACCTGACATTCGAGGGTAGATTTTACGGGCTGTTTGGGCCCGCGTCAACATTACCTTTCAAGGGCTTAGACTCAAAATTTGGATAAAGGAATCAGAATTATTGCAATCGCAGCCATTTTGGGTCGCCAACACTGTAAAATCAGCAACTTAGCTTCTTCATGGATGTCCGAGAGAACAGTTCGTTGCCTCCTAAACCTATGCCGGAGGCTGATTCTGCGAGAAAGGTCGTGTGCCTAACATGAAGCGTTTTGCCGCCCTTTTGATCCTTCTTCTTATTATTCTTATTTTGTGTTGTGTCCCGGGACTTTCCCAGAGCGCTGTTCCCGATCCCTACAAAGCAACGCTGGACCGACTTAACTCGCTGACCCGTCAACCTGAATCCGAATGGCGCTTTCATACCGACATTCCTCACCCGGAAGATCCGGGTTTAAACGACTCAGACTGGGGTGTGTTTGCGGTAAAGAACGTGTCTGGGCCAGGAGGTCAGCACGCCAACGAGGAACACTGGACGGGAACGCGGGTTTTCCGGCGCTGGGTGCAAGTGCCGGAAAAGATCAAGGGCTATGCCACCCAAGGATCACAAGTCTGGCTGGACTTGCGGTTCGGCAGCGCGGATCACTTGATGATCACAGTATTCTCCAACGGTGCCGCTCTCTATCGTGGCGACGATGACAATATCCTGCCCGTTCTCCTGACGGAGAATGCGCAACCGGGACAGAAGTTTCTGGTGACGGCGCGCGTTGTCGGCGGCGATGCTGTGCAATCGGAGTTCTTTCACAGCGAACTGACCATTGATCCGCCGAAATCGCGTCCCGATCCGGCGCGGTTGCGTCTGGAATTCCTGGGATCGCGACCCATTATTGCGGCTTACGAAGATGGAAAAGCCGAGCGCGAACGGCAATTTGAGACGGCCCTGCAGTCCATTGATTTCTCTCCCCTGGATGAGGGAGATCAGGCAGGCTTCGATCGCTCCCTGACATCCGCACAAACAAAGGTGCAGGTTCTCAGGCCCTGGCTACAACAGTTCACGATTCGCGCCGTTGGCAACTCACATATTGACATGGCATGGCTGTGGCCCTGGACCGAGACCGTAGAGGTGGTGCGGAACACGTTCCGCAGTGTGCTCGATCTGATGCGGGAGTATCCGGATTTCAAGTTTACGATGTCGTCTGCCCGGACTTATGAGTGGATGCAGGAGAAGTATCCGGATCTTTACCAAGAGATCGAGCAGCGCGTGAAGGAAGGGCGATGGGAGATCATCGGGGGAATGTGGGTTGAGCCTGACCTGAACATGCCGGATGGTGAGTCGCTGGTGCGTCAGATCTTGGTCGGGAAGCGCTATTTCCAGAAAAACTTCGGCGTGGATGTGAAGATCGGATGGAATCCGGACTCATTCGGGTATAACTGGCAACTGCCGCAGATCTACAAGCGATCGGGCGTGGATTATTTCGTGACCCAGAAGCTCATGTGGGCGCACGAGTTCACCACCTTTCCCTACAAGTTTTTCTGGTGGCAGGCCCCGGACGGCAGCCGGTTGCTGACCTACTTCCCCCACGACTACGCGGACCCTGTCGACGCAGAACCGTTAGGAAGTCAGGCGGCGGTCTGGATGCCTTCGATCTACGGACCGAAACTCTCCGACACCCCCGAGATGATGCATTTATACGGGGTCGGGGATCATGGCGGGGGGCCTACTCGGGTCATGCTCGATCATGCAGAGCAGATGCGCTCTCCGGACTTCGTGTTTCCCAAGCTGGAGTTCAGCTTTGCCAGCGAATTCTTCAGCGATATGGAGAAGAAGCTCCCGTCGATGCAGGTGCCGACTTGGGATGGCGAACTCTACTTTCAATATCATCGCGGGGTCTTCACCACTCAGGCCGAGACGAAACGCAGAATTCGCCGCTCGGAAGAAAACGTCCTGAACGCGGAAAAGTTCGCTTCGTTGGCGTCGTTGTATGGGCGTCCGTATCCGCAAGACCTGATGAACCAGACATGGAAGAACCTGTTGTTTGACCATTTTCACGACATCATGCCGGGATCTGGGATCGCGGTGAATTATCTGGATGCCAAACGCAATCTGGAGAATGTGGATCGGGCTGCGAATGATGTTACATACGCTTCCCTCCGCGAGATTGGCGCGCATGTGAACACAAATGGGGATGGCGTGCCCCTCGTGCTGTTCAATTCCCTTTCGTGGCCCCGCACCGATGTGTCAGAAGAGGAAGTGCAGTTGCCGGCGCCTGCTCGAGAGGTTCAGGTTGTCGACTCCAACGGAAAGCCGGCAGAAGCTCAGTTGCTTTCGATTGAGGCGGACACGCATCGTTTGCACTTTCTGTTGCTGTCGAACACGCCGTCTTTGGGATATCAGACTTACTTCGTACGTTCGGCCACAACCGCGGCTCCGGTACACTCCGTGCTGAAGGCGACGGCCGACACGATGGAGAACGAGTTCATCCGCGTGAAGATTGACGGGCAGACTGGCTGCATGACTAGCCTGTTCGATAAGCGCAGCGGAACTGACGCTCTGGCGCCCGCGGAAACCGACACCGGAGGACCACAGAACTCGACTTGCGGAAACCTGCTGCAAACATTCGTGGATAAGCCGAAGCAGTGGGACGCTTGGAATATCGACGCCGACTTTGAGCAGCAGCATTGGGATCTGGGCAAGGCGGACGAAGTCAAACTGGTCGAGTCGGGACCTCTGCGTGCGGTAATACGGGTGAAGAATCATTTTCAAAACTCAACGTTCGTGCGGGACATCACTTTGTATGCTGGCGTGGCGCGCGTTGATGTGAAGATGCAGGCGGAGTGGCACGAGAAGCATATTCTGCTGAAGGTCGCCTTTCCTGTAAGCGCGCATAGCGACAAGGCAACTTACGAAATCCCGTACGGCTCGGTGCAGCGGCCAACGACTCGAAAGACTCCGGCCGAGCAGGCACAGTTTGAAGTTCCTGCCTACCGCTGGGCCGACATTTCTGACGCTACCCACGGACTCAGTCTGCTGAATGACTGCAAGTATGGATACGACGCCAAGGGCAATGTCCTGCGGCTGTCGCTTCTGCGATCGCCCGAGTATCCCGATCCGCACGCGGATGAAGGCCATCACGAATTTACTTACTCGCTGTATCCGCATGGAGGCGGTTGGAAGGAAGCGCTGACGCTTCGGCGTGGTTATGAATTGAATTACAGGTTGATTACTGTTCCCGTCGGAAAGCATGAGGGAACGCTACCTGCGGAGCATTCATTCCTGCAAACGAGAGCCGATAACATCATCGTGACAGCGGTTAAGAAAGCCGAGGATGATAACGCTTTGATCGTGCGCTACTTCGAATGGGCGGGAAAGCAAGGCGATGTGGCAATCCAGCTTCCGCCGGGCGCGGCATCGGCGTCCGAGAGCGATTTGATGGAGAGGCCGTCGGGCAAGTTGTCGCTGGCGAACGGAGTGGTGAGCGTCCCCACAAAGGCGTTTGAGATCAAAACGGTCAAGGTGCAGTTTTCCGGTGTGGCTGCGGGGGCGGGAGACGGCAGACCATGACTGCGAAAGCAGCGTTGGGAGTCGACATTGGCGGGACCAAAGTTGCGGTTGGTGTGGTGAAACGGGAGGGCGCCATACTCGCCCAGCAACGCGCGCCTATGATTGCTAACGGCTCAGCCGAGGCAGGGCTCGATGCTGTCATCAATGCGATTGATTCGATGCTATCGAGTTCGCCCCTGGAAATAGACCGCATCGGGATTTGCGCGCCGGGGCCGCTCGATCCTGAGCAGGGAATCGTTCTTAATCCGCCGAATGTTCCCTGCTGGCGGAATTTTCCTTTGGCCGAGAGAGTCAGTGCGAAATACCAGGTCCCCGTCAAGGTCGACAATGATGCCAATGCCGCGGCTTTGGCGGAAACTCTCTGGGGCGCCGCGCGAGGCTTCCGATTTGTTTTCTACGCGACCATCGGCACCGGAATCGGATCGGGTATCGTGTTCGACGGTTCTATCTATCATGGGAAAACTGGCTCGGCGGGTGAGGGCGGTCACGTGAGCATCGATTATCGCGGACCGGTTTGCGCCTGCGGAAAGCGTGGATGCATTGAGATCCTTGCTGCGGGTCCCGCCATTGGCATTCGAGCCCGGGCAAAAGTGGCTGCGGAACCATCACGCGGGGCGTTGCTGGTTTCGTTAGCGGGCGATGTCGGCGCGGTGACCAGCGAGACAGTGGGCCGCGCTTATGCACAGGGTGACTCTCTGGCCAAAGAGATTTTGGTCGAAACGGTCGAACTGCTTGCGCCGTGGCTGGGGAACATTGTTGATCTGTTCGATCCGGATGTGATCGTGATCGGGGGCGGGGTTGCGGCCATGCTTAAGCCGTTTTTCGAAGAGCTCAAGCTGCAAATCCCGAAGTGGTGCGTGAATCCACACGTATCAGAAATTCCGCTTGTGATGGCCCATTACGGGGCTGATGCCGGCATCGCTGGTGGCGCAGCCCTTTGCTATGGCGACCATTTCTAGTGCAACGGCTTTCAATCCGAGGACGCAAATGTACTTACAGCGATTATCCAGGAGAATTTTCGTTCCAGTGTCAGTTGTGTTTGGTTTCGGGCTCAGTGGGTTGCTCTATGGCCAAGAACTGGCGAAAGCCCCGCAGGCGCATGTGTTCAATCTCACTCCAAATCCGGGATACTTCACTGAGCCGGGCGTTGCGGTGAATCCTGCGAATCCGCAACAGTTGGTCGCGGTCTTTCAGGACAATGCTCATGCTTCCTATTCACAAGATGCGGGCGCCTCATGGCAACTGGCGGAAGGAGTGGATGCGAAGAATTATCGGGTTTCGGGAGACGTGTCGACCGTCTTCGACAATCAAGGTCATGCCTTTATCTGCTATATCGCGTTCGACAAGCTTGGCACCTTCAACTACTGGGCGCATGGCGCGACGCGCAATGGGATCTTCGTGCGGCGGTCGCTCGACGGTGGGAAGACATGGGAAGCTGATCACATTCCGGTGGCGGAGCAGCCGACTGCCGCCGGGATCCCGTTTGAAGATAAACCGTACATCGTCGCCGACAACTCGAAGAGCAGGTTTGCGGGAAACCTCTACATTGGCTGGACCCGATGGCGGTTGACGGACTCGCAGATGGTGATCTCGCGGTCGACGGACGACGGGAAGACGTGGTCGGAACCGGTGGAGATCGACGCTCATCCCGGACTGCCGCGGGATGACAACGGTGCGGCCGAAGGATTTGATGGCGCAGTGGGTCCTGATGGGGCCCTTTACGTGATCTGGAGTCAGGATGACAATCTCATGTTCACTTCCTCGCGAGACGGCGGGAAGACTTTTTCGCACGCGAGAGCCGCGATTCATACGGCGCCGATCATGTTTGCCATTGATACGCTGGACCGTGCCAATGGATTTCCACAGATTGCGGTAGACCCGAGGAGCAAACACATTTACGTCACGTGGAGCGACTACCGGAACGGCGATCTCGACGTATTCATCTCCAGTTCTGGCGACGGCGGCAAACACTGGAGCCCTGCAGCCCGGGTGAACAATGATCCAGTGCACAATGGCGCCGAGCAGTTTTTCCAATGGCTTGCTGTTGACCCGGTGGATGGCTCGGTAAATGTGGTCTTCTACGACCGGAGAAATGATCCTAAGAATCGCAAGCAGGTTGTGGTGCTTGCGCGTTCCATCGACCAGGGACGCACCTTTAACAACTACGCCTGGACGGATGAGGCATTTGAAGCCGGCGGTTTGTTCTTTGGCGACTATAGTGGGCTCGCGGCGTACGGGGGGCGAGTCTACGGAGTTTGGACGGAGAAACCCACTCCTCCGCCATCAGATGAAAAAGGCAAACCGGGGGAAGGTAAAGAAGCGAAACCGCCGGTGCGCGGGACGATTGTAAGAGTCGGAACTGCAGACTTCAGCGGCGAGAAGCGTTCGAACAGTTCGCCGCACGGAGCGCAGCAGTCCGGTGCTAGTGGGGGAGGGCAAGCGTCCCAACATAGTCGAGAGATGCGGGATTCGTCGCGTCCGCAAGATAGGTGGAAGGCGCGTTGTTGACGATTTCGTAGTAGCCGTAATAGGTGACGATTTGCCCTTGAACCGTTCCCTGAAGAGCGAAGGAATTTCCTGTCACCGGGCCGGTAAGGGTCAGAGCCGTGTTGTCTACTCCAGTCATGGTCAGGTTGAGCGTCGGATGTTGCTCGAGTTTTCTGAGGCGGTCGCGGTGGCGGTATCGTTCGGTTGACAAGGCGAAGAGGTGTCCCCGAGCGCGCACATCTGGCCTGAGAAGTTTCCGGTTATCCTCGCCACCATATATCCGGTGATCGAACCTCCTGAGTCTGCCGTGCAGGCATTGCTGGTTCCGCTTCTGGTATCCGGCGTGTACGTTCCCTTCAGGAGGCTTTTGCCATCGCCACTTAATGTGCCGGTGACTTTGAAAACATTGCCGTTCTCGGTAAACGTAAACTGCACTTGCGAGTCTGGGGATGTGACCGTGCCCAGTCAGACTGCTGTTTCCGGGAGTACTCTGGCAAGGACCGCCGAACTCGGAGACGTTCAGGCTGTTTGGAAGAAGAGAGACGAAGGAAATCTGATCGCTGTTCGCGGTGATGTTGCCATCGGGCAAATTCAAACCATTTTGGAGATCCTGTCCTTCCGAGAGCGCGACCTCGATTCCAGTAACAACTCCGGTGAGCAGGCCGGAGGTCGTGGGTTGAGTTTCGTGCCGTCGATGAAGGGCTCGGCGACCTGCCCGCACGACAGCCGAGACGCGGTTTAGCATCCCTTCAGTGGCGGGGTTGGTTCCGCATCATGGGACCGCTGCGAGTCCTTGTTCTTGACTCGTTCGGACGATCTTTACCGGTCCGAGCAGTCCGGCCTCGACTAGCTTGGAATCGGCTTTGTAGAACTTGGGCGATGTGAACGTGTACGTCTTGGTGACATTCGGCTGACGATCGCCAATGATGCGATTGACCCATGCGTCCGTGACCGTGATCTCCAGAGCATTCTTTCCGGGCTTTAGAACATCGGTAATGTCAAGGCGGTAAGGCGGCTTCCAGGCAATTCCAAGGGGCTTGCCATTTATGGTGACTTCGGCCAGATTTTTTACGTCGCCGAGGTCAAGCCATAGATGTGCATTCTTGGTAAGCCAATCGGCGGGTACGCCGATGGTTTTCGTGTATGTTCCCTTTCCTGAAAAATACTTCACTCCCTCGTTGGAACTTTCGCTCCAGGACGACAGCTTATCGATCGTGACGGTCGGCGGAGCGCCGAGATTTGGTTCAAAGCTGAGATCCCAGGGACCTTCGATTGTGGTGATGGTCGTTTCGGTGATTTTTGGGAGGCTGCGGGAAGTACGATTGGCACGTTTACGGAATACGACGAATACCGTTCCCCACGGATCCAGATGCAACGGCACAGTCGTGTGATCGTTGGAAATTTTGAACGCAGTAGCTTCGATTGTTCCTGTATCAGCGTGCCACAGTTCAGCTTCCTTGCCGCTGATGCGGAATGTCGCGTCCAGGTTTTCGTCGTGGTCATTCCGGTTGTCTACATAATAAAGATCAGCGTCGGGGAGTTTGCGGTGGACCCATAAGAGATTCGTGTCGGCTGCTGGTTTGGTGTAATCGAAATCGGGAGTGACTCCGATCGTACGCAGAGCGTCAGCTAAATTCTTGTCTCCATAAACTCTGCCTTTGCCCACGGAATTGCCACTACCCGAACCCCATAGCTGGTTTGCAATGCTCTCGAATTCTTTGGAGTCGTCGCTCAAACTTGGAGTGTCGGTCGGCTTCGCGCCTACAACGATTGCTCCGCCCTGAACCAGATCACGGATCTTCTTGAGAACTGGCAAAGACATGTGTTGGCTGTGCGGGTCGAGTGCAAGCACGCGATAGCGCATACCGCTTGGTGTGGCGAGTTGTCCATCCTTAAAGGTGAGGACGTGAATCAGTGCATCGGCATTGATGTAGTCAAAGTTGTATCCAGGAGGAACATCGGGGTTTTTCTTGCCAAACAAAGCGGTGAGGTTGGAGTCTTCGCCGTAGAAGTAGGCGATGTCGGCGTCAAAACGTCCTTGTTGCAACAGATAGGAACTGCGCGCTAGGTATGAGATCCAGGGCTTCGCTTGTTCCGCCCAGGTTTCATTGCGGTTAAACCATTGCCCGAACGGTCCGAGGGCGAGACCGGGCCTCTTGTCGAGCAGAGGCTGATGGACCGAGGTATGAATGACGAACCGGTTCAAACCCATGGCTAGTTCTTTGTCGGCCGTGGGCTTCAGGGTAGCAGGCGACCATGCCCATGCCCCCGAGGATGCTGTCAACGATTCCGCCGCTACGAGATTCTGTCCATAGATGTGCGCGACTGACGCTGATTCTCGGATGTCGGCGTTGTAGCCATATTGCTCATTGTTCACGCCGGGTTTTTGAGTCCACATGGCCGACATGGGAACGTCGTTGCCACGCTTGACTTCCATGCCGTCGCCGATGAACGCGCGGCCTTCTTCGTGGGACTCTCCGTAGTGACCCATTCCACGGGCGTGAAGGATGTCGTTGATTTGGTCGTAGTGATTTTCGGCGAGCAACTCTCCCAGTGTCTTGCGGAAATCCCACAGGAAACGCTCGCTGTCCTGGGAGCTGTCAATCACTCGTCCGGCAAGCACGGGCATCCATGGCGTCAGGTCGTATCCGCGGCGCTTTTTGAACTCAGCGATGAGGTCGTCGGTCCAGTTTGCAGTGCCCGCTTCCCAGCTGTCGCTAATCATGTAGCGCAAGCCTCGTTTGCCCATTAAATCCCCGACTGCGGCCTGGTAGCTGTCGAGGTACGTGTTCATATATTCCTTCACGTCCTCGCGGTTGAGTTTGTCGACCTCCAGGCCTGTGCCTTCGGGCGATGCCGGATGATTCGTGACTCCTGTCAGCGAGTAGCCGAAACGAAGTACCACCCAGTTCCCCGCCCCGGGCGTCCAGTCTAAAGTGCCATCGGGACGCATCTTCGACGTGAGATCGACGACATCGGTTTTTCGGACAGCATCCGCAGAAGCGAACACTGGTGTGGGGAATGCATCCAGACCGATGAGATTCGCGAATCCGGCTTTCTCTTCGAAGCGGCTGACGCGGGCACCGGGGTGAAGCACGAGTTCCGAAATCTCGAAGTTTGGATCGGGCTTCATGGCGTTGAAGTCCCCGAACGGGTTCTCGACATCGAAGGCGTTTCCGCCGAAACCTCCCGTTGAGCGATCGGTGAACGCAATGCGGAAGGAGCGAGCGCTCGTAGCCGGGAACGCTATCGTGTGCTCTTGCCCGCCATCGTTGGGGATGTCGACGATCTTGCGGAAGGTTTGACCGTCGTCGCTCGTTTCTACATCCGCAATGGATGGGGCTGCTCCGAACAGGTTGGCCGCGGCTGCCCCCGGATCATTCAGGACGAGCGTGACCGCACGCATGCTCTGGGGAGATGCGAATTCATACTGTACCCACGCCTGCTGGCCTGTGGGCGCTTTAGGCAGTGGAGTGGTTTTGACTAGATCACCATCCGTCAGAAGACCCCAATCGAGATTGCTGCCGCTGGTCGTAATCTTCGGTTGCAGTGCGGAGACAGGTACATCTGTGTCAGGTACGCGATAAGCGATGACTGCGATGTCGGAATAGAAAGTTGGCGTTTTGGGCGGCTGTCCGCTGATCATGGCGAGAAAATCAAACAGCGGTATGTTCTGAAACGGGCCGCTTACCTCTGGAGGGTGTGGGAGTGCGCCGCTGAAGGTTTTGCCGCCTTCGATTCTGGTTTCGCTCCATACGACTTTTTTCATACCTTGGCTCGGCTTCACCCAAGGACCGCCAGATTCGCTCCATCCCGGAGATCCAGCAATTGCCTCTTCGAGCCCAAGTTGATCTGCTAGCACGGTGGCATAGCGAAATGCGTCCTTCCACTCCGGCGTCATGTACACGAGCCGCTCGTCGATGAGCTTCGGCGTAGTCAGCGAAGCATCGAAGTTCTGGAAGCCGCCGATGCCCACGCGGTTCATCCATTCGAGATCGAGCTTGATGCCTTCTTTGGTGATGTTGCCGTTCATCCAGTGCCACCAGACTCGCGGCCTGGCAGAATTGGGGGGATTCTTGAACCCTTCCTCCCGTAATGCAGGCGCATTCTGCGCCGCAGTCGATGCCGCCAAAGCCAACAGGATGATTGCGAGAGTACGTAGCCTTCGAGAGTCGCTCATCGGCCCCTCACTTTAGTCTGCCCTTCAGACCGGATAGGCCGCCTCGATCGAGGCGGAAAGATTCACAACGAATTTGCCTTCGCGATTTTGCCCAACGTGACTGCGCTGGGCTTCACGGTGCGCTTCTGCGTTGCGCGGTCCACCGCGATCAATCCGAATTTAGGTGTGTAACCAAAAATCCACTCGAAATTGTCGAGCAGCGACCAATGGATGTAGCCCTGAACCACGACACCGTCGTCGATACATCGCTTCACTCCGGCCAAGGCGCGTTGGATGTACTGGACGCGACGCGTGTCGTCCTCGGTCGCGACTCCGTTCTCGGTAACGATCACGGGAACTCCTGATTCCTTGGCAGCAAAGCGAACGGTGTGCTCCAAAGACTCTGGATAGAACTCGTATCCCATCTGTGTGAGTTCGGCGCCTTGCGGCGGCGGAATCGTTTTGGAGCCAATTCGCGAGCGTGTGTACGTCTGCACTCCGACAAAGTCATCTTGCTTCGCAAGCTTCAGCCAGGGGCCGTATACATCCGCCTGCTTTTCTGCGAAGCGGCTATTGGTGCCATCGGGCTGGTCATCCTCCATCGCCAAAGTCAAACCAACCGGTAAATTCTTGGCCGACTTGATGGCCGACTTCCCTTTCGTGTGCGCGACCATCATGTTCTCGCGCGACTTTTCTGCATCACCCATGAGGAAACCGCTGAATTGGGGAGCATTCAGGTATTTGCGGAGCGCGCCCTTCTGTGCCGACATTACCCCGGCTAGGTCCATCCCGGGCGGGAGGTTGGGAAGATTGATCCAGTGGAACAAATAGGGGATGTCCGGCTCATTGAAGGTAGCGGCATAGCCGATGAGGTCTCCCAGATGAGTCGTTGCCTTCCCGCAATAGCGGGCGAATAAATCCGAGGATTCCGGATTCTCCCATGCACCTTGATAGGCGAACCATCGTGGCAGAGTGAAATGCGAGTAAGTGACGAGCGGGGTGAGGCCGCGGCGGTGGCACACCTCCAGCATGCGGCGGTAGTGCTCAAGCTCGGCCAGTGAGAAGGAGCCTTTCTCTGGTTCGATTCGCGCCCACTCAATCGAAAAGCGATACGCGTTAAATCCGAGGTCCGCGAGTTGATTGATGTCCTGCTCATAGAGATGATAGTGATCACAGGCATCGCCGGATGGCTCTTTGTACATCGTGTTCGGGGCGCGTTCCAGCAGCCAGTGATCGCTGTTGATGTTATTGCCTTCGACCTGGTGGGCGGCGGTGGCCGCGCCCCAGAGGAACTTCGATGGGAATGTCTTGGGGGGAGCCAGGGTTCGACGAGCGAACGGTGTGACGTTCGCCACAGTTGTGGATAATCGGCTACCCAGGCTGACCCCAAAAGCAAACTTCGCGGTGTTCCCTATCAATTCCCTGCGATTCATGCTCATTGGCGCTTTCGCTTCAATTCACTTCGAAGTTGTACGTTCCCGACCCGACGCGAAGAAAGAGAGCGTTGTCTTGCGATTGCGTCTTGATAGGCTTGCCACCTTCCATCACCTGCTTGCGGCCGATCGCGGGCAGGAACACTTGCGCCGAAGTGTTGGGCGGGATGATGATTCGCAATGAAAACGGACCTGAGGGTTTTTGCTTCCAATCGCTGACAATCTTTCCATAGTCCGATTCATACTCTGCCCGTGCCGCGGGCATCTTCGAATCCACATGGGGGTGGATCACGATCTCTTTGAATCCTGGGCCATCAAGGTTCGTGTCAATGCCGGCCGCATAACGGTACACCCAAGCGATCACTGATCCGAACGCGTAGTGGTTGTAAGAGTTCATCGCAGGGTCGCCGGTGTCGCCGTTCCAACGCTCCCACCAAGTAGTCGCCCCCTTGGAAAGCATGTATCCCCAAGACGGATAGGTCTCATTCAGCAGCAGGCGATAGGCGACGTCGGAGCGGCCGTGGTCAGAGAGCGTAAATAGCAGGAAGGGGGTGCCCAGAAATCCTGTGGAGAGGTGCCAATCGCGCGACTCGATATCCTTCACGAGTTTATCCACCATTGCCGACTCAAGGGATGGCGGCGCCAAGTGAGTGTAGAGTGTCACGACATATGAAGTCTGGGTTCCGCTTCCGACCGTTCCGTCCTCCTTGATATATGTCTTCTGGAAGGCGGAGCGGATGTGCTCGAGGACTTCTTTATAGTGTTGTGCATCGGATTCTCTGCCAATGGCGTACGCCATCTCTGCCATCATGTTGGCGATCAGAGCCCAGTATGCTGTGGCGAGCAACTTTTTGTCGGTATTGTTATCGGGAGCAAGCCAGTCTGCATAATCTGGCCCCAAGCCGTTTTCACGGATGAATTCGGGATTCCGGGTTTGAATAAATTCCATCCAACGCTGCATGGCGCTCCAACTGCTTTCGATGACTGAGCGATCGCCGTACTGCATCCAGGTTGTCCAGGGCACAATCACTCCGGCATCACCCCAACCCGGGGCGCCGACCATGTGCTCAGTCCATGCCCACGTGCCCTCTTCGCCTGAGGGGATCGTATTGGGAGATACATTAGTGAATGCACCCTGGCTGCTCTGGGCGTCGATGATGTCCTGTATGAACTTTTGTGAGAAGGCCGCCACATCAAAGTTGTAGCTTCCGGTCCGCCAGAAAACTCCGGCATCGCCCATCCATCCCAGGCGTTCATCTCGCTGCGGACAGTCCGTGGGTATGCTGAGAAAATTTCCTCGCTGACCCCAGAGACCGATTTCCCACATGCGATTGACGAGGTCGCTTGCAACCTCGAGTTTGGCAGAAGGCTGGCTGCTGACACTGCTGACGACCTCTCCTTTCAAGCTGTCAACCGTCGGAGTACCGGGATAACCCGTGACTTCCACATAGCGAAAACCGTGGAAAGTGAAATGCGGGGCAAAGGTCTCTTCACCGTCGCCTTTCAGAATGTACGTGTCGGTAGCGTCGGCATTGCGAAGGTTCGTCGTGTAGATGGTTCCATCGGGATTCAGGATTTCAGCGAATCGCAGATGAACCTTCGTGCCGGCTGGACCTCTGACTTTGAGCGCCGCCCAGCCAACCATGTTCTGGCCCATGTCGAAGACAAAAGCACCATTCGGCAAAGGCGTGACGCCCTTCGGGGGCAAGGTCTCGATCATGTGGGCGGGCGCCGTGACCTGACTGGTGACTGCGATGGCCGGCGCGTCGTCGACAACGGCCTGACTCCAGCGGGAATCATCGAATTCTGACTGCAGCCATCCGGAATGCTCCAACCGCGCGTCGTACGTTTCCCCGCTGTAAATCTCCGATCGAAGGACGGGAGAAGAAGCTGCCTTCCAGGAATCGTCGGTAACGACCTGATCCCGCGAGCCGTCCGCGTACCGCAGTTCAAGCTCTGCCCGAAACCGGTTTGGAGGCGAAAAGAAATGCGTTCCGGACCACGTAAGCGGACTGCCGTACCAGCCATTGCCGAGAAGAGCGCTGATCTGATTTCTGCCGCTGTTGAAATACTCCGTGACATCGTAGGTCTGATAGAGCACCCGTTTGCGGTAATCGGTGAACTCGGGCGTGAGCACGTCGCGGCTGATGTGCTTGCCATTGAGGAACACACGGTAGCTGCCGAGTGCAGTGACGTACAGCCTGGCGCTGGCAATGGTGTTGTGAATGTCGATGGTGCGGCGGAAGGAAGCTGCCGGCTGGGGCATCGGTCCGGGGTCGCCGAGTTTGTTGTCGCCTAATTCAGCCACCACATTGGCGGGCTGCCAGGAGTCATTTCCGGTGGAGGCCTGCCAGGTTTCTCCCGACGCAATGCGCTGCATCGACCCGCCGGCGTCGATGATCTTCACCAGCGCTGCAACGGCAGCCTTCGTCGTCTGTTTGGCTTCCTCTTTCGGAATGCGTGGAGCGGTCACCGCGATCTCAACAACGTTGTCTCCAACTTTCAGTTCGTCACTTATGTCACGGCGATCGAAGGCTTCCCAACCATGCTTCTTTCCGACTTCAACCCCATTGACCTTTGCGAGGAAGTCTCCGCGTGCGGCAATCAGCAAAACACCGCTGAGAGGCTTGTGTGAAAGCTGCACGTTCACGCGAAAACTGGCTGAACTCTGTGAGGTCACCGCAAGTGCATCTTGCCCCTTTACCCATATCCAGCGGATATCCTTGCGATCGGGTTCGTTGTCTGGATTTTTCCAAGTGATCCACTTCGCTTTCCAATCCTCAGGACGGAGAAGGCCCATTTCCCACCAGGCGTCATCAGTTGAGTCGGTGATGTTGCCCGCTTTATCCCATACTCGAATTTTCCAGTAGTAGCGCTTGCGCGATTCCAGGGCCGGACCCTTGTAAGGAATATCGATCGAAACATCCGAAGTTGTCTTGCCGCTATCCCAGATGTCGGCATGGCCGGAACGCAGCGCCACGATGCTGCTTGCAACAAGAATCTGATAAGCAGACTGCTTCCAATTTCGCTCAGTGCTGTCGCTTTGCCATGAGAGGTGAGGAGACGGCGAATCGATACCCAGAGGATTCTCCCGGTATTCACAGCGCAAATGGACGGGCGCGGCCAAAGCTGCACTGGCAAGACCTGCGAGACCAATGACTACATTGAGCAATTTTGAGGATCTCAAGTGGTTCTCCTGTCGTGGTGCAGGGCATTCGCACGGCACGCAAGATGGGATTCGGAGAGCAGATGCAGACATGGTCCGATTAAGGATGGCGCCGATGGTTTCACCGGGCCGACGGCACTGTCAACTCGGCGAGTACCGATTTTCGTGCATTTCGCGTTGTGAAAGACGGGCGCTTGAGATCGGTTAAAGAATGAGCGTGTAACTGGAGCCTACGAGGCATTCGTCGGTAGTCCGGAAAACATTCTCCAATGGGTCAATTTCGCATTGCAGAACAGAATTCATTACGTCTGTGATTTACTGAGGGGCAGCTTCGATCTCCTGCTTCGTGACTTCGCGCGATGAAAAAACGGGCTCTAGACCCCGCTGCTGGCTAGCCCGGTCGTGCAGACGACCATATTCGGCCAAAGCCTTTTGCTGATCGGCGTTGTTGCCCAACGATTTCTGAATCTGAGCCAGGCGGTACCACCCGACTTCATTTTCCGGATCAATGGCGACGGCCCGCTGTGCATGGGTCAAAGCTTGCTCAGGCAGTTTCTTTGATTGCAATACAGCAGCGAGGCCGAGCTGTGCTTCTGGGAAATCCGGATAGTGGCGGAGAGCTTGTTCGAAGTATTGCTGCGCTTCGTCGAAGCGATTCGCTTTGCGACGTAGTTCACCAAGTTCGTAGGCCGAGTTGGCGTTTGCGGGATCGATCTGCAGTTCCTGTTGGAACTCGGCCTCGGCGGCGGCAAGATCTTCGGCGGAGTGGCGCCGCCAGTACCGTCCCAACAGACTTTGTCCCAGTCGGTAGTGAACTCCGGGTCTCTGTGGATCGAGCTTTAACACTTCCTTGTATTCGGGGATGGCCTGATCGAAAGCACCCTGGCTCTCATTCGCTTCTGCGGCGGCAAGATGTCTCCACACAGATGTGGGAGCAAGCTGCGCCAGCTTCTCCATGGTGAGGAACGCAAGATTTCCGTAAATCTTGCCGGTCTGATAGAGGATCTCGGGATCGTCGGGAAACAGGCGATTCAGCTGCATCGCGACTTCGACCGCTTTATCATCTTTCTTCAGGCCGGTGTAGGCGCGCTGGAGCTCCAGACCGCACATGCGCTTGATTTCAGTGTCCGGGGAATGCTTAAGACACTTTTCCAATCCCGGGATTGCTTCGCTGTAGTGGCCGACCTCTGACAGCGACATTGCAAGGAGATTTTCCGATTTCACGAGTGAGGGCTTTAGCTTTAGGGCCTGGCGAAGCGTGGGAACCGCCTCTTCAAACTTTCGCTCCTGAAAGTAGATCAGACCAAGGTTCGCGTGGACCTCGGCAACGTTGGGCTCAAGTTGCCGTAGTTGTTCGAATGCTTTCTCGGCTTCTGCGTACCTTCCGGAGGCCAACGCCGATTGGCCTACTTCGGCGATGCGCTCAGCGGAGTCGTTTTCCTGGGCATTCGCACCAATTGGCAAGCAACCGAGAACACACAACAGAGCCCCAAGCGACTTCAGGTGCTTCACGAGGCGAGTGTACCTCAAAAAGATCTCGCCAGCCGATACGGGCTGGCGGGTCGTTCCCTTCAGGCCAATCCTTAGAAGACCAACTTCCCGCCGAGTTGAATGATTCGGCCCGGATGGGCCGCCTGCACTTGACCAAAGCCAGGATTATTTGGGTTGTCTCCAATGGGTGCTCCGATTCCTGTCGAGGTGAATGGATCGAACCCATACTGGTGGTGGTTGAAGACGTTGAATGCCTCCGCTCTGAACTGGAACGCGACCCTTTCCGTGAAGCGGAAGTCCTTGCCGATACCCATATCCCAGTTGTTGATGCCCGGCCCTCGCAAGATGTCGCGGCCTGTGTTCCCAAACTGCCCGGAGAGCGGCTGACAGAAGGAAACGCCACTCAGGTTTGCGGCGACGCAGGTTCCGTTCGCGCCTGGATTGACGGGATCCGTCGAAAGCGTGTTGTTGAACCAATGATTAATATCCTTGTGGAATCCGCTGGGATACGGATTGCCGATCTGGGTACAACGTTGGGTGAAACTCAACAGCAGACCGCTGGCGTCGTTACAAAGAATGGAGAAGGGGAACCCGCGTTGGAAGGTTGTAATCGCGGTGACTTGCCAGCCGCCAACGGCTGCATCCAGCGCTCTGTTCATATTGCCGCCAAAGTGCTTGCCGCGCCCGATCGGAAGCTGATACACGAGGCTGTTGACGAACCTGTGGTCAACGTCAAAATCGGAACGGCCGTAGTCTAGGTGTGGATTATGCTCATCCATGTGGCCGGCGAACGCGTTGGTCGAGCCCACACCGGCAGCGGCCGACTTGTCATCAAGGCTCTTCGCCCAGGTGTAGACCGCCAATAGAGCCAATGAACCGGTCCTGCGTTCCAGTTTTACGTTGCCGGCGTTGTAACTCGAATATCCGGTGTAGCCGCTATCGAGGAATCCGAGAGAAGACGTAATGTTTTGGAACGGCCTCCTACTCGATACCGGGCAGAAATTCGCGACGTCGGATGGATCGCCGTTCGTCAGCGGATCGCATAAGGCAGGATTGGGCGGAGGCAATGGCTGACCGATATTGAGACGATTCAGCAGGTGTGTTCCTTTGTTTCCGACGTAGTTCACCTCCAAAGTTGTATTTCTCGCCACCTCCCGTTGTACCGAGAAGGACCACTGCTGAACGTACGGGTTACGCGGATGTTCGGAGATGATCACTGCAAAGAACTGGCTTCCATCCTGTGCCGCCGTTACCTGATGCAATGGAACGGGTGGAAACATATTGTCCGTCAACTTCGGATTGCAGGCCGGATTTCCGGCGGTTCCACAATTGGAGACATCGGACACGGGACTATTGTTGGCGCGAACGACGAAGGGGTAAATGTCTCCGGAGTCGTCAATCTCGCGGGTTTCAAACGAATCGAAGAAAATGCCGTATCCGCCGCGAAGCACGGTCTTATCGTTGAGCCGGTATGCCAGGCCTATGCGTGGAGCAAAGGGTTTTTTGGAACCATCGGCTGGATTCGTGCGGCCGCAGTAGCTGTAAAATCCGTTTCCGTCTGGGGCTATCGGACCGCCGAGACTCTGCACGGTTTGCGTCCCGAGTGCCTTATCCGCGTAGCACAGGCCACCACCCGGGTTGGACCGGTCGAACCAAAACATCTTGTTGTCTTTTTCTGTGGGTACCGATCGATAATCCCATCGCAGGCCAATGTTCACCGTAAGGCGGTTCGTGGCTTTCCAGTCATCCTGAATGAATGGGGCAAAGTACATGAAACGGTACTGATTGAGGTTGCCTGCCACATTGGTCGGGCTGAATGGGCCCGGTTGGAACGTTGAGGCGGCGTTGTAGTATCCCAGCAGAAAGTCGGCGATCGAGTTGCCCGTACCGCAGAACGGCGTGGCACAGCCCTTGCTGCCGTTGCCGCCGTTGTTAATTACGGTATCGTTGCTGTAATTGAAGTTTCCGAGGAAGTCGGCCGAGAGATCACGCCGTTGTAGCGACCGGCGATAATCGAAACCTACGCTGACCGTGTGCCTGCCTTTCATCAGCGTGAGCGTGTCAGAAAATTGCCATGTGGGAATATCGCTTGTGGTGGTGTCATTCCCTTGGCTTCCCACCGACGCGTAAGGCCCGCCGAGACTTACCGTGGGAAAGAGTCGCGCGTAATCGGGCAAGTTTGGATATACGCCAGTGATGTTCAGGGCAGATACCTGGGCTGCTGTGATCGGCTTTCCTCCCTGAATTGCAATCGGCTCGAGGCGGCCAAAGCGGAAGTTGTTGATGATCCGAGGGCCGAATTCCTTGGTGTGCGAAATCATCCAGCCCTCGGCCTTTTCGTTGAAAACTCCTATGCCGTAGGGAACGGTAATTGATCCATTGACATTGTCGTTGTCATAGGTCGCGGTCGTGTAGCGGAAGAACACTTTGCCAAAGCGCCCGAGTTCCTGGTCAAGGCGATAGGTCTGTTGGTTGGTGGTCTGCGGCAATGTTATTGCGAGCCGATAATTGAAGCCCGCTCCTCCACAACCTACGCAGTTCGGACTGGGAAACATGTTCAAGCCCAGAGTCTGTTGCGCAAGGATAGAGAACCGGCTGGGATCGATTGTGTTATTCGTGAATGGGGCACCAGTCAATGGATCGATCGGCATGCAAGCAGTCGACGCTGTCGGCGTGCATGTACCACCAGCGAAAGTAGGGAGAGCCAGCCCTGAGGAGGAGAAATTGCCACTGAGTTGAGCCACCTCGGGAACCGTGAAGTTGCTTTGATCAAAACCATTGCGGACTCTCCATCCCTCGTAGTTGACCAGGAAGAACGTTTTGTTTCGGCCGTCGTACACCTTCGGGATGTAAATTGGACCGCCGATAACAAAGCCGAATTGATTCTGGCGCAATTCCGGGAGTTTCTGTTGAAAGGGCGCCTTGGCATCGAAGGCGTCATTCCTGAGAAATTCAAATGCCGTGCCATGCAGCTGATTTGTTCCATTCTTGGTTACGATATTTACCTGGTTGGCGCTGAAGCCGTACTCGGCCGAATACGTCTCGCTCTGAATCTTGAACTCCTGTATGGCGTCTTGCGACAGAATCACAGCGGGAGTGTTGAGAGCGGTGTCTGTATTGATAAGTCCGTCTAGAGTGTAGTTATTCGAAGTCGGGCGCCCACCGTTGATACTGATGGCGTTGCCTTCGCCCTGCCGCATTTGACCTTGTTCGCCGTTGGTCTGCACGGCTCCAGCACCGATAAACAAGAGGCTCACGAAATTTCGTCCATTGAGAGGTAACTGGTCTACCTGCTTTTGTGTCACGATCTGCGAAACCGCGGCAGTGTCAGTGTCGAGAGTCACGGCGCTGGCCTCGACCTGAACAGTTTCGGACACAGCACCCGGCTTCATCGCGAAGTTGACACGCGCCTGCTGCGCGACCACCAAAGTCACTCCGTCCGTTATCACCTTCTGAAATCCGGGGGCCTGCACTGTGACGCGATACGGTCCGGGCTGCAGATAAGGAACCGTATAATCGCCCGATGAGGTTGTCTGCACACGGTTGGTGATGTTGGTGGCTGTGTTAGTGACTTCGACATTAGCGTTGGCGACCACAGCACCGGAGTTATCGGTCACCGTTCCCAGTATCGTTCCATAGGCGCCACCTTGGCCGTGAAGGTAAGCAGCCGCAGAACTGACTAGAATCCATAGCAAGACAGTGCGGGTCGTCGCGGACATGTGAGTTCTCCTGGCAACGTTTCGTCTGCGGGGAACCCGGTCGCAAACACGAAGGCGCGAAAGCAGATCTCGGACCTTGCCCCATCCCCACGACGGCTGTCGCGTGTACTGGGGGCGGATGCTCCCATTCACCGTTGAACATCGTCAACTCACAATGAGGAAAGGCGGGGCATTTTGCGGTGAAAAACTGCTGATCTTGCGAAGGGGACGGTCGCCAAATCGTTATTCACCAACTGATTCAACGCTTAACCTGCGATCTAGTTTCGCGTGTGTACATGCGGTCGCATGAGTAAGTTCGTTTTGCATTGCAGAAAACGTTGGCGGATATCGTGGTGGTGGACAGGCAAACCGGCCGCAAGAACTGGACGCAGCAGAATAGTTCTCTAGTGCCCTAGCTATCGATCTAGTGTGCTAGGTGTTGGCGCAGAGACTCGAGAGGTTCGGTTCGCACCAATTTCGCGAGAGCGTCATTGGGATAGTAATGATCCACCGTGCCGGGAGTTACGAGTTTATGCTCGACAAAAACGGCGGGCGGGACCGGACGTTGATTCAGGATGTCAAGACTGACGCGAATCAGATTCTCCCCGTACCGTTCAGGAAAATACGCCACTGAACCGACAAATCGAGTCTTGGCCTGACGCAATTCGGCTCGGCCTTCGGGCGACGCGTTCTGCCCCATGACGGCACAGTTGTCTGTGCGACCGGCCTCCTCGAACGCGCGCAGTGCACCCAGCGCACTGGGATCATTGATGGCGCCGAGCAACACATGTCGCGCGTGGGAGGCGCGCAGATGCCTGCGCACCGCTTCAAAGCTGGGCCCAAGTTCTCCATCCCCCTCCAGGTAAGTAACTCGGCAATGGGCAGCGCTGGGTAATATCAGATTGATTCCTACAAGCAGACCTGAAAGTCGCATGCGAGGAAGGTTGCCGGCTCGCTTCAATTCCAGCAGTACGATCTCGTCGATTTCGGAGTGCCAGTGTTCTTTGACCCAGCGGCCGAGATAGCGTCCCCCAATCAGTCCCGCCTCATAATTGTTGGCGCCGTAATATGTTGCGCCCGGATGCGGAATATCGATCGCGATCATCGGGATACCAGCCTCGCGATACTTCGCGGCCACGATGGGAGCAACTTCTTCGTCAGTTTGAAATTCGATGGCGAGGTCTACCTTCTCACGCACTAATAGATCTGCGTTCCGCTGAGCGGTTTTAGCACTATAGCGGTTGTCGAGAGATATGAGTTCGATGCCCT
>Ga0126378_10000988_pt1 | contig 21239 bp, 22 predicted proteins | sample PanSoiMetPlot_23_FD_92587 | JGI IMG/M metagenome (GOLD analysis project Ga0126378, IMG submission 92587) | Tropical forest soil microbial communities from Panama - MetaG Plot_23 | ecosystem: Environmental > Terrestrial > Soil > Tropical forest > Bulk soil | place: Panama | collected 2016-02-17
CTCACCCGCCGGTGATAGAGCAGCCCGGCATTGCCGCGGATGAATAAGAGGACGCGCCCGCCGAGATGGCGGAACAGCAAGAGCGGCAGGTACCCGCTCCACAAGAACGGCATGACCGAGATGCCGTGTTCGTGTGAGCCTCGGATCGCCCGCCACATGAAGAGGACCGGCACCGCGAACACTAGCGGTTCGGCGACGATCCACATGAAGCCGAGGCTCTCCCGGCCGAAGCGGGTGTAGATTTCGCGGATCGTCAGAGCGCCGACGACCCGCCATTGAATGGCGAGACCCCGCCAGAACGATGCCGCATTGCGCGCTTCGCTCATCGCAAGGCGACCCTCAGGCCGCCGCGTGCTCGCGGGCGCTCACCACAAGAAGCCAAGCAATGGCATAGACAATCAGGCAGCTCACGAGGACCATCGCGAAGCAGAGCCCGCGCTTGGGATAGAGCGGGTAATCGGCGAGGTTCGGCTGCGCGATCGTTTCGAGATAGAGCTGCTGGCGCTGCGCTTCGATGCGCGCGGCTTCGAGCGACGTGAAGGCCGAGGCGAGCGCCCGTTCGGCGAGCTGGCGCTGTACGTCCAGCCGTTCGTACTCGGTCAAGGTTGACACCACCGAGCCGGTTTCGCCGCTCAATTTGCCGCGCTCCTCAGCGATCAATTTGTCGAGCTGTGCGATGCGCGTCTTGACGAGCGGGATCTGCGGGCTGCTGGGCGAGTTGTTTAAGAGCTCGCCCAACTGCGTGCGCGCATTGGCGAGCGCAGAGTTCATCTGGCCTATCACCTCGAGGACGGCGGCCGACGAGCTCTTCGGGTCGAGCATCTTTTGTTTGACGCGATAAGCGGTCAGGTCGCCCTGGATCTCGGCGATCCGCTGCTCGGCGCGGTCGACCTCGCGCTGCGCAACTTGGAGCGCGTCGCGGCGCGCCCGGTCGTTGAGCTCGTTGACGAGTTCCTCGCTGTAATTGAGGAGTGCGTTGGCGATCATCTGCGCGTCTTCCGGGCGATAGGCCTTGGCTATCAGCGCTGTGACGCCCGTCGTCGTATCGGTCTCGACCGAGACGAACCACCCGTAATGCCAGAACAAGGACTCGAAGTCCTGGCGCCAGAACAGGATGCCCGGGAAACGGGTGACGAAATCGCCCTCCGGCCGGCTGAGGACGGTGCGCAGGTCGTTCTGCTTTTCGAGCTTGCGCACCGCGTCGCGCGTCATGACGTAATCTTGCACTGCCGCCGTGTCGTCATACGCCCGCGCCAGCCCCGCCGATTGCATCAGCGCGCCCATTGGGGTGGTCTGCACCGCCTTCGGGCTGCGCACAATGAACTTTGCTTCCGACGAGTAGAGATCCGAGGCTATCGCGAAGAAGTAGACGCCCGCGACCAGCGTCGGCAGCCCGACGATCGCCCAGAACCAAATGTTGATCGAGTGGAAAAACCGCCCGACCCGCCACCCCAGGCGCGGGCGAACCGCGATGTCGACCGCGGCGGCGCGGCCGAGCGAGAGTACGCGTTCAAGCGGCGAGGTTTCTGCCATCTGGGTGATCCGTAAAACCTACGCGGTCAGCTTTCTCTAACCCAAGACGCGTCCGGTGGCCAAGCGGTTAACGCATCGGATTATGCCATGGCTCGCAGCTCAGCACAGAGAATCGTAAAGCGCGGCGACCCGCTGGCGGTACTGTTCGACCGAGAATTTCTCCGCTTGCACTTTGCCGCGACGCGAGAGTTCAGCGCGCAGATCGGCGTCGTTCGCGATCGTCCAGATTGCCCACGCGATATCATCGGCGTCATACGGGTCGACGAGCAAGGCCGCCTCGCCGGCGACCTCAGGGAGCGAGGATTCCCGTGAGGTGACAACTGGCGTGCCGAGCGCCATCGCTTCGAGGACCGGGAGGCCAAAGCCCTCGTAGAGAGATGGAAATACCACGGCGCGCGCGCCGCGGATCAGGCTCACCAGCGTCGAGAGGCTGACATAGCGGAAGCGGCGAACGGCCCGCCGCAGCGGGGCCCGATCGAGCCCGTTCCGTCGCGGCTCATTGTCGCGCAGCTCGTCTAGCAATCTGGTTTCGGTTTGGTTATGCCAGCCCTCGGCTGCGACCAGGACCAGCGGAATATCGACGCCCGACGCGAGATAAGCCTCGATCAGCCGGCCAACGTTCTTTTTCGGCTCGAGCGCCCCGAAAAAGAAGAGATACTGATCAACCTCTATTCCGAAAGATCCCGCCAGCTGTTCCGCGATGGCTTCCTTGGAGCGTTGCAGATAGGATTTTGGGAAGTGGACAGCTTCGTAGGTATTTGTGATGCGTTTTTCATCAACACCAAGAAGTTCGATGATGTCACGTTTCGAGTTCTCGGAGACCGTCACGATATGGTCGGCCTCAGCGGCGATTTTCTTGAGCAATCGGAACATCTGGCGCTTGTTGTCCAGCGTTGCAAACGGCAGGCGCAGCGGCACGAGGTCATGGATCGTGTAAATATTGCACGTGGACTTCGAGCGTAGCGGTAGCTGATAAGTGCAGTGAAATATATCGGGCTTGGGATCGAAGGTTAGATCGACGAAATTCTTAGACCACGCAAAATGGATCCGGGCATTCTCGAATAGCCTGCGTGTGACGAAGACGTGATCATGTTCGGGCAGCGTCGAAGCGAATTGACGGGTGACCACCGCACCGCTCAAATCGACCGGCATGGGCTTGACTGGCAAACGATAGCGCAGTTGATCCGTAATGTAGCCCAGCAGCTCGCGCATCGCGGACCGCTTTATCGCCCGCTTTTCATCGAAAAACGTGACTTCGCGCAGCAGCGAATCGCGGGGCGGCACCTGCGGAGAGCCGTAGACGACGCCGACCTCGTGGCCGAGCTCACGGACGATCTGCGCGAGCATGCGCGTATAAGTGGCGACCCCAGTCCCTTCGGCCAGCGAGAGGTTCAGTCCATCATAGATGATGCGCCGGCATGCTCCCGGATGGGCGGCGCGGGCAGTGCCCTCGTGCGGTTTCGCAATTGCGCGTCTATGGACGCCATTATCCGCCGCAACCCTGGACGGCACCAACTCCATCATGTTCCTCGCAAATGGGATCCCCGCGCCGCAGCGTGATTTTCGTGGACACCGCGGATGCGATTGTCAATTGTCAAGCATGGCTAACATCGCGCGGTCGCGCCCGGATGGCGATGCGGCAATGTGATCTTGGCCGGGTGGCTTTTGCATCTTGCGACGACGCTGCAACGCGTTCGCCTGCACCGCACGGTCCCGGCCTGCTGGAGTTGCGCGGGAGCCGCACGGAGGCCGCTCTGGCCGCGGCGCTGCTTCCCGATTTTACGATCGCGGGTCGATTTCCCGGCACCCGAGATGGACACTTGGCCGGCATCCTAACTTGGTCGGCCGCGCGAAACGAGAGGCGCGAGAGGAGAAGAGCGACCGCGCTCGGGGTTCCATTCGTGCGCCTCGGTCACGGGCTTCTACGCGTTCCGCCGGGATGGAGCAACACGACGCCAGTCGTTAGCGCTACCGCGCACGAACTTATCGGACCGAGCTCGGCGGCGGACATCCTCGATGCCGACCGGTTGCTCCTCACTCGAGGCTGGGAATCCCCAGCTCTGTTGGAGCGCGCGGCGAGCGCCCGGCGGAGCATCGTCGCGCGGCAGCTCGCCGGCCCCTGGTGGAATTCGGGCCCCACGTCCGAGCTGCCGCAGCGCGACGGCTTTGCGCTGATCCTCGCCGGCGCGAATAGAAGCTCCTCCCCCGCTCTCCGCGCGGTGCTCGGGGCCGCGATAGCGGAACACGGGCCGGATCGCATCGTGCTCTTGGCCTCGAACGACGAAGACCGGCTCGCAGCTCCAGCCAGTTTTGTGAGCAATGCCGTTGCGCGCGGCTGCGCGGTTCTGACCCAACGGGCAGATCCGTGGAAGGCGATCCGGCGCGCGGGCGTCGTGTATGCGGGTGGAGGCGAGGCTGGGTTTCTTGCTTTGTTGGCCGGCGTCGAAGTCCGTTGCTTTGCCGAATGCTTCTATTCAGGCTGGGGCGTCACAAGCGACGAAGCGGGCGTTCCGCAGAAGCCGTTCGCCCGAACGGTCGAAGAGATCTTCGCTGGCGCCTGCCTGATCGCGACTCGTTACCTCGATCCTTTCCACAACACCGCCACCTCGCTCGAAGAGACCCTGGAACTCATCGGCGAGTGGCGAAAAATTGAGGCCACCAACCGCGGCATTGCGGTGTGTCTCGGGATGTCCTTCTGGAAGCGCCGGCAGGTTGCGGGCTTCCTGCAATCGGGCGCCGGACCGCTCGTTTTTCGGCGCACCGCGAGAGCAGCGCTGTGCAAGGCCCGCAGCCGGCCCGGCAGCGCTGTAGCGGTCTGGACGTCGCGCGCTCCCGACGGGCTCGCGAAATCGGCTGAAGATCAGGGCATTCCGCTCGTTCGCGTAGAGGACGGGTTCATTCGGTCGGTCGGCCTCGGCTCCGATTTCATGCCGGCCGCGTCGCTCGTTCTCGACAAGCGGAGCATGTATTTCGACCCGCGCGTGTGCAGCGATCTGGAACTTCTTCTTCTGGAAACCGAATTCGATGCCGCCTTGATCGAACGCGCGCGGCGTCTGATCGCGCAGCTCGTCGCGCGCGGCGTCACGAAGTACAATCTCGGAAAGTCGACCGCCGCGATCCAATGGTCGCCTGGCCGCCGACGCATTCTAGTGCCGGGACAAGTCGAGGACGATCTCTCAATTCAGCTCGGCGGTGCGGGCGCCACCGGTAATCTTGACCTCCTCCGCCGCGTGCGGGTGGCCAATCCTGGTGCGTTCATTGCATATAAGCCGCATCCCGACGTCGAAGCCGGCCACCGCAAGGGGAGGATCCCCGACGCGGCCACCCTCGGTTTGGCCGATGCCATTATTCGCGATGTCTCCACCGCCGCGCTCCTCGCGGAAATCGACGAATTGCACACGCTGACCTCGCTCACTGGTTTCGAGGCGTTGTTGCGAGGCCGGCGGGTCGCCGTCTACGGCAAGCCGTTTTACGCGGGCTGGGGACTTACGACGGATTTTGCCGGGATCGATCGCGGTCGCCGGTTGAGCCTCGAGGAATTGGTTGCCGGCGCGTTGATTCTCTACCCGCGCTATCTCGACCCGCTGACACGGCTGCCCTGCGGGCCAGAAGTCGTCATCGAGCGGATCGACAAACCGGAGCTTTGGAAACCAGGACCGCTCGTCCTCGCCCGCCGCCTTCAGGGTATTCTTGTCCGACGCTGGACCGGGCTCGTCGGCAGATCCGGATCGGCTCCGACTAGTCCGCTGTTACAAACTCGCCGTGACGATTCACGGACGCTGCGACCTTAGGTCTCGGGGATGCGCGCACCGTTCGGCGTCGTAATCGTCACCGGCGCTTCGAGCGGGCTGGGCGCTTCCTTGGCGAAGGCGTATGCCGGCTCTCACATCATTCTCGGCTTGCTCGGGCGCGACAAGCAACGTCTCGACGAGACGGCGCACGCCTGTGAAGTGAAGGGGGCAACCGCGATCGCCGCTGCAATCGACGTGACTGATATGTCTGCGATGGCGTCCTGGTTGCGCGAATTCGATTCGCAACACGCCGTCGAGCTATTGGTGGCCAATGCCGGCACCTCCGGCGGGCCTCACCCAGACAGCCCCTCAGAGGGCGTCGATGCGGTCGCGCGTCAAGTCCAGGTGAATCTGCTCGGCGCCGTCAACACGATTGAGCCGCTTCTTCCGGGATTGTGCTCGCGCCGGCGCGGGCGCGTGGCGGTGGTCTCATCTATCGCCGCCTATCGGGGGCTACCTTACAGCCCGGGCTATTGCGCAAGCAAAGCTGGGTTGCGCGCCTATTCGGAGGCTTTGCGGCCTCGCCTGGCGCAACACAACATCGGAACGACGGTTATCTGTCCCGGTTTCTTCGATTCACCGATGACGGACCGCTTCGACGGTCCGACGCCATTTCTGCTCAGCAGTGAGCGTGCCGCCTCAATCGTCAAGCGGGGGATCGACCGCGGCCGGCGCCGCGTCGCGTTTCCATGGCCCCTCGTACTCGGCCTGCAGTTCTGCGATCTCGTGCCCGCCGCCATCGGAGATGCAATCTTGCGGCGCTACCGTTTCCGCATTCACCCGGCCTAAGCGGGCGCGATGAGCGAGGCGCTTCATGTTGCGGTGGGCGGCGTCCTCGCGCTCGCTGCATGGTTGATTCCGCGGCGCGTCGCCGCGGCCCGTGCCACAAAACCGGCAGCCCTGTTGCTCGATGTGCTGCCGGTACTGTTCGCGGGCAGCGTTGTGCTCGCGGCAACCGGCAGGCCAATTTTCACGGGCTTCGTCTTGCTCTCTTTCGGCGCGGGCTTTGCACTCGCCGACCGCACAAAACGTCAGGTTTTGCGGGAACCGGTCGTATTCTCCGATGTGTCCGAGCTTCCGCAGGTGTTTAGCCACCCTCAGCTATATCTTCCTTTCGCGGGTCCCGCGCTGGTCGTGGGCGGCGCCGCCGCCGCAGCGATGCTCTGCGTCCTTTTGTTGGTTATCGAAGCGGCTCTGTGGGACCCGAACCCGCTGCTGGTGATTTGCTACGGTTGCTTCCTGATAGCGGGCGTGCGGTTCCTGTCACGCGAGCCGGCGCTCGGCACCGCGGCCGCAGCACTGCGAGAGCTTGGCGCATCCGGCGAGCCGTTCAGCGATGCCGCGGCGCTGGGCCCATTCGCGATGGTGCTCGCCTGGGGAGTGATTGCCAGGGCCGAGCGCGCGGTCCGGCAGGCCCGTTACCCGCCGCCGCGGGCGCCCGCGCTCCGGTCAGCGAAGCGGCCGGGAGGTCTCCCGTTGATCCTGGTGCAATGCGAGTCGTTCTTCGATGCGCGACGGCTCTCAGTCCTCGTCCCGGACACGCTTCTGTCAGGCTACGACGCGTGCCGTGCGAGCGGCGGCGCTTATGGCCGACTAGATGTCCCCGCTTGGGGTGCCAATACAATGCGGGCCGAATTCGCCGTCCTGACCGGTATACGGGATAGCGAACTTGGCTATGACCGATTCAATCCCTATCACGCCTTTGCCCGTGTCCCAATCGCCTCACTCGCTTGGCGTCTGCGAAATCAAGGTTACCGAACGGTTTGCCTGCACCCCTTCGATCGCAGCTTTTTTCGTCGCGACCTGACACTTCCGGCGCTCGGTTTCGAAACCTTTCTCGGCAGGGAGACACTCGGTGGCTCGCGACGGCCGCCCTATTGCTCCGACCCTGAACTAGCACACTATGTTTTGCGGGTCCTCGAAGCCGAGGGACCGCGCGTCTTCATTTTCGCGATTACGATGGGCAATCACGGTCCCTGGCTCGAAACCGGTACTCCGATCGATCCCGACTTGCAGCAGCGCTTTGATGTCGAGAATTTGCCGCAAAGACATGAGCTGCTCCGTTACCTCGGCGGCCTGCGGAAGTCCGACGAGATGCTCCATATCCTGCTGTCCGGATTGCAACGATGCCGTCATGCAGGGGTTCTGGCGTTCTACGGCGACCACCTGCCGAGCCTGCCGCGCGCGTTTCGCCATTTTGGCTTCGACGATTTGGGCAGCGACTATCTGATGTGGCAAGATACTGGATCGCCGGCCCGACGGCTCGATTTGCCAGCCTACCGGTTCCCAGAAATCGTCATGGGCGCGTTGCAGCAAACCGGGGTTATCAATCTACGCGGCGCGGCAAGCCCTTATCCGCACCTTGGAGCGGCGAGACTGGTAGAGAGAGACGGCCTGGCTGGCTAAAAGGAGATTTAACCGCAAGTCGGGAGGAGGCGCCAGCATGGAGATGCAGGGCCAAACCGTTGTCGTGACAGGTGGCGCCTCGGGGATTGGCAAGGCCACCGCGCTTTTGCTGGCCCGCGAGGGCGCGGGCGTTTTAATCGGCGATATAGATGAAACTGGCGGCCGCGCGGCTGCCGCCGAGGCCGCTGCCGAACGGCTCGCGATCGAGTACTTGCCGCTCGATCTCACCGACCCGGCGTCGATCGAAGCTTTCATCGCTGCGGTTCACCAGCGGACCGGGCGTATTGATGGCTTGGTCAATGGCGCGGGCTGGGATCAGATCCAGCCTTTTCTGGAAAACCCGCCTGAGATGTGGGATCGCATCATCGCGATCAATCTGATGGGCGCGGTGCGGCTGACCCGCGGCGTGCTGCCGCCGATGGTCGAGGCCAGGGTTGGCAAAATCATCAACATTTCGAGCGATGCCGGGCGGGTGGGCAGCACGGGCGAGACCGTCTATGCCGCCGCGAAGGGCGGCCTGATCGCCTTCACCAAATCGCTCGCCCGCGAGCTGGCCCGCTATCAGATCAACGTCAACTGCGTGTGCCCCGGCCCAACCGATACGCCGCTATTCCAGCGCCAGCCGGAGCGCATGAAGGAGGCACTGACCCGTGCGATCCCGTTTCGCCGCATCGCAAAGCCGATCGAAATCGCGCATGCAGTGCTGTTCTTCGCGAGCCGCCGATCGGATTACATCACGGGACAGGTCTTAAGCGTTAGCGGCGGACTGACGATGACGGATTGAGGCCTGCAGCCAGCGGAAGGAGGAATAGATGCTCATGCGATTGTCGTTGATCTTAGCTGCCGTGCTGATGCTTGCTTCGGCCGGACATGCCATGGCGCAAACGATGCCGCCCGATCCCGGAGCGGCCGCGAATGTGCGCCAGAGCCAGCAATACGAGCAGGTGCTGCACACCAACCCCTCGTTCCGCGGCAAACGCATGCAGGAGGAGTGCGGCCCCGTAACCGATCCCGAGCTGCACGCGAGTTGCGTTGCTTCGTTTGGCGCAGATGACGCCTTGCCGCCGAGCAAACGCCGCAGCCAGTGAACCAATTGCCGGAGGAAATCAAAATGTCGAATCCTGCACCGGGTTTTGCCAAACGCCCCGATTATCGCGTCGACCTGTCGCCGGAAACGCGGCGCGTCAAGGTAGTGCTCGCCGGAGTGACGATCGCTGATAGCGGTGCTGCGCTGCGAGTCGAAGAAACCGGCCACAGCCCAGTCTATTACCTGCCGGAAAAGGATGTGCGGCTCGATTTGCTGCATCCGACCGAGCACCACACCCAGTGTCCCTACAAGGGCGAGGCCTCGTATTGGACGGTTGAGCTTCCCGACGGCAGCAGCCCGAAACGCCGCTCGGAGAACGCAGTTTGGGCCTACCGCGATCCTTATGACGAGGTTTCGGGCCTCGCCGGCTATTATGCCTTTTACCCCAATCGCGTCGATGCGATCACCGTGGCGTGACCGGCGGCGCGGCAAAATGCATCTGACGCAGAATTGGGGGATCCGGAAGCCGGGCGCATCATCACGCGGCGGCATCGTCGCGGCGCAAAACGGGACCGCGGCTCAAATCGGGGCAGAGGTGCTCGCGGGCGGGGGCAGCGCGGTCGATGCCACCGTCGCGACGGCTTTTGCCTTGGCCGTGGTCGAGCCGTGGAGCAGTGGTATCGGCGGCATCGGCCATCTCGTCGTGCATCAGGCCGGCGCCGCTCGCGCCGAAAACGTCGATTTTGGTCCGGTCGCGCCGCGCGGTCTCGATGCCGCAGCCTACGCGCTCTCCGGAGAGACGCGAAGCGAGCTGTTCACCTGGCCGCGGGTTGATGGCGACCGCAATATGCGTGGCCCGCCATCCTTCACGATCCCGAGCGCGGTGCGTGGCTATGCGCTGGCCGCCGAGCGTTTCGGCCGGATGCCATGGCGCGATCTGGTTACGCCGGCGGTCCGCCTCGCGCGATCCGGATTGCCGGTCGACTGGTTCACGACCCTCAAGGTCGCGAACGCAGCGGCAGATCTGCGGCATTATGAGGAGAGCCGGCGCATCTGGCTCCCGGACGACCTGCCACCGGTTTGTCCGCCCGACGGTGACGCTCCCAACCTGCCTCTCGGGCGATTGGCCGATACGATGGAGCGGCTCGCCGAAGCGGGACCCGAGGATTTTTACGCTGGCGAGATCGCCCATTCGATCATCACCGATACCCGGGCCGCGGGCGGCTTTCTATCGGCCGACGATCTGGCTCGATGCCAAGCGAGAATTGTGCCGGCGCTGCAGATTCCTTATCGCAGCGCGACGTTTCAAACCGCCCCCGGCATGACCGCGGGACCCACTCTCGCCGAAGTTCTCAAGGGGCTCGCGGGAATGCGTTTCGCCGGGCCTCCCGATGCCGAGTATTTCGCAGCTCTGGCCGACGCGCTGCGGAAAGCCTATGCAAAGCGGCTCGACAGCATGGGCGACATCGAGGCCGGTGTTGCGACGTCGACGACTCACATCACTGCCGTTGATCGGCATGGGAACATCGCGGCGCTGACGACGACGTTGCTCTCGCTGTTCGGCAGCCATTATGTGCTGCCCGGTACCGGGATTCTGATGAACAACGGCATCATGTGGTTCGACCCTCGTCCGGGACGGCCGAACTCGATCGCTGCCGGCAAGCGGGCACTGACGAATATGTGCCCGGTCGTCGTGGCCCGTGATGGGCGACCGTGGTTCGGCGTCGGCGCATCGGGAGGCCGCCGTATCCTCGGCGCGGTGCTGCAGATGGCGAGCTTCATCATCGATTTCGGAATGGATCTCGAGGCGGCGGCACATCACCCGCGCATCGATGTCAGCGGCAGTGATCGCATCGGCATCGACCGGCGTCTCTCCGTAAGGATCGTTGAACGGCTATCAGCCCAACCCGGCGCCGCTGTCGTCGAGCATACGGTCTATCCGAGTCGTTTCGCGTGCCCGAACCTCGTGCTACGCGACGCGAACGGGCTCAACCATGGCATAGCTGACGTGATGTCGCCCTGGTCGGCGGCAGCAGCGGAGTCCGATCCCGCATGAGGCTGCTCCGGTTGCTCGCGCTTGTGCTGGTGCCCGCCGCTGCTCTGTCGCGGGATGCGGCGGCGCTGCGCGCGCTCGGCAAATGGACGGCGACCAATCCGCCGGTCAATTTTGTCCATATCGAATTCGGCGAGGTAAACCGGCGGGATGAGGCGGTCGGCTTTCACCACCGGACAGGCGGAATCGACCCCCCGAACGCGCGGGTTCTGGAAATCGTGCAGCCCCCCGATTTCAACGGCATATATCGAGCGAAAGTGGCTCTTCGGGATCGCGCGACAGGTGAATGGGTTCGTAAGAAGGCACCCTCGACTTTTTACCCCGATGCAATGACCGCCGCGGAAGTCATCGATGCCGTGCTGAGTGCGTTTCGCGCGGCCGATCTCCGCAGCGGCGGCAAGTTCGTTGGGCCGTCAGGCCGCGGCTTCGCCATCGAGGGGTGGTATCAGGACGGCCGGATCAGCGCGGCCTACCCACTGCGCGGGCCATGACCAAGAAGTCCCATCTGATAAATGTTGGCCGCCACCCGGCCGGATTTCTCGAAGGCCGGCCACGCGCGGGCAGCGGCAGGCATGGCGAAATCCTGGCGAGCTTTTTGCAGAGCGAAGTCCAAGGAGATCTCGCCACCGCGCGGGAATTTCTCGACGAGATTGCATCGGCCGAGCGTGGCGACCCGCCGCGGCTGGGCGGCGTCGGTAACGCATTTTCGATCGCGGTCGCGCCCGACGGGGCCGTGATCCGAAACGCGGTGGTCGAGGGCGCGACGCCGGAGCGCTACTCGCTGGGCGAGCTGCGCGCCGCACTGGAAGACTGGATCGCGGCGACCGAGCGCGCCCAATCCCGCGGATGAACGACGCCAGCGCGGCGCCGGCCAGGCTGCGGCGCGCGGTCGTGCGCCCACGCGATGCCGCCTCGCTGATCGTGTTGCGCGGTGAAGGCAAGGCGCTCGAAGTGCTGGCCGGCCGCCGGCCGCTCCATGTTCGGTTCATGCCGGGCGTGCACGTCTTCCCAGGCGGCGCGATCGATCCGCCTGACCGCATCGCCTGGTCTCTCGAAACAGGGACTGGTGCACTGGGGCCGCGGCTCGCGCGCTGCGCCCGCGCGGCGTTGCGCGAGACCTGGGAGGAAGCGGGCGTGCTGGTCGGGCTCCCGGCTTCCTCGAGCCCCGCAATTCCGCCAACGAGGCTGATCGAGCGGGCCTACCACGAGTGCGGCCTCGTTGCGGCAATGGACCTCCTGACCTATGTCGGCCGGGCAATCACGCCGTCTCACTCGCACCGGCGCTTCAACACCCGCTTCTTTCTCGCCGAAGGCAGCAATGTGATTGGTGAACCGGCAGCGAGTGAGGAGCTTGAGGACGTGCGCTGGTACCCGATCGGGCAACAGCTGCTCGCATCCTTCGCTGATGTGACGCGCTTCATGCTCGCCCGCGCGATCGCTCTGCGGAATGGTACCGCCACGGGCGAAACGCCCCTCTTCTACTGGGCCAAGAACGCCCGCCGCATCGGTATTTGCCGCGAAGCCCGCGTGCCGTAGCGGCGCGCTCAGCGCGCTTCCGTGCCGAGTGCAACAGGGCGCGCCGGAACCTCTTCGTCCTCGGTGCCGAGCGCCATCGCCTTGCCATGCGTCTCGACCCCTAAGACGAGGAACGATAGCCCCACCAGCAGCATGCAGAAGGCGAGAAACAAGAAAGCCGGAAACACCGCCGCCTCGGTTGCCTTGGGTGAGACGATGTTGCTGGTGCCGGCGATTAGCGCGAGGCTGAACGGCCCCAAAATCTTGCCGACGCCGTTCGCGGTTTGGCCGAGACCCGAGGAGCGCGCACCCATTCGTACGCCATAGCTCTCGACCGTATAGGGCGCGAGGTTGGAGAAGCCGCCCTCGATGCAGAAGGTCGAGCAGCACAACAGGATCACAAGCAGCGGCAAACCGCCGAGCAGCACGTTGTTGAAATAACCGGCCGCCGCCAGTGCCACGACCCCACCGAAGCCCCACAATATCCCGAGCAGGCGGCGGCCGATCAGCGGCGCGACCAACGTTACGATGATCTTCCCGGTAACCCCGGCGGCCGACACAAAAATAAAATATGCGGCGGCCTGCGGGACCGGCACTTTCAGAAGCAGCGCAACGATCGTTGGCCCCCACAGATAAACGCCATAACCGGCGGTCGACGAGCCGCCCCAGATCAGGATGGTCTCGAAGAACATCCGTGGTTGCGACAGCAAATCCAGCAAGTTGCCGCTCGGCACCGTGGTCGGGGGCGTTGTAGGCAATGGCACAGACTGGAGTGGCAGCCCGAGATGAGAGGCGACCCCGGCGCGCGCCTCTTGAAACCGGCCCTTGGCAGCGAGCCACCTTACTGATTCCGGCGTAAAGAGCCAAACCAGCGCGCCGATGACCGCTGCCCCGAAACCGAGCAGCGCAACGCCGCGCCAGCCGAACGGTCCGAGCAGCGCAGCCGAGGCTAGAGGCGCCAGGAAACCGCCGGCCGACGCGAATACGACGTAGAAGCTGGTGGCGATCGTGCGGTGACGAGTCGGGGTCAATTCGACGACAACGGTCAAGGACGGGGTCACCGCCGCCGTCAGGCCGACGCCGACAAAAAAGCGCAGGATCGCAAACTGCCACCATCCGCCGTCGGGAACAGTCGCGATCAGACCGGAACTGACAGCACAGATGAAGGTGCCGATCACGATCTGGGGTTTGCGTCCCCAGGCATCAGAGAAGGCGCCGAAAACAAGCGCGCCAGTAATTGCACCAACGCCGCCGCTATAAAGAATCACGGCCGATTGGCCATAGGTCAGGTGCCACTCGGGCCCGACAACTGCGAGCAGATAACCGACCACGAGAAAGTCGAAGAAATCGTAGACGAACACCGCCGACATCAGGATGAAGCTCACCCAATAGCGGCGATTGAGAGGGGCACTGTCGAACAGCGCCAATAGGTCGTCCGAAGTTTTGCCGGGCACAGAATCCTCCCTTTGGCGGCATGTCCGCTGCCGGTTCATTGTCGCGCGTTGACGAATATGTCCCGCGCTCCCCGGCCGTCAACTACGATCGGCTGGAGGCGACACTTAGCAAGCGCTGGCGAGCAGCGTACGCGCCCCGGCAGCCGGCGCTGGCGCGCCTGATACCGACCCAACGACACCTCCGCACGAGGGTAGCATCCTCCGCTTCGGGAAATGGCCTCGACACTAACGCAACTTCCCGGAAGATTTGCCATTTTCGGGCACGGGCCGGTGGTTCCGCACTGTCCTCCCTGCTGCCGGCCGAGATTCATCAAAAGATCGGCAAAGGCTGTCGATTGGACTGCTTGATGACGGTGGGTCCGCCGGGTTTTTGACAGGAGGTCGTGTATTTATCAGATCATATTGTAAACGATTGATCAGAAACGCGTTTTGGCCATGCTCTCGCACGCGGAGTCGATCCGGACTTACGATTAGTCGCGTGCGAGAGCCATAACTGCGCCTCTTAGGTCAGCCGTCCTTCACCAGCATTGCGAGGATCGCTTTGACGTGGTCGTCGGCGAGCGTTTTCAGCTCGTCGTCCGTGCGGTCCTGGATCGGGTGCGGAATGAACACCAGCGCTGGGTCGACGCCAAGCGACCTTGCCTGGGCGGCCGCCCCTTCGATGAATTCTGTTGTCGCAACCCCTACCGTTGGAATGCCGCGTGCTTCGAGATCCGCCATGTCATGCGTACAGCACGATATGCAGGAGCCTCAGTCCGACAATCCTTCCACGACGAGATTGACCTCGGCGGCGATCTGCTGGCGCAGAGCCAACGGCGCCACGCGCGTATTCGTAGGCTTCGCGTAGTGTTTGACCGCGATGCCGCGCTCGCTGAGCCGCGCGCCGAGCCGGCGGAGAAACACATCGCCGCGCGCCTTGGCTATGTCGAGGATGCCGATCGTCAGGCCGTCGAGGCTCTCGGGCCGCGCCAGGCGCGGCCGGATGGTGGGATTTCGTTCCGAGGTCGGATCGAGAAGGACGGTCAATTTCTCACCTCCTTGGTTACGGGAAGACTGCCGCGGGCGCCGCCTGCTGACCAGCCGCCGATAATGCCGGAGAACATCCCGGCGTCGCCGCCGGCGCGGACAATCAACAGCCCGCCCGGCCGGAATTTGTTGACGATCGTGCCGGCGAGCGAGGGCGGACCGCCTTCGGCGATCCCCTTCGCACCGGCGATGAGCTCCTTGCCCGGTATCTCGCAGAGCCGATAAAGTTCCTCATAGAGCCGCGCCTTCGACCAGCCGGCATTCTTAAAGGTGCGGTGATGCTCGGGACACACCACCAGCATCGCATCGCAGGCCGGCGCCAATTTGACGCTGTGGATCGTCTTTAGTGATTCCGCGAAGCTGCGCGACAGGCTTTCGGGATCGCGTGCCTTCTGGTCAACGACTCCCTGCAGACCAAAGCCGGCAAACACCGTCACCGCGGAGTGCCCGCGCTTGACGCCGCGTTCGACCGAAAGGGGCTCCCAGCTCGAGCCCTCTTCGTCCTCGGCAAAGCAATAGGTGTATTTGCCGGGATTGCCCAACGTCGCACGGTCGACCTCCTGCGGCCGGCCGCCGCCGATATTGCGGATTACCAGTTGCAAGGCGCGGCCGATCGCGGCGTTGGCGCGGTTGCCTTGGCCTAGTGCGTTACCTTTGGCATTCATCCCGATGCGCTGCCGGATGGGTCCGTTGACGATGACGACCGGGCTGACGAACATCGTCGTCGCCAGCACGCCGTGCATCGCGAAATCCTCTTCGAGCACCGCCTCGACGGCGGCCAATACGACGGGCAGATATTCGGGCTTGCAGCCGGCCATCACGGCGTTGATCGCGATCTTCTCGACACTCGCCGGCGTAAGGTCGGGCGGCACGAGGCCCAGCACCTCCTGCGGGTCGCGGCTGGTGCCGTCGAGCATGCGCAAGACCCGCTCCTCGGTCGGCGGCACAAGCGGCAGCCCGTCCGACCAGCCCCACGCAAACATCGCCTCGTGCTCGTCCTCCTCATCGCCGAGCGCGATGCGGCGGGATTTGAGGCCGGTCTCGTTGAATTGGATCTTGAGGCGCTCGATCACACCGGGCTCGACATTTCTGGCGCCGCAGCCGGGCCGGGCGTCCGGCAGGTCCGGGCCGAGCCCGGCGACGCCGCTCAATCGCTCCCATTCCCGGCGATCCCAGCCAAAGGTGCGGCCGATTTCGCGCCCGCCCTCGAAGTGGATCAGCGTCGGCACGATCTCAATCTTCAGCCGGTGCGAGACCTCGAGCGCGGTGTCATCGATGCGCTCCGGCACGGTCCCGGGAAAAGACGGATCGTCCTGCGTATAGACGGCGATGCTGCCGCGCCGCGCCAACTCACCCAACACCGGCGCCGCCATCACGCAGGTCGGACAATCACGCTTGACGATCGCTACCAAGCCGTCCCATGCAAGGTCCTCCGGCAATCCCTCCTCCTCTAGTCTGCCACGCTCCAGAATGAACCGGTCGGGGGGCGCCAGCAAGCACCGCGACACTAGACGCTGACGATCATGGCCAGGCTAGACCGCGAAAAGTCTCGCCATTGCGCTCCTAGAGGAAGAAAGTCGTCAGTACGTGCGTTCCAGACAGCCATTCGAAGAACAAGAAGACATATCGATCTCCAGTCTGGCTCTCGTGGAAAATCCGTATCTGGGTCTCGCAATTTTTCGATATGGCGTTGAACGCAATCCAAGCGAGCTTACCTCGCAGTTGCTGGTCGAATATGATTCCGCTATCATTGCTGCCATTGATGGCAATTGAGGTGCACAATGGCCAGCCTTAGCGTGCGAAATCTTGAAGACGATCTGCTCGCACGGCTCAAACGGCGCGCCGCGCGGCATGGGCGCTCGGCGGAAGCCGAAGTACGCGACATCCTCCGGCGAACGCTGAGCGGCGAGGCCGAGGCCGATTTTGGGACGCTGGCAGCCGAGTTGCGGGCGCTGACCGCGGGGCGCCGGCATACCCCGGCCGAGGAGCTGTTGCGGGAAGGGCGCGATGAGCGATGACCGATCTGGTCATCGATGCCAGTGTCGTCATCAAGTGGGTAATCGACGAACCCGGCACAAAGGAGGCACTGTCACTGCTGCGTCATCGGCTCTATGCGCCGGATCTGCTGGTAGCCGAGTGCGCCAATATTCTGTGGAAGAAGGTGCAACGAAACGAATTGACATCAGAGGAGGCAGCGCTCGCCACGCGTCTGCTGCAGTGCGCTGATATCGAATTGGCGCCAATGCGCGCTTTGCTGGAGCCAGCTGTGAGACTGGCGATCACGTTGGATCATCCAGCGTACGACTGTACCTATCTGGCGCTGGCGGAGAGCATGTCGTGTGATCTGGTGACGGCCGACCGAAGGCTGACCACAAAGGTTCTGCCAGCCGGCTATAAATCCAGACTACTCGCGCTGACGGCGGGCGGTCTGCCCTAGTGTGATCGCGTTTCTTGGGAAGGAGGAGGCATGCGGGTCGGGATTCATCTGCCGCATATCGGGCGCAAGGCCGGACCGGAGGCGATCCGGCGGGCGGCGGTCCAAGCTGAAGAGCTCGGCTTTGCCGACGCCTGGTCGAGCGAGCACGTCATTATCCCGAAAGGGGCGCCCTACCCGCCTTCGGCGATCTTCTACGACCCGGTGCTGACGCTGACTTGGGCGGCGGCCTTCACGAAAAAGATAGGGCTCGGCACCAGCGTCTTGGTTTTGCCGATGCGCCACCCGCTGCCGCTCGCCAAGGAATTGGCGACATTGCAGAACCTGTCGGAGGGCCGGCTGATCCTCGGCGCCGGCGTGGGCTGGCTCGAAGCCGAGTTCGCCGCGCTCGGCGTGCCATTCCGCGAGCGCGGCCGGCGCATGGATGAGGGCATCGCGATGATGCGAGCGGTATGGAGGGAGGATCCGGTCAGCTTCGCGACTCGACATATCCCGGCAGTCGTCGAAGACATGCGGATGTTGCCGCATCCCGTGCGGCCAATTCCGATCTGGATCGGCGGCAGCTCGGAGGCGGCGCTCGCCCGCGCGGTCCGGCTCGGTGATGGCTGGCACGGTTCGCGGCTGTCACCCGAGCGGGCGGCGCCGATCGCACGCCGGCTGCGCGAAAGGCGGCCGGAGCCCGAGTTCACCATCTCCTTGCGCTGCGGTTGGGACGGCAAGGATGACGGGGCGCTCCGCGCCCAGCTCGCGGCCAACGGCGAGGCCGGCATGGAGCATGTCCTGGTCGAGCCGGCCGAGCGGGCGCTCGATGATTGGCTGCGCGCCGTCGAGCGCATCGCGCGGGCCGCGGAGGGAGTGCAGCAATGAAGCTGGCTACCACCATTCGGGTATCATCCGGCTCCGGGATTGACATGGAGACGGTCTGGGAGGCGGAGAGGCTCGGCTATGAGGCGGTATGGTCGGGCGAGGCCTACGGCACCGATGCCGTGACGCCGGTCGCCTGGGTCCTGGCGCAGACGAAGAAGATCAAGGCGGGCACCAGCATCATGCAGATGCCGGCGCGCACGCCGGCCTGCGCGGCGATGACGGCGATGACGTTGCAGGCGCTCTCCGGCAACCGGTTTCTCTGCGGCATCGGCCCGTCGGGCCCGCAAGTCGTCGAGGGGTGGCACGGCGTGCCGTTCGGCAAGCCGCTGCAGCGCACCCGTGAATACATTGCGATCATCCGCCAGATCCTCGAACGCAAAGCGCCGCTCGAGTATCACGGCGAGCATTATCAAATCCCCTATGCCGGCCCGGGCGCGACCGGGCTCGGCAAGTCATTGCGCAGTATCTTCCACGGCGACCCGAGCCTCAAGATCTACACAGCCTCAGTCGCACCCGCAGGCCTGCGGGTAGCAGGCGAAGTCGCTGACGGGACATTGCCGTTTTTCATGTCACCGGAAAAAGCCGACGTGATCGCCGCGCCGGTTCGGGAGGGGATCGCCAGGGCGGGTAACGGCAAAACGCTCGCGGATTTCGATATCGCCCCTTATGTCCGGATCGCGATCGGTGACGATCTCGCGGCCTGCCGCGATGCGATAAGACCGCAGCTCGCGCTCTATATCGGCGGCATGGGGGCGCGCACGAAGAATTACTATAACGACCTGGCGAAGCGTCTCGGCTATGAAGGGGAAGCAGTGAAGATCCAGGATCTTTACCTCGCCGGCCGGCGCAAAGAGGCCGAAGCGGCGGTGCCCGACGCGCTGATCGACGAAACCTCGCTGGTCGGCTCCGCCGAGCGGATTAAAGACCGCCTCGGGGCCTGGGAAGAGATCGCGAAAGACTATCGGGTCGGAACATTGCTGCTCGCCGGCGCGACCCGTGAGGCGCTGCGGATCGTCGCCGAAGCCGTGCAGTGATCCGGAGCCGCTCCGTCACTGCATGATTTTGAACCCGGCGGTGATCTGCGTAGGCACTGCCGTCGCGCCGGCGAACAACGGGTTCAACAACACATTGCCGTCGCCGTTTGTGGACATGAGGCCGTATGGGCAATTCAGGTAGGGTGAGATGAACGTGTTGTGCGCGCTTGTCCGAGAGTTGTTCACTACGCACCACTGCGCTTCTTCCAGATCAATCCCCTGGATCGTATTGGCGATCGTATAGCCGCCGCCCAGCCATAGCGCCCAGCCGTTTTTCGCACTCGCGGCGCCGCGGATCGTCGAGAATTGCACTTGGTTGAGCGCGAGGCCGACATGCAAGTTACCGGGGGCGTCGCCGGAATCGGCCACGATAAAGGCGTCGGCATTAAGCACGTAATTGAGCTCGGCACCTCCTGGCCCGGCATTATTAACGATCAGATGGTCGATTTTCACCGAGTTGTGTGCGTCGGAGAAGTCGTCGACACCGAGCTCGAATGCCCAGGTGTTGGAGTTCCCGTTAAGAAAGAGCGTCCCCTGCTGGTGGAAGTAAAAGCAGCTCTTAGGGGCCGCCGGCGTACCGCCGGAGCATTTCACACTAAGCACCGGCGCGGTCGCAATGCCGGTTCCGTCGATCGTCGCGCCGTCGGATATCAGCAGGAAGCCGGTGCCGGCGTGCTCGGTATAATCGATCACGAGCGGCTGGCTGGTCGGGTATATCCCGCGCGGCAAGTATAGCGGGTGATCCAACGCGAGCGCGTCACGGATCGCGCTCTGCAGATCGCCATTATAGCAGCTCGCATCAATTTGGTCGGCATCAGAGCGGCAGGAAGCAAGGCTCGGGCAAGGCGCCAGCACTACCAGCATCGCGGCGGCGAAAGCTACGGCGAACGCGTTTGGCGAGGTTCTCTGCATTTCCCAGCCGAACTGAAATCAATTTTCTCGATTATGTGGCTGGCTTTGGTTAACGTCCAGTTGAACCCCCGTCGCCCCGCAATTTTTCGACCATGCCACTATATTAGGTAAAACCTTGATCGAGGATGCGCCGATGACCGAACTGCTTGTCCCGATCGCCGATAAGATCCGGCGCGCCGGTTTCGCTTTTGTCGAGGCGCCGGAGATGATGGCGCTGCTCGAAAAATCCGGCCTTTCCGACTGGCAGTCGTTTGCCGCCAGCTGGGAGGACCTCGGCGTTGATAGCTATATGGCCGATGGCGGGCGCTACCGCCGGCGCCGCTTTGCGGCGCTCCGCGCTACAATGGACGGCGTCGTTCGCAAGCCGCATCAACCGCACTATCAGAGCCGCGACTACAACCCGCTGAATGGCGGCGTCGAGCGCTGGTTCGAGCCGGTGACGGAGGCGACCGCGCGCCACCCGGCGCTTGGTGCAATCCTGCGCACGAGCCACGAGCTGTTCGATCGCCTAACAGAGCCGCAGCTGCGCCCGCCGGCATGGCATCTCGAAATCCACCAATTCCGCATCGAGACGCGAGCCGGCGAAGAAGGCCGCCCGACGCCGGAAGGCATGCACCGCGACGGGGTCGACTGGGTACTCGTGCTGATGGTTCGGCGGGAGAACATCGCCAGCGGCGAGACCACCATCCACGATCTCGTCAAGCGCCCGCTCGGCAGCTTCACATTGACGGCACCTCTCGACGCGGCGCTCGTCGACGACAGCCGAGTTTATCACGGCGTCACCCCCGTCGTTCCGATCGACCCGGCCCGGCCGGCCTATCGCGACGTGCTGGTCGTGACATTCCGGCGCGAATAGCCGGCGCTCCCGACGCCGGTCGGTGACAGCGAGCCGGTGAGCGGCTATCGTTTGCCGCGCGCAATACCCGTCATAACTGGAGAAGAAAGGGAAATTCCATGCTCGATTTGCATTTTTGGCCGACGCCCAACGGCAAAAAGGTCACCATTCTGCTCGAGGAGCTGGGTCTCGATTACAACCTCGTCCCGTGCAATATCGGTCGCGGTGACCAGTTCAAACCGGAATTCCTGAAGCTCAACCCCAATCATCGCATGCCGGTACTGGTCGATCACGACCCGAAAGGCGGCGGCGCGCCGATTAGCATTTTCGAGTCGGGCGCGATGATGATGTA
>Ga0126378_10000989_pt1 | contig 21238 bp, 24 predicted proteins | sample PanSoiMetPlot_23_FD_92587 | JGI IMG/M metagenome (GOLD analysis project Ga0126378, IMG submission 92587) | Tropical forest soil microbial communities from Panama - MetaG Plot_23 | ecosystem: Environmental > Terrestrial > Soil > Tropical forest > Bulk soil | place: Panama | collected 2016-02-17
GAGGCTCCCATCGAGCCGTGCCTGGGTCGCTCATCGATCAGCCGGACACCGGTGGCGCCGATGGCGGCCAGCGCGGTGTTGATGTCCGCCACGCCGTATCCCACGTGGTGCAATCCCTCCCCGCGTCGGGCGAGGAATCTGCCCACAGGCGTGTCCGCGCCGAGCGGCTCGAGCAGCTGGACATAGGAACTCCCGGCCGGGCTGCCGCTCACCTGGAGCATGGCCTCCCTGACGCCCTGGCTGTCGTTCACTTCCATGCTCACCACGGACAGCCCGAAGGCGGACTCGTAGAGGGCGATCGTGGCCGTCAGGTCGTTGCAGGCAATGCCCACGTGATCGATGCGCGTCAGCACGACTTCTGCTCCTCCGGGCGCGGGTGTGCTGACAGGTATCGTGTCAGCTATGCGTGACGCGGTAATCGTCGGCGGGGCCAGGACCCCGATCGGCCGCCTGCTCGGATCGCTCAGCGGGTTCAGCGGTGCTCAGCTCGGCGGGCTGGCTATCAAGGCTGCTCTGGAGCGGGCCGGCGTGCCCGCCGACCGGGTCCAGTACGTGATCATGGGCCAGGTTCTCCAAGCCGGTGAGGGCCAGATTCCGGCGCGCCAGGCCGCGGTAGCCGCAGGCATTCCGATGACCGTGCCGGCCTTGTCGGTCAACAAGGTGTGCCTGTCCGGCCTCGACGCGATCGCGCTCGCCGCGCAGCTCATCAGGGCCGGGGAGTTCGACGTTGTGGTGGCGGGCGGGATGGAATCCATGTCGACCGCTCCGCACCTGCTGCCCACGGGGCGGACCGGCGTCAAGTACGGCGACGCAGCGCTCGTGGACTCGATGGCGCTCGACGGCCTGACCGACGCGTTCGACCAGGTGTCGATGGGCGAGTCGACGGAGCGCCACAATGCCGGGCTCGGGATCTCCAGGGCTGACCAGGACGCGTTCGCCGCCCGGTCGCATCAGCTCGCGGCGCGGGCCACCAAGGACGGCGTGCTGGCGGAGGAGATAGTCCCGGTGACGATCCCGCAGCGGCGAGGCGAGCCCGTCCTGGTCGAGACCGACGAGGGCGTGCGGCCGGAGACCACGGTGGAGTCACTCGCGGCTCTGAGGCCGGCGTTCGCCGCGGACGGCACCATCACGGCCGGGTCGGCTTCCCAGATCAGCGACGGGGCCTGCGCAGTCGTGGTGATGTCTGCCGATGCGGCGGCTGCGGCCGGAGTCACGGTGCTGGCCGAGGTCGGCGCGCACGGCACGGTGGCGGGACCGGACAACTCGCTGCACTCTCAGCCGTCCCGCGCCATCCAGCGTGCTCTGGCTAAGGCCGGGCTGACGACCACCGACCTCGACCTGATCGAGATCAACGAGGCGTTCGCCGCCGTCGCCCTGCAGTCGATCAGGGACCTTGGCGTCGATCCCGGCATCGTCAACGTCGATGGCGGGGCCATCGCGATCGGTCACCCGCTCGGAGCATCCGGCGCCCGGATTGCCCTGCACCTGATCTACGAGCTGCGCCGCCGGGGCGGCGGGCTCGGCGCCGCAGCGCTGTGCGGCGGCGGCGGCCAGGGCGACGCGCTGCTGTTCCGCGTGCCCGCCCCCGGCCAGGCCTGACCGGCCAGTGACCGGCCGTTCGGTGGCCGTGGCCTCGGCGGCCCCTTCCTCAGCAGCCGTGTCTTCGGCAGCCCGGCCCTCGCGGTCTGACCCGGAAGCGCTGGTCTCCGCGGCGCGGGCAGGCGACCCGCGGCCGCTCGCCCGGCTTGTCTCGCTGGTCGAGGATGACTCGCCGCTGCTGCGCGACGTCATCAGGATCGTCGCCCCGATGACCGGGAACGCGCACGTCGTCGGTCTCACCGGCGCACCGGGCGTCGGAAAGTCGACGGTCACGGCCGCCCTGGTGCGCAGCTACCGGTCCGCCGGTCACCGGGTCGGCGTGCTGGCGGTCGATCCCTCCTCCCCGTTCAGCGGTGGCGCGCTGCTGGGCGATCGGGTGAGGATGCAGGAGCACGCTACCGACGACGGCGTGTTCATCCGGTCGATGGCGAGCCGCGGCCACCTCGGCGGGCTTGCTTCGGCCACCCCGCAGGCGGTCCGCATCCTGGACGCGGCTGGCTTCGATGTCGTCCTGGTCGAGACGGTCGGCGTGGGGCAGGCGGAAGTGGAGATCGCGTCGACGGCCGACACAGCGTTGGTGGTGGCAGCGCCGGGGCTCGGCGACTCGATCCAGGCGGCCAAGGCCGGCATCCTGGAGATCGCCGACATCTTCGTCGTGAACAAGAGCGACCGGCCAGGCGCGCACGAGGTGACCAGGGACCTGCGATCCATGCTGGCCATGGCGAGTTACGCGCCGGGGGACTGGAAGCCGCCGATCGTCGGCGCCACGGCCGTCACGGGGGATGGCATCGATGACCTCGCGACGGCGATCGAATCTCACCGCCGCTGGCTGACTTCTACCGGGCAGCTGCAGCGCCGCCGGCAAGCCAGGGCGAGGCGCGAGATCTCCGGCATCGCCGTGGGGGAGCTACAGCGCCGGGCCGACGGGCTGGCGGGCGCATCCCGGCTGGATGAGCTGGCCGAGCAGGTCTGCGCGGGCGACCTCGATCCCTACGCCGCCGCGGACGAGCTCATCGCCGCGAGCCAGCACACGAGCTGAACCGCTGGCGGCCAGAAAAGGCGTCCGGCGCGGCCTAGGGTCGTTTGGCGGTCACGGTCGGTGGGCCGGCGGACGCGGGCGAGCGAGACCCCGCTGCCCGGCGCGCAGCGGCGGCCTTCTGCGCCGCGCCCAGGACCGACTCGCTCCGCAGCCGCGCGTCGTAGGCTTCCTTGCCGCCTCGCACGCCGAACAGCCGCTTGGTGATCACCAGGTATAGGACGAGAACCAGGTTCAGCGCGAGGAGAACCAGCGCGATGACTGAGACCTTCCTGGTCAGGTCGTAGATCTCGAGCGGCAGGCCCAGCGAGGTGGCGACCATCGCGAGGTACTCGCCCCACCGCCTGGCCAGCCACAGGCCGACGCCCTCGGCCACCTCAAGTGCCGCGTACGCGACGGCACCTATCGCCACCAGCGTGACGGTGCGCGGGCTCAGGGTCAGCGCATGCTGCACCAGGACGTAGAGCTTGGAGTGGCTGACGTTGAAGCCGAGATCGCGGAAGAGGTCCCGGACCAGGGGCAGGTCGCGGTTGAGCGCGTTCTGGATCGACGCGCGGGAGGCCACGTATCGCCAGAGGGCCACGCTGACCGCGGCGGCCAGGATGGCGCGGACGAATCGCTCGATGGCGAACAGGCGCAGGATCAGGACGCTGCGCAGTTCTTTTCCGCGGGGGACGACCGGTGCGCTCGCGGCGGGGCCAGAGCGAGCAGGCGTACCCGGCACGTAAACGCCGCAGCGCAGGCACTGCCACGCTGTGCCGGCGGGCAGGGCGGCGCCCATCTCGGCGCGCAACTCGGCCTCGTCCGGGGCAAACGTCACGTGACCAGTGCGGCCACAGCCGAACGTGCTCCAGTCCACGCACGCAGCTTACGGCAGCGGGGAGGCTTCGATGGCCTGCCGCGGCCGCCGGCGTGGCTCAGAGTGCAGCCGGGACCAGCACCCCGTCGGTAAGCACGAAGACCTCGTCGCACGCGAGCATGAGGGCCTCGCCGTCGCAGCCCGCGATCAGGACCGCGCAGTCCTCGGACAGGTCGCGGATGGCCTTGATGAGGGCCGCGGTCTCGCGCTGGCTGAGCCCGTCCAGCAGGCCGTCGAGCAGCAGGAGCTCCGGCTGGTGCACAGCCGCTGCGGCGAGCCGGGCTCGTCTGGCCACGGCCTCAGGCACGGCCGGGAGCGGGACGTCAGACCAGGGGGTCAGCGACAGCCGGTCCAGGATCGCGGCGGCGAGCACGGGACGGTCTCCCCAGCCGTGGCGGGCGAGCCGAGCCCCGTGAGCTACCAGCCCGCGGACCCGCAGCCACGGCAGTGACCTCGCTGAGCGCCGCGCTACGCCGACCCGGCGCCGCACCGCGGCCCGCCCGCGGACGGTGGCCATATCGTGGCCGAGGACGCGCAGCTCGCCGTAGGCGGGCCTGGCCACGCCCGCGAGCAGGTCGATGATCGCAGTCGCCTGCGCCGGATGGCGGATGAGAATGCCGAGGATGGACTGGCCGCCCTCCTGGGCGGTGAGCCGGAAGCTACCGGCCCGCACCGCAAAACGCCGGCCGAGGCGGACGCCGATGCCGGCAGCGATCACCGGGTCGGCGGCCATCACTGCTCGACCAGACGGCACGGCTGCCCCCGGATCCTGGTTCGCTAGCTGCGGGTCTGGATCCCGCAGAGGCAATGTAACTGTCTGTAAATCACCATGTCCACGTACGCGCCGGCGCGCATCCGACCTGGCGTGAGAAGGCACTGAGCGTACGCGCGCAGGCGGCAGCGCACCTGGCCGGGGTTGCGCTCACGGTACGGTGTGGCTGTGGCCAAGCCGCTCGACCTGCCCTTTGACCCGATCGCCAGGGCTGCAGAGACCTGGGAGGCCCGGTTCGGCGACTCGGCGCCGATGGCTGCCGTCACCGCGATCATGCGCGTGCAGCAGATCCTGCTGGGGCAGCTCGATGCACTGCTACGGCCGCACGGGCTGACCTTCGCGAGGTATGAGGCCCTGGTCCTGCTCAGCTTCAGCCGGGAGGGCGAGCTGCCGATGCGGATCATCGGCGAACGGCTCATGGTCCATCCGACCAGCGTGACCAACACGATCGACCGGCTGGAGCAGCACGGGCTCGTCACGCGGAAGCCCAACCCCCGCGACGGCCGGGGCACGCTCGCTGCGATTACCCCGGCTGGCCGCGAGCTGATGCGGGCCGCCACTGACGACCTGATGCAGGCCGAATTCGGCATGGGTGGTTACAGCGAGCCGGAGCTCCGCGACATGTTCAGCCTGCTCCGGGGGCTGCGGGTGACCGCGGGCGACTTCAAGGACAGCTAGGCGACTTCGCCGGTAGCGAGTGTCAGCCGGTGATCGGCGACTTGCTCCAGGATTGGCCGCCGTCGTGGGTGACATAGAGCGCGCCAACATACGGATCCGCTGGTACCGCGACTCCCAGCGTGGCGCTCGTCATGCCCACGTAGCTAAAACCGCCCGCAGGGACCGACCCGCTGATATCAGCGGAGTGCCAGGTCACGCCCTCGTCGGTCGAGTACGTGATCCCGGCGGTAGTAGCAAGCACGACCTGTCCGTTGGCCGCAGAAGCCAGCGCGGCCGGCTTTCCTGGCCCCGGCACGGTGCTGGCCTGGTGCCATGTTGCACCGCCCGACGAGGTGTACAGCGTGGTCCCGCCGCCCTGAACTGCACAGCTCAGCAGCAGCTGGCCATGGTAAGTCGCTAGCTGGGCGTCTTCCGGAACACCGGTCATGGGATGCGCAGCGCCCGGTTTGCACGGCGCCGAGCCGGCGACGATCCAGGCGCCGCCGGGCACCGAGCCGGCCAGCACGGTGCCGGACGGGGTCAGCAGGTAGCCTGTGCCGGCCGAGACGACCAGGGCGGCTGACGACGCCTGGCCGTTCGACATGTGCTGGTAGCCCGCCGGGACCGCGACGGGGTTCCAGGTCGTGCTACCCGCCGCGCTGCTATAGAGGGCGAAGCTGGTGCAGTCCGCGGCGTACCCGGCGCTGCTGGCGGCACAGGTCGCGAAGACGGCGAATGCGGTCTGGCCGCTCACCTCGAGCGCGGTGACCTGCTGGCCGCCGGTGTTGACCGCGCTCCATGGCCAGCCGCCGCCGCTGGTCTCGTACAGCGCAGGCCCGTAGGCCCAGCCGTCGTGCAGGTTCGCGAACCTCAGCTGGCTCACGCCGGTCGGTTGGTCCGGACCCGGCGCGAGTGGCGCGCTGACTCCGTACCAGCTCGTGCCGTAGGTCGAGGTGCCGGCCAGTGAGGTGCAGTACTGCGTGGCGCATGGCGGTCCGGCCTGGCCGATCACCGCGCCGACGACACCGCCCTTGTCATTGCCGACGAACGTCACCGACGTCGGCCGGAAGGGCTGGGGCGGCAAAGTGCCGGTCGTTGACGTCGACAGCCGCGTGCGCTGGTCCAGCTGAATCTGCGGGCTACCGCTGCCCTGCGGAGCCGGGGTAGCAGCGCTGGCGCTCGGGCTGGCAGGCGCCGTGACGGAGCGCTGACCGCCTGCGACCTGATGATTCGCGCTCGGCCGGGTCCCTGGCAGCACCCGCGGCACCGCCACGGCAGCTGCCAGCACGACCGCACAGCCGGCCGAGGCGACCACAACCTGCCGAGTCTTGCGCTGCCTGGCCCGCCGCCTGATCCGGTCCAGGGCGCCGGACGGCGGGCTGAGCGGGGTTACCTCGGTCCTCAGCCAGTCGTCGATCTCGTCTCTCGGGTTAGTCACTCGCCTCTCCCAGCGCTGCCTTGAGCCTGGCCCTGGCGTGATAGAGGTCGGCCTTGATGGTCCCTTCCGGCCGCCCCAGCATCGCCGCGACCTCCTTGATCGCGAAACCGCCGTAGTAGTGCAGCAGGAACGGGCTGCGCAGCCGCTCGGGCAGCGCCTTGATCAGCGCTCGCACGTCCACGTCCTCCGCCGGGCGATAAGCCGGCTCGGCGGTGCCCGCGGTGCTCAGCACGCGGATGGCCTGCCGCTCCCGGCCGGTCTTCCGCCAGTGATCCCGGATCAGGTTCGTCGCGATCATGTACAGGTAGCTCTGCGGATTCTCCAGGCCCGACCACCGGGCCAGCAGCCGGGTGAATGCCTCGGAGGCGATCTCGTGAGCAGTCTCGTTGTCGTCGACAAGGCGGCGCACCCAGCCCGCCAGCCTGGGGTAGCAGGCGTTAAACAGGTCCTCGACCGCCTGCTGGTCCGACGTCCGGAGCCTCGCCACCGTGTTCCTCCGGCTCGCCGGGCTCCGCTGACTGACTGTCCCCGTCTCGCCGATCTGACGCGACGAGCCCGTCGGCCACGTTAGCTGAAATATCCCTGCATCTGCCACTTCGGCGGCAGGCACAGGCACCTGGTCGCGCGCCAGCCCCCGGTTTGCTGCAGGCATGCGCCACCCCGCTCCGGCGGTCAGCGCATCCGGCATAACTCCCTCACCAATCGGACCCAGGCAGACTTCGGCCATCGCCGGCGTCGAAGCGACAGGGCGGGGCACTAGCTATGACGACGCAGCGCCTCGATGGTTGGGACTCCTTGAGATTTCGCGGCCGGGCGTCAACGAGTACAGTGATGAGATAGTAGGACGTCCAACTAAGTTGCACCCGGCAGGCCGTGCCGGCTGGGCGGAGGCAGGCATGAACGCACGCGGGGACGCCGCCGACGGACGGGACCGGTGGCAGCGCCGCTACGCCGCAGCCAGGAAGCGGGAAGCCGATTTCACCACGCTCTCCGGGCTCGAGGTGGACCCGGTCTACGGCCCGCCCGACGGCGCTGTGGTGCCCGGCTTCGAGCGCATCGGCTGGCCGGGTGAGTACCCGTTCACCCGCGGGCTGTACGCGGCGGGCTACCGGGGCCGGGCGTGGACGATCCGGCAGTTCTCCGGGTTCGGGAACGCGGTGGCGACCAACGAGCGGTACAAGATGCTGCTGGCCGCGGGCGGCGGCGGGCTGTCGGTGGCATTCGACATGCCGACGCTGATGGGGCGCGATTCCGACGACATCAGGTCGGCGGGCGAAGTCGGTCACTGCGGCGTGGCCATCGACTCCACCGCCGACATGGACACGCTCTTCGCCGGCATTCCGCTCGCGGACATCACGACGTCCATGACGATCAGCGGCCCGGCCGTTCCGGTCTTCTGCATGTACCTGGCGGCCGCGCAGCGTCAGGGCGCGGACATCAGCGCTCTCGACGGCACGCTGCAGACCGACATCTTCAAGGAGTACATCGCGCAGAAGGAATGGCTGTTCCCACCGCAGCCGCACCTGCGGCTGATCGGCGACCTGATGGAGTACTGCGCGGAGCACATCCCGGCATACAAGCCGCTGTCGGTGTCGGGCTATCACATCAGGGAGGCGGGCTCGACCGCCGCCCAGGAGCTGGCGTTCACCCTCGCGGACGGATTCGGCTATGTAGAGCTCGGCCTGTCCCGCGGACTGGACATCGAGACCTTCGCGCCGGGCCTGTCCTTCTTCTTCGACGCGCACATCGACTTCTTCGAGGAGATCGCCAAGTTCCGGGCCGCGCGGCGGATCTGGGCTCGCTGGCTGCGCGATGTCTACGGCGCGAGGACCGACCGGGCGCAGTGGCTGCGTTTCCACACGCAGACGGCGGGCGTCTCGCTGACCGCGCAGCAGCCGGAACTCAACGTGGTACGCACCGCGATCGAGGCACTGGCGGCGGTGCTCGGCGGCACGAACTCGCTGCACACCAACGCGCTGGATGAGGTGCTGGCGCTGCCCAGCGAGCACGCGGCCGAGATTGCGCTGCGCACGCAGCAGGTGATCATGGAGGAGACAGGCGTCGTCAATGTCTCCGACCCCCTCGGCGGATCCTGGTACCTGGAGGCCCTCACCGACCGGCTGGAGGCGCAGGCCGAGGAGACGTTTGCCCGGATCCGCGCGATGAGCCCGGACGGCTCCATGACCGCGGGGATCCTGCGCGGCATCGAGGACGGCTGGTTCACCGGTGAGATCGCCGAAGCGTCGTTCGCCTACCAGCAGCAGGTAGAAAAGGGCGATAAGCGGATCGTGGGCGTCAACTGCTACACCGACACCGTCGAGCGTCCGATGGAAATCCTGCGGGTTAGTCACGAGGTCGAGGTCGAGCAGGTGCGCGCCCTGCGCGAGCGACGTTCCGACCGGAACGAGGCCGCCGTGTCCGCGGCCCTGGCGAACCTGCTCGCAGCCGCTCGCTCGGACTCGAACATGATTCCGCCGATGATCGCGGCCGCGGCCGCCGAGGCGACGCTCGGGGAGATCTGCGGAGCGCTCACGGAGGAGTGGGGCAGCTACTCCGAGGCGCCTGCCTTCTAACTCGCGGCCATCGCGCCGCGGCCCGGAATTTGCCGTGCGCGTCAGTGGTTTTCGGGGGGTGCACGGGGGGCGTCCCCCGGTGGGGCAGGATGGAGTCATGACTCAGCCGCGGAACTTTTCCCTGTACGGGGCTGTCGACCTCGGTGCGCGCCAGGCCGCGGCGCAGCGCAGGCAGCGCGCTGCCGACCAGGCCCCGGCCGCGGACGGCTCTCCCGGAGCGCAGTCCGGGTTCGTCATCGACGTGACGGACGAGACCTTCAATACCGATGTCGTCGCGCGGTCCCGCACGGTTCCGGTCATCCTCGACCTATGGGCCGAGTGGTGCGGTCCGTGCAAGCAGCTCAGTCCGGTGCTGGAGAAGCTGGCCGCCGAGGCGAACGGCGCGTTCGTGCTCGCCAAGGTAGACGTCGACGCCAACCCGCAGCTGAGCGCGGCCCTGCAAGTCCAGAGCATTCCCATGGTGGTCGCCGTGATCGGCGGCCAGGTGGCTGACGGATTCCTCGGCGCTATGCCCGAGGCGCAGGTCAGGCAGTGGCTTGGCCAGGTCATGCAGGTGGCCGACCAGCTCGGGCTCGGGCCGGCCGACGGTGACGGCCAGCCAGCCGGGGCAGGCGAGCCGCTGGCCGGCGAGGCCGGGCCCGACACCGGCCCGGATGCCGTCTACGGCGACGCGCAGCAGGCGATGCAGCGGGGGGATCTGGACGGGGCGGCGGCGGCGTTCGAGAAGATCCTCGCGACGAGTCCGGCGGACCCGGTCGCGACGATCGGCCTCGCCCAGGTCGGCCTGTTCCGCCGGGTGGAAAGCTACGACCAGGCCGCCGTGCGGCGCGACGCGGCCAGCCGGCCAAAAGATGCGTCCGCGCAGGCCAGGCTCGCCGACATCGAGCTGGCCACCGGCCAGATCGAGAATGCATTCGACCGGCTGCTCGCGACAATTTCCCGCACGTCCGGCGACGAGCGCGAAGCCGCCCGCAAGCACCTCGTCAGCCTGTTCGATGTGCTTCCGCCTAAGGACCCGCAGGTCAGCAGGGCGCGGGCCAGACTGTCGAGCCTGCTCTTCTAGCGTCAGCCAGAGCCGGCAAGCGACTCGAGCGCAGGCAGCGCGACCTCGAGCGCGGCGAGCTGGTCAGCTGGCAGCGTCCGCAGGATGTCCCTCAGCATGGCGGTGCCCTCGGCCCGGATCCGCTGCAGCGCCTCCCGGCCGCTCTCGGTCACCGTGACGAGTGACGCACGCGCGTCGTCCGGAGCGGGCTGGCGCTGCACGTAGCCCCGGCTCTCCAGCACGTTCACCAGCCGGGTCAGGGTGGACGGGGCGATGCGCTCGGCGGCGGCGAGGTCGCCCAGCCGGACGGGGCCGCTCGCGCCCACATAGGACAGCGTCGACAGCTGGCTCGGGGTCAGCCCGGCCAGGTCGTGTTTGCGCAGGCGGCGCGACAGGCGAAGCACCGCGACCCGCAGCCGAGCGGCGTCGATGCCCGGCTCGGCCAGCCTGGCCGTGCCCGGAGCGCTGGTTCCGGTGGACATAACCTGAAGCGTACGTCCCTGAGCGCCCCTACAGGCCCTGCATGCACAGCTAATTCCGGCCTGTTATCGCGGGGCGTTGTCGCGAGCAAGCACGGCCCGGTTATCAGCCAGCACTGCCCTGCTGTTCAGACGAGTGGCGCATGATGGGGTCATGGAGGCGCAATCGCTCAGCGGCCGGCTGCTCGCTGCGACCCCGCATCTCGGCGATCCGAACTTCCGGCGGACCGTCGTGCTGATCGTCGAGGACGACACTGACGAGGGAACTCTCGGCGTGGTGCTGAACCGGCCGACCGAGATCCCGCTCGACCAGGTACTCGAAGCCTGGACCGACCTGGCCACCGGCCCCCAGGTCGTTTTCCGCGGCGGCCCCATCTCACCCAACAGCGCGCTCGCGCTAGCCCTGGCGCACGGCACCGACGAGCCGGTCGGCTGGCGGTCCCTGGACGGCAGCCCCATGATGGCGCGGATGGGCCTCGTCGACCTCGGAGCGCCGCCGGAACTGCTGGCCGGCGGCATCACGTCGATGCGGGTGTTCGCCGGTTACGCGGGCTGGGGCGCGGGCCAGCTCAAGGACGAGATCGAGGAGGGGGCCTGGTACGTGCTTCCCGGCGACCCGGCGGACCCGTTTGGGCCCGAACCGGAACGGCTCTGGCAGAAGGTGCTGCGCCGCCAGGGAGGGGAGCTAGCGCTCGTGGCCACGTTCCCTGACGACCCGATGTGGAACTGAACGCAGCATCCGCCGGCCGCGCTCGCCCTCATCCGCCGCTGTGCGGCCCGGCGTACACTGGGCCACTGTGAGCGTCCTCCCAGGAACCGATGTCCGCCCTGACTCCGATGTCAGGGAAGATCTGTCCGTCGATAACGGCGATCATGAGCGATTCTCGCACTATGTCTTGAAAGACAAGATTGTCGATAGTGCGGTGAACGGCACGCCGGTGATGGCGCTGTGCGGCAAGGTATGGGTGCCTAGCCGCGATCCCAAGAAGTTCCCCGTCTGCCCGGACTGCAAGCGGATCTACGAATCGCTGCCGGAGGGCGAGAACTAACCGGACTGGCCTGCCGGCCTCAGTGGTGAGCCGTTGAGGCTGACGCCCGCGTCGCGCAGCTTCTCCACGGCGGCGGCCATGGTGTGCTGGTCCACTCCTGCCGTCATGTTCAGCAGCACCCTCGTCGCGAAACCTGTCTTGGCGGCGTCGGCGGCCGTCGCGTAGACGCAGTAGTCGGTGGCAATCCCGACGACGTCCACGTCAGCCACCCTGTGCTGCCGCAGCCAGCTGTCCAGCGAGTCCCCGTTCTCATTTGCGCCCTCAAAGCCGCTGTAGGCGGCTGCATAACGGCCCTTGCGAAAGATCTCCTCGATCCGGCTCGTGTCCAGCTCGGGGTGGAACTGCGCGCCGGCCGTGTCGGCCACGCAGTGGGCCGGCCAGCTGGAGAAATAGTCCGGCTCGGCGGAGAAATGGCCGCCCGGGTCCACGTGAAAGTCCTGGCTCGCCACGATGTGGTCGTAGCCGGCGCTTTCTGGGCTAGCCAGGTAGTCGGAGATGGCCCTGGCTACCATGGCGCCGCCTGCGACGGCCAGGGAGCCGCCCTCGCAGAAGTCGTTCTGCACGTCGACGATCACCAGCGCGCGCACAGCCTGAGCGTAGCCGCCCGCGACGGGCGTGCGCGACCAGGACGTGACCCGGCTCAGGCCGCGGCAGCCGCCCCGATCAGGCGGCGTCCGCGGTTACGAGGCGACGTCCGCCGCGGTGCCGGCAGTGATGCGGAGCAGCTCGTCGAACGAGGTCGGGAACACGGTGTGCGCGTGCCCGGCAGCCGCCCAGATGGTTTCGTGGGCGCGTAGCGCCGTGTCGACCAGCGTGCGGATCGGCGCCGGATGGCCGACCGGGGCGACACCGCCGATGCGCTGGCCGGTGCTGGCGTGGACGAAGTCGGGATCGGCCCTGCGCAGTTTGACGACGCCGAGGTCGGCGGCCACCTTCGCGGTGTCAACGCGATGGCTGCCGCTGGTCAGGACCAGCAGAGGTGCGCCGTCGGCGTCGAATACCAGGCTGTTGGCGATGGCGCCGATGTCACAGCCCAGCTGGGCTGCCGCGGTGGCTGCGGTCGGGGCCGGCTCGGGCAGCTCGCGGACCTGACCGGTGACGCCAAGGCCAGCGAGCTCGCGGGCGACGTGCTCGGCGTTCGGGTGCACCGGCTCAGTGTGGCATGCCCGCGTCGCGGTCCGGCCGGAACACAGTCGGGATCGACGGGTATCCGCGGGTCAGCTGCCTGGCGTGAGCCGGCAGCTCGGCGACCGCAGCCTGGTGACGGGCACGGGCGGCGGTCAGCGATTCCCGCCCGACGATGGCGCCGTCACGCACGAGCTGCCGCAGCAATGGGCGGCCGGCCGGCGAGTCCTTCGGCTCGGTATCGATGACCAGCTCGGTGGTCGCCGTCCCGCTCGAGTCGAGCTGACGGACCGCCCACTTCCGGCCGCCGCGGGATGGTTTGCCGACCGAGCGCTTGGCGACCGGCAGCAGCGGGGCGCCGTCGGCATCGGTGACCGCGCGCGCCACGAGCTTGTAGACGAGCGCTGCAGTTGCCGCGCCGGATCCGGTCACCAGCGAGGTTCCGACACCGTAGCCATCGACGGGCTCGGCAGCGAGCGCGGCGATCGAGAACTCGTCCAGATCGCCGGTGAGCACAATCCTGGTCTTGTCCGCGCCGAGCTGATCAAGCTGCGCCCGCACCTCGCGCGCGGCGGCGGCAAGGTCTCCGCTATCGATGCGGACGGCACCGAGCGCCGGCCCGGCGAGCCGGACGGCCTCCTCGATGGCCGCGGGAACGTCGTAGGTGTCGGCCAGTAGCGTCGTGCCCGTGCCCAGCGCATCCAGCTGGGCGGCGAACGCCTGCTGCTCGTCGTCGTGCACCAGCGTGAACGCGTGCGCCGCGGTGCCGCTCGTCGGGACGCCGTACTGATAGCCCGCGCGCAGATTGGATGTCGTGGTGAAGCCGGCGATGTAGGCAGCCCTGGCGGCCGCGACCGCCGACAGCTCGTGAGTGCGTCGGGAGCCCATCTCGATGAGCGGCCGCTCGCCGGCCGCCGTCACCATCCGGGACGCGGCGGAGGCAATCGCGGAATCGTGGTTCAGGATCGACAGCGCCACCGTCTCCAGGACGACCGCCTCGGCAAAGGTCCCCTCGACGACGAGGATCGGTGAGCCCGCGAAGTAGCAGTCGCCCTCGCCGTAGCCCCAGATGCTGCCGCCGAAGCGGTAGTTCTGCAGGAACTCCACAGTGGGGTCGTCGGCGATCCCGGCTCGCGTCAGGAACTCCAGCTCAGCGGGGCCGAATCGGAACCGCTCCAGGGCATCGAGCAGGCGGCCGGTGCCTGCCACCACGCCGTAGCGGCGGCCGCTGGGCAGCTGGCGGGCGAAGACCTCGAACACCGACCTGCGTGACGCGGCGCCGCTGCGCAAAGCCGCCCGCACCATAGTCAGCTCGTAGTGGTCGGTCAGCAGCCCGGTCTCGGGCAGCCGCAGGTCCAGGCCGGGCTCACGGGGACTCATCCCGGCAGCCTACGGAACGCCCGGTTCGCCGGCCGGGCGCACCTGCCGTGCGGCCGCGTGCGGCCAGCGAGATTAGCGCAAAATGTCCGTGCGGTTCGCCTTGGGTTGGGGTGGAACACTAACGTCGGGAGGGGGACACTGAGCTACTCGGGAGGTGACGACAGGTGGGCGCTGCGCCAGTTGAGGTCGAGCAGCCGGCTACAGGCCAGGAGGCGAAGCTGGACGCACCGTGGGTCACTGTCGTCTGGAACGACCCGGTCAACCTGATGAACTACGTGACCTACGTCTTCCAGAAGGTCTTCGGCTACCCCAAGGCGAAGGCGGAGAAGCTAATGCTCGACGTGCACCACAAGGGCAAGGCCGTCGTGTCCTCCGGCACCCGCGAGGCGATGGAGCGGGACGCCGAGACACTCCATGGATACGGCCTCTGGGCGACAGTGAGCCACGACTCGTGACCTGGGATCCGCTGGACGAGGGCAACGGCGGCAGCCGAGGCGAGCCCGGCGAGCCCGGCCTGGCGGCCTCGTTCCGGCCGGTGCCCGGAGGTGCTGCTGCGTTCTTCGAGCCGCCGCAGGCAGGCGTGATCAGGAGCCTGGTCAGCCAGGTCGCGGAGCTGGTCAGCGCCGATGCCGAGACCGGCGAGGCCGGCGAGGCCGCGCAGGCCGGCAACCTCGAGGCCGAGCTGGGCCTGTCTAGCCATGCCGAGGCACCCGACGATCCAGTGCTGGCGAGGCTGCTGCCTGACGCCTACTCGGGCGACCCGGAGGCCGCTGCCGAATTTCGCCGCTACACCGAGGAGACGCTCCGCTCGGGGAAGGTTGCGTCGGCCCAGGTCGTGCTCGAATCGCTGCCGTCGGCAGGTGGTGAGGTGCGGCTGTCAGAACCGGAGTGCCAGCAGTGGCTTCGTGCGCTCAATGATGTCCGGCTTGCCCTCAGTGTCCGCCTTGGCATCACCGACGAGGACGACGACCTGACCGAGAGCCTGGCGGTGGACGACCCCCGGTCCGCCTATCTGTGGGTCTATCAGTGGCTGGCATATCTGCAGGACAGCATCCTGGACGCCCTCGCGTAGCCGCCCGGCCCGCCTGGCGGCTACTCTCCAGGCATGCTGAGGATCAGTGCGGAGCTGCGTTCGAAGATCATCGCGCACGCCGCTGCTGATCATCCCGACGAGGCGTGCGGAGTGATCGCCGGCCCAGCGGGCAGCGACCGGCCCGAGCGGTTCATACCGATGCTGAATGCCGAGCGCTCGCCGACCTTCTACCGGTTCGACTCGCTGGAGCAGCTCCGGGTCTGGCGTGAGATGGATGACCGTGACGAGGAGCCCGTCGTCATCTACCACTCGCACACCGCCACCGAGGCATACCCCTCACGGACCGACATCTCGTACGCCAGCGAGCCGGAGGCCCATTACGTGCTGGTCTCCACCGCTGCGGAGGGTCAGCCGCAGTTCCGGTCATTCCGCATCGTGAACGGTGCAGTGACGGAGGAAGACGTCACCCTCGAGCCGGAATGATCGCGCCCGGCGGCCCGTTGCAGCTACCGGTGTCTACACGAACGCACAAATTTGGAGCAGAGAGAAATGGCTATCGAGGTCCGCATCCCGACGATTCTCCGCGGCTATACCGGCGGCGCGAAGTCGGTCGAGGGCTCGGGTTCCACGCTGGCGGAGCTGATCTCAGATCTCGACGGCCGCTATGACGGGCTCGGTGACCGCCTGCTGGATGAGGCGGGGCTGCGCCGGTTCATCAACGTGTACCTGAACGACGAGGACGTCCGATTCATCGGCGGCCTGGCGACCTCGGTCGCTGACGGCGACACGGTGACGGTGCTCCCCGCGGTCGCCGGCGGCGCGCGCTGACGCTGGATCTGATCAGTCTCATGCGCTACGACAACCTGCTGGATTCGGTCGGCGGCACGCCGCTCGTCGGCCTGCCGAGGCTTTCGCCGGGCCCCGTGGTCCGGCTCTGGGCCAAGCTCGAGGACCGGAACCCGACGGGCTCGGTCAAGGACCGGATCGCGGCGTACATGGTCGCGGCCGCCGAGAAGGACGGGCTGCTGCGGCCGGGCTCGACGATCCTGGAACCCACCTCAGGTAACACGGGCATCAGCCTGGCCATGGTCGCCAAGCTGCGCGGGTACCGGCTCATCTGCGTGATGCCAGAGAACACATCGTCCGAGCGCCGCGCCCTGCTGGAGGCATACGGCGCCGTCATTGTCTCCTCACCTGCCGCTGGCGGCTCTAACGAGGCCGTCCGGGTGGCCAAGCGCATGGCCGGAGAGCACCCGGACTGGGTCATGCTCTACCAGTACGGTAACGAGGCCAACGCCCGCGCCCACTACGAGACCACTGGCCCCGAGCTGCTCGCCGACCTGCCCACTATCACGCACTTTGTGGCCGGCCTCGGCACGACAGGGACGCTCATGGGGACCGGGCGGTTCTTGCGCGAGCACGTGCCAGGCGTGAAGATCATCGCGGCCGAGCCGCGGTACGGCGAGCTGGTCTATGGGCTGCGGAATCTCTCCGAGGGATTCGTGCCCGAGCTCTATGACGAGTCGGTGCTGACCTCCCGGTTCTCGGTGTCATCGCGCGACGCCCTGCGGCGGACCAGGGAGCTGCTGGCCGCGGAAGGGTTGTTCGCCGGAATCTCCGCCGGGTGCGCCCTGCACGCTGCCCTGGGCATCGCCGCGAAGGCGCACGCGGCGGGGGAGCGCGCCGACATCGCCATCGTCATCGCCGACGCTGGCTGGAAGTACCTGTCTACCGGCGCCTATAGCGGGACACTCGAGGAGGCCGAGGCCAGGCTGGAGGGCCAGCTCTGGGCCTGAGGGAGCTTAACGGGCCACGCTGAGAGGCTGGAAGATCTGGTTCGACCCTGACGGTCACTTCGAGACCGAGATCCTGAGGCAGGGAGCCCGAGGGCTCCTGACAGAGGTCAAAGAGGTGCTGGCACGCGCACTGGAGCGCCTCGGCCATGCCCTCAAGCTTCGCTCGCTCGGCACCGGTGACCCCGGGATCTCTCAGCACGCCCACGACTCGCAGGAGCGCGCCCTCAGCCTGCATACAGGCCATGTGGAGGAGCTTCCGTTCGTCAGCGTCCACGGCAAAGACGCTACGCCGGGGCGCGAGGCACCGCTGCAGAGGGACCGGGGCTGATCGATCGACGGCTCTGCGGGCGCGGCGCTGGGTAGCTCTCCGTCGCCCGCCTCTTCATCAAGCTAGCCAGCCCTGCGTAGCGCCTTGACGGTTGCTGGTGGCCTTACCCCTGCCAGTCCTGCATCAGAACCTTTCGGTACATTGAGTGTCCAAGATCCAGAAGCGGACACCGATGACTATATTTGATGATGCGACCGCGGTACGCAGGCGCAGCGAGGGCCGGTATGACACGCAGGCCGACCCGCGGTTCGCCATGGTGGTGGCGCCAGGAGGCAGCGCCCCGCCTGCGGTCAACGGCGGCGTCCTGATGGCCACGGTGCTGCGCGCGGTGCTCGACTCGGCCCCCAACCCCTATCCGGTCGCCACCAGCGCCAATTTCCTCCGGGTACCGCAGCTGGGTCCGGCCGAGATCGAGGTGACCTGGCTGAAAACCGGCCGGACGGCATCGATAGCGCGGGCTGCCCTCGTCCAGGAGGGCGTGCAGGTTGTCGACATGACCGTCACGACGGGAACGCTGCCCGGTGGCCCGGTGGCCGCGGGCAACGGCGCGGCCGCCGACGGGGAGTCGCTCAGCTGGACGGGCGAGGCGCCGCAGTTCCCGGACATCGCGGACTGTGTCGACCTCGGCAAGTGGCCAGGCACGGACGGGGCAAACGGAGTCTCCGGCTTCGCCGCCCACCTCGAGGTGCTGCTGGATCCGGCCGTCACGGGCTGGCGCGGCAACGAGCCATCCGGGCGACCCGAAATGCGCGGCTACGTCCGGCTGCGCGACCACCGTGATCCCGACGCGCTGCTGCTGGCGCTCGCGGTCGACGCACTGCCTCCGGTGGTATTCGGCCTCGGCGCCACCGGCTGGGCTCCCACGGTGGAGCTGACCTGGCACATGCGCGCGATTCCGGTGGCCGGGCCGTTGCTTGTCGCTGCGCGCAGCCGTCACGTCAGCGGCGGCTGGTTTGACGAGGAGGCCGAGGTCTGGGATGCGGCAGGTCAGCTCGTCGCCCAGAGCAGGCAGCTGGCCAGGGTCGGCCGCGGGCGGCTCAGGCCGACCGATCAGCTGCAAGCGGCGGCCGGAGCGCCGTAGGCGCTGCCCCGAAGGGGCTTCATTGGGTAGTTTGCTGCCCATCTAGGGGCAGCATTGGCCCCGCCACGCCCCGCGGTTGGCGCCCCGCTGGCCCGGTCACGCCCGCTGGCCCCCGCTAGGGGACGCTTCTGATCCGCCAGACGAGCACGGATCCGAGAATTCCGATGACCGCCGTCGCACCGAACAGGGTCGGATAGCCGCCGAAGCTCACCAGCGGGCCCGCAATCCCGGCACCGATGGCCGTCGGCCCGACCAGCGCGATGTTGATGATGCCGAGGTCCTTGGCCCGGTCAGTCGCGGCTGGCAGCACCTGAGTGATGAGAGCCTGGTCGACGGCCAGGTAGGCGCCGAAGCCGCCGCCGAATAGGACCGCGGCCAGCAGCGCCGCGTCCCAGGTTTCGACGAAGGTCAGCAGGACGGCGGCGAGCGCGATGAAGAGCCCCGCCACCGTCACGATCATCTTCCGCTTGCCGATGCGATCGGAGATCACGCCGCCGATGACGGCCGTCACGATGACGCAGACCGTGTAGATCACGATGAGAATCAGCAGCCCCGTCGCGGCCGCGATGTGCTCAGTCGGGTACAGGTGCACCTGGTCGCGCAGGAAGTAGAGCAGGTAGAGGGTGCCCATCGCGATGGCCAGCGAGACCAGGAAGCGGGTCAGCCAGGCCCAGGCGAAGTCCGGGTAGTCCCTCGGGCTGATCCAGTAAGCACGGGCCAGCCGCCGCCAGGAGAACGGCTCCCGGTGCGCCGGCTCGAGCGCATGGTCCGCGGTGCCGAAGACGAACGGCAGGACCAGCAGGAACAGCAGCGCTGCCAGCAGGTAGTAGCTGCTGGCGACGTCGCTGCTCAGCACCAGCACGGCCAGGACTGTGCCGATGACGAGTCCGAGGGCCTGCGGCATGCCGACCCAGCCGGCCACGGTGGCCCGCTGGCGCACCGGAACATGGTCGGGGATCGCCGCGCTCAGGCTGGCGTACTGGCCGTTCTGGAACGCGCTGAACAGCACCCAGAACAGCGCGACGCCCGCGACCGTGCGCTGGTTCGCGAGCAGCAACAGGCAGGCGGCGCCGAGCAGGGCCATCGACAGAGTCCAGCGGTGCCGTCGGCCGCGCAGCCCGCCGAAGCCGTAGGCGTGGGTGGTCCGGTCCGAGAGCGCACCGGCGATGGGCGTCGCCAGGACCGAGGACACCGCCCCTACGGCCGACACGGTGGCGAGAGCGGCGATCTTGTTTCTGGGGTCGATGTCCTGGAGCTGGATCGGCAGGATGACCTGGCCCGGTGTCAGCGCCGCCATCCACATGCCCAGGGACGCCAGTCCCAGCCCGGCGATCCAGCGGGGCTTGACGTGCACCGACGGCTCGGCCAGGGCCAGCGAGACCGGCTGCTCGTAGCCGGTGGACTGCTCGGACATGACACCTCCGCCTGGGGCTCGCCTGGCTTTCGCGGGTGCTCCAGGCTGTGACCTGAATCGGCCGTCTGGCGGATGATAGTGGCTGCAGGCGGGCAGTCGCGCCAGCTTCAGCCCCGGTCCGCCTGGGGCGATCCGGCTATTCTCGGTCGCTGTGATGAGTGTCGGCCGCAGCGACAGCGGTGAACAGTCTGGCCTGGTGGCGGCGTGGAGCTGACGGTCGTCGGCTGGGCTGGGAGCTTCCCCGGCCCGGACAGCCCGGCGAGCTGCTACCTGATCGAAGCCGACGACTTCCGGCTTGTCCTCGACCTCGGGAACGGCGCGCTGGGTGCGCTGCAGCGGTACACCGCCCTGTCAGAGGTGGATGCGATCTGCCTGAGCCACCTGCATGCCGACCACTGCATGGACGTGATCGGCTACTCGGTCTTCCAGAACTACCACCCCGGCGGCCCGCGACCGCGGATCCCGGTGTACGGGCCACCCGGCACCGCGCACCGGCTGAACCTGGCGCTCGACAGTCACAGCAAGAGCATGACGGAGGCCTTCGAGTTCGCCGAGCTCGCGCCCGGCACGATCGAGATCGGCCCGCTGACAATCACGACGGCGCGCATGCAGCACACGGTTGAGACGTTCGGGTTCCGGATCGAGCACGCCGGCCGGGTCATGGCCTACTCGGCCGACACGGCGCCCTGTGACGAGCTCGTGACGCTGGCGCGCGATGCCGACCTGCTGCTCGCCGAGGCATCCTTTACTGACGGGCCGGACCTGCCGCCCGACCTGCACCTGACCGCGCGCCAGGCCGCTGAGCACGCCGCGCGCGCCGGGGCAGCCGAGCTGGTGCTGACCCACCTGGTGGCCTGGAACGATCCGGCGGTCAGTCAGGAGCAGGCTGCCGCTGCCTACGACGGCCCGCTGCGGCTTGCTAGCTCTGGCTTGCGCCTGTTGGGTGCGGGCTCCGCTCGCCCCGGCGGAGGCCGGCCGGCCGGCACATAGACTGCACTGCCATGCGCGTGCTCGTGACCGGCGGTGCCGGGTTTATCGGATCCCATCTGGTCGATGCCCTGGTCGAGCGCGGGGACGAGATCGCCGTCGTGGACGACATGTCCGGCGGCAGGCCTGGCCGGCTGCCTGGCCAGGCGGCCGCGCACAAGCTGAGCGTGACCGAGTCAGACGCCATGTCATCCGTAGTGGCCGAGTTCGAGCCGGAGCTCATCTGCCACCTCGCCGCGCGCGTCGACGTGCGCACGTCGGTGTCCGATCCTGCCGACGACGCGCTGGTCAACGTCGTCGGCACGGTCAACGTGCTGGAGGCGGCGCGGGCCGTGGGCGCCCGGGTGATCCTCGGCTCGACGGGCGCGGTGATCTACGGGCGGGATGCGCCGATCCCGTCGCTGGAGGACGTGCTGCCGCTGCCAGAGTCGCCGTACGGTGTCGGTAAGAACTGCGCCGAGCAGTATGTCGAGCTGTACAACCGGCTCCACGGGACCTCGCACGTGGTGCTGCGGTTCGCCAACGTCTACGGGCCGCGCCAGGACCCGGCCGGTCTGGTTGGCGTGGTAGCGATCTTCTGCGCGCGCGCC
>Ga0126378_10000990_pt1 | contig 21232 bp, 25 predicted proteins | sample PanSoiMetPlot_23_FD_92587 | JGI IMG/M metagenome (GOLD analysis project Ga0126378, IMG submission 92587) | Tropical forest soil microbial communities from Panama - MetaG Plot_23 | ecosystem: Environmental > Terrestrial > Soil > Tropical forest > Bulk soil | place: Panama | collected 2016-02-17
GGGATCGAAGATGGCCGGTGGCAATTTGGCCGGCATCTGCGCGGAAGTAATCTCGATGACAGTGCTGCCCACGGGGAGTTCGAGGGGAATGACGGGGGGAGAAGAGAGCGCGGCAGCGACCCCGTTCGCAGTTGCGTAAGTGTAAAAGGCCGTTTGCTCTGCGGTCAAAATCGGCGTCGAAATGCGAGGCTGCATGGACTCGCCGGGGTTGCGTTTTCCCCAATAGACTTCGCTCAGAAATGTGTTGGGTGCTGCGGTCGCGGGAGAAACGATATGCGACGGCGCCAACTCGGTTCCGTTATAAGGATCCGCGATTGCGGAACTGAACGAGAGCGTTGGTGTGGCGATGGGATGCGCAAAGATCGGAGAGCCGTTGACGACGAGGTATTGCGGGCCTTGGGCGAAGTTGCTGTCTTGCGCCAAAGCAGATCCTGTCACAGAGAGGAAGAACAAAACCAGGGAGAGACGCATGAGTGCCTCCAGTGAACCGCAACTGCCAAGAATTATGGACTCTGCCAAGAGGAAATACTAGGGACTTTCGGCCCAAAAGCCCCAACCGGAGCGCGATTTGATTAGAACCTGTGCGGTTTCATAAATGGTATCCAAGAAAGACAAGAGAACCGCAGCGGCTAAAGAGAGTGCGTTGAGAGCCTGTGTCGTCCCTACGGGACTCGCTCACTTTTCCACTTTAGCCAGAGATGACGCCCTGGGCTAACTCTTTCCGCCGCTCCGCGCCCGCGTTCTCGCCAGAATTGCTTCACCGTCATCGATAACATTTGCTTCTCGTGCACACTCTAATGCCCAGATCTTTGTGAGCTCTAACAGCCCGGCTGGAAGTCGTGCGTTGCCAAACCAATTTATGAGACTAGTTCTAGACAGAAGCAGACGCAGCTTTGCGGCGTTCGCGGCGTTCGCGCCGGTTAGCCAGGATGATGTAGACCATGTAGAGCACGACGGCTACGTTTCCAACCAGCAAAGCACAGCGAATGAACGTCACACCACGGAACAGTTCGCGGATTTCCAGCGGAAGCAAGAGCGCTCCCGAAACGCACGCGACCCACTCGGCCCAGGTCCGTTCATTCCAGAGACCATAGGACTCTGTAAAACGAAGTATCGCGTAGGCGAACGCGATCCGGGCGGCGGCCCAGAGCCGGGCGTCGGTGATGCTGTCGGCAAAATCGAGAAACATTTGCGCAAAGCGATGATCGGTGCTGATGTGCAGGAGCGCGAGAAGACTTTCGGCGATCAGCCACGTGTCTTTGTGGACAAGAGCAAGGGCGCAAATGCCCATCAGGACTACAAAGATTCCTTTGAAAAATTCAAAGGCTGCAACGGCCCGGAGTACGCGCCTTTGGCGGCGGTGAGGGTCTGGCTTTTTTCCGGAGTCTCGCATGAATACCGGCAATTTGCAGGTTACCACGAGGGGCAGGCATCTCCCATACAGGAAGGCATTGAAACAAAAAGCACGTTCTTACCTCGGTAACTAGATAGGGGGATGGCCACGTGTCACGATTCAGACGCGAGGAATCGTTATGCGAAAGATCGTATTCTCATTGGCCTTGACGACTGCGTGCGCCATAGTGTCGGTCGGGCAGCAGAATTCCCCTCCGCAGACTGCGCGGCAGTCCCTGCTTGAGATGTTCTTCAGCAAGATTCCGGGAGCGTTTGTGAAACATTTGCCAGAAGCGACGCGAGCCGCGCTGGAGAAATCGGGAGCGATGACAACGCTGCAGCAGTATTCGCTGATGGCAAGCCAATTTGAAACGCAAGGGCAAAATCTGAAGACGTATGAAATGGGCTCGTTGCTGGTATCGGGTGAAGATCCGAAGACGGGCCAGAAGGTCGAAGTCACAGTCGAGGACGACGCGCTTCGCGGCGATCAGGACGATATTGAGCTTTCGTTTCAGACCTACAAAGACGGGCAGGTGCAGCGTACGCCGTTCATGCCCCGGATGACGTTTTCGATGAAGCAAGAATCGCAAGTGTGGAAGCTGAATGAGATTGCGGTGACGATCCGGCTGCCGCTGGCGGATCCGGACCTGCTGAAGGCCATTGCCGAGAAGATGAGGCCCGACCCTAATGCCACGACCGTGATTACGCCGCACATCTCCAGCGGAGGCACATTCCGACCACAACCGCAGGACTCCGGGCCGCGGGCCGGCAGCGACGCAACGGTGCTGTCGGCGATGCGGATGATTCTTAGCGCTGAGACGACCTATGCGATGACTTATCCGAAGGTTGGGTACACGTGTACGCTTTCGGATCTCGATGGATTTGGCGGCGGAGAACCGAATGAGCACCAGGCCATGCTGATCAATAGTGGACTTGCCAGTGGAAAGCGGCATGGATTTGTATTTTCGCTATCCGGTTGCAGCGGTGCTCCGGCAACCAGCTTCCATCTTTCGGTTTTACCGAATGCGAATACCTTCGGACGGAAGGCTTTCTGCGCGGATCAATCGGGAGTGATTCGGACTGCGGAAGACGGCAATCCGGCGACTTGCTTCGCCAGCGGGAACGAGGCGAAGTTGAATCCGTAGGCACACACCTTTTCACCACCGACGCCACCGGGGAACACAGAGGATTTTTCCTACGGTCTGACCGCCCACGCCAGGCCGTCGGGGTCCCTGCCTACGTCGATTCGTCCTGTTACCTCTAGCGACTTGAGATCAATCACCGAGACATAGTTGTCGGGACTGCTGGCTACGAATGCGCGTGAGCCGTCGGGCTGCATTTGAATTCCGGCTGCACCGTGACCCACTTTGATCTCTTTCAATTCTTTGCGCGTATGCGCGTCGAGGACGACCACATTTTCCATGCGAAGGCCTGAGACAAAAACGCGAGCGCCGTCGGGCGTGAACTTCAAACGGTTGGCGCTTTGCACGTTGGCGTTGAGCGTGTCGGTGACCTTCTTGCTGGCGACATCGATGATCGAGATCGTTCCATCCTCAGCGTTGGCGACCCAGATTTCATTGCCGTCGGGAGAGACGTCGAATCCTTCCGAGCCGTTTCCGACTTTGACTATCGTTTGATCCCAGTCGCCGCCGGAAGGGCCGCCACCGGTGCGGGGCGGAGTCTTCTCGATCATGCTGACCGTGCCGGAGCTGACGTTAGTGGTGAGCATGTGTTTGAGATCGCTCGCGACCCAAATCATGTGCGTGCGATTTTGGCCGGTGCCCACGATCCAGTCGATTTTCTGGCTGGCCGGATCGTAGCTACCAATCGCTTTTGCGGCCTCGGCCGTAAACCAGACCATGCCGCCAACGAAGTCCAAGCCGTGTGGCCCCTTGAGGGCGCCCAGATCGATGGATGGGAGTGCCTTCTGGCCATCGAGATCGATCCTAGCGAGTGTGTTGTAGGCGCCGCCGCCATAGTTGGAGACGTACGCGGTCTTGCCGTCTGACGAGGCGATGACTTCGTGCGGGTCGTTGCCGACTGGGACCTTTGCTATCACCTTCAGGGTTGAGGGATCGACGATGGCGAGGCTGTGGTCATGCTTGCTGAGAGCCAGCAGGGTTTCTTTGGGCGTTTGCGCGGTGAGGAGGGCAGGAGCAAGGAGCCCGAACAGAACGAATCGCGCTAGCAAGATCTTCTTCATAGCGAGTACCTCAAGCGGGATAAGAATTTCTCCGCTACAACACAAGTGACGCGGCACGCGAGATCCCTCGCTGCGCCGGAAAAACGGCTGCCCTCGGGATGACGCTTCATCGTTCTTTTCACGTTGTTGCTCTTCGTTAACCAGATCTCAGCCGTTCTTCTCACGGATGGCTGCGCGGAGTTCGGAGACGATCTCTTCGGAGGCGCGGATTGCGGCAGCATGCTGGTCTACCGGGAACGAGATGGCGCCGACGCGGGCGTGACCGCCCCCGCCGTAACGTTCGCAGATCTTGGCCAGATTTACTTCCGGCTCTTGCGGCGCCCACGGATTCGATCCCACCGAAACTTTGACGCGGAAGCTGCTCTTGCTCAAGCCCACACTGTACACCGACTCCGGGTGGAGATAGTACGGAATGAATTTGTTATAACCTTCGAGGTCGTGATCGGTCACGTCGAAAAAGATTGTGGCGTCCTTGCACTCGGTGCGCTCTTTGAGAATTCCAATGGAGAGCTCGTGGCGCTTCAGCAGCGGTGGAAGAAGCGGGGCCACGGACGGCTCCTTGAGGATCTCACCCAGGGATTTGGTCGCCAGGAGCGGAATCAGGTTGGGGACGAATCCATGATCAGGGGCGGACTCGATCACCATGGTGAGCTTCATCGCGGGTGCTTCCATCTCGACCGCAGTTTTGGCATCGGGATAGAGCGCGCCGTCGATGATGTCTGTCCAGCGGACGAGATCGGCGACGGGGGCGGGATCGAACCCAAAGCGCTCGTGCGCGATCATTGCGATGAAGCTGGTGCAGGATTTGAAATCGGGATCGTAGAACTTGCGATTACTCTGATCCTGCTCGAAATGTTCGGCGTCGGCCGGAGAGAGAAAGGCGCTCTCGTGGTGATCGAACCACCAGGTGATGTTGGGCGAGCTGGAATATTTGAAATCGACGATGGCGTTCTCGTCGCCATCGAACTGCTTTTCGTCGAACAGAGCCCCGGCACGGTGAACCAGGCCGGTGAATTCGAAATCGACGTCGCTGCGAATGCGCTCGCGATAGAAACGAGAGAAAAGCGCGGCTGAGGAAGCCCCATCAAAGCATTTGTCGTGATAAAAGACCCGAACTCGCAATGAATTCCCCAATCGTTCCAAAAATTCCCGCGGCTGAGGCATCCTGGATGGGCAGACTCAGGTCGCGAGGTAAAAGCTAATAGGATGGACAGCTTAGGGGAAGAAAGTCAAGAGGCAGCTACCGCGGGACGCTTACCCGAGCGCATAGTGCATCAACACTGCACGCAAGATGCTTCGCTCCGCCTTGCTACGCTCGCCCCGACGAAAGCCGGGGTCTACCTAGATCCGGCTTCGCTCCGGATGACGACGTCCTATTTTCCAGATTCGAAATCCAAGACCTAGAATACATTCGCTTGCTGCTGCGCGAGATCTCCGATGAAGGGCAGCTTGTACATCTGCCCTTGATTGGCCTTGATCAACAAGACGATCCAAACGATGAATGCGCCTACGTTGATCAGCATGTGCAATGGGAACGTCAGCAGCGCCACCCCGGGCACGATTCCAAAGATGCCGAGGCCGACGTGCAGCACGATCAGGGCAGCGCAAAAGAACAGGCACTGGAAAGAATGAAAGCGAATGAAGCGGTTGCGATTGTACGGTTCCATCACGAGAAAAATGATCGCCGGGATGATCGTGATGTAGGCAAGCATGCCGGCTACGTTGTCGGTCATTCCCTGTTGTGCGACCGCGGGTGTGGGACCAGCAGCGGGAACACGAGCGGCGCATGCGGCACAAACGGAAGCGCCGTCGGCGATTTGAGCTCCACACATGTTGCAGAAAGCCATGAAGATGTCCTCCAGGGCGTTGGGAGCGGAAAAGCGTAAGCAGCCAACGTTCGCTACCCAGCGGTGTCGCCGGGAAAGTAACAGAAATGAAACATGAAAGCAATGAGCAATTTGTTGCAGCGCTGGGGCTCAGTTCGCGAGATCAGAATGCTGGTGAGCGACGGCGCCGAGCCAAGGCAGGCCGAACATCTCGCCTTGCAGCGCCTTGATGATGAGCACCAGCCAGAGCAGAAACGCGGCGAGAATGACAGCGACGTCGACGATCACCACGAGAAGTGGTCCCAGGATCGGAATCAGGAATACGGCCATGCCCAAGACGCGCAGAGCGAGAGCCACAACGATACCGGCAAGCCACACAACGAGGCACTGCACCGCGTGGAAGCGCACGAACTTACTCTCGCGATAAGGATCAAGCAGAAGAAAAACGATCGCCGGCACAAACGAAAAATAAGCCAGCGCTCCGGCGATGTTCTCTGGGAACACACCGACCTTCCTCTCAGGGCGGGTCGTTGCATACATCGATCGGCCGCAACCCGGGCAGAAGGCCGCCGTTTCCGGCATCTCCGCCGAGCAGGCCGTGCACGATTTCAACGCCGCTTCCGTCTGCTCCATGCTTAGTTCTAGTATGCCTTCACTCTCGTCCATTTGGGTCAACATATCAGGTGCAAGGAACGAACTACAAAGGCCAAATCGCTAGACAGCACTGATTCGGGTAGCTGCTCCAACTACTAAACCACACATCACATTGGACTTCTCTAGAACGAGAACTTCTGGAGAACTGGGGGGCCTTAATAAAAAAAGCTCAATCGATGGACAAAACTGCGAGGGGCGATGGTCTTAAGATTGAGGAGGCACAGTGGGCGTGCGAGGAGTACGATCGCACGTTTTTTGTTATCCTTCCCGCTACTCTCAGACACCGAGTTTGATCGTCGCGAATGCTCTTTGAGTACGCTGAAGCGTCGGATCGAGAACTGCTTGAGAGCGGCATCATTCCTGTAAATCCCTTGTGGCGTTTTGGAGGAAACGAATGTTCTGTCCTCAATGTGGCGCGAATAATGCGGACACAGCAGCCGTATGCGTGCAGTGTCGAAGAACCCTGCAACCCGGAACTCCGGCGGCTCCGCTGAATGTAACCGGCGTCGTCATGCCGCCAGCGGGAACGACGGTTCCAAACTACCTGGTATTCGCGATTCTGACCACCGTGTTCTGCTGCCTTCCGACAGGAATTGCGGCCATCATTTACGCGGCGCAGGTGAATGGAAAACTGCTGGCGGGAGACTATGCCGGGGCGCAAGCGGCGTCGAATAACGCAAAGATCTGGTGCTGGGCCTCCTTCGGTATTGGCCTTTTCGGAACTCTGTTTTGGCTGCTGATTTTCGGAGCCGGCATGCTTCGGCACCTCAGATAGTGATTATGCAGCGAACTTTCAGAAAACCAGCGTTCGCCGGATTGTTTATCGCCGCATTGGGATTGGTCATGCTACGGGTATTCGATCCGGCAAGATCGGGGGTATTTCCACCTTGTCCGGTCCACTACCTGACCGGGTGGTACTGTCCGGGGTGCGGGTCGCTGCGGGCGATTCACGCGCTTCTGCACGGCAATCTTCGCAACGCTTGGGCAATGAATCCTTTGACAATCGTGTTGCTTCCGTTCATTGCCTACGGGCTGCTGTCTGAGCTTCTGGTTGGGTTGCGCGGACGCGGCTTGCCCCAGCTGAGGCTGCCCTCCTCTGCCATTTATTCGCTCGGGTGCGTTATCGTTCTGTTCGGAGTGGTCCGAAATCTCCCGATGCATCCGTTCAGCTGGCTGGCTCCGGGTGCCATGTTGCCCTTCTAAAATCGGAGATTCAAGCGCTCGGGCCGGCTTCGCTCTTCTTGCGGCAGTCTTCGCAGATCCCGTAAATCTGGAAGGTGTGGCGCGTCGTGAGGTAGTGATATTTTCGGCCGATTTCCTGCTCCAGCTGTCCGACTTCCTGAGAGAAAAATTCAACTGAACTGCCGCAACTGGTGCACACCATGTGATGGTGGCTGCGGCGGTTGTATTGATGTTCGTAGCGCGCGATACCGTCGTGAAAGGCAACCTCGGAGGCGAGTCCGCACTCTGCCAGAAGCTTCAGCGTGCGGTAGACAGTCGTGTAGCCGATGCCGGCATCTTTCTTCTGCACCAGGCGGTGCAGTTCGTCGGTGGAAAGATGATCGTGTGTTTCGAGAAAGGTGCGCAGGATCGTGTCGCGCTGGGCGGTCTGCTTCAGGCCAACTTCCTTCAGATGGCGGTGCAGGATGTCCTGGGCCTCGCGCACCATCTGGCGCGAGAGATTAGGTTGATCGTCGATGCGCTTTTGCAGCATGGGCAGCGAGTCAGAATACCATCCCCAAATTGAAAATGAAATTCATTTTCAGTATGACGCCGGCCCATCTGGAATACAATCAAAGACTCCCATATGAGCACGCTGGCAGAAATCGGAGCGCCCACAAAGCGCCGCTCTCCCTTCATTCGTATCCTCTTGTGGTTAGTGCTTCTCGTGGTTCTAATGGTGGTTGGGGCCGCGACTTATGCCTACTACGTGGCGGAGTCGGCCCTGCCGCAACTCGACGGGCAGGCACAAGTTGCCGATTTGAGGGCTCCGGTCACCGTCACACGCGATGGTCACGGGGTGCCGACGATCGAGGCCGCTTCGCTGGAAGATCTCTTCTTCGCCCAAGGTTATGTCACCGCGCAGGATCGGCTTTGGCAGATGGATGTCATGCGGAGGTTTGGCAGCGGAGAGCTTTCGGAGATTCTGGGCGAACAGACACTCAAGCTGGACCGGGAGCAGCGAATTCTCGGACTAAGGGCGGCGGCTAAGAGATCTCTGGAGATCGCAACTGTCCGGGACCGCGGCTTTCTTGAAGCGTACGCGAGAGGAGTGAACGCCTATATCGCTGCTCGTGCGAATCACCTTCCGATTGAATTTCGGATTTTGGACTATGCCCCAAAACCCTGGACGGCCGAAGATTCGGTGGTGGTCGCGAATTCGATGGTGAAGGACCTGAACTATCACTACTTCTTCGACGCGCTCAGCCGCGAAAAGATTTTGGCAAAGCTGGGTCCGGAGCTGACCGCGGATTTGTATGTGAACCGTTCGTGGCACGACCGCCCGCCCACCGTGATGCGCGAGGATATGAATGCGCCGGAAAAGGCGCCGAGCGATTCCGATGAGGAGGATGATGAGGACGCGCCGGACAATTCGGTAACGCAAAGCGGCGTCCAGCTTGCTGCCGAAGAGATTCCTGTAAACGGTTCGAATGACTGGGTGGTATCAGGGGCACACACGGTCACGGGAAAACCGTTGCTTTCGAACGATATGCATCTCGGTCATCAGATGCCGAACCTTTGGTACGAGGCACATCTGAAATCCGGGATACTGGATGTGGCGGGTGTGACGCTCCCCGGAATGCCTTATGTGGTGGTCGGCCACAACCAGCGGGTAGCGTGGGGATTCACGAATGTCGGTCCGACGGTCACTGACGTTTACATCGAGAACTTCAACTCGGACGGGGCCTATCAGACGCCCAAGGGATGGTTGCAGCCGGAGCATCGGATGGAGGTCATCCATGTCAAAGGCGAGCCGGATGTGAATGTCGATGTGCGGATTACGCGTCACGGGCCGATCATCACGGAACTGGTTCCGGGCGAGACCCGTGAATTGGCGTTGCGTTGGACGCTCTATGACGGTCTGCGAATTCCCTTCTTCGACGTGGATGCGGCGCAGAACTGGGATGAGTTCACGAAAGCATTCTCACAACTGGATGCTCCCGGGCAGAACGTGGTGTATGCCGACGTTGATGGGAATATCGGCTATCACACGACGGGGAAGGTGCCGATCCGTGCGAGTGGCGACGGAAGCTTGCCGGTGAGTGGCGTCGACGATGCACACGAGTGGACTTCCTACATTCCGTTCGACAAGCTGCCGAGTACGTACAATCCGCCGTCGGGAATTATTGCGACGGCGAATGGCAGAATTACGCCCGATGATTATCCGCATTCCATCAGCATGGAGTGGGAGGCTCCGTGGCGGACGGCGCGGATTTATCACGTGCTGGAGTCAGGACGGAAGTTTTCCGCGGCCGACATGCTGGCTCTGCAGACCGATATTCATTCAGAGCCTCTCGCGTTCGCGGCTGAACGGTTGGTTTATGCCGTCGACCATGCGTCGAAACCTTCGGCAAGAGTGAAGCGGGCGGCGGATTTAATGCGGGGATGGGATGGGCGCATGCTGGCTTCTTCGGCTGCGCCGACCATTGCCGAAAACGCAATCCGCGAATTGCGGCGGTTGATTCTTGAGGCAAAGCTCGGAAGCGCTCCGGCAGAAAAGCAACCTGAGTCGGATTCCGAACTCTACAAAGAAGACAAGAATGCGAACCTGGATTGGAAGACTTATTCGTGGCTGCAGCGCTCGGTTTGGCTGGAGAACGTTTTGCTGCACAGGCCGAAGCGCTGGTTGCCGGAGAAATATCCGAATTACGATGAACTGTTAGCTGCAGCCTTGGATGCGGCAGTGAACGATCCGCAAGCGCCGGAAGACCTCGGCTCGTGGCATTGGGGCAACTTCAATGCGGTGAAAATTCAGCATCCGATTCTGGGACGGATTCCTCTAATTAACCATTGGTCCGGCCCTGGAATCAAGGAACAATCCGGGAGCGGATATTCGGTCAAAGCGGTGACGCGATATCACGGTCCCTCCGAGCGGTTCACGGCGAATCTGGCGGACATGGATCTGTCGACGCTGAATACCGTCACCGGGCAGGGCGGAAATTTTCTCAGCCCCTACTACATGGACCAATGGAAGGCGTGGTACGAAGGCACGACATTTACGTTCCCCTTCAGCGCAAAGGCGGTGGCGTCGGCAAAGACTCATCAACTGACGCTTGAACCGAGGAAGCCATGAGTGAATTCAAACTCGACGATACGATCGCGCTGCTTTCGAATACTCCGGCGGCGCTGGATGCGCTTTTGCGAAATTTGCCAGAAACCTGGATCCATCGGCGAGAAGGCGGAGATAGCTGGACCGCGTTGGAAGTCGTGGGACATCTGATCCACGGAGAACGAACGGATTGGATGCCGCGAGCGAGAATGATCCTGCAGTATGGCGATAGCCGGCCCTTTGAGACCTTTGATCGCGCAGGCCACAAGCGGGACATTCAAGGCAAGTCGATCGGACAGCTGTTAGATGAGTTTGCCCGCGCCCGGTCCGAAAACTTGGCCGCGCTCCGAAGCCTAAACTTGCAGGCGGGTGATTTTGCGCGTCGCGGAGTGCATCCTGCATTGGGCGGGGTTACCATGTCGCAGTTGCTGGCAACCTGGGCGGCACACGATCTGACACACATTCACCAGATCGCCAGAATCATGGCATATCAGTATCGTGCCACCGTCGGTCCGTGGAGCGCTTATCTCGGCGTGATGCAGTGTAACGGGCACAGCTCTTAGCTGCGACTAGAAGAAGTCGATTGCTTTTACATCCCCGACATATCCCACGATGTCGATGGTTCCGGTCGGCAGGAAATCTGAGTTGATAAAAAGCTGGTCGTTGACGGTGTTATACACGCGCAGATTTCCGCCTTCAGCCACATATTCGATGGTGCGGCTAGTAAATCCCTGAAGGCCATCGACGTTGCCGTTATCGGGAGGAATGATGATGGAGCCGTCGGCCGCGTTGAAGATGGTCAAGCAGCCACGGACCTCGCCGCTCGGATTGTTCACGTTCCCGATGTTGGTGCAGTCATGGGATCCGATGAAGAGCTGGTTGTAGACGTTGTAGTCCATGCGGGTGTGGTAGCCGTCCGTGATGACCGCGGTACCGACCACCTTCCCGGCGTTCACATCGACAATATCGAGGCGCCCGCAGCTGGTCGCCGCGGTTTGCTGTCCGGTGCAGGCATGGTTGGTGGGAGAAGTGCCAGCAACGTAGAGCTTGGAATTGTTCAGTACGGCAAAAGTGGCAGCATCGACGGGAATCGTCTTGGTGATGGTGAGGCTTGGGAGATCGAAAAACATCACACTGGCTTGCTTGCCTCCGCACTGGGGACCGCAATTCAGCACATAGGCCGTATTGTTATTGACGACCGCATACACGGGCCGGTCGAATCCCGGGATGATGGTGCAGACCCCATTCGGCGGATTCGTGTAACAGCTGGTATCCACCGGGGGCACGGACGCCAGCGGATTCAAAACGGTCATGGAATCGGAATCGGCGCTAAAGACCAGCAATTGCGAGCCGGTGGAGTTGGAAACGACAGTTTGGGCATTGTTCACTGCGATCGTGGAAAATGCGCTCGTGGCGAAGTCCATCTGCTCGATCGCACCGGTGAAGGCGAAACCGTTGACGGTGGCTGAAGGTACGGCAGCGTAACCGATTTGGTTGGAGGTCGGGACGATGAAACTGGACGTAGGACCGGGCAGCTTAACTCCGTTGGAGCCGATGTCGGTCTCTTTTGTCGTGTCGACTGCGAACACGGAATTGCTGGCGGCATCAAAGGCAGCGACGATGTTGCGGCTGGGCGAAATGGCCATCGTCCCGGGAGAGGTTCCGGCACCAATCGGAGCGATTCGGGCGATGGTATCGTTGGTCCCGTTGACGATGACGAGTCCGCCAAAGACGACATTGGTTGTAACCCCCTGAGAAGCCAGGACACGCTCCGGCAGGCCGCTGACCTTCGAGGTCGAGCTACTGCCGCCACAGGAGGTGATGCCGACCACCGTGCACAATCCAACCACCAGAGCGAGAACGCGATTCTTCAAACAGCTGGCTCCTAAGAACATGAAAACTAGAGATTTAGTTGCAAAATGCTGGATTATAACAGACTAGCCACCTCACCTGTTGGGGCCAAAGATGCACGAGGCAGCCCTCATCCTGTATTCTCACCATTCATATGGTAGACAATTTCTTAGCCCGAGTGAAGCAGTCTCCTGTGCTCTGTGACGGAGCCATGGGAACGCTACTCTACGCAAAGGGCATTTTCATCAATCGCTCGTACGACGAACTGAATCTCTCTCTGCCGGAACTGATCCGCGGAATTCATCACGACTACCTTCAAGCCGGAGCCGAAGTCATTGAAACCAATACGTTCGGAGCCAACTCGTTCCGCATGGCCCGTCACAGCATGGCTGACAAGGTGAAAGACATCAATCGCGCCGGCGCACGGCTGGCGCGCGAGGCCGCCAAAAGCTTCGATGTTTGGGTCGCAGGATCGGTTGGCCCGCTGGGGACCAGGATTGAACCTCTGGGGAAAACTTCGTACCAAGAGGCCCGCGACTCCTTTCGGGAGCAGATTGAGGCGCTGGTCGAAGGCGGTGTCGATGTGCTGATTCTGGAGACATTCGGATATCTGGAAGAGATTCACCAGGCTATGTTGGCGGCCCGGGATGTGTCGGCGGCACTGCCGATCATCGCCCAGGTAACGATTGATGAGGACGGAAACTGCCTGGACGGTTCCGATCCGGAGACGTTCGCCCCGAAGTTGGCCGAGTGGGGCGCGGACGTCATTGGCTGCAACTGCAGTGTTGGCCCGGTCGCAATGCTCGACGCGATGGAGCGCGTGCGGGCGGTCAGTTCCCTACCCCTGGCGGCGCAACCGAACGCAGGAATTCCGCGTTCGGTGGACGGCCGCAACATCTATTTATGCTCGCCGGAGTATATGGCGAGTTATGCGCGCAAGTTTGTGGCGGCCGGGGTGAAGCTGGTCGGCGGATGTTGCGGAACGACACCGGATCACATCCGGGTGATGAAGTCCGCGCTGCGTGTGGGCGAGGCGAGGGGAAAAGCAGCAGCGGCGCAGGTGACCACACATGCTGCACCCGCGTCAGTCCCGGCGGTACCGCTCGAGAACCGGTCGCCACTCGGCGCAAAGCTGGCTCGCGGCGAGTTTGTCACCATGGTCGAGATCGTGCCGCCCAAAGGGATTGATGTTCGCAAGGAAGTTGAAGGGGCGCGTTTTCTGAAATCTGTTGGTATAGATGCCGTAAATATTCCCGACAGCCCGCGAGCTTCCGCCAAGATGAGCAACTTGGCGTTGTCTCTACTGATTCAGCGCGACGTGGGCCTCGATGCGATCTTGCACTTTACCTGTCGGGACAGGAATGTTTTGTGCATCCAGAGCGATCTGATGGGTGCGGCAGCGGTAGGAATTCGAAACCTGATTTGTATTACGGGCGACCCGCCGAAGATGGGCAACTATCCCGATGCCACCGCCGTGTTCGATGTGGATGCGATCGGGTTGGTGAACATCGTACGCAACCTCAATCATGGACTCGATCTGGGAAGCAATCCGATCGGGCCCGGAACCGGCTTTGTCATTGGAGTTGGCGCGAACCCTGGGCTGAATGACATGGATGAGGAGATCCGGCGATTCGAGTACAAGGTGCAAGCCGGCGCAGAATATGTTGTTACACAGCCGGTTTTCGACCTGCGGCTGCTGGAGAACTTTTTGCGGCGGATTGAGCATTGCCGGATTCCGGTCATTGCCGGGATATGGCCCTTGGTGAGCGTCAGGAATGCCGAGTTCATGAAGAATGAGCTCCGGGTGTCAGTGCCGGATTCGATCTTGGAGCGGATGGCGCGGGCGCAGACGCCGGAAGCGGCTCGGGCCGAAGGTGTGGCCATCGCCCGAGAGATGCTGATCGCAGCGCGGCAGACCGTGCGGGGGGCGCAGATTAGCGCTCCGATGGGACGGTACAGTTCTGCGGTTGATGTTCTGGAAGCGCTGGGAACACAACCTACCGCCTCTGTGTGATCGGTCGAGTAGTTATACCAGCGATCATTTGAAGACGTGCCGCTCAGAAACTTCCCTATTTTGCTTAGCACGACTGCAAGAACGTTTTTCTAGTTCCATGTTCTTTTTTGGAATCGGTGTGAGCATTTTTTTCGATACCCTCTATAAAAAAGACTGGACACCCGCGAGATTTCATTGCATTAAGATAAGTATCGGAGCGAAATTCCGTTGGCCAAATTTGAAGAGTGCCTCCAGCGACTGGAGAAGATAGTTCAGGAACTGGAAAAGGGGGATGTCCCCTTAGAGAAGTCTCTAACCCTCTTCGAAGAGGGCATGCAGCTCTCAACCGCCTGCCGGAAAGAATTGGAGCAGGCTGAAGGAAAGGTGGAGATGCTGCTGAAGAAGAACGGAAAGCTCCAGGCCGAACCATTCGAGCCGCTGAGTGAAAAGGCGCCGTCGGGGCGTTGAGCTCGGCACTCGAGGATACGTAAGCAGTCTGTGGAGTTGTGGTTTTCCCAGCCACCCCGCAGCCTTTGTCGATCGTTAACGCGTGCCGTTAAAGATCGGGGGTTTGCTATGGCTCAAACAGTTGTACTTCTTGAAAAGGATCCGGGCGTGGCGCAGTCGTTGGCAGGCGGACTGCGCTCTCATTTCTCCGTGCACATCGCCGGCTCGCGCGAGGAGTTGCGAGACCGAGTGGAGCGGAACCAACCGGAAGCTGTAGTTCTGAACATCGAATACTGGCGCCTGACCGACGTCGAGAGTCTGCATCACGACTTCCCGCAATTACCGATCGTTTGCACGCACCGCGTGCCGGACGAGGAAATGTGGATGGCCGCGCTGGAAGCCGGTGCAAGCGATGTGTGCCCTACCGATGATGTGGGGAACGTGCTGAGTTCCGTGCTTCGGAGCACGGCGCTATCGCATAGAGCGGCGGCGTAGAAGCGCTATCTGCCGACGAGGACGCCTTCGGGCGTCCTTTTTGTTTAGTAAGCGTTTTCTCGTGATCGGCAAGGTGGACCGCGAGAGCACCCGGCTGCTTGCTATACTGCCACGACATGTTGAAGGAAACGCTTGAACAAGGGCAGCGTCTGACGGACGCCGCGCTGGACCGGCTAATCCCGCTGGAGACGCAGCACCCGGTATCGATTCACAAAGCGATGCGGCACAGCGTGTTTGCCGGCGGCAAGCGCTTGCGCCCCGTGCTCGGTATGGAGGCTGGCCGGATGGTCGACGGCTCGCTGCCGGAAGGAATTGAAGAGCTCGGCGCGGCGCTCGAGATGCTGCATACGTACTCGCTCATCCACGATGATCTTCCGGCGCTCGATAACGATGATTTGCGACGTGGGCGTCCGACCTGTCACAAAGCATTCGGAGAAGCAACCGCAATTCTAGCGGGAGACGCATTGCAGACGCAGGCTTACGAAGTGCTTGCGCGGCTGAAGTGTCCGGCGGAAGCGCGCGTCAAGATTATCGAAGAGATTGCGCGCGGCACCGGCACCATCGATGGGATGATCGGCGGGCAGGTCGTGGATCTGGAAGCGGAGCACATGAAACCCACGGCGGAAATGCTGGAGTATATCCACCGATCGAAAACAGCGGCTCTGATTACGGCAAGCCTGGTCAGCGGCGGACTGTATGCCGGAGCGAAAGAGAGTGAAGTTGCGAAGCTGCGCGCGTTCGGGCTGGCAATTGGCCTGGCTTTCCAGATCGTGGACGACGTCCTCGACGTGACCCAGACCTCGGAGCAGTTAGGAAAGACTGCGGGAAAAGATACAGTATCGGAGAAGGCGACGTATCCGGCACTGTTTGGCATTGAAGCGTCCCTGAGGAAGGCCGATGCATTAGTCAACGATGCATTTGAAGAGCTCGAGAGCTTTGGGGAACGGGCGGAAACGCTGAAGGAGTTGGCGAGGTTCCTGGTGGAAAGGAAAAAATGAAAACATTCCCTCGCATCCATACCAACAGAGGCCTCCTTGGAAACATCGGCAGGGCTCGAGTACTGTTCGAGAGAGGTATTGCTGAAGACCTGGATTACCCGCTGCATTACTACAATCTCGCCTGCACAGATGCATCCGAAAGAAACCGGAAGGCTGCCCGGGAGCATCTCCAGAAGGCTTTTGCCCGGAAAGCAAACGTCGTTCCCGGAGAAATGATGCCCGATCCGATGGCGGACGATTCGTTTCTCTCCTCCGACGGAGACAAGGAGCTTTGGGCCTTGCTTCAGGCCTTGAGTCCGAAGCTGTGATGTATGGTTTGATAGAATTTGAGAGGCGATGGAGTTCGCCATAACCGCCTGCCTCGACGCAGGCTGATAACTCCTACAGAAGTGAAAGCTATTTTGTAGGAGATATCCGTTTGAAGGACTTTCTCGCAATTTCCGTGGCTGCCATCCTCGGCGCGAACCTCCGGTATGTGATCAGTCGTCTTGCTGTCAAAGAGTTCGGGCCCGTCTTCCCTTACGGCACGCTGGTCATCAACGTCGTGGGCAGTTTTATCGTTGGCCTGTTCGTCATTTGGACGACTGAGCGCGTGCTGGTCGATCCCCGTTGGCGGTTGCTGGTGGTGGTCGGATTCTGCGGCTCGTTTACCACGTTTTCCAGCTATGCGTTCGAATCGATGGCGCTCTTCGAGCAAGGCCAATGGGGACTGATGCTCGCCAACGTCTTCGCGAATAACTTGCTCTGCCTGGCAGGGGCACTGGCCGGCATGGCGGCGGCGCGGGCGCTCTGAACATGACTTCCCTTCCCACCCTGGAAACCAAGCGTCTGAGGATTCGTCCTTATCGCGAGGCGGATATCCCGGAACTGCTGCCTTTGATTGGCACAAAAGAAGTAGCGGCGACGACGCTACGAATCGCGCATCCCTACACAGCGCAGGACGGACGAGCGTTTTTGGAGCTCGCCAAAGAGCCCGGAAAAATGTGGCTGGCAATCACACTGCGGGACGACGGCAGACAGATCGGGGGCATTGGTCTGCGAATCGAGGAACAGCATCAGCATGCCGAGCTTGGGTACTGGCTGGGCGCGACGTACTGGGGACAGGGCTATGCCACCGAGGCAGCGCGCGAAATGCTGCGTTACGGTTTTGAAGATCTCAAGCTGCACCGCATTTTTGCCACACATTTCAAGCACAATCCTGCGTCCGGCAACATTCTGAAGAAACTGAGCATGCGCTATGAGGGATGCCAACGCGAGCACCTGCTGAAGTGGGGGGAATTCGTCGATTCGGAAATGTACGGACTTTTGCGACGCGAATGGGAGGGTCACGAGTAAAATGCCAGATGGCATGGCAGTACAGGTTACCATCTATCTCAACGAAGCGGATCAGTGGCATCATCGTCCGCTGCACATGGAGATACTCAGGTATTTGCGTAGCGAGAATGTCTACGCGGCGACCGCCGTGCATTGCGTGGCGGGATTCCTCGGACGCCAAAAAGTGGAAACTGCGCATCTGGTCGAGACTGGAGGCAAGCTGCCGGTGATCATCATCTTCGTGGATACCGACGAACACGTGAGTCGAGTCTTGCCGACCCTAAAAGAAATGGCCTCGCATCGGCTGATCGTGCGCGAGAACGTGGTGCTCGAGCAGGGGAATCTCGACTGATCACAGTTCTTATCCCAGTGATCGCGCAATCAATCCCGCAACCATACCGATAGCAACGAGGGTTGCATACGTTGCCCGTACCGGCGCGAGCGACCGGCAAATCCACATTCAAAACCGAAGTCTGGACCGCCACGGGAGTCCTCCCACAAGCGCAAGAAGGTCCACACATCGCCGGAATCTGCAGGAAGGTCCGTCCCGCAGGAAGTAGTATGAATGTGTTAGAAATTCGCTTGGTAGACTACGTGAGCAATGACTTCGCCACTCGACATTCTGGCAATTGCCGCACACCGCGATGATGTGGAACAAACGTGCGGGGGAACTCTGCTGAAGGCCGCGCAGCGTGGCCAAAAAACCGGCATTCTCGATCTCACACGCGGGGAGATGGGCACTCGCGGTACGGCTGACAGCCGCGAACGCGAAGCGAGCGATGCGGCGAAGATTCTCGGAGTGCAATGGCGACGCGCGCTCGATATCCCAGACGGGCGTGTTGAGAACACATGGGAAAATCGGCTGAAGGTTGCCGGCGCCATTCGTGAGACGCGGCCGCGAGTGGTGATTCTGCCCTACTGGAAGGGACGGCATCCGGATCATTACACGGCTTCGAACCTGGGTTATGACGCCTGCTTTCTGGCGGGACTGGCGAAACTGGACCTGGGACCTCAGGCCTCAGGCCTTAGCCAGACGAGTGACAGGATCACGGTCGACTCGCTCGCTGCCCATCGGCCGTTCAAGATCATCTATGCGACGCTTTACTACGACATCCGGCCCGGTTTCGTCGTCGACATCAGCGATCAGTTTGAAGACAAGTTTGCGTCGATCCTTGCTTATAAATCGCAGTTCAGCGATCAGGAGGCTGGGAAAGACCTGTTCCCTGCTCATGAGGAGATCCGGGCACGCGTGGATGCCATGGCGCGGTTTTACGGCATGCTGGGGGGCGTGACGCATGGCGAGCCGTTTCTGCAGAAGGAGGTTGGTCTGGTCGATGACCTCTTGGCGATTCCTGTCAAGTCCATATAGGATTGATGAGCTTTACCTCAAGGAGAAGTTCCTCTATGTCCCGCATTGCTCTCGCACTTGTCGCGGTTTTATCGATTTCGGCGTTGGCGGCCGCGCAGACCGGAACCTGGCAGATCGATCCGAATCATTCGTCAGCTCAATTTGCCGTAAAGCATCTGGGCGTATCGACCGTCCGCGGGGCATTCACAAAGGTCAGCGGCTCGGCAACCTACGATGCGGCGGATCCAAGCAAAAGTGCTGTGGACGTTTCGATCGATGCCAGTTCCGTGGATACACGTGTCCCGATGCGGGACAACGACCTGCGTAGTCCGAATTTCCTCGACGTGCAGAAATATCCCACGATCATCTTCAAATCCAAGCAGGCGAAAGCGGCTGGGGCTGGCAAACTGCAACTCATCGGCGATCTGACGATCCACGGCGTAACCAAAGAAGTCGTGCTCGATGTCGACGGCCCGTCTGCTCAGATCAAAGATCCCTGGGGTAACCAACGCATTGGCGCCTCGGCTACGACCAAGATCAATCGCAACGACTTTGGGGTCAAGAGCTTGCCCGGGGTAGTAGGTGACGACATAAGCATCACCATCGACACAGAATTAATCCAGCCGGCGACGAAATAGATTACACTCAGCAGCGCTGCAGTAGATCCTCGTTGTTCCTGAATACGGTCCCTGGGGGGAGGCAGTATGAGGAGCAGTTCGAGAGTCACTACCCTTATCTTCGTTCTTAGGACCATTCTGATTTCCACTTCTTTACCGGCGAGTGCGGCGATCACGGTGTCGCCCGCGATGACGTCGGTGGTGACGTCGACGCAGACCCAGCAATTCACCGCGTCTGTGAAGGGTGTTACCTGGAGTGTGGACAACATCGCGGGAGGAAACTCCACCGTGGGTAGCATCAGTACAACTGGGCTGTATACGCCGCCAGCGAAAGCCGGACTTCATACCATTACGGCCACGGCGGAGGAGTGTTGCCTTCAGGGGCACGATAGAGCTTCTCGTCTTTAATCAAGGCGCGTGCGGCGAGCAACAGCAGAGCGGCAACGCCTAATCCGATAACCGGCGACAACAACAAAGACCATCCGATGTTTCGGGCTTGTCCCCAGTCGACACCCGAAGTTCCGCTTCTTCCGGAAATCAACTGATTGGCAATCCCGACTCCGATCACCGACCCGATCAAGGTATGCGAGCTCGAGGCGGGCAAGCCGAAATACCACGTACCCAGATTCCAAATAATCGCAGCGACCAGCAGGGCGAACACCATCGCGAATCCGGCTTTGCTTCCCACCTGCAGGATGAGTTCGACTGGCAGTAGAGAAATGATGCCGAAAGCGACGAGACCAGAAGAAACCATGACGCCCAGGAAATTCCATAATCCCGACCAGACGACGGCGACGTGACGCTCGAGAGAATGCGTGTAGATTACAGTGGCAACGGCGTTGGCCGTGTCGTGAAAGCCGTTCACGAATTCGAATCCCAAAGCGACCAGTAGCGCGATGCCCAGCAGCACGAACGGCAGCACAGACTCGCTGTGCATTGTGGAAAGATCGCTGAGCAGATGGGATCCGGCCTAAACGAATCCGATGACCAGGACAATCCCGAAGACGATCATCCCAATCTTGCCCGGCGAACGAGATATCTTGGCGTCGAGTACGGTGGAAGCAGTAGCCATAAACACTCCGGCGGGTTCTGGAATTGGATTTCAGCCCGCTTGAATTGCCGAACTATAGAAGAGGAATGTTAAAGGTAGATTAAATGGCGGCTGAGGGTGTGTTGGTAGATGTAAACGTGGGTTGGACCAACATTTCATTTCGCGAGCGCGTAGCTTGAGCCGCTGTTGTCGCCAACAACGCCCCACCGCAGGAATCAGGAATCTCGTCAGGAAGACCAGGGTGAAAGGATGCGCCACCGAGGCCCCGAAGTGACCCTACCTCTTCAGTGCTACGGCCAGTCCATCACGAATCGGCAGAATGGTCGTGTAGAACTCTTTCGAGTCGTAAAGCTTCCGGTTGAACTCGAGGATGGCCTTGGTACGCGCATCCTTGGGATTCTTCTCCACGACGCGGCCACTCCAGAGAACATTGTCGGTGACAAACAACCCTCCCTTTCGTAGACGCAGAGCCGCCAGACGCAGCACGCGCGGGTAGTCTTCTTTGTCGACGTCGTTGAAGATGATGTCGAACTCCTGCTTTTGTTCGGAGAGCACTTCCAAAGCATCGCCGGTATGCAACTCGATGCGCTTGGTAACCCGGGCACGGGCAAAATAACCGCGGGCGCGCTCGACATTTTTGGCATCGCTGTCGGTGTAGATGACGCGTCCGCTATCGCCCACTGCCCGCGCCCACCAAATCGTTGAGTACCCAATGGCAGAGCCAAGTTCAAAAACGGTGTGTGCGTTAATCATCAAGGCCAGTTGCTGGAGCA
>Ga0126378_10000991_pt1 | contig 21222 bp, 20 predicted proteins | sample PanSoiMetPlot_23_FD_92587 | JGI IMG/M metagenome (GOLD analysis project Ga0126378, IMG submission 92587) | Tropical forest soil microbial communities from Panama - MetaG Plot_23 | ecosystem: Environmental > Terrestrial > Soil > Tropical forest > Bulk soil | place: Panama | collected 2016-02-17
CCAGGAAAGATGAGCGCCCAGGCATACGCCCAGGTCGCCCACAGGTTGAACGTGTTCTGCGCCGCGAGCACCAGGCCGGTCGCGGTGACGATCGCACCCGGGACGACCAGCCCCGACGCACCCCTCATCAAAAGCCCGACCAGCAGGAGAGCCAGGCCGGGAACGATGACGTAGAGCGGCCAGCCGTACCTGCCAAGGTCGATGCTGGCGTACTGCGCCACCAGGAGCAGGATGCCTGCGACCACCAGCAGCCCACCGAACACCAAGCTGCCATGGCGGGACAGACGCCAACCGAGCCTGTCCATGTCGTGCACCGTATACCAATGTCGCTTGACTGCGCTTGAGTGGTGAGCGTCGGAGCCTGCGTCTCAGCCCGGATCCAGCCAGCTCGCCATCCTCGCCGCCCGCCAGGCGAAGCAAGAAGTATTCGGTTAACAAGGCATGCTCGGTATATGCTGTCGCCACCAAGGGCCCATACGGGAGAGGCCTGCAAGGGAGAGAAGGCTATGCGAAGTCGAGTGCTCGGGATTCTCGTGACGGCGGCGCTGGTGGTGGTTGCCGCCTGCGGCGGTGGCCCGTCCGGTCAGCAGAACGTTACCGGACAGCCGAAATCAGGTGGCTCGGTGGCGTTCGGACTCCGTTCCGACCTGTCCGGCGCCAGCCTGGACCCCCTCCGGCTCTTCAGCGACTCAGACGGCAGCGTCGCCTACGGCATCTACGATCCTCTGCTCAACCGGCTTGGCAACAAGGGCGACCTCAGCCCCTGGCTGGCGGATTCCTGGGAGCCCTCGTCGGACCTCAAGACCTGGACCTTCCACCTGCACAAGGGAATCACGTTCCAGGACGGCACGCCCTTCAACGCTGAAGCGGTGGTTCTAAACTTCCAGCGCCACATGGACCCTCGCAACAAGTCGCTCAGCCTGGGCAACGCGAGCCTGATCGACACTGTGTCGGCGACTGACGACAGCACCTTCGTGGCCAAACTGAAGACTCCCTGGGTGGACTTTCCACAGACTCTGACCGCGGGCTACGCCTTCATCGCGTCGCCGGCTGCGATCAAGCAGTACGGCGACGACTACGGGAAGCACCCCGTCGGCACGGGGCCCTTCGCGCTCAAAGACTGGGTGCCCGGCGACCACGTCACCGCCACCAAAAACAAGAACTACTGGAAGCAGCCTTACCCGTACCTGGACAGCGTCACCTGGCGCTTCATCCCCGACCAGGACTCCAAGTACGCCGCCCTGAAGGCAGGCCAGATTGACGTCCTCCAGGTTGCGACAGCCGACCAGGTGGTGAAGGCGGAGAAGGACAGCAAGCTCAAGGTCTCGAAGTACGAGGGCAACGGCGGCACATTTGTCATGTTCAACACCCAGGCGCCGCCTTTCAACGATCCCAACGCGCGGCTGGCGCTCAGCTACGCCACCAACCGGCAGGAGATCACCCACCAGATCGGCAGGGACAGATATCCACCCGCCGTGGGAATCTTCCCGCCAGGATCCGACTGGTTCTCCACCGGAATCACGGAGCCGAAGTTCGACCTGGACAAAGCCAAGCAGTACCTGCAGGCATACGGCAAGCCACTGAGCTTCAAGTTCAACATCGTGACCGATCCCATCACCCGGCAGTACGGCCAGGTGCTGCAGGCGCAGTGGCAGAAGGCCGGCATGAACGTCGAGCTGAACCAGATGGACCAGCCCACGCTGATCGGTGCTGCCCTTGGCCACCAGTTCCAGGCCCAGATCTTCCAGTATGGAGACTGGTTCGACCCGGACTATCAGTTCTTCACGACCTGGATCTCACCGTCGACCAGGCTCACCGTCACCAACTACACGCTGTACTCGAACACCGCGGTCGACGCCGCTCTGATCAAGGCCAGGGCGACGAGCGACGCCAGCACCAGAAAGCAGGCGTATGCGGTCCTGCAGCAGGCGCTCGCCCAGGATCAACCATACGTCTGGCTGCACTACAACACGTCGTACATGATCCTGAACAGCAAGGTGCAGAACCTGCCCACGATCTACAGCTCGGTGAGCAAGCCGTTCCAGATGTGGGTCAGCTCGTAGCGTCCCGCTGACGGAGCGCAGACGGAGCGCTGACGGAGCCAGGCCAGGGTGCTGCAGTTCGCTCGCGCCAAGGTGCTGCACCTGGTGCCCGTGCTGTTCGTCGTCACCTCCTTCTCGTTTCTGCTCACGAGCCTGCTGCCGGGCAACCTGGCGCAGCTCATGGCCGGTCCCAACGCCACCCCGGCGTCGATCGCGGCCGTCCGCCACGAGCTTCACCTCGACGAGCCGTTGCCCGTCCGCTACGTAGAGTGGCTGGGCAGCGCGGCGAGGGGTGACCTCGGCCGCTCCCCGCGCACCAACCAGAGGGTCACCGATACGATCAAGGAGCGGCTGCCGGTCAGCATCGAGGTGCTGATCCTCGCCACGCTGATCGGCCTTCTGATCGCCATCCCGGTCGGTATAGCTTCCGCCCATCGTGCAGGCGGCGTGCTCGACCAGGCCGCCAGCGGAGCTGCGTTCGGCATCCTCGCCATCCCCGGCTTCGTTCTGGCGATCGTTCTGATCTACATCTTCGCCGTCGAGTTCAGCCTGTTCCCGGCGACGGGGTACACGCCGTTCCTGACCAACCCGTTTGCCAACCTCCAGTCTTTCTTCCTGCCGGCCCTCACCGTGGGGCTGGGCGAGGCCGCAGCGTACATGCGCCTTCTCCGCAGCGACATGATCGCGACCCTGCAGGAGGACTACATTGCGATGGCCAGGGCCAAAGGGCTGCCCACCTGGCACATCCTGGTGAGGCACGCGCTGAAGCCTTCTTCGTTCACGCTGCTGACGGTGCTCGGCATCAACATCGGCCGTCTGATGGGAGGTGCCCTGATCGTGGAGATCATCTTCGGGCTGCCGGGCGTCGGGCGCCTGCTGATCGAGTCGATCTACGCCCGCGACCTGGTGGTGGTCCAGGGCGTGGTCGCCTTCGTCGCGGTCGGCTTCGTACTTATCAACTTCGTCGTGGACATGCTCTACGGCGTGCTCGATCCGAGGATTCGGCATGGCCGCGCAGTCGCCTGACATCAGCGTCCAGGCAGCCGTCCTCGCCGCTGCGCGGCCGGCGGAGGCGCCGCGCCCCGGCGCCACGTGGAAGCGCCTGGGCCTGAGCTTCTGGCTCTCAGCGGGGTGGCTGGCCCTGGTAACCCTGTCGGCGCTGTTCTATCCGCTGCTCCACTTCGCGGACCCGAACCTGCCGGACCTTGCGAACCAGGCCGCCGGCCCCGGTCCTGATCATGTCCTGGGCACCGACACCCTCGGCCGCGACATGCTCTCGCGGCTGGTGGCCGGTGCCCGGATCTCGCTTACCGTCGGCTACACGAGCACGCTGCTGGGTCTGGCGGGTGGCGCCATCCTCGGCCTGGCGGCCGGCTACTTTCGAGGCCGGCTGGAGGGCTTCATCGTCGCGGCCATGGACGCGGTGCTCGCCTTTCCGGCCCTTGTCCTGGTGCTGGCGGTCACCGCCTTCGTCGGCCACGACCTACGGATCATCATCCTCGTGCTCGGGGTCCTCGGCATCCCCGCCTTTGCCCGCGTCACGCGCGCCAACACGCTGTCCTTAGCTCAACGCGAGTTCGTCCTGGCAGCACGCGCCATGGGAGCGGGCGACCTGCGCATCCTGGGACTGGAGATCCTGCCCAACGTCATGCCGGCGATCCTGACCTTCGGGCTGCTGGTCGTGGCCGTGGCCATGATCGCCGAGGGCACACTGGCCTTCTTGGGTCTCAGCGTCCCGCCTCCGGCGGCCAGCTGGGGGGCCATGGTGGCCGAGGGCCGGAGCTCGCTGGACACGTCGCCGCACGTGAGCTTGATCCCGGCGGCCGTGTTCTTCCTGACCATCTTCGCGCTGAACCTGGCGGCCGACCGCCTGCGGCGCCTGGTGGAAGTCCGGGAGAGCCGCATCTGAGACTGAGCACACCTCTGCTCCAGGTCTGCGACCTGCGCGTCGAGTTCCGCACGGATCGCGGCCCTCTCGGCGCCGTCGATGGCGTGTCATTCGAGCTCGAGGCTGGGCGCACGCTCGGGATCGTCGGCGAGTCCGGCTGCGGCAAGACAGTGCTCTCGCGCAGCCTCCTCAGGCTCAACCCGATCGCCGGCGGGAGCGTCATCTTCGACGGCCGCGACCTGGTGGCGCTGGACGAGGAGGAGCTGAACGAGGTCCGGGGCCGAGACATCTCGATCGTGTTCCAGGATCCGATGACCTCCCTCAACCCGGTCCTGACGGTCGGTTACCAGATCGCGGAGAGCCTTACGCACCACCTGAGGATGAGGCGCGCGGCTGCGCGCCTACGCGCGCGCGAGCTGCTGGCCGCCGTCGGCATCCCGTCGCCGGACAGCCGCCTGAACGAGTATCCGCACCAGCTCTCGGGCGGAATGCGCCAGCGCGTCACGATCGCCATGGCGCTGTCATGCGAGCCGCGCCTGCTCATCGCGGACGAGCCGACGACGGCGCTCGACGTGACGGTGCAGGCGCAGATACTGGACCTGCTCAAGCAGCAGCAGCGGCAGCGAGGGATGGCGCTGATCTTGATCTCGCACGACCTGGGGGTGGTCGCTGGCCGCACCGACGAGATCGCGGTGATGTACGCGGGCCGGATCGTGGAGCGGGCGCCGACCCAGGTGCTGTTCGACCGGCCGCGGATGCCGTACACCGAGGCGCTGCTGCGGGCCATCCCCCGGCTTGACCAGCCGAGCCACTCGCGCCTGCTGGCAATCGGTGGCCGGCCGCCCGACCTGGTGGAGCCCCCGCCGGGCTGCCGCTTCGCGCCCCGCTGCGAGTACGCTCGCGACCGCTGCCGCGTCGACGAGCCCGCGCTGGAGCCGGCGCTCGAACCTGGACACTCGTTTGCGTGCTGGTATCCGGTAAGCGCCGTGGCCGGCCCCGCCTCGGTATCCCGCTGATGGCCGGTTCGGGAACGGTTCACCTCCGCGAAAAAGCGCTGCTGCGCGTCGAGGACCTCGTGGTCGAGCACCCGCTTGGGCACCGCCGGTACGTGCAGGCTGTATCCAAGCTGAGCTTCGATGTGGCGGAGGGAGAGACGCTGGGCCTGGTCGGCGAGTCTGGATGTGGCAAGTCGAGTACCGGCCGTGCCGTCATGCAGCTCCCGCGGCCGGTGGCAGGCAAAGTGGACTTCGAGGGCCGCGACATCGCCAGCCTGCCGCGGCCGGAGCTGCGACGAGTCCGGCGCAGGCTGCAGATGGTCTTTCAGGACCCCATCTCATCGCTCAACCCGCGACGCCGCGTGGGCGACATCGTGGCCGAACCGCTCGTGATCGCCGGGAACGGCACATCCACGGAACGCCGCGAGCGCGTGCGCGAGGCTATGACGGCGGTCGGGCTGGACCCCGAGCTGGTCTGGGGCCGCAGACGGCACGAGTTTTCGGGCGGCCAGTGCCAGCGCATCTGCATCGCGCGGGCGCTGGTGATGCGGCCGCGTCTGCTGATCTGCGACGAGCCCGTTTCCTCTCTGGACGTGTCGGTGCAGGCGCAGATCCTCAACCTGCTGGAGGACATGAAGGCGCGATTCGGCCTCACGATGGTCTTCATCTCGCACGACCTGGCCGTGGTCAAGAACGTGAGCGACCGGATCGCTGTGATGTACCTCGGCAAGCTCTGTGAGGTGGCGCCGTCCGAGCAGCTCCACAGGACGCCGGCCCATCCCTACACCGCGTCTCTCCTGGACTCGATCCCCGTGCCCGACCCGCATGTGCCTCCGCGGCCGGCGCCGGTGCGGGGCGAGCCGCCCTCGCCCCTGGCGCCGCCTCCCGGTTGCCGCTTCCACACCCGCTGTCCACGCGCTCAGGAGCGCTGTCGTGTGGAAGAGCCGGTGGTGCGGCCGATCGCACCAGGGCACTTTGCTGCGTGCCATTTCCCGCTGACGTCGGGGGCCGTGAACTGATCAGGACCCGGGCGTGCCGGGCTATGCTCAGCTGATGGAGACCGTCGGCGAGCCGGAGGAGATCCGCATTCCGCGTGAGGACGAGCAGACGATCGAGCCGGCGCCCACACACGAGCCGGCGCCAGCCACCCCCGAGCCGGCGCCGGTCGAGCCCGAGCCGGTCCCGTCGTGATGGCGGCGCGCCTGCCCGTACTCGGCTTCCGAGAATGGGTGGTCGGCCGGCGCGGCCTGGTCAGCACAATTCGTGGTGAGCCGTGGCCGTCGGCCGTGATCGAGGCGAGCTGCGAGGCCGGCCATGCGGCGCCCGCCTCCGGGTGTCACTGCGGCATCTACGCGCTCGAGACCTGGCCCCGCCTGGGTGACCGGCGTCTCTATGAAGAGGCGGCGGCGCCCCTTCGATTGATCGCGCTGACACAGCTCACCGTCGTCGCCCTTGGCGGCGTGGCGGCGCTGCTGTTCATGGATGGGCCTCTGATCAGTCGTGGCAGATGGGCGCCGGCCCTCGTGATCGGGCTGGCCATGGCGCTCGCCGTGGCCGGCGTGGTGGCGGCGGTGGTGGCGCTCATGCGCCCGGCTTACATGCTGGGGGCGGTGCTGCTCAGCGGTCGCATCCTCCGCTATCAGAACGGTGTGCTGCGGGCGGAGCATGCGCGGATCGCCTGCCTGGTCAGACCGATCGGCGTCTCCAGGCGGCTCGCGGCGTCGCTCCGCGTGCCCCTATTTCACTGGTACGAGCGCACGCGCGCGCAGACATACCTGAGCGAGCATGGCGACCGCTGGTCCCATGCCAGAGCGGAGTTCGCAGGATGAGAATAGCCCTCGCGCAATTTGCGGCCGGACCTGCCAAGGAGACCAACCTGCGGAGGATGCTCGACCTGACGGCCGATGCGGCTCGCGCCGGCGCGTCGATTGTGCTGTTTCCCGAGTGCTCGATGGCGAGGCTGCCGCCGGAGCTGACCCTGGAGCCGGTGGCGGAGCCGGTCGACGGACCGTTCGTATCGGCGCTGGCCGAGGCTGCACGCCGGCACCAGCTGACGGTGGTGGCCGGCGTCTATGAGTCGATCCAGGGCGATGATCATGTCTTTAACACGGTGGTGGCGCTGGATGCCGAGGGAGCACGCCTCGGCGTCTACCGCAAGGTGCACCTGTTCGACGCGTTCGGCTACCGCGAGTCGGATCGGATGCGACCAGGCGACGGCCGGACGCTGTTGTTCAGCATGGGCGCCACGGTCTTCGGGGTCGAAACCTGCTACGACGTGCGGTTTCCCGAGCTGTCGCGCCATCTGGCCGTCAGCGGCGCTGAGGTGATCCTGCTGCCGGCCGCCTGGGTGCACGGCCCCCTGAAAGAGTCGCACTGGGAGGTGCTGGTGCGGGCGCGGGCGATCGAGAACACCGTCTACGTGGCGGCCGCCGGTCTGGTCGGCAGACCCCACAGTGGCTACAGCATGCTGGTCGACCCGATGGGGGTGCCGGTGGTCAGGGCGGGAGAAGTCGAGGCGCTGGTGGTGGGCGAGATCGACCTGCAGCGCCTCCAGGCCGTGCGCCGCGTCAATCCAAGCCTGGAGCACGCGCGCCCGAAGATCTACGCTCGCTGGCGCCCCGTGGTCACGGCCTGAAGGCGGTCCGGCGCCGCCGACCGGTCACCTCGTCGAGGTGGCCACCCGCCGACAAACGGCCAGTCTGGGTTACAGGTGCGCTGTGGACGGTCAGACGACTTCGAGGTTGCCCATCATCGCCATGTCCTCGTGCTCGAGGTTGTGGCAGTGAAAGACGTACCGGCCGCGGAACCCGGTGAACCTGGCAATGATCTCGGCCGTCTCGCCGCCTCGCATGTCAATCGTGTCCTTCCAGCCGCCGTCGTAGGGACCTGGGCCCATCTGGCCGCGGCTCAGGACCTGGAAATGCGCGAGGTGGAGGTGGACGGGGTGAGGCACGTTGGTCGTCAGCCGCCAGACTTCGGCTGTGCCGAGGCGCGGCTGGGCGTCGACCCGCTCTGAGTCGAACGGCTGATCGTTGATTGTCCATACCGTTCCAGGGCGCCCGGAGGGACCATGCGCACCCCGGGCGAAGCGGAAGGTTCGTGTGGCTACGGCGGCCGACTGCCGCAGCTTCTCCGACTCGATAAGGCGCGACGGCACGGTGCTATCGTCTCTGGCTTCGCGAGCGACGTGAAAGCGCATCACCGAACCAGTGGCGCCGCTCCCCAGCTGGTTGGTCATGGTCACTCGCGTGCCCATCGGGTAGGACGAGAAGTCGACGACCACATCGAACCGCTCCGCTGGGGCGATCTCAATCTGCTGGTGACCGACCGGTCGATCGAGCAGGCCGACATCGCTCCCGACCTGTATGAACGGCGGGCCGTCACGACGCGCGGGATCGAGCGCGAGCCGGTATCGGCGCGCATTCGATGCATTGAGAAGCCGGAACCGGTAGCGAGTGTTGGTGACCTCCAGGACTGGCCAGGGAGCGCCGTTCACAAGGATCACGTCGCCCATTACTCCCTGCATAAAGTTCTCACTTACGCCCGGCGTCCTTCGCAACGTCGGATCGACGGAGGGGTAGAGCAGAGAGCCGTCCTCTGCGAACGCTCGGTCGCAGAGCATCAGCGGGATGTCTCGATTTCCCCTGGGCAGAGGCAACGCGTCCTCCTCGTCGTCGTGGATGAGGAGGAACCCGGCCAGTCCTCTGTAGACCTGGGGTCCCGTGAAGTCCATTCGGTGGTCGTGGTACCAGAGTGTCGCGGCCGGCTGGTCGAGAGGATAGACATACTGTCTCTCACCATCGCTGAGCTGTCCACTGACGGTATGCCCGCCGTGCTCAGCCGTCCAGCCTCCGACCGGCAGCAGCAGGTCGACCGGGTAGCCGTCGTCTGCCGGGGGAGTCTTGCCGCCGTGCAGGTGCACCACTGTGGGGACCGGCAGCTCGTTGCGATGGCGGACGACAACCCGCCGACCACTGCGTGCCTGGATCGTCGGGCCGGGGAAGATGCCGTTGTACCCCCAGATCTCTGTCTCAAGCCCTGGGAGGATCTCCACCTTGCCCGGCCGCTGAGCGATCTCGTAGTAGTCGGTCGCAGTGTCTTGCCGGGTGGGCTTCAGGACCGGCGGCATCGGCAGGGGGATGGCGAATGGCTCTGGCAGCCGGGCTCTGCTGCGCAGCAGCACGCCCGTGGTGCCCGATTCGTCTCCCGTGCAGGCGATCGTGGCGATTGGCAGGGCGACGGCGGCGACCCCGGCAAACTTCAGTACGTCCCTTCTGGACAGCATCACTCGTCCCTTCTCGTTCGTCATCTCGATCGGTGTCGAACGCGCCTGTCCACGATGGGTGCAGCGACTGCGCAGGCGATGGCCTGAAGGATCGGCAAGAACCTGACGCCGACAAAACGGTCGAAGACCAGGAAGCCGATGATGCCGATGAGTTCGGAAAGGACCAGGCCAGCCAGGAGTCCGACGATCAGGGCAGTCACAACCACGGCAAGCGTTCTCATTCCAGGTCCTCCTGGTTAGTGGGTGGTCGAGCGAGCATCTCGAGGCGTGGAGCCTCGCCCCCGTTCCAGCGGCAAACGGGGTAGCCGTTGCCCGACCCAGTTCGGCAGCCACCATGCCCTGGGACCGAGCAGCTGCATGACCGCAGGCACAATCAAGCAGCGGATCACGAGCGCGTCGAGAAATACGGCCGCCGCCAGGCCGAGGCCGAACTGCTTGAGCAGCCGGCCGGGGTCCAGCATGAAGGACGCGAAGACCACGACCATGATTGCCGCCGCCGCTGTCACGACGCGTCCCGTGGTGGCCAGTCCATCCCGGATGGCGCCGGAGGCATCGCGGGCCTCCCTCCACTCCTCGTGCATGCGGGAGAGGAGGAACACCTCGTAGTCCATCGACAGCCCGAAGGCGATGGCGAAAATCATCACGGGCACGAAGGCCTCGATCGGTCCTGGCTCTACACCTAGCGGCCCGCTGAGGACGCCCTGTTGGAAGACGAGCGTGATGGCGCCCAGCGAGGCGCCCACGCTGAGCAGGTTGAGCAGCCCCGCCTTCAACGGAATGAGCAAGGAGTGGAATATGACGAGGAGCAGAACGGCCGACAGGCCGACCACGACCGTGACGAAGAGTGGGAGACGTGACGCGACGGCGTCGGCGAAGTCCACCGTGGCAGCCGTGGTTCCACCGACCAGCAGGGTGGCGCCGGTGGCGCGTTCCAGCGGCGGCAGCACTTCTTCACGCAGCCTGGTGACGAGCTCCTCTGTTCGAGCGTCCTGCGGCTTGGACTCCGGGAAGACAACTACCGTCGTCACCTGACCGCCGGGCGCTGTCACCGGCGGGGTCGTCGCTGCTACGCCTGCTGTGGCCTCGAGCGTGCGCTGCAGCGCACCAGCGGTCCGGTTGCCACCCTCTGCGACGACGACCAGCGGCCCGTTGAAGCCGGGACCGAAGCCCCTGGCCAGGGTGTCATAGGCCCCGCGGCTGGTGGTGGTAGTCGGGTCGTTGCCCGCGTCGGCGAGACCGAGACGCAGCCCCAGCACAGGCGTCGACAGGGCGAGCAGCGCGGATACCCCGAGGAGGGCTGCGGGCCAGGGACGGCGCTGAACGAAGACTGCCCACCACCACCAGCGGCTCCCGGTGGCGTTGAGTGCGCGCTCCGAGCGCCGGCGGGCTGCCCGCTCGATGCGGCCGCCCACTATCGCCAGCAGCGCGGGCAGCAGCACCAACGAGGCCAGCATTGTCACCAGCACGGTCAACGCGACCGCCACCGCCACACCCTGAAGGGAGCCCAGGCCGAGGGCGACAAGGCCTGTCAGCGCGATGATGACCGTGCCGCCGGCGAAGAGCACAGTCCTTCCCGCGGTGTCAAGCGCCCTCCGCACCGCCTGCTCACGGTCCCCGGCAGCCAGGAGCTCGGCGCGAAAGCGCGAGAAGACAAGCAGCGCGTAGTCGATGCCCACGCCGAGACCGACGAGTGTCACCGTCGGCGGCGTGAACTCGGCCACCGTCGCCAGGTGAGAGGCAAGAACGATCAGGCCGATCGAGCTGCCCACCGCGAAGATTGCGACGACGATCGGCAGGCTGGCGGCGAGCAGCGAGCCGAACAGCAGCACAAGGACGACAAGGGCCGCGAGCAGGCCCACGCCTTCGGCCACACCACCCTTAGGAGCCTCCGCTCTTCGGACGGCTTCGCCACCCAGCTCGACACGGATGCCATCGCCGCCGGCCGCGCGCCGTATCGATGATCCGGCGCACGTCTGCGCCTGGTACCTCCTCGGCCTTTCCATCCAGGGTGACGGTGGCGTAGCCTGTCGTGCCGTCGCGGGAAATCGCTGCCGCGTCGGCGTAGGGGCTGCGAACCTCGACCACGTGGGACAGGCCCCTCAGCTCGCCGAGCATCGCCTCCACGCGCTCGCGCGTCGACGACTGGCGCAGACCGTCGGGATCCTGCAACACGACCTGCACGGTGGCGCCAGCCTGGGCGGGAGCATGCTGCTTGAGCGTGTCGAGCACCCGCTGTGAGTCCGAGCCGGGCAGCGAGAAGTCGTTGCGGAAACTGCTCCCGAGCGCCTGAGAGGCAAGCGTAACACCGGCCAGGACGGCGACCCACAGGGCCACAGCCCACCAGCGGTGGCCGTAGGACCACGCGGCGAGCCGCTCGAATGGGCTGGAGGACGGGTGGGTGAGGGTTTGACGGGACTCAGCCATTGCTGCTCCACCTCCTGACGGCGCCGGTATTCATAAGCAGCAGCGATGCTATGAACGCCCATAGCTCTCCCGAAACACGCCCAGGGGTGATCTTTGCGTACCCCCGCGGGGGTAGGCTGCGTGTCCGCCGGGGGGATGCCCAAAAGCGGCGTTCCGAGCTACGCTCAGAACGGTGACGCGACGGAACCTGGTCGTCGATGTTGGCCTGGCATTGCTCGTGCTTGGCCTATCACTGGCCATGCTGGCAATGGGAGGCTTCGGCGACGCCAGGCCACAAGCCCGCGCCCTCGACTCGATCGGGGTTGTGCTGGCGATGGCTTCCGCGTTGCCTCTTGTGGGCTGGAGGATCGCGCCACTCACGGCCTACGCGGTGATGGCAGGGGCGAGTCTGTTGCTGGACGGTCTCGGCTATCCGTTCGACGTTCCGTTTGGTCCCGTCGTCGGCGTGTACGCCCTCGGCGTCGCCTACGGTGGCGACCCGCGGCCTGGGCGGCGGTGGCTCGCGATTCTTGCCGTCGCCGTCCGCCGATGGCATCGAGACCAAGCTGGCCGTGATCAAGGAGAGCGCGCACGACCGCCTCGCCGAGGTCGAGTTGAACGCGCTGGTGCAGCAGGTTGTGGTCACGCACGATCGACGACGCGCGGCGGAGGAGATGCCACTGCGCAGGCGGTTGAGCGCGGAGGAGATCCTGGACTCGCCCTTCTTGCTCATCGGGACGCATGATCAGATGGCGGAGGCGCTTGTCGGACGACGCGAGCGTTACGGGATCTCTTACTGGGTGGTGTTCGAGCCGGCCATGGAGGCCCTGGCTCCAATCGTGGCGGGTCTGCGGGACACCTGACAGGCCGCGATCGGCAACGGTCGCGCGCAGCACTAACCTTCGCTCATGCGGTCGATCATCACGACCGACGGGCAGTACAGCGAGCCCTCGGTGGAAGAGATCCTGCGGTTAATCGCTGCACCCGACTCCAATGGATTCTGGCTGGACATTGAGCGGCCGGAGGACAGCGACTACAGTCTGCTGCTGGACGGCTTCCGGTTCCATCCTCTGACGGTCGAAGATGTGCGGCGGGCGAACCAGCGGCCCAAGATGGACGAGTTCCCAGGCTACTGCTTCACGGTGCTGTTCACCGCCGACCTCGCTGGGGACAAGCTGATGTTCAGAGAGCACCACCTCTATCTGGCAGGCTCACGGCTGGTGACCATCCACCACGAGCGGGAGCCAGCGCTGGAGGAGCTGCGCCGGCGCATTCGGGCGAGCCCCGACCTGACGAGGAACGACTCCGAGTTCCTCCACTATCTGGTGTTCGGCGAGCTGGTGGAGAGCCTGTTTCCGGTACTCGAGGAGCTGGACGAGACGATCGACCAGCTCGAGGATGCCATCCTCGAGCGGCCGACCAATGGCCTGGTCGGTCGCATCACGGGCCTCAAGCACTCGGTAAGCGACATGCGGCGGATCCTGGGAGCACAGCGGGACGTATTCCAGCGGCTGCTGACAAGCTCTTTCAACGAGGTTGGCAACAGCCACGGCGATTCCGGCGCCGGCGAGACGTCGCTGTACTGGCGTGACATCTACGACCATTTGATCCGCCAGTACGAGCAGGTGGACTCGCTGCGCGACCTGCTTACCGGATCAATGGACGTCTACCTCTCCACGGTATCCAACCGGCTGAACACAACCATGAAGCAGCTCACGGTGATAGCGAGCCTCTTCCTGCCTCTCACGTTCATCACCGGGTTCTTCGGCATGAACTTCGGATTCATGGTGACGAACATCAGCACTGGGCCCGGCGCGCTGGCGGCCGGGATCTCCCTGATGGTGCTGACCACGTGCCTTCAGCTGTACATCTTCCACCGGCGAGGCTGGATTTGAGACGGCGATGCGGCGACCAATCGTGCAAGGGGGCTTCTTTTCGCGCAGCGCGAGCCGCTCAGGCGTGGGTTGGCGTCAACGAACGGCTCGTCTTCCCGCTGCTCCATGCAGTGCAGCCAGCCGGAAGCGCTGCTTCTGATACTCCCGATATGTCAGCCAGACAACGAATGCGTCGAAGGCGGTCAGGGCTGCGAGACCGGCGGATGGCACCAGGGTAATACGGTAGCCCTGGTAGACGATGAACACCACGAGGAAGGCAATCATCCAGGGGTACGCCCAGAGCCTGTTCCTCAACAGCGCAGCCACAAGCACAATCTTGACGGCGCCATGCGACAGGAGGTAGAGCGAAGCAAACAGCACCGACCCGCTCGTGAGGCCGTGAGCAGTGTTGATGAGATGAGTCGCGACGAAGTCGTGGGGGTCTTGAGAGAGCTCGTGCTGGGTGAGTGTGGTGACGAGGCGATTGATCGTTGCGGGCGTCACCAGCAGCAGGATCAGCCCACCGACGACTTCCAGCACACCATCGAGGCCTTTGAGGATGATGGCGACCTCGAAGGTCCGGTCGAGCAAATCCTTCTGTCTGGACCCGCGCACGATGTCGGTTCTCTGAGGCAACGCAAGTCTAGCGCTCGTGATCCAGCGTCTGCTTCAAGTCGGACAGGTCGATTCGCGCGCTGAACACGCGCTGGGCGGGACCGGCCAGGACCAGCTCGCCGCTGCCTTTCTGACGGACGGCGAGAGAACCTCCGGGCATCTGCACCTGTACGGAACGGCCGGTCACCTCCATGTGAATCAGCGCCGCCGCCACCGCGCCCGCGCTCGTGCCGGAAGCGAGCGTGTAGCCGGCCCCACGCTCCCAGATCTCGATCCTTGCGTGCGAGCGGTCCAGCACCTCGGCCAGCTGCACGTTGCTGCGATCTGGAAACAGCTCGTCCCGCTCCAGCAGCGGCCCGAGCTCCAGGCAGCGCTCCCGGGTGACCGGCTCGCCGAACACCACGCAGTGAGGGTTGCCCAGGTTGACGAGGCGGCAGGTTGCACGGCCGGCGGCGGTGTCGATGACGACGAACCTGTCCGGGTCGAAGCGCGGCCGGCCGATGTCAAGCTCGCTGACGACCGTCGACCCGTTGACCGCAACCACTCGGACCGGGTTTCCCCGGTCGCGCGTATGCAGCTCGAAGCGCTTCTGGGCATGGTGCCCGAGGACGGCATGACAGGCTGCGATGCGCAGTCCGTTGCCGCTCATCTCGGCCTCGGAGCCGTCTGGATTGAAGATCCGCACGGTGCGCTCGGCGGGGTCGAAGGCCAGCAGGCCGTCAGCACCGACGCCGTAGTGGCGGTCGCAGAGCCGTGGCAGCAGCGGCACGACCTGATCCAGCTCAGCGGGCAGGTCGAGTACGAGGTAGTCGTTGCCGAGCGCCTGGTACTTGGTGACCTCTACGATGCACACGACCACACATGATCGCAGCCGGTACTCTGCGACGCCGGTTCGCCGGCTCAAATACAATCGACTGGATGCGGCCCGCGTTCGCGTTCCCCGCGCAGCGCCTGATCTACTCTCCAGCCTGCTTCTGTAGCAGCTAGCACGGCCGTTTCCTGACGCAAGCCACGCCAATGCCGTGGCGCGTCGACCATTCACCGTCCACAGCACTGGAGGTATGCCCCTCATGACCGAATCCGTCGGTTCTGTCACCAAAGATGCCCTGGTCAGCACTGAGTGGCTGGCCGAGCACCTCGGCCAGCCAGGCTTCCGGCTTATCGAGGTCGACGTCAATCCCGCTGCCTACGGCACCGGCCACATCGAAGGCGCCATCGGTTGGGATTGGAAGAAGGACCTGCAGGACCAGACCATCCGCGACATCGCGTCGCGCGACGCTCTCGCCAGGAAACTGGGCGAGGCCGGTGTCACCCCTGACACCACGGTCCTGCTCTATGGCGACAACAACAACTGGTTCGCCGCCTACGCGTACTGGGCGCTCAGGTATTACGGCCACGACAAGGTTCAGCTGGTGAACGGTGGCCGGGTCAAATGGGAGATCGAGGGCCGGCCTTACACGACCGACGTGCCCCAGGTCCAGCCCACCACCTACCAGTTCACCGGGGAGCCGCGAGAGGACCTGCGCGCCTACCGCGACCAGGTCCTGGAGCGAATCGGCAAGGCAGGACTTGTGGACGTCCGCTCGCCGGCAGAATTCTCAGGCGAACTGCTTGCCCCCGAGAACCTGCCTCAAGAGGGCGCCCAGCGGGGCGGACACATCCCGACTGCTGCCAACATCCCCTGGGCGACCGCGGTCAAGGAGGACGGTACCTTCAAGGACCCGGCCGACCTCCGCCAGATCTACGGCGGCAAGGGGATCACGGCTGACCGCGAAGTCATCGCCTACTGCCGCATCGGTGAGCGCTCTGCTCACACATGGTTCGTTCTCCATGAGCTCCTCGGCTACCCCGACGTGCGCAACTACGACGGCTCCTGGACGGAGTGGGGCAGCGCGATCCGTATTCCGATCGAGAAATAGGCATCCCTGAAGAGGAGGGTTGGGGGTGGGGGGTTGGCGGGCGTCACGCCCGCCTCCCCCTCTATGCTGTGGTCGGATGACCTCCCGACCCGTATACCGGCTTGCCATGGCCGGGCTCGTCGCGGTCCTGACGGTGATTGGCTGCAGCGGCTCGAGCGGCTCTTCGCCCGCCTCGAACGAGCTTGTCATCGGTGCCATCTACCCGCTCAGCGGCCCGCAGTCGACCGGAGGTCACGAAGAGCTGGCAGGTGTCCAGACGGCGCTCGACCTCGCTCAGCGGCGAGGCCTGCTGGGCGCTCGTGGTGTGAGGTTGCAGGTCGAGCCGGCTACCACGCCGGATGCGGCTCGCCTGGCGGTGGACCTGCTGATCGATCGATACCACGTGCCGGCGATCATCGGCACCTACGGCTCTACCCTGGCCGAGGTGGCCGCTGCTCGGGCCGACCAGCGTCACGTCGTGTACTGGGAGACGGGTGCGGTGGCAGATTCCGTCAGCCTCGGCCGCCGGTACGTCTTTCAGACTGTGGCCACCGGCAGCACGCTCGGCCGGGCAGCGGCTGACTTCACAAGCGAGGTACTGCTGCCTGCGTCCGGCCTCCTTCCCTCCGAAGCCCGGGTGGTCATCGCGGCCGTCGACGACGTGTACGGCCGCGCTGTCGCCGATGGCGAGGTTGGCCGGGCCGCGGAGCACGGGATCAAAGTCGTCGATCGCATCGCCTACGACCCGCGCCGGCTCGATGCCGACGCACTGGCCCAGCGGCTCGCCGGCGACCGTCCCGACTACCTCTGGGACGTCAGCTACATCGACGACGGGATCGCGATCTGGCGTGCGGTGCTCGCCCACGGTGTGCACCTGCGGGCCACGGTTGGCACGAGCTCAGCCTTCTGCATGCCAGACTTTGGCAGCCGGATGGGGGCTCAGGCGATTGGCGTCTATGCGGCCGACAAACCAGACGAGGCCGACGTGAATCCCGCCGTTCTGCTGCCGGCCGCACGTGAGTTGCTCTCGTCGGCCTCTTCGGCCTACGCCCACCGCACGGGCGGCCAGAAGATGTCGATCCCCGGCATGGCTGGCTTCGTCGGGGGCTGGGCGCTGTTCCACGGCGTCCTGCCGGCCGGCAACGGCACCGTGTCGGCTGACTCGTTGCGGGACCACGCCTACGACCTCGCGGAGCCGATGTACAGCACCATCAACGGCGGCGGCATCCAGTTCGGCCGCCCGGGCACCACGGCTGCCGGCCAGAACCTGCTCGCACCAGCTGTGGTGGGGCAGTGGCAGGCGCTGAACACCATGCGGGTTGTATATCCGGCTCCCTTCGCCGAGGCGCAGCCGATCCTGGGGAGCTGATATGGCAACCGTATTCGTCACCGGCGGCGCCGGCTTCATCGGGTCGAACTTCGTCCGCTACTGGCTGCGCGAGCACCCGGACGACACGGTGGTCAACTACGACCTGCTCACCTACGCCGGCAACGAGCGCAGCCTCGACGACGTCGAAGCGGCGCACGGCGGGCGCTACCAGTTCGTGCGCGGCGACATCGCCGACTACGACCTGGTGCTTGGCGTCCTGCGGCAGTGGCGGCCCGAGGTCATCGTCAACTTCGCGGCTGAGAGCCACAACAGCCGCGCCGTGATCGACCCCAGCGCGTTCTTCCGCACCAACGTTCTCGGCACACAGCGGCTGCTCGATGCGGCCCGGGCCTCCGGAGTTCCCCGCTTTCACCACATCTCCACCTGCGAGGTCTTCGGCGATCTTGCCCTCGACGACCCGTGCAGCTTCAGCGAAGAGTCGCCGTACCGGCCGCGCACGCCCTACAACGCGTCGAAGGCAGGTGCCGACCTCGCGGTCCGCGCGTACTCCGAGACGTTCGGGCTGCCCGCCACCATCTCCATCTGCTCGAACAACTACGGCCCGTTCCAGTTCCCTGAGAAGGTGATCCCCGTCTTCGCCATCTCGGGGCTGCGTGGCCGCCAGCTTCCGGTTTACCGCAGCAGCAATCACCGCCGCGAGTGGCTGCACGTCGAAGACCATTGCCGCGCGATCGACGCGATCCTGGCCCGCGGCCGCCCCGGCGAGACATACAACGTGGGCAGCGGGGTGGAGCTCGAAGTGGAGCAGATCGCCGACCTGGTCCTGGGAACGCTGGGCCTCGACGCAGGCGCCAAGAAATACGTCCAGGATCGGCCCGGCCACGATCGCCGCTACTTGCTCGACTCTTCCAAGATTCGCAACGAGCTGGGCTGGAGCCCGCAGCTGCCGGTCGAGCGAGGCATCGGCGAGACTGTGCTCTGGTATCGGGACCACCAGGCCTGGTGGGAGCCCCTGCTCGACAAGCGCACGATCGACGAGGAAGCCTGGCAGCCCGCGACCAGGTAAGGCGGGCACGGCGCAGGCGTTGACGCGCTCCACGGGCGCTCCACGGAACATCCATAAACTTGGGGTCGTTGCAGACAGACCGGCTTGCACGCGCGTTCTCGCTGACCCAGGAGCGCCGCTACGACGAAGCGGTGATCCTCCTCGAATCCGTGCTGGAGGCCGAGCCGGCCAGCTCGGCGGCGCTCACCCAGCTTGCGTTCTGTCAGCTCAGACGGCGCCAGCCGCAGCTGGCGCTGCTCGAGCTCGACAAGGCCGAATCCGTTGACGGGGTCACCGCCCGCACCTCCCGGATGCGGGGTGACGCGCTCACCAGCCTGCGCCGCTATCGCGAGGCACGAACCGCCTACCGTGAGGCGGATGCTCTCGGCGACCGCACGAGCTGGAACCTGGTCCAGCTGGCACGCTGCTGCCTCCGTCTGAACGACCTGGAGGACGCGCGTGCTGTGGCGGTAAGGGCGGTCGAGCGGGGACCGGACGACCACGCAGCCTGGGTCGTCCTGGGTGACGTCGCCGTCAGGGCCGGTGATGTTGCCGAGGCGGAGACCGCCTACAAACGCGCAACCGAGCTGAAGCCAGGCGACGGCTATGCCTACGCCCGCATGATCGAGTGCCGGCTCCTTCAGTTCGAACCCGAGGACCGGAAGCGGGAGGTTGAGCTTCTGCTCAAGAGCACCGGCGGCGACAACCCGCATCTGCTGCAGCTCCTGGCCAGGCTTCAGGGCGAGCTTGGTGACCCAGCCGCGGCCGCTGCCGCGTGGCGCAAGAGCCGCCGGCGGGCCGGCAGAGCCGGCCACGCTTACGCCCTCCGCATGGAGGGCTTCGCTCTGAAGAAGGCGGGGAGCCTGCCCGAGGCGGCCGCCGTCCTGCGCGAAAGCCTCCTGATGGAGCCCGAGAACGTGATCGCGTTTCAGGGCTACGTCCGGCTCCAGCAGGAGCGCGGTGCGATCGGAGAGCTGCGGGAGACCCTACAGGAGCTGCTGCCGATCGCCGGCAGCCGCCGGGGGGCGGTCCACGGTGAGCTGCGGAAGCTACCTTCTGACGGTGAGCCGCACTATTAGCTCGTCGCGCCAGCGCATCGCCGACCTGGTCGTCGTCAGCGCTGCCGAGACCGTGGTCCGGCTCGACGGCGGCTCTGGACGTCTCGGTGAACTCGTGCTGACGGGCGACGTGGTTCGCAGCCTGGGTGCGGTCCTCGAGGCTGCACACGGCGAGACCGGCGCCGGCTTCCTGGTGGTCGGCCACTTCGGCTCCGGCAAGTCGCACTTCCTGGCCGCCCTTGGCGAGCTGCTCGTCGAGCCGTCTCGGGCGCGTGAGCTCGCGGCCTGGGACAGCCGCCTCCGTGAGCTCGCGCAATCAGCTAGGCCGTCGCTGGCAATCCCCGTGCCACTGGTCGAGTACCGAGCGGACGCTTCACTGGAGGACGTTGTTTGGGGGCGTGCCTGGCAGGCGCTGGAGAAGCCTGCGCCGGCAGTCACCTCCGACCACGTCGAGAGCTGGGGGCGCTTCCTGGCAGCCGCCAGGTCAGCCGGACACGCAGGGCTCATCTTCCTGATCGACGAGCTGAGCGAGTTCCTGAAGGCCAAGCGCGGCCCTGCGCTAACCGAGGATCTTCGCTTCCTCCAGTTCCTGGGTGAGTGGCCGCGCCGGCATCCTGTGCTGGTCGTCGGCGCCCTGCAGGAAAGCATCGAGGAAGTGGCCAGCGTCAGCCAGCGCGAGCTGGCGCGCATTCGCGACCGCTACCCGCTGACTCTCGGGCTCTCCATGCGCCACGTCCAGGATCTCGTTCGCGGCCGGCTGGTGCGGCTGCGGCCGGGCGCCGAGATGGAGTTGGAGCTCGCATATCGCGAGCTCAAGGCGGCCTTTCCGACCTGGTCGGTCTCACAGGACGCGTTCCTCAGCTGCTACCCACTGCACCCGGACACGCTGAACGTGCTCGACGGGCTCCGCTTCCTCTTTTCGCAGCAGCGCGGTGTCGTCGACTTCATCTGCCGGCAGCTTCGCGGCGACGCGGCGGCCGGCATCGAGCCCTGGCAGGACCGCGACCAGGGGGAGCTCGTGACCCCTGACCGGATCTACGACCACTTTCGCTCCCGCCTGCACGAGCGTGTGGAGACCAACCGGCTGGCGGACACGGTGGTCCCGTACTACGACCGCGCGGTCGACGTGCTCTTCGACTCGGCGTCTGACCGGCTGCTGGGCATTCGAGCGGTCAAGCTGCTGGCGCTGCTGGCGGCGTCCGCGCTCGAGCGCCGTCGCACCGGCCGTGAGCTCGCCGAGATGCTTCTGACGCGCGTGAGCGCCCTCGATCCCCAGGCCAATTACTCCTATCTGGAGCGTGCGGTGCTGGAGCCGCTTGCGGCGCACGGCGCTTACGTGGTTGCGCGGGGTTCGCCGCCGGCGAGAACGTACTCGGTCGAGCTCGAGGCCGACGCCTCGCTGACCGCACGGGCCCGCCTGGAGCAGCTCAGGACGGAGCTGACGCCCGATGACCGCCGGCCGATCGAGGCAGTGACCGAGCTGGGCAGTTCGCACGTCCTTCCGCTGGGTACGCTCCGGCGGTCGGAGCGCAGCCGCCGAGACGTGATCTGGCAGAACACGCTCCGCTCGGTGGTCGTCGCCTCCGCGAGGTTGGCTGATCTAACCCCCACCGACGCCCGCGAGCTAGTGGGCTCGCTGCAGGGCGCCGGGGCCGAGGTATGCCTGGTCGTGGTCGAGCCGGAGGGCAGCCTACGTCCAGCGGTCGAGCTCGCCGAGGGCCTGGTGGAGGAGTCCGAGCGCCTGGCCGTATGGATGCCGGACGCGCTCACCGACGAGGAGGTCGAGTTC
>Ga0126378_10000992_pt1 | contig 21215 bp, 24 predicted proteins | sample PanSoiMetPlot_23_FD_92587 | JGI IMG/M metagenome (GOLD analysis project Ga0126378, IMG submission 92587) | Tropical forest soil microbial communities from Panama - MetaG Plot_23 | ecosystem: Environmental > Terrestrial > Soil > Tropical forest > Bulk soil | place: Panama | collected 2016-02-17
CACCATGAACCAGTACGCCGTCATAGGTCTACTCGCGATCGGTATCCTGCTCGTCATCGGAGGTATCGTCCTGTCCATCACCGGATCGGAAGGCCCCGAATGGGTAGGTAAAACGATCGCCATAATCGTAGGTGCGCTCATAACCATCGCCGGCGCCGCACAACTCCGCCACGAATAGCCACCATGATCCCGCACACCTGTACCCCGCCCGACTGTTTCGGTTGCAAGATCAAAACTCTCCAGCTCCGTTCACGTACGGCCTTCCAACCGCATTTTAACTATTCCGTCGGCGCTTATGTCACCACCGAGCAGCAGTTTAAGGACACTCTCGCACGACGGGCAGAAGAAAACACTATCCAAACCGGGACCTACCACAACTATGAAATGCGGGACCCGGGAGAACTGTCGCAAGTGCCGTACCCTGACCACGACGACATCCTAAACACCCGCGCACGGATAATCAACGATGCCCTCCCCGATACCTAGCTCGCGTGTTCAAGGCCCGCCGCAGCATGGTGACAGCGAGTTCTGGGATGCGACCGTCAACCAGTGGGTGTTGGCGCCAGCCTCGTCGGGTGGTGGCGGCCCGCCTGTCGACGTCGCCTACACTCACTCGCAGAACATCGCCTCCGCAACATGGACAATCGTCCACAACCTGTCGTTCTACCCTAACGTATCGGTGGTCGACTCGGCTGGAACCCAAATCTTCCCCGGTTCTATCACCTACCCTACCCCTACCACGATAACTATCACTTTCACGTTAGCTATGGGCGGTTTCGCGTACCTGAGCTAGGAGACTCATGCCATCTTTCTACGGTGCTGTCTCGCTGCAAGGCAACTACATTGACATGGTCAAAGGCGAGGTGCGTAACGCCGTCGTCCAAAACCTTGGCTCAGCTCCGGCGTCCCCGTCCAAAGGCCAGCTGTACATGGACACCGGCACCAACAACCTGTACTTTTACGACGGTACAGCATGGGTGTCGACCCGCTCGGCAGGCTCGCTTACCCCCGCCTCGACCGTAACAACCCAAGCTGTCGCCGACGCCCCTGTTGTCGGCGTATCCACGAACTATGCCCGTGAGGACCACAAGCATGGCCGTGAAGCGTTCGCCGCCCCCACGGCAGAAACAACGTTCGGTGCGGCCTCCGCGGCAGGCTCCGCCGCTACCCTCCCCCGCTCAGACCACCAGCACGGCAACCCCACCCACGTTAACGCCGACCATGCCGCTATCGCCCTGTCCGCCCTCGGTGTTCCCACCGCAGCCGTCAACTTCAACAACCAGAACATCAACAATGTCGCCGACCCGACCACCGCCCAACAGGCGGCAACCAAAAACTATGTGGACAACTCGATCGCCGGCCTGTCGTGGAAAGCGGCGGCCCGTGTCGCGTCGACCGCTAACCTGGCGCTCACCGGTCTAGTCGCCGTCGACGGTGTGACCGTCGCCGCTAACGACCGTGTGCTGGCCAAAAATCAGACCACAGCCTCCCAGAACGGCCTGTATGTGGCGGCGTCCGGGGCGTGGACCCGCACCACCGACGCTGACACCGCCGCCGAACTCCTCCAGATGGCCGTGTACATTCAGGAAGGCACAACCCTGGCCGACACCGCCTGGGTTTGTACCACCAACGCCCCCATCACCATCGGCTCCACCAACCTCACCTTCGCCCAGTTCTCCGGTGGCGGCACCTACACGGCAGGCAGCGGCCTCAACCTCGCCGGCAACGTGTTCTCCGCTGTCGCCGGCACAGGCATCACTGTCGGTGCCAGCATCTCGATCGACACCACCATCACCGCCCGCCGCTACGCGGCCGCTCTCACCGGTACCGCCTCACCCGAAACCGTCACCCACAACCTGAACACCACAGACGTGCTCGTCGCGGTCCGCAACTCGTCCAACCAGTTCGTCGAGGTAGACTGGACCGCCAACGGTGTTAACACCATCCAGCTGACCTACAACCCTAACCTCGGCGCAGGCTGCCGCGTCGCCGTCCTCGGCTAACCGTGCCCCGCTCGTACGGTATCACCAACGCCAACCCGTACTCTACCGCCCCCTCGGTAGGGTTAGCAGGTGACACCTACTATAACACCGCCAACAAACTCCTCTACCTGTCAGACGGCGCCGCCTGGAACCCTGACCGTTTCCCGTGGACGTTCACCCAAACCCTGTCCGCCCCAACCGCCGCCTCGTCCCCGTACACTGTCACCCACAACCTGAACACGACCACCCCCATTGTCGCCATATGGGATGCGGTCACAAACCAGCTTGTTGGCGCGCAGGTCGCAATCTCCTCCGCTAACGCTATCACCGTCTCCGTCTCCGCGAACATGCCGAACAACGTGAACGTGGTGGTTGTAGGCGGGCCGGCCGCGCCCGCCCCGGTCAACCCTGGCGACTATGCCACCAAAACCTATGTCGACGCCCGCACCACAAACCTGCCCGCGCCGGTCACCTCAGGCGGGTTCCAGTCGTTCACCGACACCCTCGGCGACGTATGGGTGGCGAATAACACCATCGCGTCCGGCGCCTGGAAACGCGCCCGCGACGCCCTCCACTGCCGCGTGTACCGCACCGCCCCTCTCAGCCTCAACGCTGGCACCCTACAACCGTGTCAGATGGACACCGTCTACCAGGACACGTGGGGTATGTCGGACGGTAACGGTGTCGCCTTCAAGATCACCGGCAACTTCAACATCTCAGGGCAGCTTGCGTTCACGGCCACCGCCGCAGCCCAGTTCATCCTGACCCGCATCTATGCTGGCCCGTCAGGTGCCGAGACGATGATAGGGACAGCCCAGAACTATTCGGCGACCACCAGCGGCACCATATCAGCAGGTTTATCGTTCTCCCACATAGTAACGAACACGGCCGCGCACGTTATCCTCCAGGCGACCGGTAGCGGCACACAGGCTATGCCGGTAGGCGCCGTCTACTGGCTGTACCTCTCCGTCGACTATCTAGGAACCGGATGACATTCGCCGAGTACGCCCGCATAACCAGCACCGTCGATCCGGTCAACCCGCAGGATGTGGCGACCAAAAACTATGTGGACGGTCGCACTCCAGCTTCGTACCCTCGCGGGTTTCTCGGAGTGTTGAACGGACCATCCGTACAGACTGACTGTAGTAGCACCAACACACTACTCGTTGATCTTGTCGTGCCAGTAGTTAATAACCGTCACTACCGCGCTACCGGGTATGGTAGAGGTGCTCAGGTTACCGCGACCGGAATATCCCAGTTCATATTCGCCTCCCCTAGCGCTATCACCTGGGACAGCACCCAGTCGTCCGCGCTATACATCACATACTCTTCGTCTCTGGCGGTAGGTGCAACGTTGCTAGGTACTGGTGTCTACTCGTTCGTAGCCAACACCACAGGCAATGTCAATATCCGCGTATGGGGATCGTCCAATGCCGGTGCGCTTCGCGTAGCCGCTAATAACTGTTTCTGTTTCGTCGAAGATATGGGCGGTTGAAATGTCCTTCAAGTCGCAAGCGCAGCTAGAATCCGACACTTGGTTCCAGCAGCGGGTCCGTGCCTGCACAATCCAACAGTCTGAAACATATAAAGACGACGGTCGCCCTGATATAGCCGCCACTGCCACCGCGATCCTAACCGATGCTAACGTCAATATAGGTTTCACGTTTCTTCGTATGGCTGCCGCTGGACCTCTGATCGCAGACAAGGTAGACTTAGGCGACGGTACTATAGACTCGACGCTGATCACGGACGTTGACATCCTCGCTCTAGTCCAAAACCAGTTTCCGACGATAGCAGCTATGTTCTACGACTCTACCGGTACACCCAAACCCTAGAGGTACACATGCCGACCGCACCGTCTGCATCACCCATATCGCATGCTATCGACATCTCCCTCTACCCGAAAACGGACATAGAGAAGGTCAACTATCTTCGCAACCTGTTCATCCAAGCCCGCGACGCCAAACGCCAACGGTACGACTCGTGGCTGAGAAACTACCGCCTCGTCCACAACCGCATCAGTGGCTCGACCTACACGTCCTGGGCACCACAGCCCCGCGACTCGGAGATATTCCCGCTGCTCTCTGCGTGGGTTGGGTGGATGACCGACCAGCAGCCGGAGATAATCTTCTTCCCAACCGCCGAACCGTTTTCGAAGTTCTACTCTTTCGTAACTAAAGTCGCCCAGGATCTCAACTCCCTCTACTCGACCAACTACGCGGCCGAAGACTACGAAACCCACCTGAAAATGATCCTGTGGGACGACTGCATGTACGGGGTTGGTATCGCCAAGAACGTGTGGGATAACGGCGCGTCAGGAGGTGCCGGAAATGCCGTCATACGAAGAGTCGACCCGTGGTCTTTTTACCCGGACCCGTTTGCAACATCTATGCTCGACGCCGAATATTTCGTTGAGGCCCGCCGCGTCTCGTGGAACCAGCTTTACCGCATGTACCCGCAAACATCTCGTATGCTTCGTAGCGCAACCACATCCCTTGACGGGATCGACGAACGTCCCAACATTTACACTGACGGTAACGCCCAGCCCAAAGCGCCGTTCCTCGGCCAGCTCGGCTCTAACTCGACTGTTTGGAATCGCAGTAACTCGTACAAGCGCGGCTATGACCCTCTCCCTGGATATGTCGTCTACGAATACTGGCTGAAAGAGAACTGGCAGAACGAAGACATGCCGCCAGTCGACGAAGTACCGTGGGGTAACGAGAAGTTCGCGCAATCACGCTGGAAATGTGTGGTGGTGTGCAACTCGTTCATCCTGTTCGAAGAATGGGCAGACGAACTATGGGACCATGGCACACACCCGTACAGCGAGTTCCGCAGCGACAACATAGGAGAGTTCTATGGCATATCACTTGTTGACCATCTCGCCTACCCGCAAATCTATATCAACCGCCTACTCACCGCCGCACAGCATAATACAGAACTTGTCGGCAATCCGATCTTTCTTGAACCGACTAACTCTGGACTGGGACGAGTGGGCATCATTAATCGCCCAGGCACACGACTACCCATCTCCAATCAGACCGCTGCGGCCGGGGGTAACTTCCCCCGCTGGCTAGACCCACCTAACCTGCCGACCGCCCTCATGGACCTGGTCCGCTTCTGGATTGAGCGTATGGAGAACATCATGGGGTTGACCGGCGTACAGAAAGGCCAAGTCCCGGCCCAACGCTCCGCCGAAGGAGTCATACAGTCCGTACAAGAAGCGGCCATGGTCCGCATCCGCTCGGCCATGACCAACTACGCCAACATGCTCCGCGACAGTGCCTACAAGATCGCCGACCTTATCTGCCAGAACTTCACCGAGGCCCGCACTGTCGCCATTCTCGGCCCTAACGGCCAGTACGCACCCTTATTCCTGTCCGGCCACCACTTCTATGACCCGGCCACACACGGTCAGACCCCGCTAAAGTTCGTGGTCCGCGCCGAGGCTGGAGCCAACAAACCCACCTCCCGCAACGCCCGCATGCAAGAAGCAGAACGTCTGTACGCACTCGGAGCCGTCGACGACCAGTATGTGCTCGACACCCACGGCATCCCTGACGCTAACGAACTCCTCGCCCGCCTCTACGAGAAACGTATGAAGGGTATCGTCGGCGGGTCGGGCGGGGCGCGGCAATCTACCGGTCGTGGGCGCTAAGAAAACTATCATTGACCCCCTCTTGACGATGTGTTAGGAGTCGCATTATGGCTGGTAGCGGCATGCACAACCCGGATCAGGTCACTTCCGAGGGCCACACCCGCCCTAACCCTTCCGGTTGGAGCGGGGGACGCGAGGACTTCGAGACGGTCTGGACCTTGAAAGGCCACAAACTCCCGCCAACCGACCTCGACTCGGCCGCCGAGATAGCGAAAATCACCCGCAACCACAACCGTCTACACGATGCACCAGGCTGGTGCGATTAAGGGAGGTCCTAGACGTGTATCCCCGTCAACCCACCGCAGGAGGGAGGTAACCATGGCTCGTCGTGGACGTCGTCACCACCGGAAGTAGGAGGATAAGGTGGCAAGAGACATATCGGCGGTGGTCGGGGGTGGCCTTGTCACCCCTAACATCCCCCCAGGTGGCAAACGGGGAGGACGCGGTGGCCGCCGCTCGCGCAGAAAGTCACGTCGCAGATAGTTTGGCTAGACCCCCGGCCGGGAATCCCGCCTTCCGGCCGGGGGTCGCCAACAAGGAGCCGCAATGGCATTCAAAAAAGGTCGCAGAACTCGTGTAGGACTTGATCTCAAACGCGGCGGTGGCCGCAAAAGGAGCCGCAAATAATGCCCGCAGAACAGCTGCCCCGCAAAGGCACCAACCAGTTTATGCGAATGGGCCACACCGCCGGGGCGTACGGCAACGACCCGTCCAAAGACCCCCGCGGAGAACCGGCAGACAAGCCCCGCGAACTCAAACCATGAGCGACACCTTTCACACCATCGCCGACCAGCTAGACGCCATCGCCCAAACAGTCCGCGACCTCGGCGACCAAGTCCATCTTGGTACGTACACGGTCGGTGAACCGCCACCGGACGAGACAACCCCTTCGGAGACCACGTCCGCGTCCAAGACCACCAAATCTAGCTCGTAATGCCACAAGGTCGGGGTGGGCGTGGGATCAGCGGTGGCGCATATTCGATGCCGTCGGTCATGGACGCCATGGCCGAGGTCGTCCAGATCCTGTCGCAAGCCAAACTGCTCCCCGACGCCCCCGCCTACATGCCGCTCATACAAGCCCTCGAAACGGCGGTCATCCAGATCGTCGACACCATGCGAAAGAAGTCGGCGGCGCAGATGGCGGGCGCCCAACCTCCGGGCGGTGGCGGGCCTGCACCCGGTATGGGAGGACCGCCGGGCATGGGACCGCCGGGCATGGGAGGTCCACAAGGTCCGGGTGCTGGTGGGCCTGGAGGCCCGGGCGGCGAACCCAACCAGATCGCCCCGGGTGGAGGCCCGGGCATGGCCGGGTTTGGCACCCCCAACCCTGACGAGCTGCGCCGCACCCTGGCCGGGCCGGCGGCGGTAGGAGGCATGTCGTGAGCGACCTGGCTGGCCTGTTCCCCAACCTGGCCCGCGCCCTCGACGACTGGGACGGCCGCAAAGCCGCCGGTGACGGCCACGACGACCCGTCCCATGCCGGTGTCACAGACCAGCAGATCGAGGACTACCTCCAGTCGATGGGGTCACTTCGTGCCCCGCTGAACCCGGTCGTGTCCGGCCAGCAGACACCGCCCACCCCAGAGTTCGCCAACAACGGCCGCAGCATGCCCCCCGGCCGCTCGTACATGGAGGACCCGGACCCGGCCGCGGTTCAGGGCGACACCGCGGTCGCCGGAGAGGAGGGGGAGGGCGAAGACACCTCGGGTTTCGAGCCTCCCCCACCTCCCCCCACCCCGGTTACCCCCACCGCACCTGATGCTGACTTCTACGAGATCGCCGGCCGCAAATACGATCCTCGCACCGTGCAAGCGTGGGCCGATTTCGACGCCCGCGTCACCCAAGACCCCGGCCTACGCGACGTTATACAACGCTACCTGACCGGCGGCACCCAAGGCATCCAACAGACCGCGCCGACCCCACCCGAACCAGCCCACCTCGACCTGCCTACCCTCCCCACGATCCCGGAAGAATACGAATCCGACGAAGCATACCAGTCGCTATACAAGGCGATGCAGGCGCAGCGTGACGCTATCAACCGCATTTCGCATCAGGCGGCCCAGGCGGAGCGTGTCGCCGCCCACCAAGCCCAACAGACCTACACCGACATCGCCAAAGGCGCGATGACCTCGTTCCAGCAGCAGCACAGTCTCGACGACACCACCATGCAGGCCGTGTCGCGTGCGGCTGCGGCCACAGGTTTCGCCGAGAAATACATGGCCGGCATAGACCCTCTTACCGGCACCCCCGTCGCCCCCGACCCGTACAAGGCTGTCATGTCGGCCCTCAACGCAGGCTACATGATGGCCCCAGAAACACGAGAAATCGAGATCGCCCGCATAGCCGCGGCCCGCCAAGCTCGCACCGTCGAGGACAACACCCGCAAACAGAAACTCGCCGGTATTTCGGGCACAGGAGGTTCGGTTCCTCGCACACAGACAGTCCCATCCAACCCGCAGGACGCCCGCGCCGCCCTCGTCGAAGAAGTGTCGCAAATGTTCAACGGGTCGTGGGCAGGTGACGGAAGCTAACTAGGAGACTATCTTGGCAACCCCTATCGGTACTAACGAGATCAGCTCTATCTCGCGCAGGTACATCTATCCGACCCTGGTAGACAACGTCTACCGCTCCAACCTTATGTTCTTTCGCCTTAACGCACGCAACAAGAAAATGCTGCAAGGCGGCTACCAGATAGAAATACCGCTCGTCTACACGCGGTTCGCGGCCGGTGGCTTCTACCAGGGCATCGACCAGCTGGACATCTCGCCATCGGACACGGTGAAAAACGCCGCGTTCGACTGGAAACAGGCGTGGGTGCCGGTCACCGTCGACGGTCTCACCCTCATCCGCACAGACTCACCCGAAGCCGTCGTCAACTTCCTGTCGTTCCAGTTCGAGCAGGCCCAAACCGAGCTAGCAGAAATCCTCGGCGGTGGCGTATGGTCGAACGTGGTCGCGAACAACAAGTCCATCGACGGTCTCGTCGGGGCGGTCGACAACGGTTCGGTCGCGGCAACGTACGGTGGCCTGTCCCGTGCCACTAACACGTTCTGGCAGTCGAACGTTACCACCATAACCCCGCCGCTCACCCTGGTCGCGATGATGCAAATGTGGGGGGCGTGCACCGAGGGCGGCCGCCACCCGACTATCATCGTCACCACCCAACAGGTGTACAACCTGTACTGGGCGTTGAACACGGGTGTGAACACCACATCGGGGGTGCCCGGTCAGGCGTTCCCGGTGCAACCGCAAGGCACTGACGTTCAGCTCGGGCAGGCCGGTTTCACTAACCTCGTGTTCAACGGTGTGCCTGTCACCGTAGACTCTCACTGTCCGGCCGGTAACATGTTCTTCCTCAACGAGGACTACATCTACCTGTACGTGAACCCTCGCGCCGATTTCAACATGAAAGAGTTCCGCGAGCCGGTCAACCAGGATGCTATGACGTCGCTTATCCTGTGGGCGGGTAACGTCTGTCTGTCGAACTGTCTCCGCCAGGGCAAAATGCTCGGCATAACCTCATAGGAGTCACATGCCTACCCCTGTTATCAACTATGCCGGTTCGCCGTGGACGGCTGGCGCGACCTGGCAGACCAACCAGTTCGGCAACTTCGGCACCCAAGAGGTCACCAACTTTACCAACGGCTCCAACGGTACCCTGTGGACCGGTGACGTGGTGGTGCTCGGCTCCGGTGGCCCGGCCGGCACCATCCCGGATGTCACCGCCCTCTCCTGTGATACCACCACAACCGTCTCATCCCCGTACGTTATAGGCGTGGTGGGTGGTATGACGAACATGGCGTCCGCGGGTGGGCCGGTGCCGTTCCAAACCCCGCCGTGGCGTTACGACTCTGTCACCACGGCGGGCACAGCCACCGTCACAGACACCTCCGCCATCGCCTCAGATCTCGGCAAAGCTGTCGTCGGGCCTGGCATCCCGTCCGGTGCGTTCATTATCTCTGTCACCGCCGGCGCATCGTTCGTTATGAACGTGGCAGCGACCACCTCGGCCACCGCCACTGTCGCCCTCGGCCCGGTCACCGGCTCGGTAGCGGCAGGTTTCCCTGGTGTCCCACCCGGCGACACCGTCCCGGTTGTCATGCAAGGCTGGGCGTACGTGAACGTGGGCGGTAACACTGTCGCCGCCGGTAACCTGCTCACCACCTCCGGCACGGCCCGCGTCGGGTCGGTGGTAACCTCCGCGGCTACCCTCATCGGCACGTTCATCGGTGTCGCACTGGAAGCCCAGAACGCCACCGGCACCATCACATCCGGTGACGGTTCCACGTCCCGCCTTGTCCGCGCCTGGATCACCAAGTTCTAGCATGCCACAGACCGCCGTCGGCGTCGGCTCCATCGTCAAAGTCCTCAACCTTGACCCTTCGCGTATCTTCCGCGGCATGTGGGACCTGGCCGAATATGTGATACCGCCCGGTGGGACAGAGTTCATGCCGTTCGAGGCCATGAAACTGTTCTTCGGCGACCCCCGCAGTACGGATAGAGTCAGGTCATCGCGTGACAGCAAAGGGCTGGTGGCGTTCCTGCCCGACCGCGCCGGGGAGGTACGCCGCCTCCGCCTGCTCTACAACCACGGTTTCGGTGACTACAGCGGCAAAGAAGGCCCTGACGTGGTGTGGGAGCAGCACAAAATCCCGCATGTCGCCGTGTACACTCTCGACGACCAGCTCATCCTCACCGTTTTGGACGACCCTGCCGGCCGTTCGGTCCTGCCTGCCGTGGCCACCCAGCAAGAAGAACAGGATCTCCGCGAGACTGTGATCCGCCAGGGCCGCCTGCTCCAGTCGCTCATGGACCGCCTCGGTGTTAACAGTCTCGACGACCTCGACACCCGCAAAAACGTGTACGACCCGGCCACAGACGACATCGTCCCGGTCCGCGTCGAGAACACCACCGACCCCGAAATGTACGACGAGCTGCCAGAGGACCGTTAACGAGGCCGCATGGCGGCACAACCCGACCCATACGACTTTTCGGACCTGCTCACATGTAGCAGGTCCGAACTGCGAACACACCTCGCCAAAACGATAGCCGAACTCGCCACCATGTACGAGCATGTGGCGTTCCTCAGAGTGACCGCCACTATCAAAGACGAATACTACGAGGCGCAAGGGCATCGTGATGCGCTGATCGAGCAGAAATGGCTGATATTAAGGCTGATGGAAGATGCCGACTAGGCCGTTCTCCGACCCTGCCCTCGAATGGGTGTCGATCAGCGATTTCACGCCGGGCATATACCGGTTCTCGCGTGTGTCGACCGCGACCACCTATACACCTAACGCCCCGCTCGGCTCTGCGTCGGTCGCGTACCGGTGTGTGGCCAGAGAAGGGTACGGTCTGACCCCTCTCCCCCGCTATGTTCTCGTCCAAACGCACACAGCTACCGACGCCGCCCAGCCGGTGTGCCTGTCGATGGGTAACATGCTGTCGCTAGCAGCCCGCGGTGGGCCTGTCGGGGATTTGGTGTGCGCTATGCTCGTCCAGCACGGCCATCCGGAAGTGCGCACCGACTTCAACGTCACCCGCCTGCCGCTGTACCTGGCTAACGTGCCTGCCGGCTGGCCGAACCCGCCGTACGTCCCGTTCACGGTCTACTCGAACTCCACAACAACCCTGGTCGGCCCGTCGCCAGGCTATGCGTGGCCGTTCAACACCACCTCCTGGCCGATGATGGATTTCGCCTCGTTTCGTGACACCACCACCAGTCTGTACGCCCGCACTGTTATCACCACCGACCCTATCGCTACTTCCCTGGCTCTGTCGACGACCGGCAAGTGGGTGTCGGTGCGTGGCTGGACGACACCGTCCGGTACTGGCCCCCCAGAATCGTCTAACGGCACGTTCTCGCTGCTCGGGGCTATAGGCTCCTATCCTCGCATATTCTACCATGCCACCCGCATGGGCATATGGCAGGTAGGGTCAGCACAGACCGCAACAAACGGGTTTGTTGCCACCGACAACGACGTCCTATACCTGTCCGACTCTTACACCCCGAACAACATAACCTCGGCTGGCACGTTCTTTCCGGAGATGGGCACGTTCATATCCACATGGGGGAGCATATCGACAGGCGAGTTCGTCGGCATCTACAACGAAGGTGGGGCGATCCTCATATACGGTTCGCTGTTCGCCCCCGACCAGATCATCAAAATACCGGGTGTGGCCGGCACTATGGGCATGATGTCGCGTGCGGCGCTCACCAACATCGGTCTCATATACCCGCGGTTCAACGAGGGTGCGTGGGTGTGGAACGGCGATAATACTTCCACCAAAATCTCGTCGCAGATCCCCGACGACCTGTTCGACCGCACCAAACAGTCCCAAGGGTTTCAGGCGTCCCCGATCATACAAACGTCGATGGCGAAACTCGGCCCGTATGTGCTGTTTCCTGGTAACTGGCTGTTCAACACTCTCACCAAATCGTGGTGGACGATCGAGGACACCACTGTCAACAACTTCCAGGTGTGGTGCGCGAACGACACCCAATGGCTGTTCGGGTCGCCTGGTATAGCCTACGCCAACGCCGGCCAGACCGCCACCCTCAACACGTACGGTTGGGATTTCGGCACCGCATCACAATCGTACAGGTGGGTGTCGTCGCCTCTCCCTGTCTCACAGGACTCGCTCGTCTCCATACAACTCATCGAGCTGGTCGCCACCAACCAGACCAACGTCGCCTGCACCGTAACAATAACCCCGACCGTTCCCACCGGGCAGCGTGCCCTGCAACAACAGAACCCCACCCAGCCGCTCGTGTTCACTATCCCCGCGTTCACCGTCGCATACCGTGCCAGTCAACGTCTCGGCTACGCCGACTACAACATCCAACTCCAGGTCGACGCCACCAACACCAACGCCAACAACGCCGCACCGGTCATCCACCAGATAAACGTCGGGTACACGAGCACACGGGTGGCGGGAGTGCAGTAATGCCAGACAAACTGTTCATCCCGAACAAAGAGGCTGTCGCCAACACCCCACACGAACTGCCCCGCACGTTCCGCGAGATAGAACGGTGGGCGAACAGGCTGTCCGGCGGTGGCGGCCTGTACGCGTCGCTGACCGGGCCGGGCGAGACCACAACCCCCGGTGACCTCACCCAATCCGGCGGGTTCACGATCAACACCCCGGCCTCGTCGACGATGGGTATAGAGTTCGACAACTTCGCCTCCCCCGGCATACTGTTCCACGATTTCAGCGGCACCGGCGTCGCCATCAACGCAGACAACGTCCCGGCCGGTAACAGTGGGATCACGTTACAGGGCGGCGGGATCTACCTTCACGACACGAGCGGCAACAACGGGACAGGTATACGTCTCGAGACAGGTGCTACTGCCCCGATCTACTCGATGGCCCGCGGCGGGTTTATCGTCAACGCCCCTAACCTGCAATACTTAGGGCAGGCAGCGGTCTCTGTTGATGGTAACGGTGTGTTTATAAGTAACAGCGGTACGGGGTTCGCTGGCTCGCCGACCGGACAGACCGCCAACTACGCGTTCTACATGCGGTCGTACACGGGTGGCAGTATGATGATGCACTCTGACCGCACCATCTGTCTCACCTCAATCAGTAGCGCCTACGGCTCAGATAACACGAACACGATCATCCTGAATACGGCAGCCCAGGGTATCCCAAGCTACCCGGCCCATTCGTCTAATGCAGGCATATGGATAGAGGATACGATACCGGCAGGATCGGCCCACGGCGGTGGAGTGCGGATATCGTCCAACAACTTCAACATCTCCGTCAACGCACCCGGTGTTGGGTTAACAGCATCCAACGGAGCACTGTCATTCACGTCGCTGCAAGGCACGGGCGGGTCTGGTGGGACGACCGGCACCGGCATCTGGTTCAACCGCGGTAACCCCAGTGTCGTATCCCCGTCTACTGGCGGCGGTATCATCACTATCCCGTCCGGTTCTAACAACTGCCAGTTCTGTTTCGACACGGCAGGCGGGCATATTTGGGTGTCGGACTTCACGACGGGAGCATGGAGGCAGATCACATCGTGACCTACGAAACCCTCGTGTTTATCCGCAACGTCATCAACCAGTTCTCGATCAAGGTCGGCGAACCCGACTTTCGCACCACCGCCGCTTCCCTCATCACCGCCCTCGACGAGCTAGACAAAGAGATCGCCAATGCCGGTAACCCTGAATGACGCCATCTACCGTCTCCGCTCGGTTCTCGACGAGCCCGCCTATCCGACCCTGCCCGGCTCCACCTCCAATGCTACCACCTCCCCACAGGCCCGCTTTTTCACCGACACAGAACTGACGGCCTGGATCAACGACGCCTGCCGCGACATGGCCCGCCGCACAGAAGGTCTCGTCACGTTCGACACCACTATCACTATCCCCGCCTACGTGCCGCAGCCGGGTGTGTCGGCCCCCACCTACCCTCTCCCCGAGGACGTCATCCGCATCAACCGCATCGAGTTCGTCCCGACCGGTGCCATAAACCAAACCTACCCTCTCCAAGCGTCGACCCAGCAGCAGATGGACCAGGTGTGGGGCACCTACCAGCAGAACCCGGCCTCATACCCGCAGTTTTGGGTGACACGCGGCTACCCGGGCGGCAGCGGCCGCAATGACCATGTCCTACAAATCTACCCTGTCCCGTCGCAAGGCGGTACGCTCCAAATATTCTACTACCGCCAGCCGACTCGTCTCACCGACCCTGTTGCCACCCCGGCCAACTACAACCTTAACCTCGACTGTATCGAAGGTTGGGATGACCTGATCGTCGAGTTCGCCTCGTACAAAGCCCTCCAGAAGCAGCGCAGCCCCGAATGGCAGCAGCGCAAACAGGAGTACGAAGAAAAAATCCAGCAGATGATCGACGTCACCCGCTCGTGGACGGACCAACCTTCCTACATGACGTTCGGTACCAGGTTTATGCCGTCGTGGCTGACAGAATGGGACAGCTAACATGCCGGTCTCCACCCCTACTAACAACCCGTCGAACCAGCAGACGTGGAACAAGCAGGCGGGCGGGGAGATCGCCGGCCTGTTCGCCTCGCAAATGTTTCCGTCTATGTTGCAGAACATCTACCAGGGGCAGCAGTACGGCCAACAAGAAGCTCTGGCCGAGCCGCTCTACCAGTGGCAGGCCGGTGACCTGGCGAAACAGTACCAGTTCCAACAGCAAGGGTTCGGTGTGCAACAGGCCGGTCTCGGCCTGCAACGGCAACAGTACGGCCAGGAGCTAGCCCACCTGCAAGCCGGGTACGGTTTCGAGCAGCAGCAGAACGTCCTCAGCGGCCAGGATATCGCCGAGAACATCCAGAATGTTCTGAAACAGTACGGGGTCGAACAGCAGCAGTTCGGCTTGCAGCAAGGCCAACTCGACCTGGCGCACACCCAGGCCCGCCAGCACCAGGAGGCCACCGGTCAGGCGTCGTCGGTCGGCGCCCGCGGCCAGATGGAACAAGGGTTCGGCTACCAGCAGCAGGCCCTCGACCTGGCCCGCAAACAGGCCCGCATCGGCGAGCAGCACGCCATGTTCGGCCTCGAACAGCAACGCAAACAGCTGCGGTTATCCGAGGCCGAACAGAAAGAGCAGTTCGGTTACAGCAGCGAGCAGGTGCAGAACGGTCTCAACCAACTGAACCTGCAACAGAAGTCGCTTGGCATATCGGAGGCGCAGGCGCAGCAGCAGTACACCCACGCCCTACAACAGCTCGGCCTGTCGAACGCGATGGACGTCAACGGTCTCAAACAGCAGATCGCCGCCCTCGTCGGCGGTGGCTACTCCCCCATATCGTCGTTTATGGGGAAACTGGCCGACCTGCTCCCGTTCCTGGGCGGCATGTACACGCAACCGCAAGGAGGTAGATGATGGGCTGGTGGGATCACATAACCAACTTCGTCAACCAGCAGGCGAAGATGGCCGGCATACCCGGCGTCGACTTCGTTAACCGCATCGGCGGTGACGTTATGGGCGGCCTGAACCAGGTTGTCGGCCGGGGTGTCACCGATGTGCTCGGCCCGGGTGGTATCAACCCGTACGGCGACCAGTTCAAATCCGATTTCAACGTGACGAACGCACCGTCGCCGCCGTCGGGTGTCCACATGGCAACATCGGGTGGGGACACCAAGAAGGCTGATACTACCACCACTCTCCCACCGCCACCCACCGCCACCGCCACCGCCACTACCGGCACCCAAGCCCCTAACGATGCGCTCACCATGGGGCTCGGCATGTTCTTCAACCAGTATCTCGCCCCGCTCATGCAACAGCAGCAGCAGGCTAACTCGGCTCTCATCGGACAGTACGGCAAGGCGATGGACAAAGCCACCTCCCATCCTCTCCCGCCGGGGGTGGCCGACATCCTCAACGCGACCACACCCCAGTCGCAGGGGATGATGCAGATGATGAACCAGGCGGGGGCGCAGCAGGCGCTCGGCATGGCCCCGTTCGAACAGCTGATGCAGCAGATAGGCGGTCAGGTCAACGCCCAACAGGCCTTGCAGGACGCCTACACGAAATGGGCTAGCAACGTCGCCTTGTACGGTGGCGGGTCGCCGGCCCTGTCCCAAGCCTTACAGAAACAGTTCCCGCAAGGGTCGCTGGGCGGGGCGATGGCGGAAGGTATCGCCTCGGCGAACCTGACGGCCGGGATGGGCGTACCAGGAGTGACAGGCACCGGCACCCCTACCACCCCTACCCCTACCGCCGCACCCGCACCCACCGCTCCCACCGCTCCCACCACCGACCTCCAAACCCAGCAGTACACCACACAGCTCAAAGCACTCCCCGCCGCCCAACAGAAACAATACTGGGATTCGCTTACCTCCGACCAGCAGGCCGTGTACACCGCGGCCGGTTACACCCCCCCGGCGTAAATGGCTTCGTCTACTCTCCAGCTGGCGCAGCAGAACTGGAACCGCCGCGCCGCCCAGTTCGCCCAGGCGGGCATACATCCCGGCCAGTGGCAGCAGCTATACCAGCGGGACATCCAAGGCGTCTACCAGGGCGGCCAGCCGATGTCCGACGCCGAAATCTACGCTGGCATACAGTCGGCGGTTCAGCCCACCCCGGCCATACAGGACCCCCAACCGCAGCACGGTGGGCACGGTTTCCTGTCCGGGGTGCTAGACGTTGTCGGCAACATCCCCCACGATATAGGCGGGATCATCACCGGTTTCCCGGCCGCTATCGCCCACACCGCCGCCCATTTCCCGTCGGAGCTAAACAACACTGTCTCCCTGGTCGAGCATCTGGCGTCGGGTGACTCGACCTGGCTCCAGTCGAACGGCTACCTGAACAAAGGCGAGAACCTGCATTCGGGCTGGTCGGAGTTCGGGCAGATCCTCCGCGCCATGAACGCCAACGGCTCCAAGCAGCTTCTCCCGTTCATACCTGGCCTCAGCGACCTGGCCAACATGACCTCCAAACAGGGCCGCAACGTTCTCATGCAACACCCGGTCGGGTCGATGCTGGACGTGCTGCCAGAGGTCGGCTGGTTAGGGAAAATGTCGGTGGCAGGCCGCGACTTTTCGCTGGCCGCGCAGGCTAGCCGTATGGGCGCTGATGTGGGCGTGTCCACCCCCCGTTTCTGGGCCGCGGGCCGCGCCCTACAGAAAGGCAACCCGGTTAAAGCTGCTATCTCGGCGGCCGGCGACATCCTCCCAGGCGGGTTCGACGACGCCCGCCTCGCCAAAATAACGGCCCGCGAACGTATCAACATGGCTGCCGGTGCCAGCGGTTTCTCGCGTGCTATCCGCGAGAACATTGTCCGCCCGTACATGAACATGGTCGACGAACTCAAAACCCAGGTTCGCGAGTTCAAAGACGACGTGTTCGGCGGTGACGTGTGGAAGAACATGGACCCGGACCGCGCCTACTACCTGTACATGGGGTTTCATGCGCTGACGAACCCGGACACCGGCGAGGTGTTCAAAAGTATGGGCGAGTTCAACGCTTGGAGGAGAACGCTCGAACCGGAGGAGAACGCGGCGTTCACGAAAGCCCAGGATCTCGGCGAGAAAATACGCCGCTCGGCGGTCAAAGCAGGCTACGCGGCCCGCGTCCCGTACCCCAAACAGCTCGAGTCCGGCCCGTGGGATGGCATGGGGGGCATGACGGTTTCCACCAAGTCGCGTGTGTGGAAGTCGTGGGAGGCGGTGCAACGCAAACAGGAGAAACTCGACGCAGCGACCGACGCCAAATACGACATGTCGCTGACACCCGAGCAGAGGCTCAAAGCGCACAAGAACGAGACGAAATATTCGCGTGAGCTTGGTGACGCCAAAGAAACTCTAGCCCTAACGCAGGCCACCGAGTTTCCGGGCGAATGGAACAACGCTATCGTGGCTCACATGCGGGCCGGGGCCAAAGAGACCCTGTCCCCGTACATGTCGAAACAGCAGCTAGACCAGCTGGTGGCCGACATGAACAAGTCGACCTACGAGACAGACATGAAACGGGTCCTCGGCGACGACAACTATGCGTCGCTGAAAAAGGATGCGATCGACTGGTGGCATGACATGTCGATGAAAGGCATGGAGCCGATCTACTTCCATGATGTCAAACCGGCCGACATTGACCGCATTCTCTCCCCGCGTGCGAACGTAGAACAGGTCACAACCCCGCCGATGTTCAACCGCCGCGAGGCCGGGCTGCATTTCGGTGATTCGGTGTTCGACGTTCGGGTCGGGTTGACCCGCGCCCAGATGGAAATGGTCCGCGCCCAGTTCGTAGAAAAGTTCATCAACGACCACATTCTGCCCCGCGCGACCGACAAACGTGCCCAGCTTAAAGCCTACCAGGAGACACTCGACCAGCTTCGCAAAGACGGCCGTCCTGTGGGCAAGACGGCGCAGCAGCTTGTCGAGGAGAACTTTAAGGATTTCTCGCCCCACGATTTCGGTGTCCGCAACGTCAAGTTCAAGAATGTTGAGGGCCGCGAAATGCTGATCGACTCGGACACCCACCGTGTTCTCCGCCAGCTGTCGGAACCGTGGGAGTATAACCGTATGGGCAGCAAAACGATGATCCGCGGCCATTCCATATACAAGTTCGCTGTTCTCACCGGCCCTCGCCACTGGGCGCACGTCACGTTCGGCGGCATGATGTTTATGATGCTGTCCGAACCGCAGGCGGTACTGAAAATCGGGCAGGCGTACCGTATCATGCGGGCCGCGAACAAAGGGGAGCGGATCACCGACGTGCCGTCGCGTGTCATTCCCGGCTCGCCGCCGGCCGTCCAGGTCGGGCTTCACGGCCGCACCCTGTCCGGTCTCCGCGAGGACTACTACGAGGTCGGCAAACGTAACACCTGGGATCATCACGGTATCCCGCCGGCGGCGGGCTGGTCGTATCAGGTGGGCCAGAATGTCGGCGAGCACTACCTGACCGACCTGATCCACCAGGCGAAAGAGAAAGGTGTCCCGGTCCTGAAATGGGTGCCTAACAAACTGTCGGAACTAGAAACGAACACTATGACGATGTACAAGGTCGCCACTTACCTGTCCAAAAAGTCGCGTGGCGCCGACGACACCGCCGCCCTAGAAACAGCCCACAAACTGTTCGTCGACATGAACGGCATGTCGACCATGGAGCGGACAGTAATGAAACAGCTGTTCCCGTTCTATGCGTTCACCCGCCACCTGTTCAGGTATCTAGGTAACTACCCGGTCGACTACCCGCTCCGCGCCGCTATTGTCACTAACTTCGCCGAGCAGGAACAGGCGGACTGGAAAAGTGGGCTACCACGCTCGATGATGAGCTTGTATTTTCACGGTCACACCAACTCCAAAGGTGACATTACCGCCTTCGACCTCAAGAACGTCAACCCGTTCCGCTCGTTCGCGAACGATTTCTCTATGGCCGGGTTCACTAGCAGTCTGACGCCGTTCCTGACGGTGCCGCTGGCGGTAATGGGAGTGGACACTCTTTCGGGCACAACACAACTCTACCCGGGCACCACCTACAACCCGCAGACCGGCTCGCTTCAGGCTACCCCTAACCCGGGCTGGATGTTCGCCACCGCCGAAGCGTTCGTGCCGCAAGCCGGCCTTCTCGACCATTACATGAAGCTCACGAACAGCACCCGCCTTCTCGCCAAATACAATCCTCGCGCCTACCGCAAACAGATCTACAACATGATTAACGTGCCGTTCGAGCCGCAAGTCGTGAACGTGCCGTACGAGAAAGAGATAACGGAGATGCGCCGCTTTCGTGCCGCGCAGTCGGCGGTGGCGCTAGTAGAGAAGAACCCGTCGCCCGGCAATATCTCTAAGCTGATGACATGGAATGCTGTCCCGTTTGACAATATGCTTGTGTCGCCGCAGGCGTTGGCGTCGTATTATGCTCGGGTTCGGGCGGCGTTGGAGCAGGCGGGCCAGGGGCAGATCTCCCCGAAAGCGGTCATCCGCAAACCTCCGCAGAGGAAGGCCCAGCTTGCTTCCTTCTGATCGGCCTCTGTACGTCCCGCTGCGCCCCTGGGACCCGGAGTTGTGTGTCAGGTACTTGCCTGGATGTTACCGCCCAGTAGAACGCAAATCAGGGGGCTGTCGGAAATGTCGGATTCGGGGTTAACTCGCCTTTCCTACGAACTGATGGACCAACGGATAACCCTCAAAGTCCTCTCCGAGTTCACCACCATCCCCGCCGCCCTCCTATCCCAGTACGTCACCGGCCACCGCCAAATCTCCCGCCACCACACCGCCATACTCGCCATCGCACTCGACATCCCACCTAACGACCTTCGTAAACCAACCCCACCCGACCTCGTCATAGTAGACGAGGACGAGTGGGGTTTTCATAACCCTATGCCGATGTACCGTTATAGACGAACAAAGGCCGCTGGATAGACCGGTCGTAAGCTACCCGGTTCCGGTAAACGACCTCAACACGGCTTCTTGTTGTTCCTTTGAACGATTGGGCCAAGTCCATTGTTGTCGACTGGCCGTAGGTATCGGTACACCAGCCTGCCCGCAGAAGCGGATAGTAGAGAGGATGGGCGTAGCCGCTGAGAACGACAGCCCCCTTCGCCGCGACCATGACCTCAACGAGACGCCTATGGAAGTCATCTCCGGGTTCCACCGCGTAATACTTATTTCCACCACGGGTGTCCAGAATGTACGGGGGGTCGAGATAGAAGGTCGTGTCGTCGGTATCCCACTCTCTAATAATGTCGATACCGTCTCTACACTCAACCTGGACCGACCGTATTCGATCGACAACCGCATTCAAAGTGTCCTGCCGGGCGAACCAACTGTCAGCGTTATTGACAGTACGGTTACGGGACCAGTCCCCCGGCCCTGCAAGCCTCTTTCCAGACACAGACTGATTGAGGACGGTATAGAACCCGACTGCGCGATCAACCGGATCATCTCGTCCCTCAAAGCCAAGAGCTTGCTCGAACTCATAACGACTGTATGGGACCAAGGCAACTCGCCGACGGAATCTCGCATAACTATCGTCACCGCGGAGGACTCTGAAAAGGTTGACGAGTTCGGTGTCGAGGTCATTGTACACCTCGATCTCGCTCCGCGGCCGGTTCAGCAGCACCGACCCACCACCCCCGAAAGGCTCGACGTATATCCGGG
>Ga0126378_10000996_pt1 | contig 21167 bp, 17 predicted proteins | sample PanSoiMetPlot_23_FD_92587 | JGI IMG/M metagenome (GOLD analysis project Ga0126378, IMG submission 92587) | Tropical forest soil microbial communities from Panama - MetaG Plot_23 | ecosystem: Environmental > Terrestrial > Soil > Tropical forest > Bulk soil | place: Panama | collected 2016-02-17
GCGCGGGAGTTTGCACTGCGCAGCGCATTGGGGGCAAGTCACGGCAGGCTGGTTCGTCAGCTTCTCTCAGAGAGCATCCTGTTAGGCGTTGCCGGCGGCGCGCTCGGACTCGCCTTGGCTGCGGGTGGCACGCGATCCATGCTCGCGATTGCCCGATGCCGTGCCGCGTTCGCAGGAGATCTCAATCGATCTTCGCGTTCTGATCTTTACGGTGGCTCTCTCTCTACTCGCCGGCATCGGATTCGGTTTGGTCCCCGCGCTGCGCGTCTGGCGGCCAAATCTGACCGATGCTTTGAAGGAAGGCGGACGCAGTGTCGCAGGGAGCCGCGGGCGCGCACAGAACGCATTCGTCGTAATTGAGATAGCAACCGCGCTTGTGCTACTGGTCGGCGCGGGACTGATGATTCGCACTCTTGCAGCGCTGTGGAGCGTCGACCCTGGATTCGTTGCGCATAATGCGTTGAGCTTCGAAATCGCGATGCAGCCGGATTTGGGAAGCGATCCCACGCATATTCGAGCGGAGCTGCGGAAGATTCATGACGCCGTCCGGAATCAACCAGGAGTGGTATCTGCGTCGGTTCTTGCAGGGGCGCTGCCGATGCATGGCGACTCGGAGGTACCGGTCTGGAAAGAAGGCGAGCCAAAACCCGCGACTGCCGCGGAAAGCAAGTGGACGCTCTTTTACGGCGCGGAGGCGGATTACCTGACCGCGATGGGCATCCATCTTTTGAGTGGACGGTTCATCTCCGAGGCTGACTCCGAGCACAGCCCGGAGGTGGTTGTGGTGGACGATTACTTCGCACATAAGTATTTTGCCGGGGAAAACCCAATCGGAAAGCGGATCAACGTGGGAATGCTCGATCTCAAGCCGGAAATCATCGGCGTTGTCGGCCATGTCAAGCAGTGGGGACTCGATAACGACGCTACGGCAAAAGTTCAAGCCCAGATCTACGTTCCATGCACGCAAATTCCTGACCGCTTCATGCCGCTGGTAGGGAACGGCATCAGCATGGTCGTGCGGACTGCCAAGGATCCCGGTGCGCAGATTCCGTCCGTGCGCAAGGCGCTGGCGAGCAATAATGCTCAGCAAGTGGTCTATGGAGCCGAGACTCTGGAAGAAGTAATCGCTGGTTCTCTCGCTGCCCGGCAGTTCTCGATGGTGCTACTTGGAACGTTTGCCGCGCTGGCGGTCGTGCTGTCGAGCATCGGTATCTACGGAGTGATCTCTTATCTGGTAGGAAAGCGCATTCAGGAGATTGGAACGCGCATTGCCCTGGGTGCGCAGCGCGGGGACGTAGTGCGCCTGATTCTAGGCCGCGGATTTGCACTCACAATGACTGGTGTCGGATCAGGATCGGTGCTGGCGCTCATCCTGAGCCGGCAGATGAAGAAGATTATCTATGGAGTCAGCCCTTCCGATCCGGCCACCTTCGCTGCCGTTGGTTTGCTGCTGATCACGATAGCACTGCTCGCCTGCTATGTGCCGGCGCGACGCGCCATGCGCGTAGATCCCATGATCGCTTTGAGATGTGAGTAGAGTCCTAACGGCGAGCAGCAATGTGGCGGCGTGGGCTTCGGGCGAAAACCGAACTTCTGACCGCATCCATCAAGTGCACAAGAGACCGACGCCACGCGCAGTCACGGTGGATAAATGTGTAGTTGACAAGGCGAGACTACGCTGCAAAAGAACAAATAGCAAACCGATCCTGTGGGTTAACTGTTACAAAATCCTTTTCGTACAACCCGCACTAAAACGACAGCCTCTTACTGGCCTATTTTTCCGCTGGTCTGATCTCAGGAGACGTGCCATACGTAGGGATCCTGCGACTCCGAAACGCGATTCAGAAAACGAATCGCGTTCCTCCGCTCAGGGTGATAGTTGAGGTATGGTCTCCTGGGAAAAAGAGGAGCGATGAGCCAAGGGAAACACGGATCAACGACGCCTGCAAGCGTCGTCTTCCCACACAACGAAAATCGCGTTGTGTGGGCCACGGCCGATTGTAGTTGCCGCAACAACATACTTGCGTCTGAAATGCGGTGCTGGGATACTCCTTGTCGTCTCTCCATATCGAAGGAATAAAGACTTGGACTGGAAACAACACGGCGTGAAGATTGTGCACACTGGGGAACTGGATACCAACACTCCCCAAACCCCTGGAATGACGCGGGCCGCCGCCATTACGAACGCGCGTACTGGGGCCAGCAAGTTGTGGGCTGGTACCGTTGTTGTTCAGCCGCACGCCAAAACGGGCCCGCACCATCATGGCGAGCTAGAAACGGTGATCTACGTTGTGCGGGGTCGTGCCCGCATGCGCTGGGGTGATCGTTTGGAGTTTTGCGATGAGGCAGCGCCGGGGGATTTCATTTACGTTCCGCCGTACGTCCCGCACCAGGAAATTAACGCCCGCCCGGATATGCCGTGCGAGGCTGTGATCGTCCGAAGCGGGCAGGATCCAGTGGTTGTGAATCTCGACATCGAGAGTCCCGAACCTGCAGATGAGAGCGCAGGCGAGAGGCCATTCCACCCGCGCCATTAGCGCCCCGAGAATCATAAAGCGGGACAACCAGCCTGGCGCACGAGGTAAACGTAGGAATCCTTCGATTTCGAAACCACCCTATTCACAAAACGAATCGCGTTTCTCCGCTCAGGATGACAATTGATGGAAACTGGGGAAGGGTGGGCGGACTCTTACTCGCGGGCTTTCTCTTTGTTGGCAAATACGAATACGGGCAGGGCGGCCAACTGTAAGACGATCGAAAAGCTGGCTAGAGCTGGGATCGATTTTTCATAGAGCAGCCCCATGATGGCGCTGCCGGCGAACCAGGCGATGCCGAAACCTGTGTCGAATACGCCGAATGCCGTGCTTCGTTTCTGCGATGGAATGACGTGAGACAGAACTGCTTTCAGGCAGGAGTCCTGCGCGCCCATCCCCATGCCCCAGAGAATCATGCCGAGCAATTCGAGCGGCGTGTCGCGCAGAAAGACTAGCGCTGCGAAAAATGCAGGCACTGCAAAGCCGATCAGAAGGACGGGTAATCCTAGCTTGTCGAGCAACTTTCCCAGCACTAGCGCGGTAATCGCGCCGGTGGCCATGGCGACTGCATAGAAAACTGGGATGAGCCCTTGCGGTACTGTCGCGGTCTTTTGAAAGTGAAATGCGATCAGAGAGAAATCGGCAAAGCCGGCAGCAATGAGCGCACCTGCCGTTACATATAGCCAATACGCTTGGGAGAAGCTTCTTCCGACAGGCTTCGGTTTCGACTGCTGTTCCGGTTCGTGCAGCGGACGGTGCACGAGATGGGCGACTACCAGCACGGCCAGGCAACAGAGAGCCGAAATCACCAGCACGGCAAACGCGTGCCGATAACTCCCGTGCCGCCAGAGAACGAAGGCGGTAATTAACGGTCCAAGCGTAGCACCCGTCTGATCTAGAGCTTCGGTGAGGCCGAACACCCATCCGTGGCCGATGATGGAGCCGGCATGCGAAAGCATACTTTCAACGGCGGGTCGGCGGATGGCGCGACCGGTGCGCTCGGCGACGACCAACGCAGCCGCCATGGGCCAACTGCCGGCCAGTGCCAGGGCCGGGACTGCGAACATGTTGACGGCATAGCCGAGAAAAGCCACCGCCCAGTATTGGCGCGTTTTGTCGGCGAAATATCCTGAGACTGAGCGCAGGCCATATCCTGCGAGCTCGCCAAGTCCAGCGACGAAGCCGACAATGGCTGCTGAAGCACCCAGGGAACCGAGGAATGGACCCAGGATAGCGCGGGCTCCCTCGTAAGTCATGTCGGCGAAGAAGTTGACGAAGCCGACTATCAGGACGAATCGGAGCGCTAATCTGGCAACGTTTTGGCCTGCTGCTTTCATTGGGCCTCGTGCTGACTCGAAAATCCCCACTTCTGGCAAAGGCGGCCAGAAGCGGGCACCCGGTTTCGAAACTCCCACGTCTCGCAAAGGCAGCCAGACCAGGGCACCCACTGATGTCAGCTCTTCCGTTTCTACACGTAGTCGAAAAGGGCCATGAAGCCGAAATCCATGTGGAGTTGCTGGTGGCAGTGGATCAGCGTCAATCCCGGATTGTTGGCGACAAAATCGATCTCTGCCTTCTGATAGCCGCCTAGCATGACTACGTCTTTGAGAATTCCGGCTGCGGATTTTCCGAAGATTTTCGTCAGCTCAAAACTGTGACGGTGCAGATGAATGGGGTGGATGTCGTCGCTGGCGTTGCGCATGCGGACGCGGTAGCGCTTGCCCTCCTTCAGATGAAATGTTGCGGGCTGGACTTCGCCTGTCATGGGGTAGGCAACGCCATTGATGGTCCAGCGATTGAATCCGTCTTCGGCGGCGTTGTCTTTGGCGAATGTCATATCGAACGTTTCATCGGGAGGTGGAGCGCTGGCTCCGGGCTTGGCGAAGCGAAGATAGTTCCAGTGGTAGGGCGAGGGCTTGATCCACTCGCCTTTTCCTTTCTGACCTGCGTATTCAACCACGATGCCCATGCCGTGGCGGCGATCATCGTCGTCGAGGTCACCGAGAATCCACACGCCCGGGTGATTCATCTCCACTATGGCGGAAATTCTCTCAGCTGTTCCTAACCAGAGAACCGGAACCGAGACTGGGTTCGGCACAGGATTTCCGTCGACCGCAAACACTCGGAACGTGTGCCCGGGCAGGGCCAGGCTGCGCATCTCGGTCGCGCTTCCATTGAGGACATGAAGCAGAACCCGCTCGCCTTGCTTCACGCGGATGGGTTCGCCGTGACCTAGCATGCGGCCGTTGACGGTAAAGGATCGATAGCCGACCTCGTATCCGTGAGGCATGCCCTTCGCTAGCGACGCTTTCATGGCGGATTGCCCCTGATCTTTGAGTTCCCTCACCTCGATTGGGGGCAGGAAGTCCTGCGGCATGTCACCGCCGCGGCTGAAAGTCGGCTCGAATTCTTTCAGGACCAGGAACATTTCACGGTCGTGATTGCCCGGCTCGTTCTGGCCTTCGATGTAAACCGGGCCGACTTGACCGCTGTACTGTCCGGCTGCGAGATTTGCGCCACCGCGATTATGGGTGTGATAGAAACGGAAGCCTGCGGGGCGAGGCGTGAATGTGATTCTTCGCCCGCCGCGCGCGGGGATGAACGGCGTCCCCTCTTCCGAAGCGCCATCGACATCTACCGGGACCATTTGTCCGTGCCAGTGCAACTGTTCCGGGACATCCGTGTCGTTGAAGATGTCCAGCGTCACGGGCTGTCCTTCTTTCAGACGGACCAGTGGGCCGGGGAACTGCCCGTTGTAGGTAGTGATGGAGATGATCCGGTTGGGCGCAATCTCGACCGGCGAGACCTTGATGCGCAGTGTGTGGTCGGCGGATTTCGCATCGGCTTGCGGGGCAGAATTCGAAGACCTGGCTTTACCAAGGACTTCTACGCGCGGCAGCAGGATAGCTGCTGAGGAGATGGCGGCGGCTTTTAAGAATCGGCGTCTCGACTCGCGATTGCGATTCTTGCGTGAACCTTTCATGTTCGCCTGGAGCGGGAAAGCAATTTCATCGCACCTACCGCAATCTTTTGGCTGAGATTGACTGGCGAGATTAGTGACGTGTCGTTGGTTGTTCGAGGGAGTTTCTCATATTCGAGCTTACTCTGATGGCGAAGAACATCAGGAATATCAGACTCTAGTCGGCAGCATCATCGAAATGATCGCTGCGACCGTGGTCGGTTCGTGCTGGCCCAATGCGCCTTCCAGCGTGTAGGAGCGTTCGAAGGCATTGGGGCCGGTAATTTTCATCTCCCAGCGATCGCTTCCTTTCGAACCTACGATAACGACGCGCCAGTCACCCGGGCGGTCCGCCATGATGTGCTCGATCCTTGCGACTAGGTCGCGTTGCAGGGCCGCGTCGCCGGTATTCTGGGTTTCGATCGTTACTGGCATACGGAGAGTCTACGACATTCTGAGGGCGCGGTTTTGAACAGTATGCGGGTTTGATCTAAAGGTGTTTCTTTCGCTCCCGCGGAGCTTGGTTGTATTCCGCTTGTTACCCACGACTTGCGTCGTGGGCTGCATTATTTCGCCGCTTTGCGGCTGGGCATCCTGACGCGCGTACCGATGGGACATCCACAAAGGTAACTAGGTGGCGGGAGGATCGAGAGCCAATAATTGAAGGCGCAAGTCTGAACTCACGCCTGGTGAACCATGTATTTCCGCAGATTGGTTTTGCCGCTTGCATTTCTGTTCATTGCCGGAGCGGCTTTCTCTAGCGACAAGCTGATTGCGCTTACTTTCGATGACGGGCCGCGGCCTTATGTGCTGTTCGGATCGAAGGGGGAGCATCCGGGGCCGGGGTTGGTCAGTGTGCTCGATAACAGTGGCGTCAAGGCGACGTTTTTTGTCGTGGGATGGCGGCTGACACCGAAGACCTGGGGCGACAAGCGGTACGAGGAGAATGTAGGGATCACTTGCCTGGATGCGGCGCAACGGCTGGTGCGGGACGGTTACGAATTAGAAGATCATACGTATAGCCACATTGAACTGCGCACGGCAGAGCGGAAGCAGGGAGAGCAGTGGGTGCTTGGGGATGTGAATCGCGGAGCGCAGGCGATCAAGGCGGTCACGGGCGCGCAGCCGCGCTATCTGCGTCCTCCAGACTGGATCATTACGGATGACGCGCGCCGCGACCTGGAGCGGCAGGGATATCAACTGCTGACTATCTCGAATGAGAATCCCGTTGCTTTGCGCGATATAAATTCGCTCGATTACCTATGCGCGGGGAAGCATCCGGCGGGATGTCCCAAGCCTTCGCTGGCCGAGGGAGTGTTGAAGCAGATCGAACAGCGTGAGAAGCACGGGGTGTACACGCACATTCTGGCGTTTCATGAACTGTCATCGACCACGGCGGTAATGCCGGAACTGATCTCCGAGCTCAAGGCGCGTGGGTATCGCTTTGTGACGCTGAGCGAGTATATGCAGTTGGTGGAAAGCGGTAGGCGATGAAGGAATCGCGATCTCAAGCCAACCGAGCGACATTCCGATTGCCGGCGATCCCTGAACCAACTCGATCTGCCTGCGGGAGAGTCAAACATTTTCGCAATCCATGCGAGACAATGTCAGGATGCAGCCTTGGCCTGATCATCACCTGCTCGACCTGCTGAACCTCGAAATTCCGATCATACAGGCGCCAATGGCGGGATCGGACTCTGTTGAATTGGCGCGCAGCGTTTCGTCAACTGGTGCGCTGGGTTCCATCGCGTGTCCGCTACTCAGTCCAGATGATGTTCGCGAGGTAGTTCGCCGATTCCGCAGAGAAATGCCCCGCCCGCTCAATCTGAACTTTTTTTGTCACACGATGGAAGCGCCCAGTTCCACCGTGACAAACAGGTGGAAGCAGTTCTTGAGACCACATTACGAGCGTCTGCGCCTTGATATCGAGAGCGTTCCAGAAAGCCGGCTTAGGCTTCCGTTCAACGAAGAAATGTGCGCCGTTGTCGAGGAAGTCAGGCCGGAGGTCGTGAGCTTCCACTTTGGCCTGCCCGATGGCAGTCTAGTCGCGCGAATCAAAGGGCAGGGCATCAAAATTCTTTCTTCGGCGACGAGCGTACGCGAAGCAAAATGGCTTGCCTCGCAGGGGTGCGATGCGATCATTGCGCAGGGCATTGAGGCAGGCGGACACCGAGGCATGTTCCTCGAAACGAACATCGAGACTCAACTTGGACTCTTTGCATTGCTGCCTCAAGTCAAGGATGCAGTTTCTGTTCCCGTCATCGCAGCCGGTGGCATCGCGGACGCGAGGGGAGTTATAGCAGCGTTTGCCCTCGGCGCATCAGGTGTGCAGTTGGGCACTGCGTACCTGTTCTGCCCGGAGGCCAAAGTGTCTCCTCTGTACCGTGGGGCGCTTGAACAAGCAACAGAGAAGGGGACGGCCTTAACCAACCTATTCAGTGGACGTCCAGCCCGAGGCATTCTGAACCGGTATCTGGAAGAATCAGGACCAATGTCGGACGCGGTGCCAGCTTTTCCTTACGCAGCAACGCTCGTTGCGCCCCTGCGCGCGGCTTCCGAGCTAGCGGGTTCGCTGGACTACATGCAGCTGTGGGCAGGTCAAGCCGCAGGCCTTGTGAAGCCCATGCCAGCGGATCAGTTCACCAGAAAGCTTGCTGAGGATGTGTCTAACCTTTATTCGAGATCGGGCGCGTGATGGCGGTGGAAATCACGGCCTCTTCGCGTGCACGAGTTCTTCTGTCAATCGAAACATAGGCAAAGCAAACATAGGCAAACATAGGAATCTAGCTTTTCAGGATTGACCCAATCCCTTTCAGCCTTACCAGACTGGTGCAAGTCGACTTGCAGTACTAAGATGTCCTGCTGCTATCAGTCCAACGCCAGTCGTTCATAATGGTGCGAGCAGGGCCTCAGCACAACAAGGAGATCGATGAAGACGGCGTTCCTGTGTGTTCTTTTGTGGTTTGCAATCTTTCAGCTCGTTGCATGGTCACAAGCGGGTTCATCTGGAGCCCGGAGCCGCGACAACCATCAGCTTCGACGTAGGACCGGACCAACTCTCGATTCTGAACGCCGGAATGCAACGGGTCGTCGAAGCCGGGCAGGTTGAGATCATGGTCGGCGTGAGTTCGGCCGAAACTTCGTCAGCTGTTTTGACCATTGCGGAGTGAAGCCTTCACGGAGGAAAGAATGCGCACAGGGTCTGTTTCCGGGTCTGGGATTTGTTTACGTCGGATTGCAATCATTCTTGTGAGTTTGGCTTTTACCGTAGTCGCTGTCGCTCAGAGTGCCGTCCCTGTCGTGACTGGTAATGCCCGCGTCGACAAGCTTCTGAGCCAGATGACGCTCGAGGAGAAGACGGCGCTGATTCGTGGGGCGCGGGAGGATCCGGCGACTGATCAGGGGCAGGCGGGATATCTCACCGGGGTGCCTCGTCTGGGAATTCCGCCGATTCGCATGTCCGACGGACCTCCGGGCGTGCTCACGCGCCTGCCTTCGCAGGCGGAGACGGCCACGATGGGGCTCGCGGCTACCTTCAGCGTCAAGGATGCCGAGGATAACGGCGCAGTCATCGGGCGTGAGGCTAAGTCGCTGGGGATCGATGTGGTGCTGCAGCCATTCATCAACATCGACCGAGATATCACGTTCGAACGCGGCTACAACACTTACGGGGAAGATCCGGTGCTGACGGGCGCGATGGGCACAGCGCTGATTCGCGGCGTTCAAAACCAGGGTGTGATGGCGCAGGCCAAACATTATGTCGCTTACGACAGCGATGCCGACAACATCTTCGTGGATGCGCAGGCGCTGCGCGAGATATATGTAGCTCCGTTTGTCGATGCCGTGAACGCGGGCGTGTCGTCGATCATGTGCTCCTATAACAAGCTCAACGGCACATACGCCTGCGGCAACCGCGAGACTTTAATCGATATTTTGCGCAACGAACTCGGCTTCAAAGGATTTGTGACCAGCGACTGGGGCGCTACCCACGCGGCGTCGTTCATCAACAACGGTCTCGATATGGAGATGCCTGGGCCGGGGCCGAAAGACAGCCCCATGAGCGCGTTCTTCTTTTCTTTTTTCACGACGGAAAAACCGCAACCTCCGCCCAGGGGGAAGCCGGACATGTCGCTATTTGAGGGCGTCTTCGGCGCGTTGCCCGAGGAGCCCAAGCCGAACCCACCTGATTTCGGAGGGATAGGGTTTGGCAAAGATCCGAGAGTGAATTTCTGGAACTTGCTGCAGTCCGGTGAACTGAAGGAAGAAACGATTACCCGAGCTGCGGGGCGGGTTTTGTCAGAGATGGATAAGTTCGGGCATCTGGGTCGTCCGCCGGATCACAAGATTCATCCGCATGCCGAGGAAGAAAATGCGCGCATCATTCAGAAGACCGCGGAAGATGCGGCCGTGCTGTTGAAGAATGATGGAGGCATTCTTCCGCTGAAGGCTCCCGATCTGGCGCCGCTGGCTATGATCGGGCCGGGAGCGGGGCAAGTGGTTGCGATCGGCACGGCAGGGGAGAGGTCGATTGGATTTCCATGGCGGCAGGTGGGTCCATACGACGCGATGAAGAAGTTCGCGCCTGACGCGAAGATTACGCTTGCGGTAGACGACGACATGACGGGTGCGCCGATTCCGGCCGGCGCGCTGTCACACGATGGAAAGCCGGGCTTGTTGCGCACCGAGAAGTCGGGCGCCACGCAGGTAGATGCGATCCTCGATTTCACGAAGAGAAGTGGCAGCCCACTGCCCCCCAATGCGGAGGCCGAGTGGACTGGGACGCTCACGGTCCCTTCGGCGGGATCGTATTGGATTTATCTGCAACTGCTCAGCGCGGCGGGAAGCGTCAGCATCGACGGCAAGCGGGTGGCAGGCGCGAATGGCATGCGTGGTGGCGTGCACGGTGACACCGTGCTCGGCGGCAAAGACGGACTGATGCCTACCACCGACGGGCTGGATAATTTGCGGGCTGCAATCGATCTCACCGCTGGAGCGCACACTGTAACGGTCACGGTCGAAGGCGACACCTCGAACGACCCGGAACAGATCAGGCTCGCGTGGATGACGCCGGAGCAGCGCACCGCCGATCATGAAGCGGCGATTGCAGCAGCAAGATCCGCGAAGACCGCGGTTGTATTTGCCTGGAGCCGAGGCAGGCCCGATTTCGCTCTGCCTGGAAATCAGGACAAGCTGATCGAAGAGATCACGGCAGTAAATCCGAAGACGATTGTCGTGCTCAACGTGAGCCAGCCTGTGGCAATGCCATGGCTCGATCACGTGAAAGGCGTTTTGCAGATGTGGTGGCCTGGTGATGAAGGTGGATGGGCTGCGGCTAACATTCTGCTTGGCAAGGTAAGCCCGGCGGGGCGATTGCCGTTCACTTGGGCCAAGCGTCTTGAGGACTATGCGTCCAACGATCCGGCTCATCCGGAGCGCTCGGCGAAAGGCGTGAACGGTGCAACGACCTTCAGCGAGGGAGTGAACGTGGGCTATCGCTGGTTCGACAAGCAGAAGAAGGCTCCGCTGTTTCCGTTCGGATTCGGACTCTCGTACACAAAGTTCGAGTATTCAGGGCTCAAGATCGTGGCTGCGGGCGATGGCGGTCTCGACGTGAGTTTCCAACTCAAAAATGCTAGCAGCGTCGTCGGCGATGAAGTGGCGCAAATCTACCTTGGCGCGCCGGAACGACCGCCTAAGGGAGTAGAGTTCGCTGTTCATGCGCTGGCGGCTTTCGATCGCGTCCGTCTGGATGCGGGCCAATCACAGAGTGTCAGCATGCACGTTCCGCTGCGGCGACTGGAATCTTGGTCCACCGCGGAAAAGAAGTGGATCAAACCGACCGGTCCGCGCGAGGTGCAGGTTGGTGGATCATCGCGCGAGTTGCCCTTGAGCGCGAAAGTGACGATTGAATAGTGCATAGGGTTTACGACTGAGTTGTGAATTGCGGATCAGAGCAGGAACCATTTATCTGGATTGATAGACACGGCGTCGAGAGAATCCTTTGTGAAGTGGGGATCAAAGGTGAAATCATATACAACCACGCCGATTACCCAGAAAGCGCAGACAAAACCCAGGCCTACAAGGACAACGGTTACCTCGGGTAATAGCTCCCACTCTTCCAGGATGCAGTGACCGAGTACCGAGGTGATGCTCTTAAAGAATCGTTCGATCCGTCCTCGCACCACGGCTCTGATCTTAGCACCGAGTCACTGTTCACGCGGCACAGCCGCGCAACGGCTGTTGAATTCCCAGTTGGTTCATCCGTTCACGTCGTGTGCGGATGCGAAAGGTAGTGCTGCCTTAACAGATCCTTGCCATAGTCATTCCCATTGGGCGTCCGCACGACACAATGGATGTGCTGCTGCGTGGGTCTGCTGGGATCGGCGGCTAGCTTCCGCAAATTGGCGGGGCGCTGGTGATCGAATTCGATCAGGATCACCGGGCTCTGCACGCGGTAGTAGAAGACACTATCGGGTTGCATGCCGCCGATCCAGGTGAACCAGGTGTAGTCGAGGTGGCGGTCGACTTCGTCCATCTTCACGCGGGCGTGGCCGTCATCCATGTTACTCACGTATAGGTGGACGAGATCGCGAAGGCGCTGGCGCACGGGGCCGGATAATTCGTTGGTCCGAAGTCCTGCATAATCGATTATGACATTGTCTTTGAAGGCTTCGGTCAGGTTGTTATTGCCGGTTTTGGAGAAGTTCAGGATTGCCTTCTTCCGTTGCTCTCCCGGGAGTGCCTTCAGCATCTCCAGACCGTCGTTTTGTTCCTTCTGCAAAATCTCAACGCCCGCGTACTTGCCGGACGTGGCTTTCACCGGTTCCGAGCCGATGAACAGTGGAGTCATCACCACCTGATCTCCAAGCACGAAGTAGTTGATGATCGCGTGGTGTCCCTCGAGTTTCCAACCCCACGGGTCTGTTGCCGAGGGCTTGCCATAGATCTGCATGTAGTAGAGCCACTCTCCGAGGAAGTCGTGATCTCCGGATAGCTCGGCCAGCGTTTCGTTCAGCCGCATGATGTTGCGTGTGAGTTGAAATCCCTGGGTGCTGAGCGAGGCGCGCATCAAGCCGTAGGCGGCTTCGCGCTGACCATCGTTCATGTCGGCAAAACAGATTCCCTGGCGAGCGTAGAAGTGCTGATTCATCCACTTGCGCCATTCAATGTCGTCGACCGGGTAGATCGTTCGGGACAGTTGTACAGGGTTCAGCGTCGCGATGAATGCCGCAGCCGCATTGCGTAGGGGTTCCGTGGAGACTCCGGTGGGTTTGATTTCGAACAGCCCCGGCATCACGTCGCCATTATTGGTGATGCCCTTGAACGGCGCGGCCAGGCCTTCTTTCTCGTAGTCTTCAGACATCCTGCGGAATTGCTCGGCGATCTCCGACGCAGACTGCGACTCTTGCTGGCCAAGAGCTTGCGGGGCCAGCAGGGCAGCACACATCAGGGAAGAAATAAAATCACGGCGCGTCGGCGTGCCGGACCGGTGATGGTGATGAACGTGGTCGTGGTGATGCGGCTTTTGTCCCACAGGCCCCCCCCATTCATGGCGGCACGATAGCACGAGCGCCACAGCCGCGCAATCGACAGCATAGTTTCCCGCGAGAGAAAGAGACATGATAAGGTTCCCCGGGGCAGAAATTCCTGCCCCAGTGAGAGCCCATGCACAGACGCAAATTCATGAATGTTACGGCTGGCGCGGTGACCGCGCTCGCGTTTGATCCCGTCGCACGCGCGACTGGTTCCGATCAGAAGAACCCGGTGGCGTATCCCGATCCGGCAGTGGAAGTCGTCGATCCGCGTTTTGCCAAATACAAGGTCATCAGCGCTGCCGTGGAACGTCTGTATACCGGCACGCGCTGGGCCGAAGGGCCTGTATGGTTCGGCGATGGACGATATCTGTTGTTCAGTGATATTCCGAACAATCGCATGCTGCGCTGGCTGGAGGACACGGGCGAGGTTAGCGTCTTTCGCAGTCCGTCGAATTACAGCAACGGCAATACTCGCGACCGGCAGGGAAGACTGCTCACTTGCGAGCACGATTCGCGCCGCGTTACCCGCACCGAGCCTGATGGCACGATCACGGTGTTGGCGGATCATTACCAGGGCAAACCGTTCAACGCGCCGAATGATCTGGTGGTGCATTCCGATGGCGCGATCTGGTTCACTGATCCGGGCTACGGCATCATGTCGAATTACGAGGGACACAAGGCGACGTTCGAACTTCCCACCAACGTTTATCGGCTGGATCCAAACACCCGCGACATGACGGTCGTGGTCAGTGACATGGAAAAGCCGAATGGGATCTGCTTCTCGCCTGATGAGAAGAAGCTCTACATCGTCGACACCGGTGAGCCGAAGCATGCGGGCGATCCGCGCCCGATTCGTGTCTATGACGTCGACGACGGCAAGCGGCTGAAGAATGGGCGGATGTTTGTGAACATGGCGCCGGGAACATCCGACGGCATTCGCTGTGATGTAGACGGCAACGTATGGTCCGCTGCCGGATGGGGTCCTGAAAGTTTCAACGGCGTGCACGTGTTTGCCCCGGACGGCGTGCTGATCGGGAAAATCCATCTACCCGAAACCTGCGCCAATCTATGTTTCGGCGGCGCGAAGAAGAACCGGCTCTTCATGGCGGCAAGCCAATCTTTATATGCAGTCTATGTTGGCACTGAGGGTGCGCTGGTACCCTGAGCAGGTCAATCCCCACGCCGAGCTGTGATAGATAGAACCCGGAGCTATTGATGACATCGGACGTAAACCGCCGCGAGTTTCTGAAGATTGCCACCGTTGCTGGAGCGTCCCTAGCCATACCAGGTCGCGGAGATACGACCGTCTCCTCCAAGATGATTGGGATCCAGGTAGGAGCCGTCTCCTTTGTGGATGAAGGTACCGAGAAGGTCTTGGATATTCTGCAGGAGCGTGGCGGCGTCAATACGTTGTTCCTTGCGGTATTCACCTATGGCCGGGGGATTGCCGGACGACAGATTCCGGGACAGCCGCTGCCGGATCACGGTAAGCAGGAATACGACCTAAACTTTCATGGCGGAAACTTTGCCACGCCGCATCCCCAGTACTACAAGAACACCATTCTCAAGGACACACGCGCGCCCGATCACGGCAGTCTCGATATACTGGCTGAGGTCGTTCCGGCGGCGAAGAAGCGCGGCATGAAGGTCATCTGTTGGCTTGAGGACGTGTTCCGTACCGATTTGCCGAACATCCAGAAGGTGCAGGAGCGTGATCTCTACGGCCGAAATGCCGAGACGCTATGCGTCAACAATCCCGATTACCGTAATTTTCTGACTGGGCTCGTCGAGGATTATGCGCGTTCGTATGATATCGACGGAATCATGTGGGGATCGGAGCGGCAGGGAGCGCTTTGCGACAGTCTGGGGCTAACGCACGACACACCTCCCGTTGATCCGGGGCAGGTGACCTGTTTCTGCGAGTTTTGCCAGGGCAAAGCGAAAGAACGCGGCATCAATCCGGAACGCGCGCGCCAGGGATTTCTCGAGCTGGAAGAATTTGTACGCGCTTCGCGAAGTGGAAAACGCCCGGTCGATGGCTACTTCGTTCAGTTCTGGCGGCTGTTGTTGCGGTATCCCGAGTTGGCTGCGTGGGAAATGTTGTGGACCGATAGCCTGCGTCAGACCTATGCCTCGATCTATCACACGGTAAAGACAGCCAAGCCTACAGTGCCGGTCGGATGGCACATCTGGCATAACAATACTTTCAATCCTATTTACAGTGCGGAACAAGACCTGCAAGAGCTGTCCCAATATTCCGACTTCATCAAGGTGGTGATGTACAACAACTGCGGCGGCGAGCGGATGGCGCTGTATGTCGATAATGCCGGTTCGACCATGTATGGCGACCTGACGAAGCAGGGCCTGCTCGACTTCAACTATGCTGTCATGGGATTGAAAGAGAGTAGCTACGATCAGATTCCTCACACCGGGCTTTCGGCCGATTACGTCTACCGCGAAGCGAAACGTGCGCTCGAAGGTGTCGCGCGTACCAAGACCCAGATCTGGCCGGGCATTGATATCGACATTCCCACCGAACCGAACCACAGCAAGTGCACCCGGGAAAGCGTGAAGCAAGCTGTTCTTGCGGCGTTTCGCGCGGGTGTACCCGGTGTAATCCTTTCGCGTAAATATTCCGAAATGCGGCTTGCCGACCTGAGCGGCGCCGGCGATGCAATTCACGAGCTGAAGATCTCGAGTTGAGCAAAATCAGCGATTGCCCAATTCTCCTCGCCGCCGGCGTGTCTTGATCGGAGAATTGGGCAAGAAGTTCATCGAAACGGGCAAGAGAGAAAGAGTGCCTCCGTCTATTCTCTTTTTAGCCATTATTCAGTAAACCGCTACTAATAGCGCTGGAAGGAGAAACAATGCAGAAGCGCAAACTTGGAAAAAGTGGGTTGGAAGTTTCGGCTCTTGGGCTCGGCTGCATGGGCATCAGTTTTGGGTTTGGCCCTGCCATCGATAAGAAGGACGGAATCACCCTCATCCGCGCCGCCGTCGAACGGGGAGTTACATTCTTCGACACCGCTGAGGTCTACGGTGCGTACACCAACGAAGAGTTGGTGGGCGAGGCGCTGGCTCTCTTTAGACGGCAGGTCGCTATCGCCACGAAGTTCGGATTCAGGATCGACGCCGCCGGGAAGCAGGCAGGTCTGGACAGCCGGCCGGAGCACATCAAGGAAGTTGCCGAAGCTTCCTTGAAGCGTCTCAAGACCGACGTGATCGATCTTTTGTATCAGCATCGCGTCGATCCCAATGTTCCCATCGAAGATGTCGCCGGGGCGGTGAAGGATCTGATCCAGCAGGGCAAGGTCAAGCACTTCGGGCTGTCCGAAGCGGGCGTGAAGGTCATCCGGCGCGCGCACGCGGTTCACCCGGTCGCTGCGCTGCAGAGCGAGTACTCCCTTTTCTGGAGAGAGCCGGAAGAGGAGATTCTGCCGACGCTCGAGGAGCTAGGGATCGGATTCGTTCCATTCAGTCCTCTGGGTAAGGGCTTTCTGACCGGAGCGATCAATCAGGATACGCAATTCGACAAGACAGATTTCCGCAGCATTGTTCCACGTTTTACGCGGGAAAACCGCCGGGCAAACCAGGCGTTGGTCGATCTGCTGAGCAAGTTTGCACAACGGAAGAAGGCGACTCCTGCTCAGATCGCACTCGCATGGCTGCTTGCTCAGAAACCATGGATTGTGCCGATTCCCGGCACAACGAAGCTCCATCGGCTGGAAGAAAATGTCGGGGCCGCAAACGTCCTGCTTACCCCGGAGGACCTCAGGCAGATGGATGAAGCTGCTTCGCAGATCGCGGTAGTGGGCGAGCGATATCCCGAAGCCATGCAGCGGATGATCAATCGGTGAGTGCGGCGGCGGAACCCGGAGAAAAATATGAAGAAGATCCGGGCGAGCTTGGGAGCCCTGATTTTACTTTTCCTGCCCGTGAAGTCGTCCGGCCAACACGGAAATGGCAGCACGAGCATGCAAGATCGGTTTATCGGAGCCTGGCGACTTGTTTGGCTGGAAGAGCCGGCCGCCGACGGAAAAATTCACAAGACCGACTGCACTGGACTGCTGGTCTATACGCGCGACGGTTACATGTCGGTGCAGGTGATGTATCGGAATCCGCCCTCTGAGAACAAGGCCGCGCCGGTGCAGTACGCGCAGGGCGGCTACGAGGCCTCCTTCGGGAGATATGAGATTAATGACTCACAAACCTTCACCTTTCACGTTGAGGGTGCGCTCGTGCGGAGTCTTATTGGCAAAGACCTGAAGCGTGCATACGAGGTTTCCGGCGATCAACTCATCGTGAGGTCACCCGACCCGAATGAGCACTGGAGAGTAGCCTGGCAGCATTACTGACATCGTCGGCGCGAAACAGGAAGGAAGGCCAATATGGGTACATCAAAAGAAGCACAGAACCTGATCGGCGACTTTGCGCCCAAACTCGTTGAATTGACCGATCAAGTTCTTTTTGACGATATCTGGGAGCGGAAAGAGTTATCGAGGCGCGATCGCAGCCTCATTACGGTGGCTGCGCTGATTGCGTTAAATCGTCCGGATCAGTTGCGGTTCCATCTGAATTACGCTGTGGAGAACGGACTTAAGAAGGAAGAATTGGTCGAGGCCATCACCCATCTTGCGTTCTACTCCGGCTGGCCTAACGCGATGACGGCCATCATGATCGCAAAGGAGTTGTTTTCGAAACCCTGAAGCGACGAGTTTTCATCTAAGGCGCCAGCAATGGAGGTAAACATGCCCGCACAAATCGAAACGCTCAAAGAACGCCTTTCGCACAATGACGAAATTACCATCAGTGTTACCGGCAGAAAATCCGGACGAACCATTTCCAACCCAGTCTGGTTCGCATTTGAGAATGACACGCTTTATCTTCTGCCGGTGAAGGGGTCAGACACAGAATGGTACAAGAATGTGCTCAAGAATCCGGCGGTGCGGATCCAGGCGGGAGATGCGAAGGCGGAAGTTAACGTTACTCCGGTGACAGACACAAAACAGGTGGCCCCGGTGGTCGAAAGGTTCCGCGGCAAGTACGGGCCCGGCGATGTGAAGAAATATTATTCCAAGTTGGACGTGGCCGTTGTAGCTCGACTGCATTGATGCGATGGCGCCGTCAGCCGCGCTACGGCTTGCAATCAATGCCGGGCAGGCGTATAGGCGAGTTATACCTTCCGCCAAACGGCGAATCGGAGTTTTAGGTTAGCGGACTGGGGATGTAAGAAACAGTTAGTTCTCTACAAAAAGAGTGTGTGCGTGTATCTGCCTCTGGAAGGGGGTTCTCTATGCTTACGCTGAATGTGAACGGAGCGCGCCACGAGGTACAGGCGCCTGACGATATTCCGCTGCTCTATGTTCTGCGCAATGATTTGCAATTGATCGGTCCGCAGTTCGGCTGCGGCCTGGCGCAATGTGGAGCTTGTTCAGTCCTGGTGGATGGAAAGGAAGTGCGCTCCTGCATCACAAGTGCTGGCAGCGTTGCCGGCCAGGAGATCGTCACGCTCGAGGGCTTGCCCGCCCGGTGGGCCAAGCAGAAGGGCCTTTCCGCCGACGAAGCGAACAACACACTTCATCCCGTGCAGCAGGCCTGGATCGAAGTGCAGACGCCCCAGTGCGGGTTCTGCCAGAACGGCATGATGATCAAGGCCACGGAACTGCTTGAGAGCAACCCTAATCCGACTCTCGCCCAGATCAAAGACGCCTACTCGAATTCCGGGCCGTCACCGAATCTGTGCCGTTGTGGAACCTATCTCGCGATCATTGAAGCCGTACAAAATGCCGCCACCATCATGGCGAAGGGGAGGTAAGCGATGGCAACCATGAGCGAAACACCAACGACCGTTCTCGGACCGACGCTATCGCGCCGCCAATTCATCAAAGCCGGCGGCATCCTGGTTGTCGGATTCAGCGTCGCAGGCCCGGAAATTTTGAAGGCCGATACCGCGAAGGCCACATTCAAGAATTCACTTGATCCTTCGCTCGGAAGTTCCTGGATCGAGATCCATCCTGACAACACCGTGCTGATTCGAACAGGGAAGAGCGACTTCGGCCAAGGGTCGACTTTTACTGCCTACCGACAGATTGTGGCCGAAGAGTTGAGCGTTCCGTTCGAAGCCATCACGACGGTGATCGCGGGAGACACCGACCGCACGCCCGACGGCAGCGGCGCTTTCGATTTCCTGGGACACGGAATGCCGAACATCCGCAAAGCGGCGGCTTACACCCATCAGGCTTTGCTCGATCTTGCGTCAGAAAAGCTCGGCGTCCCCAAAGACAAGCTTTCGGTCAAGGATGGTATCGTTTCCGGTGGCGGGAAGAGTATTTCCTACGGCGACCTTGTCAAGGATCAGCAGTTGAAGCTCACGATTCCCGTGAAGGGAGACCTCACCAGCATCGGTGGGTTGGAGATCGAAGGGAATCCGCCGATGAAGCCGGTAAGCGAGTACACGATCATCGGAAAGTCGTACAAGAATTCCGTGATTACTTCAAAGGTGCGAGCGAAGGAAACTTGGGCGACCGATGTACGCTTGCCCGGCATGCTGCACGCGCGCGTGGTGCATCCGAAGACGCTAGGTTCGACTCTGGTTTCTGCTGGCGCAGTGGATAAAAAGAAGTTCCCGAACTCGCAAATAATCGTCAAAGGAAACCTCGTCGGTGTGGTGGCACCCACAGAATGGGAAGTGATACAGGCGGCTGAGCAGGTAGCCGGCGCCACGAAGTGGACTGACTGGAAAGGCCTACCCGGCAATGCCAAGCTCTACCAGCATCTAAGGGAAGAGTCTGACTGGACCAGCGCGCCGGTTGCAAAGGGTGACGGGAACAAGGGGAATGTCGGCACGGCGCTCGCCTCGGCCCACAAGAAACATACCGCGACCTACCAGTTGTCCTACATGAAGCATGCGCCAATCGGCCCGACCATGGCGGTTGCCGATGTGAAATCCGACGGCACCGTGCACATCTACACCCACAACCAGAATCCGCAGTCGTTGCGTGGCGAGATCGCGATGATGCTGGGCACCACGCTTGATCTTGTGATCGTGCACGCGTATCCAGGGCCGGGCCATTACGGGCGGTCGAATGGCGGAAACGCCGGCGCGGAAGACGAGGCGGTGCTGCTGTCGAAGGCGGTCGGCAAACCGGTGCGCGTGCAGTGGATGCGTGCCGATGATATGCAGTGGTCCACACAATCGGCGGCGGCATTCTCGGATATTCAAATCGCCCTCGACGAGAAAGGCAAAATCGCGGCCTATCAAGCGGACCATTACATGCCTGCCATGCAGGATGACCGTCCAATTGGTGCGGTTCTTGCAGGGTTGCCGACGATGTCAGCACCAGAGCCTAAGCCCGACTCCGTAACTTCCACCGTCAACGGCATAGAAGACAATTGGGTGTACGCTCCTGTTCCGAACGTGGCGGAACTCGGACACGGCACGTTCCAGGTGGGGCAGAAGGCTTCTCCGATTGCCGTGGGCCTGCGCGATCACAGCATGCGCACGCCCGGACAGTTTCAGCAGAACTATCCGCGTGAGCTGGCCATCAGCGAGGCTGCAGCACTGGCCGGCGCGGATGCGATTCAGTTCCGCATCGACCATGCCAGTGAAGAGCGCGCGATCGGGGTGTTAAAAGCTGTGCACGAAGCTTCCGGATGGGACACGCGTCCGTCGCCGCGCCCAGGTGCCGTCTCCACCGGATCATCGTCACTGCGCGGCCGTGGGGTCTCATTGATGCTGCGCAGCGGAACTTACTGGGCCGCCGTTTGCGAGATATCGGTCACTCCCAGCACGGGAGCAATCAAAGTCGAAAAGTACACGCTTGCGGTCGACCCTGGCATCGTGGTGAATCCAATGCAATTGAAGCGGCAGTGCGAAGGCGGCGCCGTGATGGGAATCAGCCATGCGCTGTTCGAAGAAATGATGTTCAACGAGAGTGGCATCATCACAGACGATTGGAGCAGTTACCCCATCCCGAGCATGTCAGACATCCCGGAGATCAAAGTCGTGCTGCTCCACAATCCCAAGGTCGGCGCATATGGTGGAGGCTCGGAAGCCGCGAATGCGCTCGCAGCGCCGGCCATTGCGGCGGCGCTTCATGACGCCACCGGGAAGATGATGCGGCGGCTTCCGATGAAGCC